>Ga0247611_10000392_pt1 | contig 89848 bp, 74 predicted proteins | sample 177DNAGHGhighgp2_FD_192422 | JGI IMG/M metagenome (GOLD analysis project Ga0247611, IMG submission 192422) | Sheep rumen microbial communities from Palmerston North, Manawatu-Wanganui, New Zealand - 1770 DNA GHGhigh gp2 | ecosystem: Host-associated > Mammals > Digestive system > Stomach > Rumen...
TTTCAAATAAGATACTCGTATTTTCAAATAAGATACTCGTATTTTCAAATAAGATACTCGTATTTTCAAATAAGATACTCGTATTTTCAAATAAGATACTCGTATTTTCAAATAAGATACTCGTATTGTTTGATAATCAATAAATGATACTTGAGAGGATATAGGCTATGATGGTCGAGGTGATGACACTGACCAGACCGGGCATCATAAACGAGTGGTTGAGCAGGTATTTGCCAATGACGGTCGTACCTGAGCGGTCGAAATTGACTGTCGCAATGTCAGAGGGATAGTTGGGGATGAAGAAGTAGCCGTAGACACTAGGGAGCACACCCAGCAACACTGCACCGTCAATACCCAGCGAGTAGGCGAGGGGCAGCATGGACACCACAACGGCACCCTGCGAGTTGATAAGTACCGACACGAGGAAGAACACGACGGCGATAGACCATGGATATTCCTTCACGATATCTGTCAGTATCACCTGTATCACATCCAGATAGTTGGAGAAATAGGTGTCGGCAAGCCATGCGATGCCATAGATGGCGACAACAGCAACCATACCTGACTGCCATACCGGTCCTGCCACTGCTTTCTTAGGGGAAGCCTTACAGAAGATAATCATCAGGGCGGCAGCCGATATCATCACAATCTGAATGACGAGGTTCATGGGAAGGGGTTTTGAGAATATCTCTGTCATGCCTTCGACATGCACCTTTGCCTTCACCAGCTGGTCGGCAGTCAGTGTCAGACTGTCGTTGATCACCAGCGGGTCGGCGCCTTTAATTCCCCTCAGTGTGTCGTATGCGGGCAATGCGTTCTGGAAGACGGCAAAGAACACGATGACGGCAAGGGCTCCCAGGAAGATGAAGACGGCATTCTTTGCCGACTGCGGTATCTCCTTGTCAAGGGTTGTCACCTCACCACCATATATATACTCATACTGAGCGGGATCCTTCAGTTTCTCCTGGAACTGCGGGTCCTTGTCGAGGTCCAGTCCACGATGGTAGCTCGCTGCGGCGGCAGCCATCAGTCCACAGAGACATGCGGGAATGGAAATCATCAGCACTCCCGGGATGGTGACATCAAAACCATGGGCATTCGATATACTCACGAAGGCTACGACGGCAGCAGCGATGGGTGAGCAGGTGATACCTATCTGGGAGGCGACGGAGGCGACACCACAGGGACGCTCCGGACGGATGCCTTTCTTCAAGGCGATATCACAGATAATAGGCATCAGCGTATACACCACATGTCCCGTTCCCACCAGTACCGTGAGGAAGAACGTGGTCAGCGGAGCCAGGAACGTGATACGGTCGGGATGCTTGCGAAGCATCTTCTCGGCTATCTGTATCAGCCAGTCCATACCTCCTGAAGCCTGCATGATACCAGCACAGGTCACTGCGGCTATGATGATGTATATCACATCTGTAGGAGGAGTACCTGGTTTCAAACCAAAACCAAAAACCAGAAGTGCCAGTCCGATACCCGAAATAGCACCGAGGGCAAGACTGCCATAACGGCTGCCCACCCATAACGCTCCCAACACGATGAGGAGCTGAAGGATCATTACTAAACTCATAGTTTTAAATTCAAAGTTGTTGCTTATAGTTGACAAAGGTAACGTAATATTTTGAGATGACAAAATATTTGTGAGAGTTTTGCTCACTTATAGAATAAATTTTGTAACTTTGCAGCGTCAAAAACGAAAACAAGATGAAGAAAACCGTTTTTTTATTTGTGACAGCAATGCTGATGATGGCATGCTCGAAGAGTGAGAAACCTTTCAACTATCGTGGACTCCCTTTGTCTATGACGACAGCACAGTTTGTTGACTCCATGCAGGCTCGTGGCTTTGCCATCGACAGTGCCGCTTCTGACAGCGGACGTACGGTAGTCTTTGCAAGTACCGCAGAGAAATACCGCGTGCTGATGGCGTTCAGCGGTGAGAAGATAGCTGCCGTTCAAGAGAACTACGCCTTCTCCACGAATGACAGTACCCGCCAGTTATGGCAGGAGATCCGTGACGGACTGGAGAAAGAGCTGGACGCATGGCCCGACTGTCCTATCCTGAAGGATGACCATAAGGTTGCCAACTTCGACGCTTCGGACGGTTTGATTGCCGTGATCCTGGAGAACACCTACAAACCCACGTTGTCTGTCAAGTACACGCCGAAGAAGAAATAAAATAAGAGAGATACAACAACACAACACAAACTTACGAGAGAGAAACATTATGTGCGGAATAGTAGGATATATCGGAAAGAAGGACGCTTTCCCTATTCTGATTAAAGGTTTGCGACGCCTGGAGTATCGTGGTTACGACTCTGCAGGTGTCGCATTGATTAATGACAATGGTAACCTGAATGTCTGCAAGGCGAAAGGAAAGGTAGACAATCTGGTGGAATATTGCAGTGACAAGGATGTCAGCGGTACTGTCGGTATCGCACATACCCGATGGGCGACCCATGGTGAGCCCTCTGCCGTCAATGCGCATCCTCATTATTCGCAATCGAAGAATCTTGCCATTATCCATAATGGTATCATCGAGAACTATGCTGACCTGAAAGCAAAACTCCAGTCGAAAGGAGTGACGTTCCGCTCTGACACCGATACCGAGGTACTCGTGCAACTCGTGGAGTATATCATGGAGCGTAAGGAACTCGACCTACTGACTGCCGTTCAGGTAGCTCTCTATCAGGTGATAGGTGCTTACGCCATCGCTATCATTGACAAGCGTCATCCCGACCAGATCATTGCGGCTCGCAAACAGAGTCCGTTGGTGGTGGGTATCGGTGATGATGAGTTCTTCCTCGGCTCAGATGCCAGTCCTATCGTGGAATATACCGATAAGGTGGTCTATCTGGAGGATGGCAATATCGCCGTGATCCGTCGCGGTGAGGACCTCAAGGTTGTCAGCATCCTCGGTGAGGAGCAGGAACTTGCCATCAAGAAGGTGGATATCAACCTCGGACAGTTGGAGAAGGGCGGTTTCCCGCATTTCATGCTGAAAGAGATTTTCGAGCAGCCAGACTGTCTGACCAACTGTATGCGTGGTCGTGTCAATGTAGATACCGACAACGTGGTGCTCTCCGCCGTCATCGATTATAAACAGCAGTTGCTGAGTGCCAAGCGCTTCATCATCGTTGCCTGCGGTACCTCCTGGCATGCCGGTCTGATCGGTAAGCAGATGATAGAGCAGCTCTGCCGCATCCCTGTGGAGGTGGAGTATGCTTCTGAGTTCCGTTATCGTAACCCGGTCATCACCAAAGAAGATGTGGTGATTGCCATCTCACAGAGTGGAGAGACAGCAGATACCCTCGCCGCCGTGCAGTTGGCAAAAGAGGCTGGTGCCTTTATCTATGGTATCTGTAATGCCATCGGTTCCAGCATCCCCCGTGCCACCGATACTGGCTCCTATATCCATGTGGGACCGGAGATTGGTGTCGCCTCCACGAAGGCGTTCACAGGACAGGTGACCGTCTTGACGATGCTCGCCCTTGCCCTTGCCAAAGAGAAAGGGACGATCTCCAGTGACGACTATATGCATATCGTCAAGGAACTGCATGAGATACCTGCTAAGATCAAAGAGGTGTTGAAACTCAACGACCGTATCGCAGACCTGAGTCGTATGTTCACCTATGCCCGCAACTTCCTCTATCTGGGTCGTGGCTTCAGTTATCCGGTCGCTCTGGAGGGAGCCTTGAAACTGAAAGAGATATCCTATATCCATGCCGAGGGCTATCCTGCCGCTGAGATGAAGCACGGACCTATCGCCCTCATAGACTCTGACATGCCAGTGGTCGTCATTGCCACCCATAACGGCATGTATGAGAAAGTGCTCTCCAATATCCAGGAGGTGAAAGCACGTAAGGGTAAGGTCATCGCCGTGGTCAGCCAGGGTGACAACACTATCAGCAGGATTGCCGACGAGGTCATCGCACTGCCCGACACGATAGAGTGTCTGGAGCCACTGTTGGCAACGATACCCTTGCAGATGCTTGCCTATCACGTCGCTGTTTGCAAAGGTCTCAACGTCGACCAACCGAGAAACCTTGCTAAGAGCGTTACCGTTGAATAATACAAAGGGCGATTCGTCATTGACGTTTCGCCCTTCTTTTTAAGATATGATGCAAATACAAAATAAGATGAAAGATGTAACATTGGTCCTGGAAGACGGGACCACATTTAAGGGAAAGAGTTTTGGATATGACGCACCCGTTGCCGGCGAGGTGGTGTTCAACACGGCGATGATGGGATATCCAGAGTCGCTGACAGACCCATCGTATGCCGGACAGCTGATGACGCTTACTTATCCGCTGGTAGGTAACTACGGCGTACCCCGTTTCTCCTTTGAGGAGAACGGGCTGCCGACCTTTATGGAGAGTGACAAGATCTATGCCTCTGCCATTATCGTCAGTGACTATAGTGAGGAGTACAGTCACTGGAATGCCCATGAGAGTCTTGCCGACTGGTTGAAGCGGGAGAAAGTACCTGGTGTGACCGGTATTGACACCCGGCAGTTGACAAAGGTGCTGCGTGAACACGGTGTGATGATGGGCACTATCAAACCTATAGACGCTATAGATACTATGGAAACGATAGAAGACTATAGTACCATCAACTGGGTAGACCGTGTCTCCTGCAAAGACATTATTAAATATAATGAGGGGGCAGGAAAGAAAGTCGTCCTTGTGGACTGTGGTGTCAAGGCAAACATTATCCGCTGTCTCATCAAGCGTGGGGTAGAGGTTATCCGTGTTCCCTGGAACTATGACTATACCGATATGGACTTTGACGGACTCTTCCTTGCCAATGGTCCTGGCGACCCGGATATGTGTGAGGACGCTGTGAACATCATCCGCAAACAGATGTCACAGAGCCGCAAGCCCATCTGTGGTATCTGCATGGGTAACCAGTTGCTGGCAAAGGCAGGTGGTGCCACTATCTACAAGCTGAAATACGGTCACCGCTCCCATAACCAGCCTGTCCGTGAGGTAGGCACCAACCGCTGCTATGTGACCAGTCAGAATCATGGCTATGCCGTGGATGCCGCCACCTTGGGAAAGGAGTGGCGTGAGTTGTTCGTGAATATGAACGACGGCTCGAATGAGGGTATTCGTCATCAGACAAATCCCTGGTTCTCGAGTCAGTTCCATCCTGAGGCTTGTTCAGGTCCTGTAGATACCGAATTTATGTTTGACCGTTTTATTGAAGCATTATAAGATGAAATACAATCATATCAAGAAAGTCCTGCTGCTGGGTTCAGGTGCCCTGAAGATAGGAGAGGCAGGTGAGTTTGACTATTCCGGTTCGCAGGCACTGAAGGCTTTGCGTGAGGAAGGGGTGAAGACGGTACTTATCAACCCGAATATCGCTACGGTGCAGACCTCGGAGGGTGTTGCCGACGAGATCTATTTCCTGCCCGTACAACCTTACTTCGTGGAACGGGTGATTGAGAAGGAGCGTCCGGATGGTATCCTGCTGTCGTTTGGAGGACAGACAGCCTTGAACTGTGGCGTGGAACTCTATAAGAGTGGGGTACTGGAGAAATATGGCGTACAGGTGTTAGGTACTCCTGTCCAGGCTATTATGGACACGGAAGACCGTGAGCTCTTTGTGGAGAAACTCAATGAGATTGACGTGAAGACCATCAAGAGTGAGGCATGTGAGACCATCGAGCAGGCGCGTCAGGCAGCCAAGGACTTAGGCTATCCTGTCATTCTCCGTGCCGCTTATGCCCTGGGCGGTCTGGGCTCTGGCTTCTGTGATAATGAAGAGGAGTTGGATAAGTTGGCAGAGAAGGCGTTCTCGTTCTCTCCGCAGGTATTGGTGGAGAAGTCGCTGAAAGGATGGAAAGAAATAGAGTATGAGGTGGTGCGTGACCGTTATGACAACTGTATCACCGTATGTAACATGGAGAACTTCGACCCGCTGGGCATCCATACGGGAGAGTCTATCGTCATCGCTCCCTCACAGACCCTCACAAACTCAGAGTATCACAAGCTGCGTGCCCTTGCCATCAAGATCATCCGGCATATCGGTATCGTAGGAGAGTGTAACGTGCAGTATGCCTTCGACCCGCAGTCAGAGGACTATCGTGTCATTGAGGTGAACGCGCGACTGAGCCGTTCCTCTGCTCTTGCCTCCAAGGCAACGGGTTATCCGCTTGCCTTTGTCGCTGCCAAACTGGGAATGGGCTATGGACTGTTTGAACTGAAAAACTCAGTGACGAAGACGACCAGTGCGTTCTTTGAGCCAGCCCTCGACTATGTGGTATGTAAGATACCCCGTTGGGACCTCTCTAAGTTCCATGGTGTCGACAAGGAGTTAGGGTCGTCCATGAAGTCGGTCGGTGAGGTGATGGCTATCGGCAGAACCTTTGAGGAGGCTATTCAAAAGGGACTGCGCATGATTGGTCAGGGCATGCATGGCTTTGTGGAGAACAAGGAACTGGAGATTGCCGATGTGGATGCCGCTCTGCGTGAACCTACCGACAAGCGTATCTTTGTCATCTCGAAGGCGATGCATCTGCCACAATATGATATAGAGCGTATCCATGAGTTGACAAAGATAGACAAGTGGTTCCTCTATAAATTGAAGAATATCATTGATATTGACGAAAAATTGAAAAGTTTAAGAATGGAAGAATTGAAGTCCGGAACTTCAGCTCTTCAATCCTTGAGTCCTACAATTCTAAGAGCGGCGAAGGTCTATGGCTTTACGGATTTCCAGATAGCCCGTGCCATCGGTCTGGAAGGTAAGATGGGGAATATGCATCAGGCGATGCTGGAAGTGCGCCGTATCAGGAAAGAGATGGGCATCCTGCCTGTCGTCAAACAGATTGACACGCTTGCCGCTGAGTATCCCGCACAGACCAATTACCTGTATGTGACCTATAGCGGTACCGTTTCTGATATTCCTTTTGAGCATGACGGCAAGAGTATCATTGTGTTGGGCTCCGGAGCCTACCGCATCGGGTCGAGTGTGGAGTTCGACTGGTGTGGCGTGCAGGCACTGAACACCATCCGCAAAGAAGGGTGGAGGAGTATCATGATAAACTACAATCCTGAGACAGTGTCCACAGACTATGACATGTGCGACCGCTTGTATTTCGACGAGCTGACCTTTGAGCGGGTGATGGATATCATCGACATGGAGCAGCCACATGGAGTCATCGTCTCTACAGGAGGACAGATTCCTAATAATCTGGCGGTAGCGTTGGATGAGCAACATGTCACCATTCTTGGAACATCGGCACAGGATATCGACGGTGCGGAAGACCGTGCGAAGTTCTCACAGATGCTGAACGAGATAGGAGTGAACCAACCGGAATGGAGTGCCCTGACCTCCATGCAGGATATTGATGCCTTTGTGGAGCGGGTGGGCTTCCCCGTCCTGGTACGTCCGTCTTATGTCCTCAGCGGAGCAGCGATGAATGTTTGCTCTAACAAGGAGGAGTTGGAGCGCTTCCTCCAGCTCGCTGCCAATGTGAGTGAGGATCATCCTGTCGTCGTGTCTAAATTCATCGAGCATGCCAAGGAGATAGAGATGGACGCTGTGGCGAAGGACGGTGAGATACTGGCGTATGCGATCTCCGAGCATATCGAGTTCGCTGGCGTACATTCCGGTGATGCCACCATCCAGTTTCCACCACAGAAACTGTATGTGGAGACTGTCCGTCGTATTAAGCGTATCAGCCGGCAGATTGCCAAGGCATTGCATATCAACGGACCGTTCAATATCCAATATATGGCACGTGATAATGACATCCTCGTCATAGAGTGTAACTTACGTGCTTCCCGCTCATTCCCCTTTGTATCAAAAGTACTGAAACTGAACCTGATAGAGCTGGCGACGAAAGTAATGCTTGGACTTCCTGTAGAGAAACCCCATAAGAACCTTTTCGACTTAGACTATGTGGGTATCAAGGCGAGTCAGTTCTCTTTTAACAGACTGCAGAAAGCAGATCCTGTCCTTGGTGTGGACATGGCATCTACTGGTGAGGTGGGCTGCCTGGGTGACAACACCTCCACCGCCTTGTTGAAGTCGATGCTGAGTGTGGGGTATCGCATTCCCAAGAAGACCGTCTTGCTGTCAACAGGTAGTGCCAAACAGAAAGCGGAGATGCTCGATGCCGCACGGATGCTGGTGGAGAATGGGTATGAGCTGTATGCCACTGGTGGTACGTCCAAGTATCTGTCTGACAATGGTATAGCAAACACCCTGGTACACTGGCCCAGTGAACCGGAACAGCAGCCACAGGCATTGGACTTGTTGCATGACCATCAGATAGACATGGTGGTGAATATCCCCAAAGACCTGACCTCTCATGAGTTGACAAACGGCTATAAGATCCGTAGGGCTGCCATTGACCTGAATGTCCCTCTGATCACTAATAGCCGTCTCGCTTCCGCATTCATTAATGCTTTTTGCACCGTGAAACTGGATGCAATAGGTATTAAGTCATGGAGTGAGTACAAATAAATAATTCAGCAAATATTTGGCGATTCGCCAAATATTTGCTACTTTTGCAGATAAATAACTAATGAACTGCAAATAAAATGGAGTTTGGAGATACCTTTGAATCTAAGATAAACCGTAGTGATTATAAGATTCTGATCGTCGACGATGTAGTCAGCAATGTCTTGTTGCTCAAGATTCTGTTGACGAATGAGAAATTCCAAGTTTGTACCGCCTCAAACGGTAATACTTGCATTGAGCAGGCAAAGAAGGAACATCCAGACCTGATATTACTGGACGTGATGATGCCTGATATCAACGGTTTTGACACAGCGGTGATTCTGAAGAAAGACCCCGAGACAATGGATATCCCTATCATCTTCCTGACAGCCTTGAATAATCCGAGCGATCTGGTTCATGGTTTCCAAGTGGGTGCTAATGACTTCCTGACGAAACCCTTTAACAAAGAGGAATTAGTGATGCGTGTGATGCACCAGATTAGTCTGGTGGCTGCCAAGCGTATCATCATTCAGCAGAATGAGGAGTTGAAGCGTACCATCTCCAATCGTGACAAGATGTATTCAGTGATTGCCCATGACCTGCGTTCTCCTATGGCTTCCATCCGTATGGTGCTGAACCTGGCTGTGAATGTGGTATCACCGGAGATGGTCGGTGAGGAGATCTTTGGACTGTTGGACAAGGCTAACCGGGAATCAGAGGAGACTCATGACCTGTTGGATAACTTGTTGAAGTGGACCAAGAGTCAGACAGGTAGGTTAAATGTGGTTTATCAAGACATTGACTTGGATGATATCGTTCCCGGTGTCGTGGATATCTTCAATATGATTGCGGAGATGAAGAAGATCAAGCTCCAGTATCTGCCCAGTGAGGAGAAACTGATCGTGCATGCGGATAATGATATGATCAAGACCATTATCCGTAACTTCATGTCTAACGCTGTAAAGTTCACACCAGAGGGCAAAGGTATTGAAGTGTTCTGTAAACGGGAAGGGGACTTTGCCAAGATCAGTGTCCGCGACCATGGCGTGGGTATCGCACCAGAGCGTCTGGCGACCATCTTCCATAAAGGAGAGACGACCTATGGTACCGGTGGTGAGGAAGGCTCAGGACTGGGTTTGCAGCTCTGTCAGGACTTTGCGAAGAAGAATGGTGGCGATGCCATGGTAGAGTCTGTATTAGGTGAAGGCTCTACGTTCAGTGTGTTGATACCATTGAAGAAAGAAGAATAAATCTATATATAACGAGATGAAACAAAAAATACTGGTGACAGGTGGTACAGGCTTTATTGGCAGCCATACTACCGTTGAATTACAGAATGCCGGTTATGAGGTTGTGATTGTTGACAACCTCTCCAACTCTAATGAGAAAGTGATTGACGGCATTGAGAAAATAACGGGTATACGTCCTGCTTTTGAGAAAGTAGACTGCTGTGATATAGCAGCCATGGAAGGAGTGTTTAAGAAATATGCAGGCATCCAGGGCATCATTCACTTCGCAGCTTCCAAGGCTGTCGGTGAGAGTGTGGAGAAACCATTGCTTTATTACCGTAATAATATTGTCAGTCTGGTGAACCTGCTGGAGCTGATGCCTAAATATGATGTAAAAGGTATTATCTTCTCATCCAGTTGCACGGTATATGGTCAGCCTGACCCAGAGAACCTGCCTGTGACAGAGGACGCACCCATTAAGCCGGCAGAGAGTCCTTATGGTAATACCAAGCAGATCAACGAGGAGATTATCCGTGACGATATTAACAGTGGTGCTCCCATCAAGGCTATCCTGTTGCGTTACTTCAACCCGATAGGGTCTCATCCGTCTGCCATTATCGGAGAACTGCCGAATGGTGTTCCCATGAACCTGATTCCTTATGTGACACAGACGGCAATGGGTATTCGTGAGCAGCTGAAAATATTCGGCAACGACTATGACACACCAGACGGTACTTGTATCCGTGACTATATCTATGTTGTCGACCTTGCCAAGGCTCATGTGAAAGCTATGGCACGTGTGCTGGATACGGATAGTGACAAACTGGAGGTGTTTAACGTGGGAACCGGTCATGGTTGCAGCACCAAGGAAATCGTTGATGCTTTCCAGAAAGCAACAGGTGTAAAACTCAATTGGGCGTATGCTCCTCGTCGTGCAGGTGATATCGAGAAGGTATGGGCTAATCCGGAAAAGGCTAACAAGGTGTTAGGATGGAAAGCCGAGACTTCTCTTGAGGATACATTGAAGAGTGCCTGGAACTGGCAGAAGAAATTACGTGAGGAAGGTATCCAATAGTATAGACCTATAACCAGTCAATAATCGACTGTGTTTATTTTGTGTTTGTGTTGTTATGAGCCCCCGATGCGAATCGAGGGCTCATTCTATCCCAAAAATGATGATGATGAACGAGAATCTGTTAGAACAACTGAATGATGGTCAGCGTAAGGCTGTCACCTATTGTAAAGGACCCCAGCTGGTCATCGCTGGCGCAGGGTCTGGCAAGACACGTGTGCTGACCTATAAGATAGCATACCTGCTGCAGCAGGGCATGAATCCTTGGAATATCCTTGCTCTGACATTTACGAATAAAGCGGCACGTGAGATGAAGGAGCGTATCGGCAGACTGGTGGGAGTGGAGCGTGCCCGCTATCTCCAGATGGGTACCTTCCATTCGGTGTTCGCAAGGATATTACGGGCGGAGGCTGATGTGCTGGGTTTCCAGTCGAACTTCACGATTTACGACCAGAGTGACTCCCGCTCATTGGTGAAGAATATCATCAAGGAGATGCAGTTGGATGACAAGACGTACAAACCCGCTTCTGTTGCTGACCGTATCTCGATGGCTAAGAACCATCTCCTGTTGCCTCATGCCTATGCACAGAGTGACTGGGCAAAGGATGACGCACAGCATAAGCGTCCTGCCTTGAAGGATATATATATAAGGTATAGTGAGCGTTGCAAGCAGGCGAATGCCATGGACTTTGACGACTTGCTGGTATATACCTATATGCTGCTGAGGAATCATGAGGATATCAGACAGAAATACATCGAACGCTTCCAGTATGTGCTGGTGGATGAGTATCAGGACACCAACTATGCGCAGAAAGAAATATTATTAAATTTATTTGATAAAAATAATAATATTTGTGCTGTTGGTGATGATGCTCAAAGTATTTATAGTTTTCGTGGAGCCCAGATTGATAATATTCTTGATTTTACTAAAGAATTTGATGGGGCAGTTGTTTTCTTGGATATTAATTATCGTTCTACGAAGAATATTATAAATGCGGCTAATAGCCTCATAATGAAAAATAATTACCGAATAACGGACAAGCCTGTTATTCAAGGTATTAAAGAGTCTGGAGATTATGTAACGCTCAAACCAGCCTATAGTGATAAGGAGGAGGCGATTATTGTATGCAATGACATCAAGCGGATTAAGCGACAGGACCAGTGTCGCTTCAGTGACTTTGCTATTCTCTATCGTACGAACTCCCAGAGCCGTTCTTTCGAGGAACAGATGCGGAAAGACGGAATCCCTTATCGTATCTATGGAGGACTGAGCTTCTATCAGCGTAAGGAGATCAAGGATGTGATAGCCTACTTCCGGGTAGTCTCTAATCCCAATGATGAGGAGGCACTGCGACGTATCATCAATTATCCGACTCGTGGTATAGGAGATACGACGGTCAATAAGATTGTTGAGGTGGCGAACACCCATGGGGTAAGTCTGTGGACGGTTATCTGTCAACCCATGGTCTTCCAGCTGTCATTGAACAAAGGTACAGCGTCAAAGATAGAGACTTTCCGCCAGTTGATAGAAGGATGGACTGCTCGTTTGGATAAGGAGGATGCCTACGAGTTAGGACACTCGATCATCATGGAGAGTGGTATCAGTAAAGAGATATACAGTTCCAACAACCCGGAGGACTTGTCCCGTCAGGAGAACCTGGAGGAGTTCTTAGGAGGTATGCAGGATTTTGTGGAGAGCAGAAAAGAGGAAGACATGGAGGATCAGGTCTATCTCCCAGACTTCCTGCAGGAGGTCGCCTTATTGACAGACCTTGATAGTGACAACGGGGATGAGGATGATAAGGTGACACTGATGACCATTCATAGTGCCAAAGGACTGGAGTTCCCGACCGTTTTTGTAGTAGGACTGGAAGAGAATATTTTCCCGTCTCCTATGTGTACGAACTCTATGCGTGAGTTAGAGGAAGAACGTCGGTTGCTTTATGTGGCGATCACCCGTGCAGAGAGGCATTGTATCTTGACATGTGCACAGAACCGTTGGCGCTATGGCAGAATGGAATACGATACGCCATCACGCTTTATCAAGGACATCGACCCCAGCCTGTTGCAGGTGGAGTCGGAGAGGGGAGGCTCGTTCTCTTCTGCGACGATGGTCAAGCGCCCGGTATCAAGGATGCAGAATCCCCGTCCTGTTGCCACACAGTTTATGGCTGACCCCAAACCCAGACTGATTCCCGTACGCCAGGAGTCACCGAGACCTCAGTCCGCCATTGGTGATATTGGCTTAAGAGAGGGAAATTTCATCGAACATCATCGTTTTGGTGTCGGGACAGTGATCAAGATAGAGGGGAGTGGTGAGAATACCAAAGCAACAGTAGCGTTCAAGAATGCAGGAACGAAACAACTGCTGTTGAAGTTCGCGAAATATACGATTATCAAGTAATCTTATAAAGCATCATCTTCCGGACGTTCTGGAAGATGATGCTTTATCTTTGGAAGATGTTTTTTCTTTCGCAGGTAGGCAGCTTTCCGGACTTCGTAGTCCTCAAAATGTCTTTCCAGGAAATTATCTGCCATGCTATTTGTTCTTGTTGTAAATAATACTGATCTTGATAGGATCATGGATGTTATTAGGACCACCGACCAGTCTGGAACTGGTGATTGCCATTTCGTTATTCACGGCACTGATTGACGAAGTGGTACTGTTATATGCCGTTGATGTCGCTGTTGATGTCTGAACAGGAATCAATACAACCTTGTTCCAATTAGGATGTTCTGTGGTATAGTTGGAGCCACCTTTTTGCTTAGCTTCATATAACATGTTGATCAATGTCGATATGTTACTGAAAGTATAAGAGTTATAGACAGAGTTCAATGTTGCCAGGTAAGAAGTCATATCATCGGGAACCTTGTGCTTCTCAAAAAAGCTATTCAGACTGTCTTTCTGAACCATTAGAAGATTGGTAGGATCTTTCAGTAACTTTTCTCCAAGCTCTGTCTTGTCATTCATCTTATGGAACACGATCTTAGCGGAAGATATGGTGTCGTTCTCATGATTCTGCTTGATCTCATCCACAGGAAGTGTCACCTCAGTATAGATTCCTGCAGGAGTCTTCAGATAAGTCCATTCAGTCTCCTCTGCCATCTCTGAGATACGATCCTCATCATTGGTGATATGGGTGGTCTGCACCACTTCTTCCGTACTATAGAAGAATGGTGTGTCCATGTATTCCTTTTCAGTGTCTTTGTCCTTGAAACTATAATAGACAACTAATCGCGTAGTGATGATCTCAGACATTACCCCGACACCATCCGTCGTCTTGAAATAGAACCCAGGACATACATTCTTAGTGAAGGTATAAGCATTCTTGAAATACTCAGGATGCGCATAATAGGTTCGCATGATATAAGTGCCATAGTTGTTGTATTCGACATTATTCTTGTCTTTATATGGCTTGTTCAACAAAACCTTTATGCTACGATTATTCTCATTTGCCTTTCTGGTACTGTCGTTCTGTTGCATGTTTACGACACTGTAAACGAAATCATATTTCAGACCGTCAGTTCTAATATAGCCCTCTTTCTCTGGGTCAAAATCCGAATAATAGTTCTTACCGTCTTCAACAGGCTTAGCCAATTCACATATGCTCATCTTCATAGCTGCCAAGGAATCACCTGTGAAGCTGTTGATCATAATATTCAACACACATGAGTCAGCAACAACCTGATTATTGTCATCACGTCCCGTGACATATTCCTCAGAATAGAACAGACTGTCTTTTACATTTTCGAGAACAGCAAACTGCGTCATGTAATCTGCGGTAATATAAGCACTGGTCTCTGGGTCTTTAATACGTCCTAAATAGGTATAGATACTATGTGATAGAACAGCATCATTAACGATGGACCTTGATGAGACATCAAAAGTATCAGTTTCAATGGTAAACAAGTCAACATTACTTGTTAATGTTTTTCCTATTCCAACAGTATCTTCATCACAAGAAGAGATTGTAAACATCATAGCGGCTACAATCCCTGTCATTAGTATTTTTTTCATCATTGAAATATGAAGTAATTAAATCTTAATGATATTATCCTTAATTGACAAGTATTAAATTTGTTCATAGAATGCTTCGTAAGCATCTCCAAAGTCTTCTCCTGGATATGCCAGCGTCGGGATGTGATTCGATTTGGCATATTTCAGTAATTTTTCATTGACATCTTTGTTTGCGGCAATAACACCGTCGCTATAGTCAATTGCCAGTTTGCCTAACTCCTCAAAGTCAAACTTGTCATTGTACTTTTTCAACAGTTCGGCTTTCGCATCACGGAACTCGACACACCTCTTGAAATTATCACCTAACTCAGAGTTCAGGCTCTTGGTGAAGAGGGAGGTGACTACCTTTGTATTGGCAAAGGAGGGCTCGTCATGGTAAGCGGTTTTAATATAGAGAGGCACCACCGCACCCATCCATCCTTGTACATGAATGATATCGGGAACCCAGCGAAGCTTCTTTACCGTTTCCAAGACACCTCTCGCAAAAAAGATAGCTCGCTCACCATTATCGGAATAATCCTCTCCCTTCTCATTAATAGTCATTTGACGTTTGGAGAAATAATCCTCATTGTCAATGAAATAAACTTGAATACGCGTTTGTGCGATAGAAGCCACCTTAATGATAAGGGGGTGATCGGTATCGTCAATAATAAGGTTCATACCAGACAGACGAATCACCTCATGTAATTGTCCACGACGTTCGTTTATCGTTCCCCATTTGGGCATAAACGTACGAATCTCATGTCCGTTCTCCTGCATGACCTGCGGAAGAGCTTTTCCCATCAGCGACAGTTCGCTATCTGGTACATAAGGTACTATCTCCTGGTTAATGAACAATATTTTCTTTGCCATATCGGTATAATTTATCAGTGCAAAGGTACGAAAAATAATTCACAAAAACGCAGAATCGTGCATATTTAAGGATTTTTAGTCCCTAATTTGGCATATTTTCACGATATTTTTTCCTTATTTGATAAAAATGTTGTTATTTTGCACCCGGTTTGTATACAAGTAAAAGAAAAAGATGAAAGTATTCAATAGGATTGTAGATCTTCAGAACCAACTTTTTGAGGATCGCAAACAAGGAAAAGAAATTGGTTTTGTACCAACGATGGGTGCCCTGCATGAGGGGCATGCCTCTCTGGTAAAACGTAGTGTAAAAGAGAATAGTATAACTGTCGTTTCTGTTTTTGTGAACCCTAATCAGTTCAATGACAAGAACGATCTTAAAAACTATCCCCGCACATTAGAGGCAGACTGTGAGTTGTTGGAAAAATGCGGTGTGGATTATGTGCTGGCTCCTTCTGTGGAGGAGATGTATCCGACACCTGATACCCGTCAGTTTGAGTATCCTCCCGTGTCTACTGTCATGGAGGGTGCACATCGTCCCGGGCATTTCAATGGTGTCTGTCAGGTCGTTAGTCGTCTGTTCTATATCGTGAAACCTACACGTGCTTATTTCGGTGAGAAAGACTGGCAGCAGATTGCTGTTGTGAAAGCAATGGTCCGTCATCTGGGAATAAATGTTCAGATTGTGGAGTGTGATATTATCCGTGATAAGGATGGACTTGCCAAAAGTTCACGCAACACCTTGTTGACAGATGAGGAAAGAGCCATTGCCCCCACTATCTATAAAGCATTGAAGGATAGTTTGAAATATGCTAAGACTCACACGGTTAAGGAGACTCACGACAAGGTCGTTAATGACATCAATAGTGTGAACGGCTTAGACGTGGAGTATTTCTCCATTGTTGATGGCAATACGTTGCAGGATGTTCAGGATTGGGAGGATTCTCCATACGTTGTTGGATGTATTACTGTTTATTGTGGTAAGACTCCTATTCGTTTAATTGATCACATTAAGTACAAGGAATCATGATGATAGAAGTGATGAAATCCAAGCTCCATTGTGTGACGGTTACGGAAGCCAATCTCAATTATATGGGGAGCATCACCATTGACGAGGATTTGATGGATGCTGCTAACCTCATTGCCGGTGAGAAAGTGCAGGTCGTGGACAATAATAATGGAGAGCGTTTTGAGACCTATATCATCAAGGGCGAGCGGGGCAGTGGTTGTATCTGTCTGAATGGTGCCGCCGCTCGCAAGGTGTTGCCAGGTGATACCGTTATTATCATCTCCTATGCTTTGATGGATTTTGAGGAGGCTAAGACGTTCCAGCCTACCGTCATATTCCCGAAAGCAGGTAACCGTCTGTAGCAGCATAGTTGCTGACTCTAAGTCAGCAACTATGCTGACGGGGTGTTCTTTAGAAAGAAAAAAGAGGATGCGTTTGCATCCTCTTATCTTATTGTCACGTCAAGACGTTTACTCAATGACAACCAGTGGGTCGTCTTCCATGACGGTCTGACCAGGCTTTACACAGATGGCAGTAATCTTACCGTCTTTCTCAGCCTCGATATTATTAGCCATTTTCATAGCTTCCAATACAACTACGGTGTCGCCAGCCTTCACCTCGTCGCCTTCATTGACACAGATCTCAGTAATCACACCAGGCAGGGGAGCCTTAACAGCATTGTTGCTATTTACTTTGGCAGAAGATCCTGCTTCTGTACTTCCGGTACTTTCCACAGCGACAGGCTTACGTACAACGACCTTCTTCTCCACTACAGGTTCTGGCTCCATCTCCACCTTATACTCCTCACCATTCACAGTGACTGTTGCGGTGTTCTCTATGATATCACCGATAGCGACTTCATATTTGTTGCCATTGATAGTATACTTATACTCTTTCTTCATAACGATTTCATTTTATGGGTGTTCTGTCATAGTCTGAGCATAACCATTCCACTGAGTATTCTTCTCCTGAATAGTGATGATTCCGGGCTCTTTGTCATGGACATTATTGCCCTTGTACTCATGTAGAGCCAGAGCTATGGCTGCATAAATTTCGTTCTTCATAACTTTAAATTAGTAATTAGAAATGAGTAATGAGTAATTTTGATTATTTTGCCGAAGCCTTCATCATGACAAATTACTCATTACTCTATTACTCATTTACATCGGGATGTTACCATGTTTCTTAGCAGGCAAAGCATCACGCTTAGTAGCAAGTTGGGCAAGGGCACGGCAGATGCGGAAACGAGTGTTGCGTGGCTCGATGACATCGTCGATATAACCGTACTTGGCAGCCTGATAGGGATTGGCAAAGAGCTCGTTGTATTCCTCCTCTTTCTCTGCGATAAATGCCTTAACATCCTCACCAGCCTCTTTCTTAGCTTTAGCTTCCTTGGCATAGAGCACTGCGGCAGCACCTGAGGCACCCATCACAGCAATCTCTGCGGAAGGCCATGCATAGTTGAGGTCGGTATGTAGTTGCTTGGAACCCATAACGATGTGAGAACCACCGTATGACTTACGCAATGTAACGGTAATCTTGGGGACGGTAGCCTCTCCATATGCATACAGCAACTGTGCACCGTGCAGGATGACGGCATTGTACTCCTGACCAGTACCGGGAAGGAATCCAGGTACGTCAACCAGAGAAACGATAGGAATATTGAAGGCATCGCAGAAACGGACGAAACGGGCACCCTTACGAGAGGCGTTCACGTCGAGAACACCAGCATAGCAAGAAGGCTGGTTAGCAACGATACCTACGCTCTGACCGTTAAAACGTGCAAAACCTACGATGATGTTCTTAGCGAACTTAGGCTGTACCTCGAAGAACTCATTATCGTCAACGATGGCACTGATGACCTTATACATATCGTAAGCCTCATTGGGGTTCTCAGGAATAATCTCATTCAGGGAATCCTCCAGGCGGTCAATGGGGTCGGTGCATTGCTTGCGGGGAGCCAGTTCCATATTGTTGGAAGGAATATAGCTCAGCAAGGTCTTCAGCATCTCAACAGCCTCTTCCTCTGTCTTGGCAGTGAAATGTGTCACACCACTCTTTGAGGCATGAACACTGGCACCACCCAGATGCTCCTGGTCGATATCCTCACCAGTAACGGTCTTCACCACTTTCGGACCTGTCAGGAACATATATGATGTTCCCTCCATCATCAGGGTAAAGTCGGTGAGGGCAGGGGAGTATACGGCACCACCTGCACATGGACCGAAGATACCGGAAATCTGGGGAATCACACCAGAGGCAAGAATATTACGCTCAAAAATCTCAGCATATCCAGCTAATGCGTTGATACCTTCCTGAATACGGGCACCACCTGAGTCATTGATACCAATGACGGGGGCTCCCATCTTCATCGCCATATCCATCACCTTACAGATTTTCTGACTCATCGTCTCAGAGAGAGAGCCTGCATGAACGGTGAAATCCTGTGCGAAGATGAATACCAGGCGTCCGTCGATAGTACCGCTACCAGCTACAACACCATCGCCAAGGAACTGCTTCTTCTCCATACCGAAGTTATGGCAACGATGTTCCTTGAACATGTCATATTCCTCAAATGAGCCTTTGTCGAGCAGCATCTCAATGCGCTCACGGGCTGTGTACTTACCTTTGTCGTGCTGCTTTTGGATAGCTTTCTCACCACCACCCAGACGAGCTTGCTCGCGCTTCTCAATCAGCTGCTTGATTTTCTCTAATTGTTTTGACATAATTTATTTCTTTTCCTATATTAATGTTCGCAAAGTTCTGTCAGTACACCTGCTGTTGATTTGGGATGCAGGAAAGCAATGTTCAGGTTCTCGGCACCCTTACGAGGCTTCTCGTCGATGAGACGGACACCCTTCTCACTGACCTCTGCAAGAGCATTAGCGACACCATCCTCAATGCAGAATGCAACATGGTGCACACCCTTATTGCCTTTGTCAATCCATTTCTGGATAGTGCTCTCAGGCGATGTGGGCTCCAGCAGTTCCAACTTAACTTCACCGCATTTCAGGAAGGCGGTCTTTACTTTCTGATCCTCAACCGTTTCAACGGCATAACATTTCAGTCCCAGCACATTCTCAAAGAATGGCAGGCTTTCTTCAATACTCTGGACGGCGATGCCCAGATGTTCAATGTGTGAAATCTTCATATTGTAAAAATTGAGTTTTAAATTACTAAGGTGCAAAGGTACAACTTTTAATTGAAAACAGTGCATCTGGTGTTGATAATTAACGCTAATTAAAACTCAACTATCACTTTTCCATTGATTTGTCTGCCTGTGAGATAATTAGGAACAGCATATTGCTGGTTGGTCACGTCAGTCACCCAGTAGTAGCTGTTGACATTGGAAATTCCAAAGATATTGAGCCCTTCCACACTGAGCCAGATACGGCGCAGTCCGAAATTCGAGCGATTCTCATGACGGTAGGCAAGGAAGCTCATGCCAATATCCGCACGTTTGTAAGCAGGAGCACGGAACTGCTGATACTCCAGTCCTCGGTGGGGAGCGCCGAAGGGCAGTCCGTCGGCAAAAGCGAGTCGCAGGGTCATCTTCCAGCGTTCAGTGCCAGGGAAATAGTCGGTGAAGTGCAGGTTGACACCCCATCGCTGGTCAGTGGGCAATGGGATACTTACCCCATTGATCTTCTGACGGGTACTCATGATGGAGAAAGTCAGCCAGGAGTCTGTTCCTGGCACAAACTCACCATACAGCTTCAGGTCAAGTCCTGCCGCATAGCCTTTCGCCTTGTTCTCTCCATAATAGACAACCTTCATGTTCTGTACGTTGTATGGGACCAGGTTACTCAGTATCTTATAATATGCCTCTGCCGTAAAGCGGAAGGGACGGTTTGCCATACGGAAGCGGTAGTCGAAGGCTCCTACGATGTGGATAGACCGCTGACTCTTGATGTCATTGTTCAAGGTGACGATTGTCCTGCCGTTAATGGTGGTCGTATCACGCAGTTCTTTGTAGAAAGGCGCTTGGTAATACAGACCCGTTGACAGGCGGAAAGTCATATCCTCGTTGAAGCCGGGAATCATCGCCAAAGAAATACGAGGAGAGATAATTGTCTCTTTATTATAGCTCCAGTTTGCCAGTCTGACACCCATGTTCAATGTCCACAGATTGGGCTTCTCTGCATTCCCCGTCTGGAAACGGTAAGTGTCCTGCAGGTAAGCCTCCAGTCTGGTAGACGATATCTTGTTCTTGGAAGCAAGGGCATAGATCATGTCCAGCCGGTTGCCAGTATGAGGAATACTGTAACCACTGGAGTCACGCATTTCATACTCCCGTGTGTTCTCCTCTATCTCTTCCCATTTCATGGTGAACCCACCTTCTATATCATGGCGTTTCGCTTTGTGGTTGACTGTCAGCTTAGCACTTGCTACATTCGCTGTGAGATAGTTGCGGGCATGTTCCATATAGGTTCCCACACCCAGGTTCTCCGAAGTCTGTGTGTCATCCAGCCAATATTGTCCCTGAATGTCATAAGTCTCTTGTTCTTTGGTGTGGAAGGCAGCAGCTTGTAACTTCACGTGTGTATTCTCCGTAGGATGATAGGTGATGGCAGCGCTGCCGAATAAGGTGCGGAAGATATCTTTTTCCTGTCCATCAAAATAAACCTTGAAAGATTTCACGTCTTCCATTGTTCCGAAAGAAGTCTCCCGGTCACTGGGTGAGAAGTTATAGTGGTTCTCTGAGATATTTCCAATCACCTCCAGGTCCCACCGTTTATTAGGACTCCAGGTGATATAGGTCTGATAGTCCAGGAAGTTCGGCTTATACTCACCTTTTGTCTCCAGTGAGCCCAGCAGGTAGCGGTTAGTCTTATAACGTACCCCATGGCTCATGGAAAACTTCTTGTTTCCATAGCCAACGAAGATACTTCCCCCCAAAAGGGATGCCTGGATATTGCCTTCCAGTCTGGTGGGCTTACGATACTGAATATCCAAAACACTCGCCATCTTGTCGCCATATTTTGCCTCAAAGCCACCAGATGAGAAACCGATCTTCTCCACCATGTCACTGTTGATGACACTAAGACCTTCCTGCTGACCACTGCGGATGAGCAAAGGACGGTATACCTCAGTACCATTGATATAGACAGAGTTCTCATCGAAGGAACCACCTCTTACATTATATTGGCTAGACAACTCGTTATGCGTAGACACACCTGCCTGCTGCTGGACAAGTTCCTCTACGGCATTGCCGGTTGTCGAAGGGGTGTTCCTTATATTCTTCACGTCCAGCTGCTCTGTACCTGTTGTCTGTCGGCGTTTCTCTGTCACCACCACCTCATCGAGCTCTTTCATGGGATAGAGCGTGATCATCAGACGCTGTTTCCCTTTAGGGTTGCGGAGCACTCGTGTACGTGTCTGGAAACCGACCATGGAGTACTTCACCACCACTGAGTCTGCCGACTTCAGGTTCAAGGAGTATTCACCTTTTAAGTTTGCAACTGTCACGGCACCTTGTTCAAGACAACTCACCGTGGCTAGCTCAATAGCATTCCCTTCCTCATCGCTGACGACTCCGGAGAGCGTGAACGACTGTGCATGTAACATCATACTGCCTAAAAGCAGCAGACCAAATGTCAGAATATGAAATTGTCGACTCATACTCCTATATAACGTAAAGTTTAAGGATTTATTTCATCACTCCCTCCATAACCATGAGGCAAGAGCGTTCACCCAGCGGATGCTGATGCGGAACCAACGGAAACCAGTTACCTCCTTACCTCCGAAACTGAGGATAAAGTCACGATAGGGATTACGACGGAAGGGTAGTCCTACATCAATGAAGCGGAAATGTTGCATGCCTTCCTGATGGGCATGCTTGATAGCGTTCCATATCGTGACTGCATTGGGGTGCAGAGGCGCAAAACTTTTCCTTCGTGAGGCGGAATACCAAAGGTATAGGTCACCATCAGAATAAACACAGGCGCAACAGCCGATTACTTTCTCATGGAATGTGGTGATGAACAGACGGCAACGCTGGCTCTTCATCATACCTCGGAAGAATTCGTCTACCGGGAGGTAACGTCGGGGTTTTAACCAGTTATGTCTTCGTAGTAGTTTTGAGAAAGCTTTGAATTCATCTTCCGTCTCCACCAGTTTTGTAATGGCACCACGTTCCTTTGCCAGTTCAATGCGTCTCATCTGCCTGTCAGTGATACGCTCCTCGGGTGTCCTTGAATGTAAGGAGTTATGGATATTCATCCATTTCACATGGAAGAATCCCATGCGCTTAAGCTCCTTATAGCCGAACATCTTCTGTGAGAGATGGCTGAACTCGATATACAACGCCCGGTTTTGCATACGCTCAGTGATAGCCTCTGCCATCAGTCCGAACAGCAGCTGCTCATTAAGCTCATCGTCTTTCATATGATAGACACCTTCTCCCATTACCCGGACATTTATATATAAAAAAGGTGGTAGCCATGTGCGGCGATAATATACTATTGCCAACATGTGAGCCACTACTTTCCCTTCAGAATCAGACACCACTGCCATCAAAGGTTTCTGACGAGGTGTACGCTCACACAGTTCCATCAGTTCCAGACTGTGGAAATAATTACCTTCCATGATGGTCGGCAATTCTCTGGTGTGCTCGTAGATAGTGACTTTTAATTCTCTCATGGGGTGTAAAATTACAAAATATATTAATAAAGTCCAAATTTATTTTGGAAAATTCGTCGCAATTATCTATATTTGCAACGTCAATACTAAATCTTAAACGTAAATGAGACGAATCATCTTTTCTTTTGCCCTGTTTTTGACATGCCATTTGTTGTATGCTCAGAAGACTGTTACACCTGGTGAACTGACGGTGGTCTTTGCCATTAGTGACGACGGATTCCTGAATGTCCGTGAAAAACCCTCCAGCAAGGGGAAGATACTGACAACACTGCCTATGTGTTTTCATGGGCTGGGGCGTGGCATCCTCTTGGAGTCAGGTGAGCGATGGAGCAAGATCGTTGTCGATAATATTGTAGGATGGGTATATAATAAGTATTTAGGTTATCAGTCCTGGTATACCGGTGAGGGTAAGACCAGGCTTGTTGCTAAGAAACAGCCAACCCCCTTATACACCGACAACTATGCAGATGATGGTCCTAAGTATCTTCCTTATGGAACTATCCGCAAGGGTACTGTCCTTGCAGACGATTATGAACTGCTTAAGGATGGTTACTATGTCCTCAAGACAGGTCATGACTATCTCTTCATCAATAAGGATGACGTTATCGTGGAAGATAATCGCCGAGAATAACCTCCATCGTGTCAAGCACCTCCTCTTCAGTCAGGAGGTTGAAGTCGCCCATGATGGTATTCTTCATGGCAGAGGCAGTTAGCGCATAGTTTAACTGCTTCTGATGCTCGCCTTGCCAACGGAAGTGGGCATGCAGGTAGGCGGCGATAAAGGCATCTCCCACACCCATGGGGTCTAATACGGGGTTGATATCCACAATACCGGTATGGTAGAGTTCTCCATCTGCATACAGCACACCAGTCAACAGATGATGACTTGCCGATACAACATTACGGATACCCATGATGAAACACCTGCCTTTGGGTAGCATCTCCTGCGTACGGTCGAAATATTCCTTGTAAGCATTCCAGTCCATCTCATAAGAAGCATCTTTCGCGTCAAAGGGTGGGGGAGTCATCCCCGTTATGAGTTTCCATTCTCCTGTGTCGCCAAAAATAATATGGCTCGCCTTGAGTGCAGGGAGCAGAACGTCACGAGCCTCTTGTCCGTATTTCCAAAGGTTTTTACGATAGTTGATATCACAGGAGATAGACATACCTTGTCGCAATGCCTGGTCCAGTCCGTCAAAGGTCGCGTCACTGGCACCTTCTGACAGTCCACAGGTGATACCTGTCCAATGGAACACATCCGCCTCTTTCAGTATCTCTTTCCAATCAATCATATGTGGGTGCAGGGTCATCATGGATGAGCGCTCCCTGTCATAGGCGATACTTGAACCACGGAGCGATGCGGCTTGTTCATAGAAATACTTTCCCACACGGGAACCACCCCAGATGATATGGTCGGTACCCACCTGATAGCGTCTCAGTTCATTACGGCAAGCCACTCCCAGCATATTGTTAGGCAGACGAGTCACATACTGCACGTCATCCCCCATCATAGCCAGTGATACAGCCACATTCGCCTCACTGCCTCCATAGAATCCGTCAATCTTATTACCTTGTATGATACGCTGGTAATCGGGACGTGTCATGCGCAGCATGATCTCACCCATCGTCACGAATCTGACCTTTTTCTCCATATGATTAAAATCAACTTTTTAAATGACTTTTGTGATGAAGTCCCGTCATTTCATCTTGAAAGTATACTGTCCACGTTTCATATTCCCCCAATGGATGGCGTGGCGGGGACAGTGATGATAGCAGGCAAGACAATTGGTACAGGAGCCATCATGTTTCCAATGGGGCGGAATCCCCTCGATATCATCGACAGGACAGAGCTTGGCGCATAAGCCACACTGGATGCATGCCTCCTCATCCACCCAGAAATGCCGGTCGGTAATGAGGTGTTTGTTATAATAACCTCCGATGACATAAGTGTAGGTATAGGGAATAGCCCCCTTGACCAGTTCCTCGACATTCCGCTTGCGATGGACCACCACCTCGCAGATATGTGGCATGTATGCTTTTGCCGCCTCCACTTTCTGATGTTCCCGTTCAGGACTATCCAAGTGCAGGAATGAGAAGCAGACATTCGACTCAGGCATTACCACGGCAAAAGCAGCATCGGTATGGAGCCCGTGATGGTTCAGTTCCTTATTGAGGATGCGCATGGCATGTCCCATGTTATCACCACAGGTAGTCAAGGCGTAGACGTAAGTGGGATGTTGGGCATCGGGGCTTGACGGGGTGTGGAATTGAGCCTTTCGGATGAATTGGCGGACGATTTTCGGTGGTTGCCATCCATGGGTAGGGAAACAAAACCCTAAGCGTTCATCCTCCTGTAAGGTATATTCCAATGTCCCGTTTTTCAACTCGTCAGGGATATACCGTAAAACATCATGGGTGGCAAGAGCCAGTTGCTCTGCCGCCCACTTCGTGTTACCTGTTCCTGAGAAATAAAATATCATACGTGTAACTCCAGTACGAAACGAGTACCTTTGGTAAACTCGGGGTCAATATCGAGGTCACCATTCATCTTCAATGCCATCTGCTTGCAGATAGGCAGTCCGAGTCCGTCTCCTTTAGTGAGGTCACGGATCTCAAGGAACGGTTTGAAGACATCCTCACGCTTCTCCTCTGGGATACCACAACCTGTATCTGATACGAGGAACTGGTGGGTATGGGCACTACGCTTCTTGTATTCCAGCCAGATGGTGCCACCCTCAGGAGTATACTCTGCGGCATTGGTCAGCAGGTGAAGAAGGATATGGGAGACATACTCCTTATTCATATCCATCGTCATCTTAGGAGCATTGACCTTCAAGGTCACCTCACGCTTCACTTTGTCACGGATCTGATCCATGAGTCCTTCGCAGAACACAGGAATCTGTACCTCCTCTTTCTCTATCTCGTCAGAAGAGTTCTCCAACTGGGAGAGAGTCTGGATATGCTCTGAGAAATCCAGAAGAGCTTTCACCTCTGGTTTTGTATTGTCGAGTTTTTTCAGTGTAGGATCCAACTGGGCAGAAATGTTACTGATAAATTTCGCTTTCAAGGCATTATTGTCTTTCTCTAAGTTGATGATTTTCTTCTGCTTACGAGTCTGGAGAATAAAACGTAACAGGATGATGGCTCCTACTACCAAAGCTGCAGCTAAAGCACCAGCAAGAATCAGCAGACCGACGATAATCACCCAACGTGTTGTCAGTGAACTGTCTTTCTCCTCAATAGATGCCTCGTTGTCAGCAATCTGTTTCTTCAGACCTGCAATCTCGTCGGCATGTTTCAAGGCATTGGTGGAGTCCTTCCAGGCTAAATAGTTGCTGTACGACTGTGCCACCATGCTGGCATTATTACTCTTACGACCGTTTGCTATCAACTGCTTGTAGACCTCATCCACCTTGTCATATTCTTTCGAGGCAGTCAGTTTGTTTGCCATCTCCTTGAAGACAGCGTCCCCCTGGGCGTTCAGACCGAAGGTATAGTAATAGATAGCCTTACTATAGAGCAAGTCATCCTTTACTTTCTCATCGTTTGATGTGTTGGCAAGCGTCTCCATCACCTTCAGTTGCTCTTTGGCGCTGTCAGGTTTGCGGAATTTCATATACATTTGCAAGCGTTCTTTCGTCACATAGTAGTGGAATCCTGCAGCACTGACTCCTTGTACCTTGCTGTTGATAGTCTGGTCAATACCGCGAAGCAGTTCGAAAGCCTCCTTGTGAAGACCGTCTTTAGAATAGAGAGATGCTGCCTTGGTACCACATTCCACTGCCAGCTGCAACTGTCCTTTGCCGGCATAGTCCTCATAAGCACGAATATAGTTATAGCGGGCGGCAGGAATTGTCTGTGCTGCCTCTGCGTTTTTCTGTAATTCACTCTTCTGAACTTCCTGTGCATTGATGGATGCGCAGCACAAGGAGAGACTTAGTACTAAAATAGAAACTTTCTTGTTCATAGTATATGTCAATATTTTTGTTTTCAAAATTATGTGCAAAAGTATGAAATTATTTCATTTTCTCCAAATAAAGTGACGATTTATTTGGTAGTTGGACGAAAATAGTGTAATTTTGCAACCAATTTAATAGGAAAAGGAATAATATATTAGTAGAAGAAAGCATATGAGTGACAGATTGTTTATTTTCGATACGACACTCCGTGACGGTGAACAAGTCCCCGGATGTCAGTTGAACACTGTGGAAAAGATTCAGGTAGCTAAGGCACTCGAACAGTTGGGTGTTGACGTGATTGAGTCAGGTTTCCCAATCAGTAGTCCAGGTGACTTTAATTCTGTGATAGAGATATCGAAGGCTGTGACATGGCCAACGATTTGTGCACTGACACGTGCCGTCGAGAAGGATATCGATGTGGCGTATGAGGCATTGGTATATGCCAAGCACAAGCGTATCCACACAGGTATCGGAACCTCAGACTCACATATTAAGTATAAGTTCAACTCCACCCGTGAGGAGATTATTGAGCGTGCTGTAAGGGCTACGAAGTATGCCAAGAAATATGTGGAGGATGTGGAGTTCTACTGTGAGGATGCCGGACGTACGGAGAATGAATATCTGGCACGTGTCGTGGAAGCTGTTATCAAGGCTGGTGCCACTGTAGTGAATATTCCTGACACCACCGGTTACTGTCTTCCTCAGGAGTACTATGAGAAAATCAAATATCTTAAAGAGCATGTGGATTGTATCGACAAAGCGATAATCTCCACACACTGTCATAACGACCTCGGCATGGCTACCGCCAACACATTCAATGGTGTGATGGCTGGTGCCCGTCAGGTGGAGGTCACCATCAACGGTATCGGTGAGCGTGCTGGTAATACTTCCTTGGAGGAGATTGCCATGATACTCAAATGCCATAAGCATCTGGGCATTGATACCAATATCAACACCACCAAGATTTATCCTACGAGCCGTATGGTGTCGAGTCTTATGAATATGCCTGTACAGCCTAACAAGGCTATTGTTGGACGTAATGCCTTCGCCCATTCATCTGGTATCCATCAGGATGGAGTCTTGAAGAATGTGCAGACTTATGAGATCATCGACCCGAAGGATGTGGGTATCGAGGATAACAGCATCGTATTGACAGCACGCAGTGGTCGTGCCGCCCTGAAATACCGTCTGAGTGTGAATGGAGTGGAACTGTCTGACGAGAAGCTCGACAAGGTATATGAGAAGTTCCTGCAGTTGGCTGACCAGAAGAAGGAGGTGACCGATGCCGACGTGCTGATGCTTGCTGGTGCTGATACTGCCGAGGCTCATGCTGTGAAGCTCGATTTCCTGCAGGTTACTACCGGTAAGGGTGTGAAGAGTGTGGCAAGTATCGGTCTTGACATTAGCGGTCAGAAGTTTGAGGCTGCCGCCAGCGGTAATGGTCCTGTCGACGCAGCCATCAAGGCTCTGAAGAAGATTATCATCAAGCAGATGACGCTGAAAGAGTTTACTATCCAGGCTATATCCAAAGGCTCCGACGATGTGGGTAAGGTACACATGCAGGTGGAGTACGACGGAAGTCTGTACTACGGATTCGGTGCTAACACAGATATCGTAACAGCATCTGTCGAGGCATATATTGACTGTATCAATAAGTTCAAGAGATAATTATGAATACACTATTTGATAAAATATGGGACAAGCATGTTGTCCAGAACATAGAGGATGGTCCCACCCAGTTGTATATCGACCGTATGTATTGCCATGAGGTGACATCACCGCAGGCTTTCGACGGAATGAGGGCACGCGGACTGAAGTGCTTCCGTCCTGATCACATCTATTGTATGCCTGATCATAACACACCGACCCATGATCAGGACAAGCCTATTGAGGACCCTGTATCAGCCAAGCAGGTGAGCACCTTGGCACAGAATGCTAAGGACTTTGGGTTGACTCACTATGGTATGATGAATCAGTCGAACGGTATCATTCATGTGGTAGGTCCCGAGAAAGGACTCTCCCTGCCAGGTATGACGATTGTGTGTGGTGACTCCCATACCTCTACGCATGGTGCCATGGGTGCCGTTGCTTTCGGTATAGGTACCAGTGAGGTGGAGATGGTGATGGCATCACAGTGTATCCTCCAGCAGAAACCGAAGTCCATGCGTATCAGTATCAACGGGAAACTTGCCAAAGGGGTGACGGCAAAAGATGTCGCTCTCTACCTGATGAGCCAGTTGACGACCTCAGGTGCTACGGGCTATTTCGTGGAGTATAGTGGTGATGTGGTGAAGGACTTGTCCATGGAGGGACGACTGACACTTTGTAACCTCTCTATCGAGATGGGAGCCCGTGGCGGTTTCGTGGCTCCTGACGAGACAACCTTTAATTATATAAAAGGTAAGGAGTTTGCTCCCAAGGGTGAGGAATGGGACAAAGCGGTTGCTTATTGGAAGACACTGAAGAGTGGTGACGATGCCGTATTCGACAAGGAGCTCGTCTTTGATGCCAAGGATATTGAGCCCCGTATTACCTACGGAACAAATCCAGGTATGGGTATCGGCATCACAGAGCCGATTCCTGCAAATGCTGCTCAGGCAAAATCCCCCGAACAGGGTTTTGAGAAGGCGCTGAACTATATGGACTTCAAGGCTGGTGAGAAATTACTCGGCAGGAAGATTGACTATGTGTTCCTCGGTGCTTGTACCAACGGACGTATTGAGGACTTCCGCGCCTTTGCCTCTATCGCAAAAGGTCGTCAGAAAGCTGATAACGTCATCGCATGGCTGGTACCCGGTTCCTGGGCTGTCGACCGTCAGATTCGTGAGGAGGGACTTGACAAGATTCTGGAGGCTGCAGGTTTCGAGATTCGTCAACCTGGCTGCTCTGCCTGTCTGGCGATGAATGACGACAAGGTTCCCGCCGGCAAGTATTGCGTATCTACCTCTAACCGTAACTTCGAGGGTCGTCAGGGACCAGGCAGTCGTACCATCCTCTGCTCGCCCTTAGTAGCTGCCGCAGCAGCTGTCACTGGAGTAATCACTGATCCAAGAACATTATTATGAAACAGAAATTCAACGTTATAACATCTACTTGTGTTCCTCTCCCATTGGAGAATGTAGACACTGACCAGATCATTCCTGCCCGTTTCCTGAAGGCGACCACTCGTGAGGAGAGTTTCTTCGGTGACAATCTTTTCCGCGACTGGCGTTATCATGCCGACGGTACGGTTAATAAGGACTTTGTGTTGAACGACCCCACCTATGGTGGCTGTATTCTCGTTGCAGGTAAGAACTTTGGTAACGGTTCCAGCCGTGAGCATGCCGCATGGGCTATTGCCGGCTATGGTTTCCGTGTGGTCATCAGCTCTTTCTTTGCTGATATCCATAAGAACAACGAGTTGAATAACTTCGTTCTTCCCGTCGTCGTATCAGAGGAGTTCCTCGCCGAGCTCTTCGAGAGTATCAAGCAGAATCCGAAGATGGAGGTGGAGGTAGACCTTCCTAACCAGACGGTCACCAACAAAGCGACAGGCAGGCAGGAGAAGTTTGAGATTAACAGTTATAAGAAACACTGCCTGATCAATGGATTGGACGATATCGATTTCCTAATAGAGAATAAGGAGAAAATCGAGCAATGGGAACAGCAGAACGCATAAATGCTTCTCAACGTACTCTTCCTTACGTCGAGATAATGGACTCGACACTCCGTGATGGTGAACAGACCAACGGGGTGTCGTTTCTGCCTCATGAGAAACTGATGATGGCACGTATGCTATTAGGTGAGGTCAATGTCGACCGCATAGAGGTGGCATCGGCTCGTGTCTCTGAGGGTGAGAAGGAGGCTGTCAGGATGATCTGCCGTTATGCGGAACAGATCGGTAAACTCGACAGGGTAGAGGTCTTGGGCTTCGTGGACGGGAAGGCTTCCGTTGACTGGATAGCCGACTGTGGTGGAAAAACCATCAACCTACTGGCAAAAGGCTCTCTCAAGCACTGCACCCATCAGTTGCATAAGACTCCGGAGGAGCATATTGCCGATATCCGCGAGACGGTGGACTATGCCGTGCAAAAGCATCTCGCTGTCAATCTTTATCTGGAGGACTGGAGCAATGGTATGAAGGACTCTCCTGACTATGTCTATCAGTTGATGGATGAGTTAACGCACGCTCCTTCCTCTATTAAAAGATTCATGCTCCCTGATACGTTAGGAGTGATGAATCCCTTGCAGGTTATCGAGTATTTCCGGAAGATGATCAAACGCTACCCTGAGGTGCATTTCGACTTTCACGCCCATAATGACTACGACCTTGCAGTCAGCAACTCGCTGGCTGCGGTCCTGAGTGGTGCCAAAGGACTTCATGTGACAGTCAATGGACTGGGTGAGCGCTGTGGAAACGCCCCTATGGCAAGTGTGCAGGCTATCCTTAAGGACCAGTTCCATGCCAAGACGGGTATCAAGGAGAACAAACTCAATGGTATCAGTCGCATGGTGGAGGGATATAGCGGTATTGCGGTAGCCCCCAACCAGCCTATCGTCGGTGAGAATGTGTTTACACAGGTGGCTGGTGTTCATGCTGATGGTGACTCGAAAGATAAGCTTTATTATAATGAGCTGATGCCTGAACGCTTCGGTCGTAAGCGTGAGTATGCCCTCGGGAAAAACAGTGGTCGCGCGAATATTGCCAAGAACTTAGAGGAACTGGGACTGGAACTCACTCCAGAGCAAACCCGCCGTGTCACTCAGCGAATCACAGAACTTGGTGATAAGAAGGAGATCGTGACACAGGAAGACTTGCCCTATATCGTCAGTGATGTGCTGAAACATGATGCACCAGAGGATAAGGTAAAACTCATAAGCTATGTTGTCTCAACAGCTTATGGATTGAAGCCTGGAGCAAATATTAAGGTGGAGATTAATGGGAAACAATATGACGGCAGTGCGGTAGGTGACGGTCAGTATGACGCTTTCGTCAAGGCTTTACGGTATATCTACAAGAAATACCTCAACCGCACATTCCCTATCCTTGCCAACTATCAGGTGTCTATTCCTCCCGGTGGACGTACCGATGCCTTGGTGCAGACGGTCATCACCTGGCACTATAACAACGGACTCCTCCGTACCCGTGGACTGGATGCCGACCAGACGGAAGCCGCCATCAAAGCAACTTTTAAAATGCTGAATATCGTGGAGAGTAACTTAGTATAGTCATGTATATGAAGTCACTGATCGCAGTTCTGGTTATGTTAAGTGGTGCTGTCGATGCCTTGGCACAGACAGATACCATTACAGGACGTGTGCATCAGTTAGAGGAGGTTACTGTCACAGAGACACTAAGGAAACATACCATCAGCAGCTCGTCACCATTACGTCTGTTAGACCGTCAGGACATGCGGACGATGGGGGTGACGGATATTGCTGATGCCATGCACCGTATGCCGGGTATCACCTTGCGTGACTATGGTGGGGCAGGGGGAATGAAGACGGTTTCCGTACATGGCTTTGGTGCCAAGCATACAGGGGTGAGCTATGACGGTGTGATGCTCTCGGAATGTCAGAGTGGGGAGATAGACCTCTCCCGTTACTCCTTGGATAATGTTGAGCACCTCTCTCTGGTCATCGGTGATCATGACGATATCTTTCTGCCTGCCCGTCAGGCATCCACTCCTGCCGTGCTGAATATCCAGACCCTGCGAATGCCCACAGAGGATGTGAAGCCTCATCTGACCACTCAGGTGAAGTTCGGCTCTTTCGGTTATATCAGTCCTTTCGTCCGTTATGAGCAGAATCTCTCCAACCGTTTCGCATTCAGTGCGGTAGCGGAGTACATATACGCAGAGAACGACTATCCGTATACCCTGCAGAATATGACGGTCAAACAGCATGACCGTCGTACGAACAGCCGGATGAACAGCGGTCATGGTGAACTGAACTTCCTGTGGAGCATCAATGCTTTCAACCAGTTGGGCGGTAAGGTCTATTATTATGATAACGACCGTCAGCTTCCCGGACAGGTACATTATTACACCAACCTCTGCAAAGAGACGTTACGAGACCGTAACTTCTTCGGACAACTGAACTATCAGACTCGTTGGGGCGACCGCTTATCCCTGAAATGGTTAGGGAAATTCAACTGGTATTCCTCTTCCTACCGTGACCCTTTATATCAGGGTGGGGTAAACGATGCTGACTATTGGCAGCGTGAGGCGTATACGGCATTGGCATTGTTATATACCCCTAACAGCAGATGGGCGTTTGACTATTCTGCTGATTATGCCTTCAACAACCTCAACGGCAGCTCTCAACGGACCGTAGTGGGACATCCCCGTCGGCATACCGTCCTGCAGTCTGCAACAGCGAAATATAAAAATGACCGTCTGACGGTTCTTGGCAGACTGCTGTTCTCACTCTATCTGAATGAACCGTCAAGGAATTTCCATCGTCTCTCTCCCTCCGTGTCATTATCCTATCAGCTGCTGGAGAATACTGACTGGTATGTGCGTGTCTCTTATAAGAACATCTTCAGGGCACCGACGTTCAATGAGAACTATTACTACCACTATGGCAGTCCTGACCTGAAACCGGAGAGTACCCATCAGGTGAATATCGGTACCACCTATGGCAATGATTTCCTGCAACTGACACTGGACGGCTATTATAACCAGGTCCGTGACAAGATTGTCGCCGTACCCTATAATATGTTCGTATGGCGTTGTGTCAATGTGGGGAAAGTAGAGGTGCTGGGTGCGGATGCCACCATCCGTTTCGTGCAGCACCTGACAGAGGAGCATTTGTTATCCCTGACAAGCAGCTACTCCTATCAGAGTGTCAGGGACAAGACCATGGAGGGTACGTCCACCTATGGCAACCAGCTTGCCTATACTCCTGAGCATACCTTCAGCGGCTCGTTGAGTTATGAGAACCCATGGGTCAACCTGGCGGTACATACCACAGGAATGTCCATGCGATGGGCGAATAATGAGCATTATGAGGACACAGATATCAACGGTTATCTGGAGTTCGGACTCACTGTCTGGCGGAAGTTCTGCTTTGGCAGTCATCAGCTGGAAGGACGCTTCGACTTGAAGAATCTTTTCAACCGTCAATATGAACTGGTACGGTTCTACCCGATGCCAGGAAGAAGTTATCAAATGACAATCAATTATAAATTTTAAGGATGAAAATGAAAAAACAATTATGGAGCTTGGCAGTGATGAGTGTAGCACTCTTCTCTGCGTGTGTATCAAACAATGACAGCAAATCAAATGACCCCTATCCTGTGGTCATGACCAATGGTGTCTTTGTGATTGGTTCAGGTAATCAGAGTAATAGTATTCCCGGCAGCCTGTCGTATTTTGACTATACTTCCCAGACTGCTACAAAAGACATATTCAGCAGTGTTAACGGACAGAGTCTGGGCATGACAGCCAATGACGTGCTCCGTTATGGCGATAAGGTCTATGTCGTGGTTGACGGTGAGAATTCTGTATTCGTGCTGAATGCGAAGACATTGCGCATGATTCACCGCATCACCATGACAGATGTGTTGATGTTAGGAGAGGAGAAAGGTGTAAGCCCACGTTGTATCACTGCTGACGGTGATAATATCTATGTCTCAACGTATGGAGGCTATGTAGCTGCTATTGATACCGTCAGCTTCCAGAAGAAAGATGAGTATAAGGCAGGTCCCTATCCCGAGGGTGTAGCCGTCAACAGAGGATATCTTTATGTGGCAAACTCCGATTATGGAAATGGCAATGCCTCTATCTCGGTGATTAACCTCAGTACCAAAGCCACTACGGAGATCAAGAACGAGAATATCCGTAACCCGCAAGAGATTGCCGTGGCAGGCTCTGATATCTATTATCTGGACTGGGGAGCATACGGACCAGCTCCCACCTATGCGCAAGAGCATGCTGGTGTGTACCTTATCTCGGGTGAGAATGTCAAGCAGATTATTCCCAATGCAACGGGCATGACCTGCTATGACACCAAGATATATACCTTCAACGACCCCTATGGCGCGACGGGTGGAGCCAGCTATACGGTTTATGACATCTATTCTGGTATCTCCATACCCATTGATTTGAAAGACATAGACAGCCCTGCTGCGATAGGCATTGACCCGGTAACAGGCTATCTGTTTGTTGCCTCCCGCCAGATGGACACCTCAGAGTGGGGCACATTCCCCAGCTACACCAAGGACGGTTACGTCAACTTCTACGATTCCTCCTTCACCAAGAAAGGCTCGTTCACTTGTGGTGTCGGTCCAACCCGTATCGCTTTCAATACCGGTGTAGAATACGTAAGACCTAATAATTGATGCGTCAACTCATCCTGTTAGGATTAACGGTCGTGTGGCTGTCTTCTTGTGGGAACCGTACTGGTTTCTCACAGGAAGACGGTGACACGTTGCATCTGAAATACTCCACCTTATTATCTATTGTCCGTCATGACGGCTATACGGAGGTAGACATCCGCAACCCCTGGAAAGAGGGTATGCTGTTACATTCCTATATCCTCGTACCCAAAGACGGAGAGATTCCGGAACAGGTGCCACACGGTTCTATTATCCGCACACCCGTTGAGCGTGCCGCCGTGTTTACCACCGTCCATTGCTCTTTGTTAAACACACTGGGTCATGGTGGAAACATCGTAGCTGTCGCCGACCTGAAATATATCAAGATTCCTTTTGTCCAAGAGCAGGTGAGGAAGGGCAAGATAGCCGACTGTGGCAATGGGATGAGTCCTGTGGTTGAGAAGATTATGGATGTCAAGCCAGACATCATCATGCTGTCTCCCTTTGAGAACAGTGGCGGATATGGTAAACTGGAGGACATAGACATTCCTTTGGTGGAGTGTGCGGAATATATGGAGAGTTCCCCCTTGGCACGTGCCGAATGGATGAAGTTCTATGGCATGCTGTTCGGTGAGGAAGCACGGGCAGACAGTCTGTTTGCGGTCGTCGACAACAACTACCAGCAACTGAAATCGCTGGCAAGAGATGCGGGTGAGGGACGTTCTGTTCTTATCGACAAGATGGTGGGCTCCGTCTGGTATGTGCCAGGTGGCAAGAGTACCATCGGACAGATGGTGCAGGATGCCGGAGGTCTTTATCCTTGGGCTGACGACGAGCATAGCGGCAGCCTTTCCCTGCCTTTCGAGACCGTCCTGGAGAAGGGAGGCAGTGCGGAGGTGTGGCTGTACCGTTACAGCAGTGACCATCTGCAGACCTATCAGGAACTGTTAAGTGAGTATCGCGGCTACCGGCAGTTGCAGTCTTTCGCAAACAGGACCGTCTATGGCTGTAATGTCGAGAAGACCCTCTTCTATGAGGAGTCGCCATTCCGTCCTGACTGGTTGTTGAGTGATTTCATCCAGATACTCCATCCGGACAAGAAACCCCAGTCCCCCTTACGTTATTATCAGAAGCTGAATGAATAAAGGAACGTTATACTGCCTCTTGCTGACAATGGTCATCGCACTCCTCTTCATCCTTAATCTGGTGATGGGGTCTGTCGATATTCCCGTTGGTGACACTCTCCGCATCCTGTTGGGGGAGGAAAGTCAGAGACCCTCATGGCAGTATATCATCCTGCAGTCACGTCTGCCCCAGGCATTGACGGCAATCCTCTGCGGTGCCTCCCTGGCAGCCAGTGGACTGATGCTGCAGACCGCCTTCCGTAATCCCTTGGCAGGACCCAGCATCTTCGGTATCAACAGTGGTGCGGGGTTGGGTGTCGCCTTGGTGATGCTGTTCCTTGGCGGCAGCATCTCCGCAGGGTCTGTCAGCCTCACCGGTTTTGTCGCTGTCCTGACGGCGGCATTTGTCGGTGCCATGGCAGTGATGGCACTCATCTTCTTCTTCTCTACGATAGTCCGCAACCATGTGATGCTGCTGATTATCGGTATCATGATAGGCTATATCGCCAACTCAGCCATCTCCCTGCTGAACTTCTTTGCGACAGACGAGGGTGTCCGCTCCTATATGGTATGGGGATTAGGTTCCTTTGGCGGGGTGTCGATGAAGATCATGCCAGTCTTCGCTGGTGTCACACTACTGGGACTGACGGGCAGTCTGTTGCTTATCAAACCGCTGAATGCCCTGATGTTAGGTGACAGTTATGCGGAGAACTTAGGAGTCAACATCATCCGGACACGCAACTGGCTGTTGATAGTGACGGGCATCCTGACCGCCATCACCACCGCTTTCTGCGGTCCCATCGCTTTTATCGGACTTGCTGTCCCGCATATCACCCGTCTGCTGCTGACGACAGACAACCACCGTTCCCTGTTGCCTGCGACGATGCTGATGGGTGGTGTGATAGCCTTGTTCTGTAATCTCATCACCATCCTTCCCGGTGAGGACGGGGTCATCCCTTTGAATGCGGTGACCCCGATGATAGGTGCACCCGTCATCATCTATGTAATCATTAAACGCTGAAAGAAATGAAAAAACAGGTATTGTTGCTATTGTCACTCCTCTTGTTAGTGGCATGTGGTGGAAAGAAAAACGCAAAGGTGTCCGGTGAGGGAACACTCCATGACTCAGCGGCACTGGTCAAGCCCCAGTATGCCAAAGGCTTCACGGTGAGATACCTGGAGAATGGTGTCCGTCTGGTAGAGGTGGAGGACCCGCAGAAAGACGAGGACAAGATGCCGGTGAGTTACCAGTTTGCCTTGGTGGAGAAGGGCAGTGACGCAGAGGTCCCTGAGGGATATACCAAGGTGGAGGTTCCTGTGCAACGTACCATCGTGATGACGATGCTGCAACTCTCTAACTTCACGGCACTGAAAGCCCATGACATCGTAAAGGGTATCACAGGCACCAAGAACCTTTTCAATAAGGATATCAGGAAACGGGTGAAGGATGGCAGCATCGTGAAGATAGGCATGGAGGGTAACTTCGATACCGAATTGATCCTTGCAGCAAATCCTGAGGTTATCTTTATATCTCCCTTTAAGCGTGGCGGTTATGATGCCATCAAAGAGACAGGTATCACCCTCATTCCCCATCTGGGTTACAAGGAACTCAACCCCCTCGGACAAGCAGAGTGGGTGAAGTTCGTAGGACTATTTATCGGTAAGGAGAAAGAGGCGAACGACCTTTTCAAGGGTATCGAGCAACGCTATAACGAGGCGAAGGCGCTTGCCGCTGATGCGAAGACACGTCCCACCGTTTTCAGCGGTGAGATGCATGGGGGCAACTGGTATGCCGTGGGTGGTAAGAACTTCCTTGCCCAACTGTTCCGTGACGCTGGTGCCGACTATGTCGTGAAGAACGAGGACACTGGCGGCTCCAATATCGAGTTTGAGCAGATGTATGCCATGGCAGCGAATGCTGACTACTGGCGCATCCTCAACAGTTATCCCGACACCTTCAGCTACGATGCCTTGAAGGCTTCGGAACCCCGTAACGACCTCTTCAAGGCGTTCAGGGAGAAACATGTCATCTATTGTAATATGAAGCAGACGGCTTATTACGAGACGACTCCCGTAGAGCCTGACGTGTTGCTGAAAGACCTGCTTGCCATCTTCCATCCGGAGTTGGTGGAGAAGGATTACAAACCTAAATACTATCAGTTGCTGAAATGAGAAACCGTACTGTCTCCAATACCGTCCTTTTGCTGTTGAGCATCATCCTGTTGTTTGTGCTTAACCTGCTGCTTGGCACTGTCAGAATACCCGTCGCAGAGGTCGTTGCCACCCTGATGGGGAGTCACGAGGTATCGGAGATCCATCGTAACATCATCTGGAGCTCACGGGTGCCCCAGGCTTTGACGGCGATGGTGGCAGGGGCAGGACTGGCGGTAAGCGGTCTGCAGATGCAGACGGTATTCCGCAATCCCTTGGCAGGTCCCTCCGTGTTGGGTATCTCCAATGGTGCCTCCTTAGGAGTTGCCTGTGTGGTATTGATGTCTGGTTCATTGGGAGGAGTCGCTTTGAGTCGTCTGGGGTATATCGGTGATGTTGCCATGTCCGTGGCAGCCATCGTGGGTTCTCTTGCCGTGATGGCACTCATCCTTTATGTCTCACAGAAGGTGAAGGGGAATGTCACCTTATTAATCATCGGTGTGATGATCGGTTATCTTGCCACTGCCATCATCGGGGTGCTGAAGTTCTTCTCTGCTGAGGAGGACATCAAGGCGTATGTGGTATGGGGACTGGGTTCTTTTGCCCGTGTCTCTGGTAATCAGATGATTCTCTTCGTCATCCTGATGACGATCCTCCTGCCGTTGAGTATGCTGTTGGTGAAGACGATGAACCTCTTGCTGCTGGGTGACGGCTATGCCCGCAACTTAGGGTTGAACATCCGCAGGGCACGCATGCTGGTCATCCTGTGCTCGGGTGTCTTGGTTGCCATTGTCACTGCCTATTGCGGACCTATCATGTTCATCGGACTTGCCGTCCCTCATCTCTGCCGTGCCCTTTTCCGCAGCAGTGACCATCGTGTGCTGATGCCCGGTACGTTACTTGCCGGTGCTGCCCTGGCACTCCTGTGCAATCTCATCGCCCGTATGCCTGGTTTCGAGGGCGCTTTACCCGTCAACAGCGTAACGGCATTAGTCGGCGCACCCGTTATTGCAAGTGTATTATTCCGTCGCCATCAAGGTGAAGTAGGGGAGTGATGGAATATATTCCCTTCATCATCAATCAATAGGATTGTCAGTTGTGCGGCAGGCACTAATCGGCTGCAATGCCTGTCGCAATGGTCGATAACAGTGTTCGCGAAAGCCTGCAGACAGGTGCAGGGAATCCTTTCCCACAGCTCTCTGGCAAGGGTAAGGTCCGTCAGGTCGATGGGACAGCCTGCCTCCTGGAGCATGGTGGCGATAAATGCTTTGTCCATCACCGTCCTCTTACTGTGCGTGTCGAGGTTGCCGGTGGCAAGTTTGACAGCCTTCCCCAGCATCACCCCTAAGGTGATTTTCCTGAAACCCAGTTCATTGGCTATCTTGAGGGTCTCACCGATATAGTTGCCATATTCCACGAAAGCCTGCATGGGCAGGGTGGGATAGTATGCCTTGACAAACCGCTCGCTCTTTGCCCCGCTGTTGATGACCACCCGTTCCGTGCCACTCGCCTTTGCCACCTCCATACATTTCCGGATACTTTGTATGAAGGCATCCTCAGAGAAGGGCTTGACGATACCGCTGACCCCGATAATCGAGATACCCCCTTCAATGCCTAAGCGGGGATTGAAGGTGCGTCGCGCTATCTCCTCACCGCCGGGTACGCTGATGGTGACACGGAGAGGTGAGAGGTGAGAGGTAAGAGGTGAGAGATTCTGACGGATCATCTGCCGTGGTGCCTTGTTGATGGCAGCCTCACCGGGAGGGTAGTCGAAGCCGGGGAGGGTGAATCGTCCTACACCCTTGCCACCTTCTATCACTATCTGTTCACCGCTCACCTCTGACCTCTCACTTCTTACCTCAGCCCTTATCTCCACACCATCCGTCACGTCAGGGTCGTCACCCGCTTCTTTGATGCAGTATGCGTCACCATCACCATAGCCCACCGCGACATGGATGGTCTCCCCATTGGGCAGGATGACAGGAACCTCCGTGGGAGTCTCCCCTTTGTATCGTTGCAGGACGGCAGCGACAGCCGCTGCCGTGGCACACGTCCCTGTCGTCAGTCCACTATGCAGTGGATAGAAATCGGGCAACAGCTTCTCCACCATCCTGCGCAGTCCGTGGGGACCGTTGACGGTATGGAAGATAGCTGGCGTGGCAGGGCGTTTGAGTATGATGACCTGCATCCCCTTCGCCTTTGCAGCTTCCACTTTCTCTTGAAAGCCACCGGATAGTCCGCTCTCTTTCAATAAGATAGCATCAGCATTCACGTCTATTGTCTTGCTGTCCTCATAGTAGAGCAGTTGCTGGTCGGAAGCCCCTTGTGCCTTTGCCAATGCGATGGATGACTCACGGGGCAGAATGCGATAATACACTTCGATGCCCTTCGCCTCCAAAGGTTTCAGTTTCGCAATCGACTGTACCCCTGTAGTGGCAAGTAAGGAATGAATATCTGTAGGAACCTGTGAATAGTCGTCAATCCACGTCAGACTGCAGTCCCTTTCCGGGAAGATACGCTCATAGCGGATGGCAGGCAGTCGCAACTCCTCTGCCACTTCTACGACAGTGCCGTGCAGCTGTTGGGCAAAAGGATGGGCGGCATCAACGAGGAGTCGGATGTCATGCTCCCTGCAAAAGGCAACCATCGCCTGATGGTCTAACGCTCCATGCAGTCGTATGCCATGGTGCAAAGCCACATCCTGCTCCTCCGTCTTGGTAGAGTAGTAGTAAGGAGTGCCGGCTTCCTCCAGCACCTCCACCGCCTTGCGTCCTTCCGTTGTTCCTCCAAATACCAGTATCATGTTGGTGCAAAAGTAGTGTAAATTGAGAGAAATACCAAATTTATTTGGATATTTCTGAGTGCCATAGGGGCATGTTATTGTCAAATACGACTATACTATTTAGCATTACGACTGGCGGAATAAAAAATCCGCCAGTCGTATTTTTTAATAAGATACTCGTTTTTTCAATTTATTTCATGAAACATTTGCAGGATACATGGAAAATCGTTACTTTTGCATATTAGGATTATGTAGACAAAAGGTGTATGATGAAGAAATGTTTATTGGCACTGATGGTATTTATAGGTGTGGCATGCAGTACGCTGACACCGGCGGAGAGAGCTGAGAGAGCAGCAAGAAAGGCGGCTTTGGTGGAGAAAGCACTTGCCGACAGGCATTATACCATTGATGTGCAGATGATGTACCCACAACAGGGACCTGCGAGGAATGTCTCTGGTGATTATTCGCTGGAGGTGAGGGGTGATACGCTGATATCGTCTCTTCCTTATTTCGGCAGAGCATATCTGGTGCCATACGGTGGTGGCAAAGGACTGAACTTCTCGGAGCTGATCAGCAACTACGAGGTCACCAAGAAGCCGAAGGGACTGACAGAGATAGCGATAGAGCTGACGAACGAGGAGGACACCTACCTCTACCAGCTGAGCATCTTCGATAACGGCAGTGCGACGATTGACGTGCGCTCCAAACAGCGTCAACCGATATCGTACAGCGGAGAGATGCAAATAGAACAATGAAAAAAGGAAGATTCCCGAGGGAGTCTTCCTTTTTCAGAGGTGCCTGGCGGATTCGAACCGCCGTAGACGGTTTTGCAGACCGTTGACTAAGCCACTCATCCAAGGCACCATTTTGTCTTAGCAGATGCAAAGGTACTACTTTTCTTTGGATTGACAAAATTTTCCACCACTTTTTTTCTTCAACTCACATCCTGGACAACCGGCACAGGGGTCGGGTGGGGCGGAAAATGCCCTGTAAACACGCAGTGCCGCATAGCCGGCGGCAACTGCCAGGATGATGATGACGAGGACTGTCTGCATCGCGGATTTATAACTTAGACAGCTTGCGGAGCATCAGTTTGTTAATAGCCTGTATCTTGCGTCCGCCCTTCTCGATGTCCTCGCGAACATTATTTATATTATTAAAGAGTTCGCTGAACACGTTCAGCAGGGGATTCGGTTCACTGGTATCCTCTATGTCCTCGGGATTATATACAATACGGATGCCCAGCGGCTCGATATGCACATCCACGTCCTTGTCAGTAACGATAGGGTCGCCATCGTAATGGATGGCACCTTCCTCCTTGCGGTGGATATGTATGCTGCGTGCCTGGAAGGTCTTGATCTTTGAATTGTTCGGCAGGGTCTTATTGAAGAGGTCGATACTGATCTGTGGTGCTTCCAGGGCATCAAACGGTTCCATGATGATCACGTCCATCACTCCGTCACGCATGGATGCCTGTGGGGCAATATACGCATTATTACCATATTGCGACGCATTGGCGCATGCGATGAGGAACGCCTTATAGCGGCGAGCCCCCGTCTCGTCCTCCACCTCGTAAGTCTCCGGCTTGTAGTTGAGTCCCTCCTTGAGTACGTTCTCCACATAGGTGATAGGACCCCGTTTGCCTGACTCAGCGAATTTCAGCGAGATGAACGCGTCGAAGCCCATGCCGCAGGTGCAGAAAAAGGGAATGCCGTTGACGACACCATAGTCAAAAGTCTCTATCTGGCACTGGTTGATAATCTGTATCGCCTTTCTGGGATTCATCGGGATACACAGATGGCGGGCAAGTCCGTTGCCTGAGCCGCATGGGATAATCGCCAGTGCCGTCTGGGTATGCGTCAAAGTGCGTGCCACCTCATTGATCGTCCCGTCGCCACCGACGGCAGCCACGATGTCCACTCCCTTCTTGACACACTCACGGGCAATCTCCATGGCATGTCCTGCATATTCTGTCATGCGGATGTCGGCATCGAAGAGGGTGGTGTCAAGGTCATTCTTGATCAATTCGACGATGTCTTCCTTCTCATGACCACCAGAAATGGGGTTAATGATGAATGTTATGTGTTTCTTCTGACTCATATCACATGCAAAAATAAGAAATTCGGGAGAATTATCCGACGTATTTGTAATAAATTTCAATAAATTTACGAATTATCTTATAAAATGTGCACTAATTGATAAAATTTGTGTAACTTTGCAGACTGAAAAAGAAAATTAAACGAAACGATACCTAATCGGAATGGGACAGTTACAAGAGAAATACAAGCATTATCGTGAGCCGCAGAAATTTATGGAGGCTGACGTATACCCTTATTTCCGTGCTATTGAGGGAAAACAGGGTACGGAGGTGGAAATGGGCGGACACAAAGTGCTCATGTTTGGTTCTAACGCCTATACAGGCCTGACAGGTGACCAGCGAATTATTGATGCTGCGAAAGCCGCATTGGACAAATATGGTTCTGGTTGTGCAGGAAGCCGCTTCCTCAATGGAACACTTGACCTGCACGTAAAGTTGGAAAAAGAGATTTCAGAGTTTATCGGCAAGGACGACTGCCTGTGCTTCTCCACAGGATTCTCTGTCAACCAGGGTGTTCTTGCCATAGTAGTGGGCAAAGACGATTATATTATCTGTGACGATCGTGACCACGCAAGTATTGTGGACGGTCGTCGTCTTTCTTTTGCCAAGCAGTTGCACTACAAGCATAACGACATGGAGGACCTGGAGCGCGTGCTTCAGAAACTGCCCCATGAGGCTATCAAACTGATCGTTGTGGATGGTGTGTTCTCCATGGAGGGCGACTTGGCAAAGCTGCCTGAGATCGTAGAGTTGAAGCATAAGTATAATTGCTCTATCATGGTTGACGAAGCCCATGGCATTGGTGTCTTCGGAAGACAGGGACGTGGCGTTTGTGACCACTTCGGTCTGACGGACGAGGTCGACCTGATCATGGGTACCTTCTCGAAGTCTCTTGCTTCTATCGGCGGTTTCATCGCCTCAGACTGGGACACCATCAACTTCCTGCGTCATACTTGTCGTACCTATATATTCTCTGCATCAAATACTCCGGCAGCTACTGCCGCAGCCATGGAGGCTCTTCACATCATACAGAAGGAGCCAGAGCGTATAGAGGCATTATGGAAGGTGACAAACTATGCTTTGAAGCGTTTCCGTGAGGAGGGATTTGAGATTGGTGACACCGAGAGTCCTATCATCCCGCTTTATGTGCGTGATGTCAACAAGACATTCCTGGTAACTGCCCTGGCTTTCAAGGCTGGCGTGTTTATCAACCCAGTGATACCTCCTGCATGCGCTCCACAGGACACCTTGGTACGTTATGCGTTGATGGCAACACATACGGAAGAACAGGTGGACCGTTCTGTGGTAGCACTGAAAAAGATCTTCGTAGAACAAGGAATTATAAAATAATTGCGGAAAAATTTGCAAGGGTCACAAAAAATGTGTACCTTTGCAGCCGCAAAAACGAGGTGTAGCGCAGTTGGTAGCGTTCCTGGTTTGGGACCAGGCTGTCGCAGGTTCGAGTCCTGTCACCTCGACCAATGAGAAAACAGACCGTTAGTTCATTAAGAACAAGCGGTCTTTTTTTGCAAAAAGCAAAAGGCAGGAAAGCAGATGAGATACTTTGTGTGGTTTTCATACGACGGGACGAATTACCATGGGTGGCAGTTGCAACCCAATGGGAATACGGTACAGGCAGAACTGCAACGGGCACTGTCTCTGCTGTTGCGTGAGGAAATCACAGTAACTGGGGCTGGCAGGACGGATGCCGGCGTGCATGCCCGTCAGATGGCGGCGCATTTTAATACAGAGGTGTCTTTCGACACTGCTGTACTTGCCAAGAAGCTCAACGGGGTACTTCCTGATGATATCAGTGTCGACAGGGTGGAGCAGGTGAGTGATGATCTGCATGCGCGTTTCTCTGCTGTCGCGCGTACCTATTATTATTATATACACACCAGGAAGAATCCGTTTCTGCGTCACTACTCCTTGGAGCTGCACTACGTGCTTGACTTTCCGTTGATGAACCAGGCGGCACGTATCCTGATGGAGTATGAGGACTTCGGTGCCTTCTGTAAGGCGGGGAGTGATGTGAAGACAACCATTTGTCATGTGACAAAGGCGGAGTGGATACAGACAGCGGACGATGCCTGGTATTTTGAGATTACTGCCAACCGCTTTCTGCGTAACATGGTACGTGCCGTCGTGGGAACACTGATAGAGGTGGGACGTCACCGGATGACCCTCGATGAGTTCAGGGAAGTGATACTGGGTGGCAGACGTACACAGGCTGGGGAGTCGATGCCTGCGCATGCGTTGTGTTTGGAGGAAGTTCGATATGACGAAATATCCAAATAAATTTGGTTTTCTTCTCACTTATTCGTAATTTTGAGACTTCGTCTCGAAGGTAGGCTGCATCTCGGAAAAGCAAAGAAAAAATACTTTTTCTTTGGTTTTTCACTCGATTTGCACTACCTTTGCACCTCGAAATGGAACAAGTAAAGGCAGCATTGTTTGACTTGGATGGCGTGGTGTTCGATACAGAACCGCAATATACGGTATTTTGGGGAGCACAGTGCAGGGAGTTTCATCCTGAGCATCCGGGACTGGAACATGAGATAAAAGGACAGACCCTTGACCAGATTTATGACACATGGTTTGATGGAGAACTAAAGACTGTTCGTCCTGTACTTACGCAGCGCCTGAACGATTTCGAGCGTGACATGGACTATTCATATATCGCAGGTTTTGAGGACTTTATCGCTCGTCTGCACAAGCAAGACATTAAGACGGCTGTGGTGACCAGCTCTAACCAGCAGAAGATGGATAGCGTGTATCGCAAGCATCCGGAATTCCAGAGTTTGTTTGATGCCATCCTTACTTCCGAGGATTTTGAATACTCCAAGCCTCATCCCGATTGTTACCTGAAGGCAGCTGCCCGTTTTGCGGCAAACCCTGAGGAATGTGTGGTCTTTGAAGACTCGTTCAACGGGCTGAAATCGGGTAGGGCTGCCGGCATGACCGTCATCGGACTTGCCACCACGAATGCCGCAGAGGCGATAGCTCCATTATGTGACCGGGTAATTAAAGATTATCTCGAAATCTCGAATCTCGGAATCTCGAAAAATAACAAAATAACAAAATAAATAAAAAAACTATGGCAGGATATTTAGTCAGTGACACACGTAAAGTGACGACACACCGTTTTATTGAGATGAAGCAAAAGGGAGAGAAAATCTCCATGTTAACCTCATACGACTTCACAACGGCAGGAATTGTCGACCGTGCAGGTGTTGATGGTATATTAATAGGTGACTCCGCATCGAACGTGATGGCTGGTAACCAGACAACACTGCCGATGACAGTAGACCAGATGATCTACCATGCCCGTTCAGTGGTACGTGCCGTCAATCGTGCCTTGGTGGTATGTGACATGCCCTTCGGCAGTTACCAGGTGAATGCGGCAGAGGGCGTGACGAATGCCATCCGCATCATGAAGGAGAGTGGTTGTGATGCCCTGAAGCTGGAAGGTGGTGTGGAGATTGCCGATACCGTGAAGCGTATCCTCGACGCCGGTATTCCTGTGATGGCACACTTAGGACTGACTCCGCAGAGCATCAACAAATTCGGAACCTATGCCGTGCGTGCCAAGGAAAAAGAGGAAGCTGACAAACTGATGTCAGATGCTAAGTTGATGGCTGAGATAGGATGCTTTGCCGTAACTCTGGAAAAAGTTCCTGCCAAGCTCGCAGCTGAGGTTTCCAAGGAGATCAGCGTGCCCACCATCGGCATCGGTGCCGGTAATGGTACTGACGGACAGGTTCTCGTCATTGCTGATATGCTGGGAATGACACAAGGTTTCTCCCCCCGCTTCCTGCGCCGCTATGCCGATCTGAACACGGTGATGACCGATGCCATCGGCAGTTATGTCACAGATGTGAAGAGCGGTGACTTCCCCAACGAAAGTGAATCATACTAAATGAATAGTCAGAACACCCCCGTACACGTCAAACTCTGGCATCGTGAGTTCTGGCAGCTTGCCATTGCCAACCTGTTTCTCTCGATGTCCGTGTATATGCTCATTCCTGTGTTGCCCCTATGGCTGATGCAGGAAGAGAACTTCTCATTGCTGGAGACAGGACTGTCAATGGGTGTGTTCGCCTTGGGGCTGTATCTGTTGGGACCTTTTGTCTCCTTCCTGGTACAGCACTATCGCCGTAACCAGGTATGCCTATGGTCCATCATCTTGCTGATAGCCAGTGAGGGAGTGCTGTGGTATATCAACACGCTGAAGAGTGAGTTCGTGGAGTTTGGACTCATCATGCTGCAGCGGTTCTCGTTCGGTGCTTTGTTTGGATTAGCACAAATGGTTCTTGCCAGCACGCTGGTGATAGATACTTGTGAGTCGTTCCAGCGGACAGAGGCAAACCATAGTGCCTCTTGGTTTGGGCGTTTTGCGTTCTCATTAGGTCCGCTGGCAGGTATTCTGCTCCACCGTCAGTGGGGATTTGACACCGTCATCATGGTGGCAATGGGACTTGCCATTGCAGCCTTGTTATTAATAAGGATGGTTGATTTCCCTTTCCGTGCTCCGGAGGATCATGTCCATCTGTTCAGCTGCGACCGTTTCCTGTTAGACAGGGGAGGAGTACTGTTCGTCAATCTTCTGTTGATTACCATTGTCATCGGCTTATCCATCGGACAGATGACGACCATAGAAGAGTTTGGGATGATGATGACCGGATTCCTCCTGGCACTTCTTGCCCAGCGCTTTATGTTCCGTGACGCAGAACTGAAGAGCGAGGTGGTGACAGGATTAATCCTGCTGTTGGCTGCCTTATTGATAAACATGACACAACACACCTTAGCGGCGACTTTCATATCCTCGACATTCGTGGGTATGGCAACAGGTATCGTAGGCACCCGTTTCCTGCTGTTCTTTATCAAACTCAGCAGACACTGCCAGCGGGGAACCTCGCAAAGCACGTTTATGTTGTCATGGGAGACAGGACTCTCCTTGGGTGTCGGACTGACTTATATGTTAGCAGACTGGCTGCCCAGCCACACCAATACCGTGGCTCTGGTACTGACCGTCATCGCACTGCTGATGTATAACACACTGACACATAACTGGTTCCTGAGGAATAAGAACCGCTGATTTACCCTCTTCCACATAATGCTGCATACGGACAGTTCCGGCACGTCCTTTGGTCCTCAACAGGACTGAAAGGTGTCTCTGGGTTGAACATCTCGTCGACACATGTCCTTAGCATCTCCTTGAAAGCAGGGATGAATGGCTGCACATCCGTTATTTTGTCCTTTCCAAAGCAAAGAGCCGGGTCATAATTCTCACCTGCCGAATGCTGGATGAAGAGCAGGGCAGGACTGACGGGCGACTGGTCAGGATTCAACTGTTTACTCTCTCTGACGATACTGCTATATAACAAGGTCTGGAGGTAATAGCCGTTATGTGACTCATTACTTGCGAAAATGCTCTCGACATCTGGCAGGAAGGTGAGTTTCCCTCCTCCCGTCTTATAGTCAATGACACGGATATATTCCTGCTGGTCCCTCACCACAGCATCCAGGCGGTCGATACTTCCACCGACCGTCGTCGTGAAAGAGGTGTCGCCCTGGTGTACCATCCAGTCATGCACCACCTCATACTCCAAGGCATGAATGGTAAAAGGAGCCAGTTCCAGGTCCAGTCTCAGCAACTGCCGTACATAGTGGATGATCACTTCCCTGTTGATGAGTTGCAGACCACTATAGTCCTTCTGATTCGGTATGTTTTCGTGGAATGCCTTGTCGACAGCCAGCTCGATAGCCACTTTCGACTGCAAGACCTGTTGTATCTGCTGACGCTCAATGCGGTGTCCTCCCTGTTGCATCATCTGCTGATAAAGATACTGGGAGGCGGCATGGAAGACAATGCCGAAGATGCGGTCGTCGATTTGCAGTTCCTCATCATCCATCTCCTTCAGTCCTCCCACATAACGGTAGAAGAAGCTCAGCGGGCAGCGCCGGTAGGTATTGATCGCCGTAGGTGTCAGAAGCGCATGACGGGAGTCAGGTTTCTTAGAGAAACGCTCCATAAGGATGTCCATGACAGCAGGAGACTTCATGACAGGCTCAGGCTTTCTTACACTTATCTGCTGTCCTGCCTTCAAGGCATACTGACGAATAGGATGCCCGCTCTCCACCAGCAGTTGGAGCATGAAGCGGCTCATCTCACCGGTATGTCCATCGTCCGTCGCATTATTATAGACCAGTGTGATATCTGAGGCACGTTGCAGGATGCGATGAAAATAATAGGCATAGATGGCAGTCTTGTGGTCTATGGTCGTCAACTCGTATGCCTTGCGGAGACTGTGCGGAATGAAAGAGCTGTCATTTACCCCTTTCGGCATGTTCCCCTCATTGCAGGAAAGCAACAGGACATGGTCGAAGTCAAGGTTACGTGACTCCAGCACACCCATGATCTGGACACCCTCGGCAGGTTCTCCATGGAAGGGAACGGAAGTCGACTGTATGAGTTGATGCACCAGTCGTTGCAGGGTGGTGAGGTCTACTGTCAGGTCACCGCTATGAACCAATGTCGCCAGACGGTTGATGAGGGTGTACATCCGAAACAGGGACTCATCACGCAGGGATGCGGTCTGTTCTGTTGTGTTATCCTGACTCGCCTGCTGAGCAATATGGCGCAACAACCGGGCTATCCACTGCAGCACAGGCTCTGTCTGGAAAATACCATCTGACTCACAACCCGTCAACAGCTCATCCGTCAGATACCTGTAATATGGATGGCGGCGGACTGCTGTCATCAGCCGATGCCGGTAGCCTCCTGCCTGAAGTGCCATTAATTGTTTGACCAGAGAGGCTGCGGGTGTCAGCGACAGCGGATAGCCTGTGGTGACGTTTACCTTCTCCACCTCCTGTGGAATACTGTGAATGACGACGGGCAGCAGTTGTTCGTCACAAAGGATAATGGCAGTGCGTTTGCCGTCAGCATACCGCTGACGCTCCTTCAGCCACGTGCTGACATAGCGCGCTTGAATATTTTCTGTCGGAGCAGAGATATAACTGATTTCCTTGGGGTTCTGGAACGACCGGTATATATCGTTCTCCTGACGGTCCAGCTCATTAGGGAATTCATCCAGATATTGAGAAAGGAAATGACCTGCCTCATGCGTCATGTAATAATCATCGTAGTCCCAATAGAAATAAGCCTTCCCTTCTCTCTTCAGACGCTTGAAGAACACTCTCTCAACAGGATGCAGGAGGTTGAATCCCACAAAGATATAACGGTCATACTCCCATACCAGTTGCTCGTCAGTGGCGACTTGCCGGTATAACGCTCCCTCATAGGCAAGGTTCTGTTGCTCCAACCGTTGGTTGAAGTCATGGTATATCTCAGCGAAATGGCTCCATAATTTCAGGAACCGCTCTTTCAACTCACTGTTATGGTCGTCAGAGAAATTACTGAAGAACTGCTTGATGATAGCTCTCTGCTCGTCGGTCAGATAGCTGACATCATCCAGTTCGTGCAGGTCACGGAGATTGGCAAATACCCGGTCAGCATCTGCCATGTTCTTGTCGATATCGTCAAAGTCGGAGAGGAGCAACTGCCCCCAGCCGTAGAAGTGGTCAAGGGTCTCGTCAATATCTGTACAGCTGACATACGACAGATGGAGGTCACATACCAGTTTGATAGGGTCCGCGATGATGCGACTGGTGTGTGACGTGAAGAGGTCGCTGATGGTGATATAGGCAGGACTCCAGACAGGCTGGCAGGACAGACGTGCAAGATGCTCGTTGATAAACAGCGCTGCACGTTTGTTGGGAAAGACGATTGCCGTGCGGGAGAGGTCATTGCCATACTTTCTCAGGATATCCTCTGCGACATATTCCAGGAATATTTTCATCTGACTGATTCTATTTGATTGCTATACACATACCATAGGTAACCTTCCACATTTGGATGTCCCATCTTCTCAAGTAACGTCATGTATTCCCTGACTTGCTCCTGGTATTCCGGACGAGGATGACCAAACTTAAAGTCGACGACCACCATCCGGTTACCATCATACATCACACGGTCGGGACGGCGTTCGCAAACCTGATGGTCCTTGGTGAACAGGATAGAGCACTCATTATATAAGGTCCATTTGCCAGAGAACCATTCTCTGACACGAGGGTCTTCCAGCCGTTTGCTGAGAAGGGCAGACAATTTAGCCGCTGTGATATCCTCGTCATAGAGAATACCGTCTTGCTCCAGTTTCCGCAGCGCCCCTTCCACATCCTCCAAGGTATGTATCGTGGAGAACACATGATGAAGGACACTTCCTGTTTTGATATAACTCTGTTGCGCAGACTCCTCGTCCGACTCCACGAACTCACGGCTTTTGTTGCTCTGACGGAACTCCGTCTTACTGCCGAAGACAGTCATCTCGACAGGTATCTGCTCAGAAGATTGCAAGAACACATTGTCTGACGCCTGCTTCTCCTCCTCACTTTCCGTATAGAGTGTACCGTATGAGAAGGTGATGTCCGACTGCTCATCCTCCACGCCATCAAGTACGGCACCGTCCAATGTCAGTTCCGGGAGTACCTGCTCTATCAGTGCCGAGCGGGTGTTTTTCGCCTTCCGCTTGCCGATGACAAAGAGATTCTTGCAGGCACGGGTAAAGGCGACATACAAAAGGTTGAGGTTGTCGACCGTCAACTGCAGATGCTCGTTCTGGTAATCCTGCTCATAGATGGTACCTATTAATTTCTGATTATAGTCTATAGGGGCGACAGGCAGCTGGCTGAATGGTTCTTCCTGTGGCTCACACCAGATGATATCCCCACGCTCCAGTTTCCAGTCACAGAAGGGCAGTAGCACATGCTCAAACTCCAAACCCTTACTCTTATGGATGGTCAGAATGCGGATGCCATTCAGTTCATCACTCTGAATCGTTTTCTTATACAGCTCTGTCTCCCAGGTCTCAATGAATGCGTCGATGTCGGTACTGTTGTCTTTTGTGAATGCCATCAGACAGTCATAGAAAGCACAGACATAAGCGCTCTGGTCCTTCAGGCGGTGGAGTTCAAAGATGATATAGAGCTGTTCCACCAACTCATAGAGAGGCAGCATCAACAGTTCGTCAAAATGGGCGATATACGCTTCTGGCAACAGTCCGTCAGGCTCGATATTCTTGCTTAATAGTTCTGCATCCGTACCACTCTCGCCAAGTACATCCCGATGGAACGACTTGATGAGATACGCCTTCGCTAGGGAGTCTGTCGGGTGCGTGAGCAAATGGAGGGCATGGATCAGTAGCTGGACGGAGACAGAGGCTTCCAGGCGGAAAGCCTCGTCACTGACAACATTCACCTCCGGCAGCTCCTCTAAGAGATAATTGGCAATGAGGGTGATGATGTCATTCGTGCGTACTAAGATGGCAATCTTGTTTTGCGAGACACCTTGTTCCAAAAGCGACAGGACGGTATCCTTCAATTGCTCCAAGGTACGTTCCCGGTAGTCGGCGGCGGGAAGGAGGCGGATATCCACATATCCTTTCCTGTCACGATGGTCCGGGATATGCTGACAGACATCATCATAGGCATTCCGCAACTGTTCGGCACCTGCCCCGTTCTGTTCCTTGAGACCATCATATTCCTGCTGGGTAGCTACGGTGAAGAAAGCATTATTGAAAAGGATGATGTTACGCTCGGAGCGATAGTTGGTCTGTAACGGTCTTACCTCCATCATCTCTTCGGGAAACTGCCGCTCAATATGGTTGAGCAGCCGCCAGTCGCCAGAGCGCCAACGGTACACGCTCTGCTTGACATCGCCCACGATCAGGTTTTCTGACCCCACATGACTCATACACTCCTGCATCAGGACTTTAAAGTTCTGCCACTGCACCGTGCTGGTGTCCTGAAACTCGTCAATCATCACATGATGGAGCTGGGCACCAATCTTCTCGAAGACAAAGGGAGCATCACTGTCCTGGATGAGGGAATGCAGCAGATGCTGGGTGTTACCCAACAGGAAGACATTCGCATCGTCATTAATATCTTTAACCTTCTGCTCTATACTGCTGAGAAGACGGAGGTTATTAAGATGACTAAGTGTCAGGTTAGCCGACTGAAACAGTTTCCACTGCTTCTCCCTTTCCTGCTCCGTATAGCGAAGCATAGGGATCAGCACCTGGTCGGCAAGCACATACAACTCTTCGGCACGCGGATGGTCTTTCTTATACCAGTTCTCAGGAGCTTCCATCGCTTTGGCTGCGGTGGTGTTGAGAATGGAGTTGTCGAACTGTCCGTTCCTGATCTTCATAAAATAGGAGGAGACGCCACGCGTAGTATTCTTAATGTCAGCAACAGAGAACCCTTCCTCCTCTAACGTGTCAAAATAGGTGGAGGCTATGGTCAGCATCCTCTCTTTGGCACCGTCACGGAGCTGACGTAAGGTCTTTGTGTATTCCTCAAAGAAACCCTCCTCAGCCATCTTCTCATTCAGCTCCTTCCTATGCTCCTTGTAATAGTCACGGAAAATAGTCTTGCCGAAGTTTTTTATCTCACGGATGAAACTGGTCTTCTTCTCGTCGTTGTTGCTCCAGCTCTTCTCATCACTGAGACTGTCCATGATATAATGGAGCAGCCATTGCAGGATGACATCCGTGTGCTTGAGGTTGTCTATCAATTGGTCGACAGCCATTTCCTCCACCTGGTCACCACTGAGTCCCACCCGCAGGTTTGCCGTCAGGTCCAGTTCGCGGGCAAGGTTCCTGAGCACACTCTGGAAGAATGCGTCTATCGTCTGCACACGGAAACTGTTGTAGTTATGCAGAAGGAGTTTCAATGCCTCCCCGGCACGCTCACGAATAAGCTGTTCGGGCAGTCCCGTCTCTTCCTTCACCTTCCGGGCATAACTCTTGGAGTCAGGCAGTTCCTTCCATATACCATACAACTGGCTCAGTATGCGCATCTTCATCTCTTCTGTCGCCTTGTTGGTAAAGGTGACAGCAAGGATGGTGCGGTAGTTGAGTGGGTTGATCACCAACAGTTTGATGTATTCAGTAGCAAGCGTGAAGGTCTTGCCGCTGCCTGCACTTGCCTTGTAGACGACTAATGACTTCCTGTTATTCACCATTTTCTGAACAGCTCAAAGGTTAGTTTTATTCCAAATCTGTTGTATTTGGTATTCAGGAAACTGGCAAAGGCACCGACGGACAGGAACTGGGTCGTCACACCATATCCGACCTCGAAATAGGGACGGGTATGCTTGATGGACAGGAAGCTGAAATAGATTCTCTCGTTTTCAATAAACTTACCGATAAACGGCAGGAATGAGCAGACGAGCAGGGGGGACTCATAGGATGTGTTGACACGGTAGTAATACCTTGAGTTGTTATACCATGTACTGTTGAGCAGCTGGAAATTACCTGTCCAGTCATCTTCCCATCCTCCGGGGAGATTATGGTCACGGAAATTGGTGTAGTCGAGGAAGTAGGAGGTCTCGGTATTGGTATAGAATCCGAATCCGCCTTTCAGGTTGATAAGGCGCAGCCGGTCCAGCTTCAGTTTATGGCTCACATCGAACTCAAAGCGCCCATACTCTAAGTTGGACCCCAGGATATTCTTGAAGCTTCGCTCGTAATTCAGCGTGAAGTAAGGACCCTTCCTCCATGGAGTGACGTGGAAGGTAAGGGTAGGGGCAAAGCTTCGGTACCGGGTGGGCAGGTCCAGCTCGTCCATACCTGACACGTTCTCCGGTTTACGGATGTGGTAAACGATACCGCTTTTGATCTCAAGCCAGTCGAAGGCAACGACATTGTTAATGACCTTGATATAGTTATCCGTGAAATAGTCCAGATGGTATTTCTCAAACTCACGGTCTACTTCAATCTCGGGATAGATGTCCTTGAGTGCTTCCAGGATACTGTTGTTATAGATTCGGTTACCATTGGCAAATACGATCTCCGCATAACCGTTCCGCTTGGGGTTATAGTTCATGCGGATAGGGGTGTAGTGGTAGAACTGCTTGATCTTGAAGTTGTAACCGATTTCCGGTTTTATCGTCAGATAGCGTTTCTTGTTCCATTTGTACCTGAGACCTAACTGTATCTTATACGAGAAGCCATTGCTGTGACTGTAGCTGACATACTGCGGATTGATGATCGGTGACAGGCTGAAGTCTGCCCCCAAAGCATCCGCATGAGAACTGGTTACTAACTTGTCACCGATATCCCATAGCACATCACCCAGGGAGCGTCTCTTCTTATGAAGCGTATCAGCCTCCTCCTCCTCTTTTTTCCTTTGTGCCTCTTCTCTTTCCTGCTCTTTCTCCAAGTCATATTTCTTGTAAATTTCCTTTTCGTCCGCCCGGAGCTGAACCGTCCGCAAGGTGTCCATCCTTTGACGGTCATTTACCTCGTTAAGGGAGTCGGGAAGGGTAGTGGGGGCATCGTATGTTGCCAGGAAATGGGAAGTCACTTTGTTACCGATAAACTTGAAGTTCATGTCTGACTTGCAGCGCAGGGGGATAACGGAACTGCTTCCGTCATCGCTGTATGTGACATCAACATGGAATTTAAGCATGTCGAACTCTCCGTCGTAGGTGGTATATACCACACGCCCCGTCAGTCGGTCAACCAACGCATATCCCTTGACCAGCTGGGTGTTGGACAGTTTCGGACGGAATGACACATGGACCAGATTGCCGCTGTCGTTTTCTATCTTATAGCGATAATAGATACGGTTACTGCGATAGAAAGGGGAGAGCAGTTTCTCCTCATAGATGGTCATGTCGTAGATGTTGGGGGTCAGGTAGTCCATAAAGACCTCACTGACCTGCCTGTCATGCGGAATGGTGTTACTGATGATCTGCGGCTTGGTGGTAAAGGTGTGCGAGTCCTCGATATCTGTCCTGCCATAGATCTCTGATATATACAGCCGGTCACCTTTGGCAAACGCATACAGGGTAGGCACGAGGAACATGGTGAAATTGCGCCGCTCCGTATTGAGCGTATACCTCATATAGGTGTTCATGCTTTTGCCACCTATATAATGCGCATAGTTACGTCTGTAGCTCCATACCTTCTCGAGTATCGTGGAGTCGGACTTTGCTTTAGAAAAACAAATGGCAGGCATGAATAGAAACATGCCTACCATTAATATTCTGGTATAGGTTCTGTCATTCACACCCCAAAATTACTAAAAAATTCTGAGGCAGCAAATTTTTAACCTAAATATTTCATCAAAATACGTGCATTCCCAGATTCACGGAGCTTCGCAATGCTCTTCTCACGAATCTGACGCACACGCTCACGGGTCAGTCCCAGACGGTCACCGATCTCCTCAAGACCCTTCTCATGACAACCGATGCCGAAGCACTCACGGATAATGGTGATCTCACGGTCCTTCAGTACTTTCTGCAGAACGGTGTTAAGTTCCTGAGCCATCGACTCATGGTCTACATGACGGTCAGTACGGGAGTCCTCACCGCTTGCCATCACGTCAAGCATACAGTTATCCTCGCCGTCCTGGAACGGTGCGTCGATAGACACATGATGACCGTCAGCCATCAGGCTCTGTCCAATCTTCTCCTCGTCAAGGTTTGTTGCCTCGCTCAGCTCAGAGACGGACGGATGGCGCTGGTTCTCCTGCTCAAACTTATTAATCTCGTGGTTAATCTTATTCAGACTGCCCACCTGGTTCAGCGGGAGCCGGACAATACGGCTCTGCTCGGCAATAGCCTGGAGAATACTCTGGCGAATCCACCATACAGCATACGAGATGAACTTGAAACCACGTGTCTCATCGAATTTCTGTGCGGCTTTTATCAAGCCGATGTTACCCTCGTCAATCAAGTCAGTCAGCGTCAATCCCTGATGCTGGTACTGCTTAGCTACCGATACTACAAATCGCAAGTTTGCCGTTACCAGCTTGTCTTTGGCACGCTCACCCTCAGGACCGCCTTTGCGAATTTTCTGAGCCAGCTCGATTTCCTCATCAATGCTGATCAGTGGTGCACGACCAATTTCCACCAGATATTTATCCAGTGCCTCACTTGAGCGATTCGTAATACTCTTTTGAATCTTTAATTGTCTCATTTAAACTTAACCTTTTTCCTTAACTGCCTGAAAATCAAGCTTCTGTATTATATAATACCGTAAAACGATGCAAAATTACAAAAAATATCAATACGTTGTTCTCCTGACACCTTATTTTTTATATTAAAAAAGTTTAAACGGAAAATCCATGCCACACTTTTGCGTATGGCATTTGCCGTCCTTGTTTCCGTTTTCACGGTCTTTGTACTCTCGTCCCACGAGCGATACAGGTTTGTGTTTTACTTTACTGCGCGCAATATTATATAATTTTGAGCAAAAAAGTCGTCATATATGACGAAAATCTTACACAACTGGTCAATGATCAGGGCGAACGAAGAACAATTGTTGTCATCATCTATCAGTGCGTTACGGAATTCTTCGCGCGCACGCGCGCATACATAAAGTTTTTTACCATTGCAACCGTTGCCACCTTGCAACACTACTTGAGAATCAGCGTGTTACGTGTGGCAACGAGGTGACAAGGGTGACAACGAATGGCGATTTTGCCCTAAATATTCACTCAACACAAAGGCACAGAGGCACAGAGTTTTTATTATTTCTCCGTGTCTCTGTGTTTACCAAACTACTGCATGCGGGTTGCGAAGCCCCGGGCTTCGAGGGTCGGAGGTGCCGCCTTCAGGGGTCGGAGGTGCCGCCTCCGTGGGTTGAAGCCCCGGGCTTCGTAAATGAAAACTACATCATGTAGAATTGTAATCTAACTTGGTTTACTTTGCAATTCAATTTAAATTACTTTGCAATTTAATTTAAATTACAATGAAGGGAGGCATTCTTTACAAAGGTTACTGAATGTGTTATTACAAAAGGGATATATCTAAAACACAATTATCGGCATTATGATAAATAGACATATATTCCTTTTACCTACTCGTTCTTCAGCGTCGGCAATGACAAATGATATCTCACGGCAAGGAAACGCATGAGACAAATGACAAGGAATGAAGTGATGACAGTGACTTCCATCGGTAATGACATGACATCCAGAACCCAATAAGTGACGCCACCCAAGATGGCTGCCATGGCATAAATCTCCTTGTGGAATATGACTGGTTCGTTATTCAACAGTATGTCACGAATGACACCACCGGCAGCGCCCGTGATACAGCCCATGATGATGGCAACCCAGTATGGCTGTCCGAAAGCAAGGGATTTCTGAATACCGGCGATATTGAATAATGCAAGTCCTAACGTGTCGAAGACAAACCAGGTGTTATGCAGACGCTCCAGATGACGGGCAAACACAATGACGAACAACAACGCAAAGGCGGTACAGATGATATAGAACGGATTCGTCATCCAGAATGGTGTCGTGCCAAGCATAACATCACGAATGGTACCGCCACCTATGGCGACGGCTATTCCACACACATAGCCACCAAACCAGTCGAAATGCTTGGCTGCGGCATGACGGATTCCTGAGATGGCGAACGCAAAGGTTCCCAGAAACTCAATGACCTGTTGTAACAAAGCGTCGTAATTCATCACTCTTTATATCTGTCTCCCCAATAGCTCACCATTCTCTCATAAAGTTTCTCCTCTGCCGGTGAATGCTGTCCATGCCACAGACGTTCTCCGACCAATGCGTCAGGCATATACTGCTGAGGAGTAAAATGTCCCGGATAGTCATGCGGATACTTATAACCGTCATGATATCCCAGATCTTTCATCAACTGCGTTGGAGCGTTACGTATGGGTAACGGCACAGGCTGGTTACCAGTACGCTTTACCAATTCCAACGCACTGTCTATCCCCAGGTATGCGGAATTGCTCTTAGGAGATGTGGCAAGATAGACGGTTGCCTCCGCAAGTGGAATCCTGCCCTCGGGCCATCCGATTTTCTGGACCGCGTCGAAAGCCGCATTTGCCAGCAGTAAGGCATTGGGGTTTGCCAGTCCTATATCCTCTGACGCAGAGATGACCAGTCTTCTCGCAATAAACTTCGGGTCCTCACCTCCCTCAATCATCCGTGCCAGCCAATACAGGGCAGCGTCCGGGTCAGAGCCCCTGATGCTCTTGATGAAAGCGGAAATGATATCATAATGCATCTCACCGTCTTTGTCGTATGCCAGCGGATTCTGCTGGAGGCGCTCCCCCACCAGCTGGTCGGTGATGACAACATCGTCACTGCCATTGGCGGCTTCAACGACTAATTCCAGGATATTGAGCAGTTTGCGGGCATCTCCCCCACTATACCGCAGCAAGGCTCCCGTTTCCTTCAGTTCTATATGGCGTTGTTTCAGGAACACATCTTCCGTGACTGCCCGGTGTAATAATTTCAGCAAGTCATCCTTTCCCAACGGGTTGAGCACATATATCTGACACCTTGACAATAAAGGACGGATGACTTCGAAAGAGGGATTCTCCGTGGTGGCACCTATCAGCGTGACAACACCTTTCTCCACAGCTCCCAGAAGGGAATCCTGTTGTGATTTCGAGAAGCGGTGAATCTCGTCTATAAATAAAATAGGTGATGCCTCATTGAAGAACCTGCCTTTCTGAGCCTTCTCGATGACATCCCTCACGTCCTTCACGCCACTTGTCACTGCCGACAGGGTATAGAAAGGGGTCTCCAGACGATGGGCGATGATCTGCGCAAGGGTGGTCTTCCCCACCCCGGGAGGTCCCCATAATATAAAAGAAGAGATGCGTCCTGCGTCAATCATCTTACGCAAGACGGCACCCTCGCCCACCAGATGCTGTTGTCCGATATAGTCATCCAGGGTCCTTGGTCTTAACCTTTCAGCCAACGGTTCTGCCATATCAGGCTCCAAAGGTAGTACTTTTTTAGGAAATTAACAAAAAAATCTAATAGAAATACTTGTATTTCGATAGTTTTTGCATTAACTTTGCAGCCATAATCATTAAAAGTACAATAAAATGAAAGAAGCAGCTTCGAAACAAACGCACAGCATCAAGAACTTAAACAAAAGTTCTGTATGGGATGTTCAAGAGAATGATATTTTTAGAATGCTCAACAGCGGCAGCAAGGATGCCGATGTCAAAGACAATCTCCGTCATTATGTCGACATCATCCGCTCCGCTTTCATGATAGAGGAACTGAAAGAGGACACTCCTCAGATTCGCAAGTCATACGAGAAACAAGGATACAAGGTCGGGACAGTAGCATTGGATGAGAGTACCAAGGTGCTGTGGGCTATCCGCAAGCGTCCTATATTGAGGGTGACCGACCTCACTTATGAGAATATCCGTCATATCACGGCAAGCAAGCTCATTGAGGTCCTGGAGCGTAACTTCGGCGGTGGCTGGGACTCCTTGTCACAATCCATCCAGGATATCATCGAGAGCGGTTTCGACATTTCCACCACGACGCTTCCCAAAGACCGTCTTCACAAGAAAGGTGGAATGTACGAGAAGAAAATTGCCGATGGATATGAGGTGCTTGAGGTAGCCAAAGGAACGTGGGTGGAAGCTATCTTTGCCAAGCTGAAGCCAGAGATCATCAAGCCTCGCATGAAGTTTGACAGCATTGATGAGGATGATGAGAATGCCGAGATAGAGGATAACTATGTCAGTCACGATGAGGAGGATGAGATGGACGAGTTCAACGAGGATGAGATGAACGAGGAGAACTACCGTACCACCTTCGAGATCGAGAGTGACCCCGACGAGGAAGCTGGAGAGCTCTCAGACTTTGCCGTCGACGAATAGCTCCTGTATGAAGACACAATAACTAAGAACTTAAAACTTTATTAATCGATATGGATATTCCAAGTGTTTTTTGGTTGGTTCCCATTGCCTCGGTAGTGGCATTGGGAATGGCGTGGTACTTCTTCAAGAGCATGATGAGTGCCGATGAGGGAACCCCTCGAATGCGTGAGATTGCAGAGTATGTGCGTAAAGGTGCCATGGCTTACCTGTGGCAGCAGTACAAAGTCGTGATCATGGTTTTTGCCGTCCTGGTCATTCTCTTCGCCTTCATGGCGTATGGACTGAACGTACAGAACCCGTGGGTGCCGTTTGCCTTCCTGACGGGTGGTTTCTTCTCCGGACTGGCTGGTTTCTTTGGCATGAAGACGGCAACATACGCCTCTGCCCGCACGGCAAATGCCGCACGCCACAGCCTGGATGCCGGACTGAAGATTGCCTTCCGCTCCGGTGCAGTGATGGGACTGACAGTGGTGGGCTTAGGCTTGCTTGACATCGCTATCTGGTTTATTGTCCTCAACCGCTTTGACGCTGACGGACTGATCTCCATCACCACGACGATGCTTACCTTCGGCATGGGTGCCTCGACACAGGCACTGTTCGCCCGTGTCGGTGGCGGTATCTATACCAAGGCTGCCGATGTGGGTGCTGACATTGTAGGTAAGGTGGAGGCAGACATCCCCGAGGATGACCCCCGCAACCCTGCCACTATTGCTGATAACGTGGGTGACAACGTCGGTGACGTTGCCGGCATGGGTGCTGACTTGTACGAGAGCTATTGCGGTTCCGTACTTTCCACAGCTGCCCTTGGTGCCTCCGCCTTTGCGGCAAGTGCGGCAGACGGTATGCAGTTGAAGGCTGTCATTGCCCCGATGATTATCGCTGCCGTGGGCGTGTTCCTTTCCCTGCTGGGCATCTTCCTGGTACGTACCAAGGAGGGAGCCACGATGAAGGACCTGCTCCGCTCGCTGTCCGTCGGAACGAATGTCAGTGCCGTCCTGATAGCCATCGCCACCTTCGCTATATTATATTTATTAGGTATAGAGAACTGGCTCGGACTCTCCTTCTCTGTCATTTCCGGTCTGGCTGCCGGTGTGATTATCGGACAGGCTACGGAATACTATACCTCACACAGCTATAAGCCCACCCAGAAAATATCAGAGGCTGGACTGACAGGTTCTGCCACCGTGATTATCAAGGGTATCGGTACGGGTATGATATCTACCTGTATCCCCGTACTCACCATCGGTGTTGCCATCATGCTGAGCTATCTGTGCGCCAACGGTTTCGACCTGAGCATGAGTTCCAGCAGTCTTGCCCACGGACTCTATGGCATCGGTATCGCTGCCGTAGGAATGCTCTCCACACTGGGAATCACCCTTGCCACTGATGCCTATGGACCGATTGCCGACAATGCTGGAGGCAATGCGGAGATGTGTGAGCTTGGTGAGGATGTGCGTCATCGCACGGATGCCCTCGATGCATTAGGAAATACCACTGCCGCTACCGGAAAGGGCTTTGCCATCGGTTCTGCGGCACTCACTGCCCTTGCCCTGCTCGCTTCTTATATTGAGGAGGTGAAGATTGCGATGACCCGTGCCGGTGAGACACTGACAAGTGTCAGCGGTGAGGTGATCAAAGCTACCGATGCCACGATACCTGACTTCATGAACTACTTCCAGGTCAACCTGATGAACCCGAAGGTCATCGTAGGTGCTTTCATCGGTGCCATGGCAGCCTTCCTGTTCTGTGGTCTGACGATGGAGGCTGTGGGACGCGCTGCCCAGAAGATGGTGGTAGAGGTTCGTCGTCAGTTCAAGGAGATTGCCGGTATCTTAGAGGGAACGGGGACTCCGGACTATGGACGTTGCGTGGAGATCTCTACCCGTGCGGCACAGCATGAGATGATATTCCCCTCTATCCTCGCCATCATCATTCCTATCATAGTAGGTTGCGTGCTGGGTGTCGCTGGTGTGTTAGGACTGCTGGTCGGCGGTCTTGCCAGTGGCTTTACCCTTGCCATCTTCATGGCGAATGCCGGTGGTGCATGGGACAATGCCAAGAAGAATGTAGAGGAAGGCAATTTCGGTGGCAAAGGCTCGTTTGCCCATAAGGCGACCATCGTTGGTGACACTGTCGGTGATCCGTTCAAGGATACCAGTGGTCCGTCACTGAATATCCTCATCAAACTGATGTCTATGGTAAGCATCGTGATGGCTGGTCTGACGATCGCTTTTATGTAAAAAATGACATTTTTACCCCTTGTTTTGAGGCTCTAACTGCATAGTTGGAGCCTTTTTCTATCTTTTTTTGAAAAAAAATGATGAAAAGTTTGTTGGATTCAAAAATAGTTCGTACCTTTGCAACCGCAAAACCAAAAGGATGCGCTTGTAGCTCAGTTGGTAGAGCACCTGACTCTTAATCAGGGTGTCCAGGGTTCGACCCCCTGCAGGCGTACGAAGGAAGAGGTAAACGAAAGTTTATCTCTTTTTTTTCTTATATATTATTACTCCAATCAGATCCTGCTGACCTGCTTGACACCCTTGACGGTGCGCAGTTTCTTGATGAGGGACTCCAGACGGGTATTGTCATCAATCATAATCTCAAGGTTGCCGCTGAACAAACCGTCGTGTGAGTCGATATTGATGCTGCGAAGCACGAGTTTCTCGTCCTTGGAGATAATACTGGTGAGGTTGTTGACGATACCGATGTCATCATTGCCGATGACACGCAGGGTGATAGCGTACTGTGACGAGCCCTTGCCACTCCATCTGGCACGGACGACACGGTAACCGAAGCGTTTCTTCAGCTCAGGGGCGTTGGGACAGTCCTCACGATGAATCTTGATACCACCGCTGACGGTGACAAAGCCAAACACCTTGTCGCCATAGATGGGTTGGCAGCAACGAGCCAGCTGATAGTCGACACCCTTCAGGTTGCGGTCGATGACCAGCACGTCGTCAGAGAGCTGAGGACTGAGAGACGAGAGCTGGGAGTTGTCCAGGACGAAGTCGGCAGCGGTCTGTGCGATATTATTACCCGTGACAGGCTGCTCACCCTGCTGCAACTCCACATACTTGTCGATGACATGGTTGACATCCAACGTGCCGTCAGCGATCTGCCGGTAGAAATCACTGGTCTCCTTAAAGCCCAGTTTCTTGATGAGGTGCTGCATGGTAGACTCCTCCTGCTCCACCTTGCGGTTCTTGAACTTACGCTCCAGTGCCTCCTTGGCGAAGAGTGCCTCCTTGACCTGCGTCTCCTTGAGAGCCAGACGGATTTTTGATTTCGCGCGTGAGGTTTTGACGATGTTCAGCCACTCCTGCCGGGGCTTCTGCGTGGACGATGTCATAATCTCCACCTGGTCACCGCTCTGCAAGACCTGACGTAATGGTACTACCTTATTATTAATACGGGCACCTGTGCAGGCATTGCCGATCTTGGAATGGATATGATAGGCGAAGTCAAGTACCGTGGCACCTTTGGGGAACTTATACAGATCACCCTTGGGAGTGAACACGAACACCTCGTCCTCGTAGAGGTCCATCTTGAACTGGTCCATCGCCTCCAAGCCGTCGGAGGTCTCCAGCATCGAGCGGATGTTTGTGAGCCACTCGTCCAGTCCCGACTCACTCTTCACACCCTTGTAACGCCAGTGTGCTGCCACGCCACGCTCTGCCACCTCGTCCATACGCTCGGTGCGGATCTGTACCTCCACCCATTTCTGTTCCGGTCCTAAGACGGTGATGTGCAGACTCTCATAGCCGTTCGACTTCGGCACACTCAGCCAGTCACGCAACCGCTTGGGGTTCGGCTGATACATGTCCGTGACGATGGAATATACCTGCCAGCAGTGCATCTTCTCCTTCTCCAAAGGGGAGTCGAGAATGACACGGATGGCAAAGAGGTCGTAGACACCCTCGAAGGCACATTTCTGCTTCTTCATCTTCTGCCAGATGGAGTGTATAGACTTCGTGCGTCCCTTGATATGGAACTTCAGTCCTGCCGCTTTCAGGCGCTCACTGATAGGTTGGATGAAATGCTGGATATACGCATCACGACTCTTTTTCGTCTCGCTGAGCTTCTCCTTGATATGATAATAGGCATCGTGCTCCAGGTATTTCAACGACAAGTCCTCCAACTCGCTCTTCAACTTATAGAGACCCAGCTTGTGGGCAAGGGGGGCATAGAGATAAGCAGCCTCCTCACTCACCTCATGCTGTGCCTCCGTCTGTCTTGTGTCACGGATCTGACGCATCAGGTTGACACGGTCGGCAATCATGATGAGGATGACACGCATGTCCTCGGCGAAGGAGAGCAGCAGGTTACGGAAATTCTCCGTCTCGATGACAGGGTTCTTCTTATAGAGGTCTTGGATGCGCTGCAACCCATGCAAGATGCGGGCAACAGACTCACCGAACTCACGCTGGATCACATCAATGGTGAGATAGCCGTCCTCCACACAGGGATGCAACAAGACGGCAAGGACAGCATCACGTTTCAAACCGATCTCCTCCACAACCAGATAGGCAGTCCGGAAACTCAGCAGCATAGGGTTCAAGCCGAACACATCACGACGGATATGGTTCTGCTCGATATAACCTGTCAGATACTGACGCATCTTCTCCTCGTCACCTTCCATCAGTGACGAGCCGATTTCCTGCTTTACCTTATTATATAAAGAGAGGATATCTTCCTTCTCCTGTGTTGTAAACTCGAATCTCTCTGTCATACGATGGCAAAGGTACGAAAAAATTGACAATTGACAATTGATAATTGAAAATTATTTCGTAATTTTGCCGTGAAAATACTATAATCATGGTAGATGACAAGATATTACGGATGGAACAACTCGTCAAGGAGTTGAACGAGGCTTCTGACGCTTACTATAACGGACGGGGCGAACGCATGACTGACTACGAATGGGATGCCCGCTTCGATGAGCTGAAACGTCTGGAACAGGAGACGGGGACTACCCTGCCCGACTCTCCCACGCAGAAAGTATCGGAAGACAGTATTACCGGACAGAAGGAGGAACATGAGTTCGCTGCCCTCTCACTGGCAAAGACCAAGCAGCCTGCGGAACTGGTGAAATGGGCGGAGGGACTGCCCATCTGGATATCTTGGAAACTGGATGGTCTGACCCTCGTCGTGACGTATGATGACGGACGACTCACCAAAGTTGTCACACGAGGTAATGGACATATCGGCACGAATATCACCCACCTTGCAAAAGCCATTAACGGCATCCCACAACAGATTGCATATCAGGGTCATACCGTCATCCGCGGAGAGGCTGTTATCAGCTATGACGACTTCGAGAAGTTCCTGATGGAGAGTGGTGAGGACTATGCCAACCCCCGTAACCTCGCCTCTGGCTCGCTGACGTTGAAGGACGTGGAGGAGGTGAAGCAGCGGCATATCCAATGGATTCCCTTTACCTTAGTACATATCGACGATGACATCCTGTCGTGGGGCGACCGCATGGCATGGCTCGAACAACATGGTTTCCAGACGGTGGAGCACGAACGGGTGGAACACCCCGGTATTGATGCGGTGGAAAACGTGATCAATGCCTTTACGGAGAAGGTCACCAGCAAACAGAATCCCTACCCTGTCGACGGTCTCGTCATCTGCTACGACGATACGGAATACGCACAGACCGGTAGTGTCACAGGACATCATGCCACCAAGGCAGGACTTGCCTTCAAATGGCAGGACGAGGCAGCAGACACGGTATTGCAGGAGATAGAATGGTCGTGTGCCGCCTCTACCATCTCCCCCGTTGCCATCTTCCGCCCCGTGGAGCTGGAGGGTACGACAGTGAAGCGAGCCTCTTTGTGTAATATCAGTGAGTGTGAGCGTCTTGGCATCGGTACGAAAGGAACGGAGATCAGTGTCATCAAAGCAAACAAGATTATCCCGAAGGTCATCAAGGTCATCCGTACGGAAGGGACGCTGGAAATCCCCCACGAATGTCCGGTATGCCATGCCAAGACGGAGATACGTATCAGTGAGGCGAGTGGTACGAAGACGCTACACTGTACGAACCCTGAGTGTCCTGCCAAGCAACTGAAGAAATTTGCCCGTTTCGTATCGAAGGAGGGAATGAATATCGACGGCATCTCAGAACAGACACTCGCCAAGTTCATCAACCTCGGATGGGTCAGCGAGTATGCCGATATCTACGACCTGCGCAGTCATATCCGTGACCTTGCCAATATGGAGGGCTTTGGTGAGAAGTCGGCTTCCAATATCATGCGGAGCATCGACCGCTCTGCCAATGTCGAGGCACACCGTTTGCTCTATGCCCTGAACATCCCCCTGTGCGGACTGGATGTCTGCAAACGCCTGTTAAGTGCTTACCCGTTGGATGAGCTGGTGGCAGAAACTGTCAAAGAGACGGGTGATTTATTTGAGCCATACCGGGAGGCATCATCTGTCTTCGCTCATGTCAACGGCATCGGACCGGAGAAGTCGGCATCTTTTGTCAACTGGTTCCGTGATGACCATAACAGACAGCGTTACCAGCGACTGAGGGAGAAGATTCAGGTGTCGCAAGTCGCCAACGAACCTTCTGGCAGTCTGTGTGAGGGACTGACCTTCGTGGTGACGGGTGATGTGCATCACTACAAGAACCGCAACGAGCTGAAGGCATATATTGAGTCGCAGGGTGGTAAGGTAGCATCAGCGGTAAGCGGCTCGACTTCCTTCCTTATCAATAATGACGTGACATCAACCTCGGGGAAAAACCAGAAAGCCCATCAGTTGGGTATTCCTATTATCTCTGAGGATGAGTTTATGGAACGGTTTACGGATCAGAGTTAAAATGCAGGTGCGACATCAACTATTCATCGTTCCATTACTGCCTGTTGCCTGCTGTCTGATTGCGGGCATCGTCATAGGCAGATACTATCCTGTCGGTGAGGGATGGCTGTTATGCGGTCTCTGCGGAGTACTGCTGATCACCCTTCTGTTGCGTTATCATCCTCGTTGGCAGACAGCAGGTATCTGGCTGGCAACCATTCTTTTGGGGATGATGATCATCCAATATCCGTTGCCCGACAGTGAGATGGTACAAAGAGCCGGTGAGCGGATGCTGGCATACCGTGACCAACTGTTGCGGCAATACCAGCAATGGGGTATCGGTGAGGAGAACTACGCCATCGTTGCCGCCATGACCTTAGGCGACAAGACAGCACTGACCCCTGATATCCGGGAGTCGTTTAACATCACTGGGGCAGGACATGTCCTCGCCATCAGCGGACTGCATCTCGGTATTCTGTATATGATGGTGTCATTCCTTGTCAGAGGTCTCCGGCTGCGGATAGTCACACAGGTGCTGACCATCCTGCTGATATGGGCATTCGCCTTTCTGGTAGGTATGTCACCCAGTGTGGTGCGTTCCGCTACCATGCTGACTATCTACGGTCTGCTGTCGCTGGGCTATCGGCAGAAGATGAGCATCAACGTATTGGCGTTTACAGCCATCGTCCTGCTCGTCCTCAAACCGCAGTCACTCTTCGACATCGGTTTCCAGATGTCCTTCCTTGCCGTTCTCGCCATCCTGCTATGCTATCCCCTGCTCAACAGCGTATTCTCTGAGCGATGGATGATGGAGCACCGGCTGGTGCGGTGGCTATGGGGGATGACAGCGCTGTCACTGTCGGCACAGATAGGAGTGGCACCCTTGATAGCTTTCTATTTCCACCGTTTCTCCACCTATTTCCTATTAAGTAACTTCGTCGTCATCCCTTGCGCATACCTGATTCTGGTGGGTGCCATCCTGCTGTTCGTCATGCGGCTGCAGGTGGTGGCTACTGTCCTGATGACTGTCACGACATGGATGCGCCAAGCCTTGGATGCCATAGCCACCCTACCCTATGCCAGTATCGACGGACTCTATCCCACCCTGTCCCAGACCATACTGATATACATTTTTATTCTTTTATTTGGCATTTTGCTCACTTATTCGTACCTTTGGATTAAAAACCTAAGGTACTTTCGTTCGACAATAAAAAAATAAAATGGTCATTTTATTTTGTATTTTGCTCACTTAATCGTACCTTTGCAAACCGAATTAGACAATAACAAACGAAAATGGGAAAGATTATATTGACAGGTGACCGCCCCACTGGCAAGCTCCATCTGGGACACTATATCGGTTCGCTGCGCCGTCGTGTGGAACTGCAAGAGGCTGGCGACTACGAGAAAATGTTTGTATTCATGGCTGACGTACAGGCACTGACGGATAATGCCGACAACCCTGAGAAGATACGACAGAACATCATTGAGGTGGCTCTCGACTACCTCTCTGCCGGTCTGAATCCAGAGAAATGCACGTTGTTCATCCAGAGTCAGATCACCGAACTCGCTGAGTTGACGACCTATCTGATGAACCTTGTCTCCGTCTCTCGTGTTCAGCGTAACCCTACCGTGAAGACGGAAGTCAAGATGCGTGGCTTCGAAGGTGAGAGTATTCCCCTTGGCTTCTTCTGCTATCCTGTCAGTCAGGCAGCCGATATCACCTTGTTCAAGGCGACCACCGTTCCTGCTGGTGAGGACCAGGAGCCTATGCTGGAGGTAACCCGTGAACTGGTACGCCGATTCAATCAGGTGTATGCACCGGTATTGGTAGAGCCAAATATCATGTTACCAGAAAATGCCACAGCCCGTCGTCTGCCCGGTACAGACGGTAAGGAGAAGATGTCGAAGTCACTCGGCAACTGCATCTACCTCTCTGATGATGCTGATACGGTATGGCAGAAGGTACGCTCCATGTATACCGACCCTACCCATATCAACCTCAACGACCCGGGACATGTGGAGGGCAATGCGGTATTCACCTATCTTGATGCTTTCTCGAAGGACGAGGACTTCGCCAACTTCCTGCCCGAATACCAGAACCTCGACGAGTTGAAGGACCACTACCGCCGTGGCGGCTTGGGTGATATGAAATGCAAGAAGTTCCTGAACCAGATTCTCAACGAGTTCCTGGAGCCGATGCGTCAGCGTCGTCATGAGTTCGAGCAGGATATCCCTGAGATTTACAATATCCTGAAGAAAGGAACGGAGCAGGCACGTGAGACTGCTGCCCAGACGATGAGTGAGGTGCGCAGTGCCATGCAGATCAACTACTTCGATGACCAGGAACTGATTCAGTCGCAGGCAGAGCGCTTCCGTGCGAAATAAAGACGCAGGCGTTCATCTAACGACATACTCGCATAGCGGTGCCACTCTGTGGTGCCGCTTTCTTTGTCATCCAGATAATGCAGGTCATACATGTGCCCATAAGCCTCCATCTCAAAAGGATTCAACAGATAGCCCGCATTACGCAGGTGCTTACGATAACGGCAAGCCTTCAACCAATAGACAATGTATTTCCAATAGAAGCAAAGCCACGAGTCATGGGTACTGCGAGCTTGATAGAGATGTATCATCTCATGATTTTTCATGGCATCCCAGTGCTGGTTGAAATGATTAGCTTCCTCTTTGCTATGCGTGATGATATGTCCGAAGAAGGTCATTCCCTCATAGCCCTTCCGAATCCAGAAGGGAAGATTCACGGCACGCATGTCATCCAACTTGCTGGGACGACGGGCACGGAACAGCAACGGGAAGATACCCAACAGGTTTGCCATAACGGATGCAAATGTACAAAATAATCACGAATTACGATGAATTTATTCGCAAAAGTTCGCTATATACGTTTTGCACACTTTTGCAAACACTTTTTCTTGGAGCATCAGAATTTATTTTGTACCTTTGCGATAACAAAAAACGAAAATTATGGTATTAACCGACCGCGAACTGTTTCTTCTCGTCATCTGTACGGTGTTCTACATCACCTTATTTATATTAGTGATACAAAACAACCGCCGAAAGATTCAACTCCTGCAGAGCCGTCTTGACAATATCCATGCCATGCAGAAGATGGCTGTCATCGAGCAACGGGAGTACGATGTGAACACTATTTTCTCCTCACCGGTCTATTTGCGAATCAAGCAATATATCAATGAGGGACAGAGTATGCACAATGACGACTGGAAAGAACTGGCAGAGGTGGTGAACAGGGTATACAGCGGTTTTACGGAGAAACTCTACAGCCTTTATAATATGAGTGACCAGGACTATTATGTGAGTCTGCTTATCAAGATGCGTGTGGCACCCAAGGATATAGCCACTCTCACCGCACACAGCAAGGAGAGTGTCGCCTCTACCCGAAGCCGACTTTACACCAAGGTGTTCGGCAAGAAAGGCTCCACGAAGGACTGGGATGATTTCATCCTCTCCATCTAATCGAATCTCGAATATCGAATCTCGAAATATCGAAATAAAAAAAACTCAAAACTCAAAGAATATGATAGACTATTTAATTGCAAACATGTGGCAGGTATGGGCGGTAGTGTCCATCGTCTGTCTGATTCTGGAGCTCTCGTCAGGTGACTTCTTTATCATCTGCTTCTCCATCGGTGCTGTCTTCAGTATCGTTGCAGCAGTCCTTGGACTGAGTATCTATTGGCAACTGTTTATCTTTGCCATCTTCTCACTGCTCAGCGTACTTTTTGTCCGTCCTGTAGCACTGCGCTACTTACATAAGAACGACCCCAACAAACCCAGTAATGCCGATGCGCTGATTGGACGTACTGGAAAGGTCACTGAGCCAATCACTGCCGGTGGTAATGGCTATGTACAGATTGATGGTGATCTCTGGAGAGCTGTCAGCAACAGCGACATTCCTGTCGGCACCACCGTCCGTGTCATCGGACGGGAGAGCACCATCATCACCGTTGAGACCTTATAAAATCCCCGAAACCTCGAATCTCGAAATCTCGAATCTCAAAATTAAATAATTAATAAAAAAAACTATGGAATTTATGACTTATGTACTGATCGCCATCGTTGTTCTGGTGGTTATCTTCGCCAAGATGGCTCTCGTGATTATCCCGCAGTCGGAAACCCGTATCATCGAGCGTCTGGGACGCTACTATGCTACGCTGAATCCTGGTATCAACATCATTATCCCCTTCATCGACCGTGCCAAGGAGATTGTGGTGCTGACCCGTGGGCGTTATGCTTACTCCAACTCTATCGACCTGCGTGAACAGGTGTATGACTTCCCTTCACAGAATGTGATTACGAAGGATAACATCCAGATGGAGATCAATGCCCTGCTCTATTTCCAGATTGTAGACCCCTTCAAGGCTGTGTATGAGATCTCTAACCTGCCCAACGCCATCGAGAAACTGACGCAGACGACCCTGCGTAATATCATCGGTGAACTGGAACTTGATGAGACACTGACTTCCCGTGACACCATCAACACCAAACTGCGTGCCGTCCTTGACGATGCTACCGATAAGTGGGGTGTGAAGGTGAACCGTGTGGAACTGCAGGATATCGTTCCTCCCTCTACCGTGCTGAACGCCATGGAGAAACAGATGCAGGCTGAGCGTAACAAGCGTGCACAGATCCTGACCTCTGAGGGTGAGAAGGCTGCTGAGATCCTTGCCTCTGAGGGTGAGAAAACTGCTATCATCAACCGTGCCGATGCCCAGAAGCAACAGGCTATCCTCCATGCTGAAGGTGAGGCTCAGGCTCGTATCCGCAAGGCAGAGGCAGAGGCAAAGGCAATTGAACTGATTACCGAGGCTGTCGGCAAGAGCACCAACCCTGCTAACTACCTGCTGGCACAGAAATATATCCAGATGATGCAGGAACTCGCTCAAGGTGACAAGACGAAGACCGTCTACCTCCCCTACGAGGCAACAAACCTCTTGGGTAGCATTGGTGGTATCAAAGACTTGTTTAAATCAGAATAACATCAAGTAATAACAATAACGTACAATGAAGAAACTATTTTTAGTCAGCATGATGCTGACAATGGTCATGGCAGCACAGGCACAACTGAAAGTTGCTCCCCAGATGCAGAAGGGTGACCAGAAGAACTATGAGGTAACAATCGTAACCGACATACCCGGTCAGGGCAGTTTCACGATTAACGAGGAGATGGCTTATAGTGTGACGGATGCCACAGCCACAGGCTATATGGTGAAGATGGAGACCACCAAGATGACCTCCGATGTCAAGGCAGAGAATATCGCAGGACAGATTGTCGCCGCTGCCCAGGAGGTGATGATCAACATCCCCCTGCTGATAGCCACTGACCAAGCAGGTAAACCGCTGGGCATCAATAACTATGCGGAGATTAGCAAGAAGATAGACACACAAAGTGACGTACTCATTGAGAAGATGTTCAAGGCTATTCCGCAGTTGTCAACGGCACTTCCTAAGAATGCCCTGAAACAGCAAATCCTCACGAGCCTCTCTGAGGAAGCACTGCTGAAGACTATCCAATGGAGTGTCAACCCAATGGCTCTGAACGGCAAGACCATCATGACGGGTGCCCAGGAGGAGTATATCAACGACCAGGGCATCAAGATGAAGCGTATGTACTTCGTGAATGGCAGGAACGTGACTGTCAGCGGTTCTGCCAATATGAGCAAGGAAGAACTGAAGAAACTCATCATCGAGCAGGTGGAGAAGATGATGCCCGAGCAGGCTGATATGGTGAAGCAGAACATTGACCAGCTCATAGAGAGTGGTATGCTGAAACTGGACATGAAGGAGACGGGTTCTTATGAATACCAGGAAGACGGTTGGGTAAAGACCATCAAGTCGGAGAATGTGACAGAGAATATGGGACAGAAAGTCACTGTCAACACAACTGTCACCCTGAAATAAACCGCAATATATTTGGTCATCTCGTTTTTTTTTCGTATCTTCGCAGTCCAAGAGTAATTTTAACATAAAACAAATACGAATATGAAAGAATTAAAAGGAACAAAAACAGAGAAGAACCTGCAGGAAGCATTTGCAGGTGAGTCAATGGCTCGTAACAAGTACACCTATTGGGCATCTAAGGCAAAGAAGGACGGCTATGTACAGATCGCTGCTATCTTCGAGGAGACAGCCGCCAATGAGAAGGAACATGCCAAGATGTGGTTCAAGCTCTTGGAGGGCGGAGCCATCAAGGATACGGCAAGCAACCTGGAGGCTGCCGCCGGTGGTGAGAACTTCGAATGGACGGACATGTATGCCCGTATGGCAAAAGAGGCTCGTGAAGAGGGCTTCGACGAGATCGCAGAGAAGTTCGAGGGTGTTGCCGCTATTGAGAAGGCTCATGAGGAGCGTTATCGCAAATTGCTCGACAACGTGAAGAAGGAGCGTGTATTCTCGAAGGATGGTGATGTCATCTGGCAGTGTGCTAACTGCGGACATATCGTAGTGGGCAAGAAAGCACCTGACGTATGTCCTGTCTGTGACCATCCACAGTCCTATTTCCAAGTAAAAGCTGAGAATTATTAAGTTTGACAATAGCCTCTCCTGACTCGAGAGGCTATTCATTCACTTGTTTGTCCCTTTGCCAATACTACAAAAGGATTTATGATGACTGAGACGAGATATTACAAGGTGGCTGACCATGTGTTTAGCGTGAAGACTGCCAGTGAAGACTTTGCTCTGATGCAGAATTATGAACCGTTCTCTATGGATAAAGACGCTGTGCTCTTCACACTGACTGTTGAGGATGGTGAGCGTGTCGATTATGCAGAGGAGATGCGGCAGGAAGAGGAAGGACAGGAGATTTTCTGCGGCAAGACTGCTGACGGCAAGTCGGTATTCGAGTTCCGCTGGCAATACGAGACGGCTGGTTGGCTGGTATGCTCAGACAACTATCAAAAGGGAGAGCTTATCATGACCGGCAAATGGCGTAAACTTGCCATCGACAATGCACTGATGGTACTGTTTGCCTTAGCCACCGCACCACATAAAACGGTATTGTTTCATGCCGCTGTCGTGAGTCATCAGGATAAAGCGTATATGTTCCTGGGTAAGAGCGGTACAGGTAAGAGTACCCATGCCCGTCTGTGGCTGACATATATCGAGGGGACGGCACTCGTCAACGACGACAACCCTGTGGTGCGCATCAACGACGACAATGTTGCCACAGTCTATGGAAGTCCCTGGAGTGGCAAGACCCCTTGCTACCGCCATGTCAGCTACCCGTTGGGAGGTATCGTCCTGCTTAGTCAGGCACCTTATAATAAGATCCGGCGGATGAGGGGTATCGAGGCTTATGCCTCCTTGGTGCCCAGCATCAGCGGTAAACGGTGGGACAAGGCTGTTGCCGATGGACTGCACGAGACAGAGAATGCCCTTGCCATGGCTACCCCCGTCTATCATCTGGAATGTCTTCCGGACGAGGAGGCAGCGAGAGTCTGCGAGGGAGAAATAACATGTTAAGGGTCTTGCGTAATGATCAGTGACAACCAGATATTGCAGGAAGCCACCCGTCTGGCAAAAGAGGGGGTAAGCGTGACACTGCCCGTCAAGGGAAACAGCATGCTGCCGTTTATCATTGGCGGCAAAGAGAGTGTCATCCTCCAGAAACCAGAGAATCCTAAGGTTGGAGACGTGGTGCTGGCATGGGTGGATGGATGTCGTTATGTGGTACACCGCATTATCCGGATAGAGGGTGATAACGTAGTACTGATGGGTGATGGTAACATCATCGGTACCGAGCATTGCACCCTCAAAGACATCTGTGCTATTGCCACCCATGTGGTGAGTGCCGATGGCAAACAACATTATATATATAATAGGTGGCGCGTCAGAGCCTCCAAGCTATGGTGGTATATACGCCCCGTCAGGAGATATATTCTCGCTGTTTACCGGCGAGTGGTCTAATCTCGAATTTCGGAATCTCGGAATCTCGAAAAAAATAAAATAACAATGAAACTAAAAAAAGGATTTATACTGCGAGAGGTTTGTGGTGAGCATGTTATCACTGGTGAAGGATTGACAGCCGTCAATTTCGGCAGACTACTTGCCCTTAATGAGACTGCCGCATGGTTGTGGAAACAAGCCGAGGAAATGGGCGACTTCACTATCGAGCAACTTGCCGACAAGCTCTGCGAGGAATATGAGGTCAGCAACGATGTCGCAAAAGAGGATGTTGCCAAAATCATAGGACAATGGCAAAAAGAAGGAGTTATAGAGTAATCTAATTACTAATTATTAATTACTAATTCCTAATTAATCTATGAAGTACGTCGTATGGCTGTGGCATAACACACAGGGCATCCGTTGGAACTCAGCGACTCGCATCATCATCGGCATCGGACAAGTAGGACTTGGACTGCTGATGGTATGGCTCAGTCGTATGTTTATCGATACGACCATACGGACGGGGTCTCATGATGACGTACTGCAGATGGTGCTATGGCTGCTCATGACGGTGGTGGGTGGTGTCGTTCTCCGGCAGATATACTACTACATGTCTATAACAGCCAATGTGCGACAGACCAACATGCTACGTCTCAACATCTTCAGTCAGTTATTCCGCCGACAACTTTATGGTGACAAAAAACTGCACTCAGGAGATGTCACCTCACGACTGGCAAAAGACATTGATACGGTGAGTAACGTGACTACCGATACCCTGCCACAGATGACCATCACCATGATACAACTCTGCGGCGCGTTCTTGTTGATGCGTTGGTTTGACGCCCGTCTTGCATGGGCACTGCTGATACTCACCCCCCTCGCCATCATCTTCGGAAAACTCATCGCCAGAAAGTTACGGCAAATGACCCTTGACATCCGGCAGGATGAGAGTAAGATACAGATGCAGGTGCAGGAGACCATGGAGCATAATGACGTGCTACGCTCCTTGGGCAGTGAGCAATGGGTGACTGAGCGGCTCGATACCATGCAACAACGATTGCGAGGTAACATGATGCGTCGCACCCGCTTCACCGTTATTACCCGTCTGATCATGGGATGCGTCTTCGGACTGGGTTATCTGCTGGCTTTCATATGGGGTGGTCTTGGACTACGTAACGGTACCATCACCTTTGGCGTGATGACCTCCTTCCTGCAGTTGGTAGGTATGATACAGCACCCTATCCTGCAAATGCTGAACATGGTACCTGGTGTTATCCATGCCACCGCAAGTATCGACAGGTTGGATGAGCTGGGACAAACGGCACAGGAGCATGCCACGGAGGAGAACACACCAGGAAAAGAAGTACCTGGCATACGTCTCAACAACGTGTCGTTCCATTATGCGGACGGTGACCGTTTGGTGGTGAACCATTTCACACATGACTTCAAAGCAGGCAGCAAGACTGCCATCATGGGAGAGACGGGTATCGGCAAGACAACACTGTTCAGACTTTTGCTTGGATTTATCCAACCGACAGAGGGAAGCATCATCCTCTATCAACAGAATGGTGAGGAGACCATCAGTACCAAGACACGTCCCAACTTCGTCTTCGTACCACAAGGGAACACCCTGATGAGTGGCAGTGTCCGTTATAATCTCCAACTCGCCAAGCCTGACGCTACTGATGATGAGCTGCTGGAAGTCCTGCATACCGCCTGTGCCGACTTCGTCAAGGAGTTACCTCAAGGACTTGATACAGAACTGGGAGAGCGAGGGAAAGGACTTAGTGAAGGACAAGCCCAGCGTATTGCCATTGCACGGGGACTGCTTTGTTCCGGACATATCCTCCTGCTTGACGAGATCAGCAGCAGTCTCGACGAACCTACAGAACAAGAGCTGTATAAGAGACTTTTTGCTTTATGCAAGGATAAGACGATGCTGTTTATCACCCATCGTCAAACGGTCAGCGAACTATGCGACGAGGTCATCAGATTGTAAAGATAATTTGTTCCTTTTTACTTAATTAGTATTTATTTTATCCTTACCCATAAAATACTGCACATTTTTTTTGGAATTGTGCAGGAAAGATATTACCTTTGCACAAAATTTTGAATATTGTGCAATGAACGACATACCAAGTTTCAACTCTTATATCGTCAAAACGATTAAGGAGAATTGGCTGCTCGACGCGCTGACAGACTATAAGGGAGCTACGTTACAATATCATGACGTAGCCCGCAAGATAGAGAAGCTGCATATCATGATGGAAGCAGCGGGAATCGAGAAAGGTGACCGCATCGCTGTTTGTGGACGTAACTCTGCCCACTGGGCTGTCGCCTATCTTGCTACCCTGACATACGGTGCAGTCATCGTACCTATCCTACATGAGTTCAATGGTGAGCAGATTCATAATATCGTCAACCACTCGGAATCCAAACTCTTATTCGTAGGCGACTATGTTGTGAATATCATCGATGCCAAGGAGATGCCACACTTAGAGGGAATATTCAATCTTCCAGATTTCTCTTTGCATACCTGCAGGAGCGAGAAGCTGATGGATGCCCGTGAACGTCTTAACCAACTCTTCGGTGAGAAATACCCGATGGCTTTCCGTGCGGAGCATATCAACTGGCATGTGGATGCCCCAGAGGAACTGTGTATGCTCAACTATACCAGTGGCACCACAGGATTCTCGAAAGGTGTCATGCTCCCCTACCGAGCCCTTTGGGGTAATGTTGATTTCTGCATGAACAAGGTGGCACCTTATATGCCTAAGTTCAGCCGCATGCTGAGTATCCTGCCCATGGCACATATGTACGGACAGGCTATAGAATTTCTGTTTCCCTTCTGCTCCGGTTACCATCTGTTCTTCCTCAACCGCCTGCCCTCCCCTGCCATCATCGCAGAGGCTTTCAAGACGGTGAGACCACATCTGGTTGTTGCCGTTCCACTGATTATCGAGAAGATTATCCGCAAACGGGTATTCCCCAAGATACAGAACAATGCCATTAAGATACTCATGCAGATGCCCGTCGTCTCAAAGAAAGTGAAAGAGCGTATCTGCCAGGAGGTTTATAACGCCTTCGGCGGTGAGGCATACGAGGTCATTGTGGGAGGTGCTCCACTGAATCAGGAAATCGAGAAATTCATGAAGGATATCGATTTCCCCATCACCGTCGGTTATGGAACTACGGAGTGTGCGCCCCTGATTACCTATAGCGACTACCATGACTTCGTGTCGGGTTCCTGCGGTACGGCAGTAGACCACATGGAGGTGAAGATCCTCTCCTCTGATCCGCAAGAGATTGCTGGTGAGATTGTGACCCGTGGTACCAACGTGATGCTGGGCTATTACAAGAATGAGGAGGCTACCCGTCAGGCTCTTGACGAGGAGGGCTGGTATCATACCGGTGACCTTGCCACCATGTCATGGGACGGTCATGTGTTCATCCGTGGTCGCTCCAAGAACATGCTGTTAGGTGCCAACGGACAGAATGTATACCCGGAGGAGATCGAGGATAAGCTCGGTTCGATGGCGATGGTCAGCGAGTGTGTCATCGTGCAGCGCGGTGAGCATCTCGTCGGATTGGTTTACCCTGATATGGACGAGGCAAAGGAGATGGGATTCTCTGAGGAGGACCTGCAGAACGTGATGGAACAAAACCGTCAGCAGCTTAACGACATCCTTCCTCCTTATAGCCGTCTGAATGCTATTGAACTCCGTGAGGAGGAATTTGAGAAGACACCTAAGAAGAGTATTAAACGCTACTTATATAAATAATCGAAAATATATATGGAAAACGTTCCTAGTTTTAACCAAATCATACAGCAGAGCATCATTGACCACTGGGACCTTGATGCGCTGACTGACTACAAGGGAGCCACATTGCAATACCATGACGTGGCGCGCAAGATAGAGAAACTACACATCCTCTTTGAGAACTGCGGAGTGGAGAAAGGTGACAAGATAGCTCTCTGCGGACGTAACAGCAGTCAGTGGGCGGTGGCTTTCCTCGCCACCCTGACTTATGGTGCCGTTGCCGTTCCTATCCTGCATGAGTTCATGGCTGACCAGATCCATAATATCGTCAACCACTCGGATGCCAAACTGCTCTTTGTGGGCGACCATGTGGCAACACAGATAGACCCCACACAGATGCCACATTTGGAGGGTATCATCAACAACCCCGACTACTCACTGATGTTGTCAAGAACAGACAAGCTGACTTATGCTCGTGAACATCTGAATGAGCTGTATGGCAAGAAATTCCCCAAATTCTTTAGAAAGGAACACGTACATTATTATATAGAGGAGAGTGGCGAGGAACTTGCCATGATCAACTACACATCCGGAACAACGGGTTTCTCAAAAGGTGTGATGGTACCCTACCGTGCCTTATGGTCAAACTACGACTTCGCGGAGTATGTGCTGGGCAAGACGATTGAGACAGGTGACCGCATCATCTCTATCCTTCCCATGGCACACATGTACGGTATGGCGTTCGAGTTTATCTTTGAGTTCATGCATGGCTGCCATGTGTACTATCTCAACCGCATCCCCTCTCCTGCCATCATCGCACAGGCTTTTGCGGAAATTAAACCGAAGATTATCATCGCCGTCCCACTGGTCATTGAGAAGATTATCCGCAAGAAGGTATTCCCCAAGATACAGAACAACCGCATGCGCCTGTTACTCTCCATGCCCGTCATCTCGAAGAAAGTACGTCAGATGATATGCAACGAGGTGGTAAAAGCTTTCGGTGGACAACTTTACGAGGTCATCATCGGAGGTGCCGCCTTTAATCAGGAGGTCGAGGCATTCCTCAAAAAGATAGAGTTCCCCTATACCGTCGGCTATGGTGCTACGGAGTGTGCCCCCATCATCTGTTACCGTGACTGGCATACCTTCGCCCAGGGCTCTTGCGGACAGGCTGCCTACCACATGGAGGTGAAGATCAACTCCGACGACCCTGCCCACAAGCCCGGTGAAATTCTTGCCCGTGGACTGAATGTGATGCTGGGCTATTATAAGAATGAGGAGGCAACGAAAGAGACCCTCGATGAGGATGGCTGGTATCATACGGGCGACCTCGGCACGATGGACGATGACGGCAATGTCTTTATCAACGGACGAAGCAAGAACATGCTCTTAGGACCTAACGGACAGAATATTTACCCTGAGGAAATTGAGGACAAACTGAACTCTATGTCATTAGTGATGGAGAGCGTGGTCGTACAGCGTGACACGAAACTCGTCGGACTCGTATATCCGGACTATGACGAGGCGAAGAACATGAACTTCAACGAGAATGATATCCGGAATATCATGGAGCAGAACCGCCAACAGCTCAATGAGCAGCTGCCAGGCTACGAGAAAATCGCAGAAATAGAGATACGCTCTGAGGAGTTTGCAAAAACACCTAAGCGGAGTATCAAGCGATTCCTGTATAACTAAATAGCATGAGCGAGGAAATTTTTCCTCGCTTTTTCTTTGCTGTTTTGTCTCCTTTTCGTATCTTTGCATCGCCAATGGAGAAAACCCTGCTTGTTAAAGGGTACCATCAGGCAAGATAAATTGCATAGAGATATGAAAGTAATGAAATTCGGCGGAACGTCCGTAGGTTCCGTAAAAAGCATTTTAAGCTTGAAGAAAATTGTGGAGACAGAGGCTCGGACGCAACCTGTCGTAGTAGTAGTAAGTGCTCTTGACGGCATCACCGACAAGCTGATCGCCACATCAAGGATGGCAAAACAGGGCGACGAACGCTATCGTGAGGAATTCGACGCGATGGTGACACGCCACCACCAAATGATTGATGCCATCATTTCTGATGACAAAAAGCGTGTAGACTTATTTAATAATGTAGACCAGCTCTTCGACCAGTTGAAGAGTATCTACTATGGTGTGTACCTGATTCACGACTTGTCGAAGAAGACGGAGGACACCATCGTTTCCTATGGTGAGCGATTGAGTTCTCACATTGTTGCCGCAATGGTGAAGAACGGTGTTCGCATGAACAGCCGTGACTTTATCCGTACGGAGAAGAAACAAGGTAAACACGTTATTGATGCCGATCTGACCACGCAGCTGGTGAAAGAATCTTTCAAGGAACTCAACGACAAAACTATTTATGTGGTACCTGGCTTTATTGCCCGTGACCGTGACAGTCATGAGACGACAAATCTCGGTCGTGGCGGTTCTGACTACACGGCATCTATCATCGCTGCCGTGCTGAATGCCGAGGTTCTGGAGATTTGGACGGATGTGGACGGCTTCATGACTGCCGACCCGAAGGTTATCAAGAGTGCCTACACCATCAATGAGCTCTCCTACATTGAAGCCATGGAGCTCTGTAACTTCGGTGCGAAGGTTATTTATCCTCCGACAATCTATCCTGTCTGTGTCAAGAATATACCCATTAGGGTGAAGAACACTTTCAACCCTGAACATCCGGGAACCCTTATCAAGGAGAAAATCGATGATGACAACAAGCCCATCAAGGGTATCTCCAGCATCAAGGGTACCACTCTGATTACCGTTACCGGTCTGTCGATGGTGGGTGTTATCGGTGTCAACCGCCGTATCTTCACGACCCTCGCCAACAAAGGTATCTCCGTATTCATGGTGTCACAGGCTTCCTCCGAGAACTCCACCTCTATCGGTGTGCGTGATGAAGATGCCGAGGCTGCCGCTGAGGTTCTCAATGCAGAGTTTGCCAAGGAGATAGAGACAGGTGCCATGTTCCCCATGCAGGTGGAGAGTGGACTTGCCACGATTGCCATCGTTGGTGAGAATATGAAGCAGACACCAGGTATCGCGGGAAAATTGTTTGGCACGCTCGGACGTTCGGGAATTTCTGTCATCGCTTGTGCACAGGGTGCTTCCGAGACGAATATATCTTTCGTAGTTGATGGCAAGTTCCTTCGCAAGTCACTGAACGTGCTTCACGACTCATTCTTCCTGTCGGAATATAAGGTACTGAACATCTTTATCTGTGGTATCGGAACGGTAGGTGGTATGTTATTGGAACAGATACGTACACAGCAGCAGTTCCTTATGCAGTCACGTCGCCTGAAGTTGAACGTGGTGGGTATCTCGGATGTCGACAACTTTGTACTCGACCGTGACGGTATCGACCTCGACAACTATGAGAAAATACTACGTGCTGGCTTTGCTGCCAATACGGAGCACATGCGGGATGAGATTGTAAAGATGAACATCTTTAACTCTGTCTTTGTCGACTGCACGGCAAGTAAACAGATTGCATCCCTCTATCAAACATTCTTAGAACATAATATTTCCGTTGTTGCCGCCAATAAGATTGCGGCTTCCAGCGACTATGCCAGCTATATCAAACTGAAACAGACCGCACGTGACCGCGGTGTATGGTTCCGTTATGAGACTAACGTGGGTGCTGGTCTTCCTATCATCGGTACCATTAACGACCTCTGTAACTCAGGTGACAAGATCCTGAAGATTGAGGCAATCCTCTCTGGTACTCTCAACTTCATCTTCAACGAGATAGCCGCTGACGTTCCTTTCTCAGAAACCGTACGTCGCGCCAAGGAACAGCGTTACTCAGAACCTGACCCACGTATCGACCTGTCTGGTACGGATGTGATACGCAAGCTGGTCATCCTCACCCGTGAGGCTGGCTATCAGGTGGAGCAGGAGGATGTAGAGAAACACCTCTTCGTTCCCGACAGCTATTTCGAGGGTAGCATTGATGATTTCTGGAAGCGTCTTCCTGAACTGGATGCCGACTTCGAGGCTCGCCGTAAGGTATTGGAGGCAGAGAACAAGCGTTGGCGTTTCGTGGCAACCATGGAGAACGGCAAGACGAATGTCGCATTGAAAGAAGTGCCTTACGGACATCCTTTCTACGGACTGGAGGGTTCCAACAACATCGTTCTGCTGACTACGGAACGTTACAAGGAGTACCCCATGCTCATCCAGGGTTATGGTGCCGGTGCTGCCGTGACTGCCGCTGGTGTGTTTGCGAATATTATGTCTATCGCTAATATTTAAGCAGTGAAGCACATTATTATATTAGGCGACGGCATGGCAGACCATCCTGTCGCCAGACTGGGTGATAAGACCCTGTTGCAGTATGCCCGTCCACAATACATGGAGCAACTGGCAAAGGAAGGTCGTACCGGGCGGTTGATCACTGTACCCGAGGGCTTCCCTCCCGGTTCTGAGGTTGCCAACACTGCCATTCTCGGCTATGACCTTAACAAGGTATATGAGGGACGCGGTCCTCTGGAAGCTGCTTCTATAGGCTATGAGATGACGGATGATGACTTCGCCATCCGTTGTAATATCATCACTTTGGAGGATGGAAAGATTATCACCCATAATGGGGGAAATCTGGAAACAGATGATGCCCGCATCCTCATTGAATATCTGAATGAACACCTGGGCAGTGACCGGGTGAGATTCATTACTGGTATACAATACCGCCACTTGCTGGTCATCAAGGGAGGCAACAAGCATATCGTATGTGCCCCACCCCATGACCATCCAAACGAGCCATGGCGTCCGTTGCTTGTGAAGCCTGACACTACTTGTTGTGACTCTGTCGCTACCGGAAAGGGACGCATGACTCCCCAAGAGACAGCCGACCTCATCAACGACCTCATACTCAGATCGCAAGAATTGCTTGCCAAGCATCCCTATAACATCGCAAAAGCGGAAAAGGGAGAGCGTCAGGCAAACAGCATCTGGCCTTGGAGTGGCGGCTATCGCCCGTCGATGCAGACACTGATGGCACAGTATCCTCAAGTAAAGAGTGGCGCTGTCATCTCCGCTGTCGACCTCATTCAGGGTATCGGACGTTATGCTGGTCTGCGTATCATCAAGGTCCCCGGTGCCACAGGTCTTGCCAATACCAACTACGAAGGAAAGGCACAGGCTGCCATTGACGCACTGAAAACAGATGACTTCGTCTTTGTACATGTGGAAGCAACTGATGAGGCAGGACATGACGGTGACTTGGATTTGAAACTGAAAGCCATCGACTATCTGGACAAACGGCTGATCAAGCCCATCCTGGAGGCTATCCACGAGATGGATGAGGATGTCTGTGTAGCTGTCCTCCCTGACCATCCTACCCCTGTCGAGATGCGTATCCACGTCAACGAACCTGTACCCTTCATCATCTGGCACAAAGGAATCGTCCCTGATGAGGTACAGCATTATGATGAGGAGAGTTGTGTCAACGGCTCCTACGGTTTACTGAGACTGAATGATTTTATGAACGAATTAATGAAGATATGAAATACTATTCTACCAATGGGAAAGCGCCCATCGCTGATTTGCGCAAGGCTGTCGTCAAAGGACTTGCCGAAGATAGAGGACTGTATATGCCTGAGCGCATCAAGAAACTGCCAAAAGAGTTTTTTGACACGATTGAGACCAAGAGCTTCCAGGAGATAGCCTATACCGTTGCCGATGCTTTCTTCGGTGAGGATGTGGAGGCTGATGCTCTGAAGAAGATTGTCTACGACACATTGTCGTTCGATTGTCCCGTGGTAAAAGTCAAGGATAATATCTATACCCTTGAGCTCTTCCATGGTCCTACCCTCGCCTTCAAGGACGTAGGTGCCCGTTTCATGGCTCGTCTGTTGCAGTACTTCATTCGGAATACTCAGAATAAACAGGTGAACGTCCTTGTCGCCACGAGTGGTGATACTGGCTCAGCAGTAGCCAACGGATTTCTTGGTGTGGAGGGCATCCACGTCTATGTGCTCTATCCCAAGGGAAAGGTCAGCAAGATTCAGGAGAGTCAGTTTACTACCCTTGGTAAGAATATCACCGCAGTCGAGGTGGATGGTGTCTTCGACGATTGTCAGGCTTTGGTAAAATCAGCCTTCATGGATGAGGAGTTAAATCATCACATGAAACTGACTTCCGCCAACAGCATCAATGTTGCCCGGTTCTTGCCTCAGGCATTCTACTATTTCAATGCCTACGCCAGGATGAAAGCACTTGGAAAAGCTGATAATCTCGTCATGTGTGTACCCAGTGGCAACTTCGGCAACATTTGCTCTGCCCTGTTCGGACACGAGATGGGACTGCCCATCAAACGATTTATCGCTGCTAATAACGCTAACGACATATTCTACAAATACCTACAGACAGGAAAGTACGAGCCGAAAGCTTCCGTGCAGACTCTTGCCAATGCGATGGATGTGGGGGACCCCTCCAACTTCGCACGTATCTACGACCTCTATGGCAAGAGCCATGAGCGAATCAGCAGTCTCATCAGCGGTGCCACGTATAGTGACGAACAAATCCGTGAGACCATGCGTCAGTGTTATGCGGAAACAGGCTATATCCTCGACCCACATGGCGCATGTGGCTATCGTGCCCTGCAGGAGGGACTGAAGGATAATGAGGTTGGCGTGTTTTGTGAGACGGCTCATCCTGCGAAGTTCAAGGAGACGGTCGACAACATCATCGGTGGTGACATTCAGATTCCCGAACGCCTTGCAGCCTTCATGAGGGGGAAGAAACAGAGTGTGGAGATGACGAAGAATTTCGATGACTTCAAGGCTTTCCTCATGAGCCGTTAACGTACGGTCATGTGGAAACAACCTTGTTTCACTTCATACTTAATATAACAGCGTCCCTGTTCACGCATATCCCTTAGCACCTCGCATAACACCCACTTTAACGTATCATCGCGAACAGGCTGAGTAACTGGATGATACCGATTATAGCAAATGTCAAATGTCGTGCCGAAGAGATGACAACTGCGCTCTGTCGCATTGCCGTTTCTTCGGCGCAGTTTTACCACATCGGACTCTGAGCGTAACACGCTGGTGACGATAAATTGATTAAAAGGAACGCCTTTCACGTACAGGCTGTCGTAGAATGCCTGTCCGATATCTTGCAAGAGTACTGCTGCACGAGGTACCAAATACGGAATACTGCTATACAATGGGGCTACATGATAGTAGGGATTGGAGCCCACATATACCAACTCTTTTTTACGTCTCTCTGCATCCTCACGGTTCTTCACAGGACGCACCCCCCATTTCTCGGCAGCCATGATCTGCACCGCCTGGCTATCAGGAAAAGCCTCCCTGTAGTTATTGACACCACGGATACGATGTTTCTTTTTAGTGGAAAGACGGGAGATGACATTTGAAGGTTCACTCACTACTGTCTGCGCATCGTCCACGTCTGGCTGCACTACGACTGTTTCATGCTGTTGGCGACTTTCTGCCACACTGGGGAAAATCATCTTGACAAGGGCGAGAAGTACCACAGAAACGGCAAATCCCAACAGATATTTATTCTTCGTTATCTTCATTTGGCTGCGAAGGTACACATTTTCCATCAGATAAACGAATGTTTTACTGACAAAATCAATTCCGTTGTTTATATACGAGTATCTTATTAGACAATACGAGTATCTTATTAGACAATACGAGTATCTTATTAGACAATACGAGTATCAGATTTTTCATTCCGCCAGTCGTATTAATAAATAGTGGCATCGTATTACCAAATAATACTATCGTATTTAAGTTGAAGTGGATTATTCAGTCATCGACGAAGTCGCTTGCCAGAGCAAGAACTGTCACTTCCCAACCCAGAATAATCTTGGCTTTCTAACAAGACGATTCATGTCATCAAGCAGGGCAGCATTGGAAAAGACAATGCCGTCCTGTTTTAATATGCCATATCCGTCATGGGCATGACCAAAGAGGTGATAGCGAGGCTTTACCTCCATAATGCGATTGCGCAATGGAGCATTCCCCCAATGTGTGCCCGCCGACCTGTCAAGTATCATCACAGGTGGTTCGTGGGTGATAATCACATCAGTATTATCAGGGACCTTGTCCTCTTGATGATTATAGGCAAGACCAAAGAACTTAAATCCATCTATTTCAACTTCCGAGTCCTGAAGAAAGTGAATGCTTTCAGGCAAATCTTCTATACCTTCTGCATCCTATAGACACAAATCATGATTGCCTGTTACAAAGATTTTATGCAGATAAGGCAACTCTATGAACCAGTTCAAGAAGTCCAACACTTCATCCTCTGTGCCATTATGGCTGATGTCACCACTATGAATGAGAACGTCAGCTTTTGGTAAGTCCTTAATCTTTCGATGAAGACCGTGAGTATCAGAGAGATGCGTTATTCTCATTCAGAGAAACTTCCATTTTTGAAATTGTAAGATCGATGTTTAATACTTTTTTTGTTCCTCCGCATTCTTTTAGGCCTAGGAATTTGCAGAAATCTGCGAAATCTTGGTTATTCTTACTTATCTGCTTTTCATCTGCCGCAGTAATAGAATCTGTAAATACGATGACAAGGAAAAGAGCCTTACATTTGCTATTTCGTATTGCTTCGAATAATGTGCCAACTGCACCTGTTAATAACTGGTACCTTAAATCTTCTATGTCTTCACTAATTTCGCAATTAAACAATTCTTTTACTAAAGTATCTATGCGGAGTTGTTTGTTAGCAGATGCTTTAGAAACCTCTTTGCCTATCGTATTACCAAAAGGTTCTGTAACTTTGGATTCTATTCCGGCCACAAAATCATTTCCAATCATCAGTAAATCATGATTGCGACCATTACCTTTACCTGGTAATGGAGTATTTGCCTCAGGAGTGCATAATACCTCACCTCTTACATTATATCCAAGTGAAGAAAACTTAGCCTCAAGTTTCTTAATTTGATTCTTGTCCAACATAAATTGTGCTAAAGACATTGCACTTCTACCATCCTTCCACTGCGTCTCACCATCCATAGGCGGAGCATAATGTTTCCATAAGTCTATACTTGTAATCTCGACCGTTTTTTTAATTTTTAATTTCATAGCACATGATATTTTTTATCAATAATCTTTTCCTGCAAATCTTCACATAATTCTATGGATTTCAAATTCTGACCTTTATCCTTATGGATTCCAATAATCGCTTCCTTTGGATTCACAGCCTCAATGACTTGCTTAATCGTCTTTCTATCTGCATGTCCAGAGGTGTGTATATCCACAACGTTCTGGAATGCATCGCGAAACATTTTATATCGAGGATTAACTTTCACCTGTTCTGGATCCTTGTAATATCCATCCCAAGAAGAATAAATAAACAAAACTTCTGAAGGATCCAATTCCTCACAAAGTTCCTTAACAAATGCCTGTTGCATTACGCCAGAGATAAGGACAAAGCCTTTCTTCCGCATCGTAGGCAAAGCGGGTATCTCTGCGTTCTTGTAGCCAACATACTTAGGATGGAAACTGAATAATCCCTTCGAAGCCTCTGCCTCGCGACATGTAAATATCTGCATCGTCCGCTTCATGTAACCACTACAAATATACAAATCCTTGTGGGCTTTTTTTGCTGCCTCCTTGATAGATGCAAGGCGTTCGATGTCTGTAGCTGATGCCAACACCACCACATATTTAAAGGCATCCATGACGCTTGCCATTTTGCGAGAGACAATGCACTCGTTGATACATTCTTCATCACGACTCAGCATCGTACCCTCGGTAATCAGGATATCTATATCCGTAGCATAGCGGCTTAGTGTAGGTATCAGTCCCTTACCCATATACCCATGCATACGATAATCACCTGTATGCCATATCCGCTTGCCATCAGCTTCTATCAGAAGCATATAGGAGTCGTATATGGAATGGCAATTAAAAAATGGTGTAATGCGAATAT
>Ga0247611_10000393_pt1 | contig 89844 bp, 62 predicted proteins | sample 177DNAGHGhighgp2_FD_192422 | JGI IMG/M metagenome (GOLD analysis project Ga0247611, IMG submission 192422) | Sheep rumen microbial communities from Palmerston North, Manawatu-Wanganui, New Zealand - 1770 DNA GHGhigh gp2 | ecosystem: Host-associated > Mammals > Digestive system > Stomach > Rumen...
TTAGTCTTGTTTCTCCCCTCTTCTGTTTGATGATTGTTATACATTACGTTTGTTTATCCCAGACAAAATTACGCATTTTTCCCTGCTCTTTTTGCCCTTTCGTTTGATGCTGCAAACATAGGATGACGGAAAAGGGCGATGGATGGGTCTTTCACGGTGAGCCCTGGCAAGCCTCAGCAAGAACGACAATGCCTTCCCTTAACGCGTCATTGCGAGACCGAAGGGCTGGCAGTGGGATGAGGTCGTGGCAACCTTTAGCTCACTGCCAAAGGCAGTAATCTCGGGAGCGGAAACAGGACAAGATAGAGCATTGCGTGGCGCTCTCAGTGCACCCAGTTAATAGATTGCCACGCTCCTACGTCGCTCGCAATGACGGAATGGGCGGCAGCGTGGCCTTTCACGGCTGAGCCCTGGCAAGCTGAAGCAGGAACGGCAAAACGCTCCTTAACGCGTCATTGCGAGACCGAAGGGCTGGCAGTGGGATGAGGTCGTGGCAATCTTTAGCTCACTGCCAAAGGCAGTAATCCATTGAGCGGGAACAGGACAGGACTGAGCATTTCGTGGCGCCTATGGTGCACCCAGTTAATAGATTGCCACGCTCCTCACGTCGCTCGCAATGACGGAAAGGGGCGATGAATGGGTCTTTCACGGTGAGACATGGCAAGCCACAGCAGGAACGGCAAAGCCTTCCCTTTTTCCGTCGTCCTGAACTTGATTCAGGACCCACGCCACGGGAACAGGACAAGACCGCGCCCTTCGTGTCACCTTCCGCAGTGCCTTATCCGTTAAATCCGTGCCATCCGTGGTCGCGCATCAAATCACTGCCCTGGAGATGGCTTCTTTAACGAATGCATTAAGTGATATTCCTTCCATCTGTGCTTTCTCTGCGACTTTGGCATGAAGCTCCGAAGGAATGCGGATGTTGAAGCTACCGCTGTACGACTTACGCAGAGGCAGGTTGTTCTCCTTGCAATGTGCGATATAGTCGTCGACGGCATTCTCGAAGTCCTCTTTCAATTCGGCGACAGTATTGCCTTCGTATGTGATGAGGACACCTTTCTCCAGGCCCAAAACCTTGCCATAGAGCGTGTTGTCGTCAAGCTCCGCTTCTATGCTGCCGATAAATCCCTTATATTTCAATGTTTCCATAGTTATAATAGTTTGTTTTCTGTCAAGTAATCCAATATGTCTTTTAACGCTTTTGGTTTTATCACACTAACAGGATGCGGTTTGTGCGCCAAGTACTGCAATTTCATCTGAGGATGGTAAAACCTCACCCTCGAGCCCGAGGTTCTTCCCTTGTTGTCAACGACAAACCCCAGTTGTGTGAGCAAAGTTTCCAATTCAGAGAACGTGAAGTCTTTGGGTAGCTGCCTTATTCTTGATATCAATTTTTCTTTTCGGGTCATTTGCAACTATTTTGCAGTTGCAAAGATACGAAACATTTTCAAACTGCAAGTCTTTTCGGAGAAAAATTTATGGATATTTCCGGCATCCCGTGCCCCGCAGTCTTGTTGGAGTTCGTTCTTTAGTTCTATGCCAAAGGCAATAATCCACACTACGGGAACAGGACAGGACAGCGCCTTTCGTGTCGCCTATGGTGCACCCGGTTAAAAGATTATTGCACATTCGTGCAATGAGCTAAAGGTTGCCACCACCACGCTTCGCTCGTGGCAGGCTTCTCCTATCGTCGCTCGCAATGACGGAGGAGGGCGATGGATGGGCCTTTCACGGTGATGGTTTTGCGTTACGCTTTAGGATTGCTCCATGCCCACTTTTTTTTGACGAGTTGCTAAAAACTACAGATCAAATGCTGTCTTGATTCAACAAAAAATCAAACAAACCCATTGTGACAATGCCGTAGTCATCTGTTTTTTGCTTTATGTCGTCACCGACTATGATCACCTTGCGGAAATTGTCGTTGGTGTTTCGCAACGAGCGTTTTTCCTGCGCCGCCTTTTCCTCGGTGGGCATACTATAGGCTGACTGTATATATATCCGTTCCGCACCTTTGTTTACCACGAAATCGACCTCCAATGGCAGACGGACGGTTTTATGTCTCTCGTCGACAGACCAGGTTTCCACCATGCCGACATCCACACGATAGCCGCGCATACGCAGTTCGTTGTATATGATGTTTTCCATTATGTGTGTTTCCTCCTGCTGGCGGAAATTCAGGATGGCTGCACGCAAACCAATGTCGGCAAAATAGTATTTGTTTTCCGTCCCTATGTATTTCCTGCCCTTTACATTGTACCGAAGAGCCTCTTCTATAAAGAATGCGTCTTGCAGATAACCAATGTACTCTTTAATAGTGCTGTCCTTTATCCTGACTTTTTCGACCGTTTTGAATGTGTTCTCGATGCGCTTCGGGTTTGTGGACGCCCCGATGTTCGACGCCAGTATCCTGACCAAGGTGCGAAGCCCGTCAACATTGCGCAGATGGTTGCGTTCGACGATGTCTTTCAGATAGGTGAGTTCATAAAGGTCGACAAGGTAATCGATTTTCTTCTGCTCTTCGGGCATCTGCAGTATCTGCGGCAGACCGCCATAGGTGTAGTATTCCTTCCATGCATCGGTTTTGCTTCCTCCTACAGCACCATAATACTCGCTGAACGATAGAGGATGAAGACGGATCTCATCGCCCCTCCCGCGAAACTCTGTGACCACGTCTTTCGACAGGAATTTTGAATTCGACCCCGACACATACACATCCAGACGTCTGTCCTGCATCAGACTCAGGAGTACCTCCACAAAATCGTCAACCAGCTGTATCTCGTCAAGGATGACATAGTTTGTAAAACCGTCTATGATCTTGCTGTCAACGTATTCCAGCAACTTGTCGGGATTGCGCAAACTCCTGTTTTTGCGGTTGTCCAATGACAACTCGATTATATTGTTTTCATTTACCCCTTGTTCTATCAGATGCTGGTGAAACAGGTTCATCAAAAGGAAGGATTTCCCGGAACGGCGGATTCCGGTGACGATTTTTACCATGCCATTGCCTTTTGCAGAAATAAGCTGTTTAAGGTATTTGTCACGTCGTATTATCATTTTACGGTATTTTTTTTGTGAAAACCACAAATTTTACACCGCAAAAATACTATTTTTTTATAATAAAACCATGTTTTGGTATTTTTATTTCATGCTACAACGTTACGTTTTAAACTTCCATGGCGAGCCCCTAGCATGCTGAAGCAAGAATGACAAGACTTCCCTTAACGCGTCATTGCGAGACCGAAGGGCTGGCAGTGGGATGAGGTCGTGGCAATCTCGGAAGCGGGAACAGGACAGGATTGAGCCTTTCGTGTCGCCTCTGGTGCACCCGGTTAAAAGATTGCCACGCTCCTATCGTCCCTCGCAATGACGGAGGAGGGCGATGAATGGGTCTTTCACGGTGAGACATGGCAAGCCACAGCATGAACAAAAAAACATCCCTGCGCTGCGCGCAGGGATGACTCACAAAAACAAAACTGTGTCAAAACTTAACTACTTTGACTCTTTCTTGCGACGCTTGGCAAAGGCGTAAGCTCCAGCAAGACCTGCAAGGAGCACCACCCCACTGCCTACGGGAGTGTAGTTGTACTGGTCGATGTCCATGCCCTGCACAGGAACGATAATCCACTCCTGGTTGGCATCACCCTTGGCGCCACGGGGAGCTATCTCACCCTTGTCGCGCTGAAGGAAAATCTGCGCCGTCAGCGGAGCAACAACCATTGTCACTAACACGACTGTAATCGCGATGCTTTTTATCATTGACTTTCTCATATCTTTTCTCTCCTATTTTATTTGCGTATGACAATCTTTTGAACTTTCACGTCGTTGGCCTTTGTGAGGCGGAGCAGATACATTCCCTCAGCCACGGTGGGCAGCATAACGTTGCTTTGCTGGCCACTCACGAAGGTGGTGGTGAGCACGCGGCCGTTGAGGTCTATCAGGCTGAGCTCGCCCTCGCCGTTCACAACGAGCTCGCTACCGTTGAAGAAGGCGAAGTTCTCACCGTTCTCGGTTGTGATGTCTTCCACGCCGAGAGGACTGAACACGAGGCGGAAACGTGCGCTCATGTCGGTGGTGCGTGCCTCGAAGGTGTAGCTGTCGGCCTCAAGGCAGTCGATGTCGGCACCGGTCATGTTGTCAACGAAGTGGACATAACCGAAGGCTGCGTTCTGGGTGTTCCAGCTGATGGTGAACACACCGTCCTCGGCAGCGTCGAACCATACCGGCACATAGTCGGGCGTGTGGTCGATGAACATGGAGCCGAAGTCCTCGTTGTTCCAGTGGAGATACATGTTGCACTTGCCGTTAAGCATACCCTTCATCTTGAGCGAGCCGGCCATCTCGGGACGGTTGAGCTCGACAACCGAAATTTCTTGCTTGCCGTCTTCATCGGTGCAGAACAGGTTCACCAAGGGATAGGCGGGGCGTACATCGCGGAAGCTCATGTCGCTGGCAGTGGTATTACGCATATTGTTATTGAATGCAACATTGCTTGCGCTACCGTTCATCACCACGAAGAAGGCTTGGTGCATGTTAATGTAACGAGAAGCATTGTGTGCAGCACCTTGCGAGAAGCTTGTCCCTCCATGGTCGACAAGATACTCATTGAAGCCACCCTTGTCGGCATCATAAATCATGTATGCACGACGTCCTAATGTGGAGGCACTATACAACTCCCAAATATCTATATTCACCTCAGCAAATGCGTTGAAGTCAAGGTAGCTCTGGAATGGGTTGCCAAGCAGGTTGTAGCCCTTCAGGTGGTCACCGCTGTTGGTGATCGGAACGGTGATGGCTGTTGCACCGTTGTTCAGTGTGCCGTATGCCTGCATGAGGTTGTTGTCGTTGTCGGTGTTGTCGCCGAGGGCAACGAAGTAACCCTTGCCAGGTGTGAAGCTCTTCTCGTTGTTGTAGGAGATTTGGGCATGTCCGCCATCCTGGTGCCAGTGGTTGCTAGGTGCACGTTTCAGGTTGATCCAGTGATATTCGGGCTCATAGAAGCTGTAGATATCGAACTGCTTACCTGGATTGGTGGCGTTGACTATTCCGTCAGGGAAATAAACTGCGTTGTCGCCTTGGATGAGGTAATAGTCGTCGTTGGCACCATTACCAAATGTAAGGTCGTTTTCAGAGTAGCCAGGGTTCGTAACTTGGTGGTTGCCATAGCTTATACCAATCTTACCGGCTTTTATCGAAGCGGCGAAGCCGTGCCAGTCGCGGTGCATCTCAGCGGTGCCGTTGCTGTTGTCCATAGTGACGCTCACGTATGCGTTGACAGCTCCGCAGGCAGCGCTCTGTGTCATGGCGACATTCTGATCGATATAGAGCTTGGTGCCGCTAGGAGCGGTGGTGAGCTCGTCGTTGTTGTACATGAACACGCTGTGGTTGGCGCTCTGGTATTTCTCCATGCCAAGCAGGGTGTTGATTTCCTGGTAGCGAACCACTTTGCCGTCCACGTCGTCGTTCACGATGGCGAAGCCGTCGTTTTCAGCTTTCACTATGATTGGGTAGTCACCATTGATGGCCTGCGATGTTGAACGCATCCACTTGTAGCCAGAGGCAAGGTTGGAGTCATCGTTGAGCACATCGACAAGAGGAGTGCCGTTCACGGTGTTGTTTGTGCTGTAGCTGCCATAGGTGTAGGCTGTAGGAGCGGTGAATTGGCTAGGTGTATAGCCGTTTGCGCTTGTTATATCGTATCCTTCATTGCTTATGCGGACATAGCCATTCTTGAAGTTTTTATTCTTGGTCGTCACTGTGCCTTCGCCGCTGATGGTGTGGTTGGTGTAGAAGGTCTTGACAGCACCCAGATTACCTGAGACGCTACCAGCGCTTTTGGCCGAGCCATTAATTGTTATGTCACCCACGGCCATTACAGCGTTAATTTTGCAGTTATCGTTGTTTGCACAGTGTCCAACAATGCCACCTATTGTTGCATTTGTTGCTTTTTCGCTCAAAACAAGTTCGACAGCGCTTTCGGCAAAGCTGATTTCTGTTGAGCCGTATGAAGCACCTGTAACACCACCTATCATCACATTAGCAATTGTATCTGTAACGAACTTGCCACCAGTGAGGAAGAGGTTATTAATCTTAGCATTTTCGGCGGCATATCCAAAGAATCCTTCATATTGAAGAGGTGTATTCATAGCGTATGATGTCACTGTACCAGTAGTGGTCTCTCCTGTGGTTGAACCATTAATGCCTGTTCCAGTGTTGAAACGCCATGAAATGTATTCAGCGGCCGACTCGGTAGGAATGTTGACACCTTTAATAGTGTAGCCGTTACCATCGAATGTGCCAGTGAATTTGTGGTTGTTGTTGTAGCCTATCGGCACCCACAAGTTGGCGCTCATGTCAAGGTCGGCGGTGAGCTTGGCTTTTGCAGCAGGTTGTGCTGTTGCGCCATTCATGCCGTTCACGTAGCTGATGAACCAAGCGAGGTCGTTTTCGGTGCCTATCATAACGGTATCGTTGGTGACGGTCCATGTGCTTGGCTCAGCTGTAACTTTCTGCACCCAGGTCACCTTGCCGTGGTCTACGTTGGTGGTGGGGCTGGTGAAGTTGCCAACCGGCATACCGTCGGCGTCGTAGATGCCTGAACCAGCAGCGTTGGTAGCGAATGTGCCGTGGAACACATCGTCGTCGGTGAGTGACGGATCGAAAGCTATCGGTATGGTGATGATGAGTTTCTTGCCGTGGTATGTAGTAGGTGTTGTTGACTCGTCAGCTCCCACCCAGTTGGATGCGTAGTCGAAGCCTGTCACCATAATGGTCTTGCCGTCCTCGCTGAACTGTATGTTGGGGTTGGCCAAAGTCTGCTCATTGTTCCATGAAGCGGCTTGTGTCGGGTCGGTGCCTATATAATCCATTGTCTTCACCGAAATGCTGCTTGCAGTTGTGCCTTCTGGGATGGCGAACTGGCTTGTCATCACGTCTTGAACTATGGCGTGGCTGCTGAGCGAAGCGCTTGCACCACCAGCGGCTTGGGCTATACCTTTGAAAGCATTTACAAGGTCGGCGGCATTATTGGGTGATATGTAGTGACCTTGATTTGAACCAAATTCGGTTCCGCACATACCTGTTGCGGTGTAGTTCGACGACAGAAGGTGGAAGAAACGGTTGGCACAGGCCATGAATTGAGGTCTTGTAGCATCATCGGCTCTCCATGATGTGCCGCTTGTATAAGCAGTCCAATCTGGCAGCAGATCACTTGTCCATGCAGGAATCTCACCCGAAGCATCGGCTCCATCAAATATACCTACAGAATAAGCATCGACGTTATAGTTTGTTTTCATTTCATTGATGTAACCGATACTCAAGTTTGCTTGGCCTTGGGAGTAGGCGGCATCTGTATCATCGCATGATGAATTGTGTTTGAAAGACCACGGGTCAGCAACAGGGGCTCCGTCAGCAAATGTTACAATCATACGCTTGCGATGCATTGTTTGACCATCGTGTGTAAACTCATCAGAGTTGTTTGCAAAAATCTGTCCTGCCTTATATACGGCATTGCTGAACGACGAGGTTGTACCATCAGGATTAACTTTTGTAAGACCTCCTGATATTTTCTTGTCGTAGAGGTATGTGCTTGGATTATAAACATAAACGTCTTTTTCGCTCCAAGCCTCGATAGGTGTTATGTTGTTGGAAGGAACTGTTGCTGAGCCTCCAGTGGCATTGTCGAAGTAGAAAAATGCCTGATTATAAATATTGGTTGCCGTTGTACTTTGAACGGAATTGTCGCCCTTGTTGTAGTAAATATGACCCAAATCAATGTTTGAAGGATTGTAAGGACCTGCTATTAAAACAAATGCTACACGGTGGGGTGCTTCAACATACGGCGATGGATTATTTCTAAGCACCTGGAGGAACTCGTTAACTGCGTTACGCAAAGCGGTAATACGCAGGACACCGCCTGGCAAAGCGTTTTCGGTTTTGCTCATTGAGTTTGAATAGTCGAGTACAAGCACGACATCAACAGGATCGGGGTCTCCCTCAACCACTGTCACATTACCCGTCACATAGCTTTCGAGTGTGATGTTACCTGTGCCGTAGTCTGCAGCACCGGAATTGCTGAAGTTGCCGCTTACGCTCTTGTTCATCACAATGCCGTCGGGGTTCTCGCCAGTGTAGGTGCCTGAAGGAACCACATAATATTCTTTTGCGTTCTTGGTGGCATCACTGTCGAGCACTGCCCAAATAGTCATGGTCGAGTCAACACTGATGGTTGCGCTATTGCCTGAAACGGCGGTGCCATTGGTTATCGAAGGCTCGGTGCCGTCGGTGGTGTAGTGGAATGCGCCGGGAGACATAATGGTCACCTCGGTACCGGCAAGGTATGTGCCCGAAACAGGAGTCATAACGATGTCGTCGTCAGCCGACCTTATCAAAGCGGTGGCAACAAACGAAGCCTCGCCGCACTCGTTCACGGCAATGGCCTTCACCGTTGTGGTGGTGTATATTTTGAAAGATTCTGTGTAAACACTTGAGCTTGTAGTAGGCTCGGTGCCGTCGGTAGTGTAGTAGATTGTAGAAACACCGTCGGGAGCTGTTATGGTGACAAGCTGCATGCCGGCCATGAAGACGCTACCGTCGGCAGGGCTGATGACGGGTTTCATCACACCTTTCCTATAGAGCTGGATGGGCTCTTGCGAATTGGATTTTGGATAATAACGGAAACGTTTTTGTCCACTAGCCTTGTTGTATCTTATGTAACCACCATCTTCATTACCTTGCCATGAAACTATGTCAACATTTCCGTTGCTATAGGTAATCACATGGTCGAAATCCTTATCAACGCGGGTTGTAGCTTGTCTCATACCAGCACTAGATGTTGTGGATCCCTTACCAATGAAATAGCCACTAGCCGACTGTATTGTGTAGTAATCACCATATTTGGCGATATTGAAGCTTGCTACGCTTGTGGTGGCGTCTCTGGTAATCATCTTGCTGGAGATGCTTACAGAAATGTTGTTTTCTGCAACGTCAAGACCTACGTTGGCAGCACTTCCTGCTACACCTGTCAATCCGCCGTTGAATGCTTTGCTGTCTGTTGTATTTACTATAAGGTATTCGCCTGTCCAGTCGTCGAGGTTTTCTTCAACGAGGTAGTAGTAGTGGCCGCATGCCTTGGTAAAGGTGGCGTTTACGGTGACGTTGGCAGCGGGCATCGAGAATGTGGTGCCGCTGATGGTCACTGCGCTGCCGCCATCGGGAGTATAGGTCAAAGTCTCAAGCTCGTAGCCTGTAGCAGGTGTGGCTGTGATGGTCACGGTTTCGCCAACGTTTGCTGTTTCCTTGTCGGCACTGATTGAGCCATTGGCAATGCCTGTGGCGCAAGTAACGGTGAATTCCAATTTCTCGGAGAATGTTGCCTCGTAAGTGGCATCGGCATTAGGAGTGAAGGTGTATGTGGCATCTGTTGAGACAACGGAGCCGCCAGTTTCCCAGCCAGTGAAGACGTAGTTTGAATTAACGTCTTCGACAGTCAAGGTTGCTGTGCTTCCACAAGTCACATGCACGAGCTTATGCTCACCAGCTCCAACCGAATAGCCACTGTTGAGTTTTACAGTAGCTAAACCTGTTCCATTTAAAGTCACGTCGTATGTTTTCTGGCTGAATGTGGCATTCACTGTCACGTCGGCGTTAGGCATAGTGAAAGTATAAGGTGCAGATGTTATGCTGATAGTATGGTCGGTGCCGTCGTTATAGCTAAGTGCTGTGAGTTCGTAGCAGTCGTTGGGTGTGGCCGTTACCGTTACGGTAGCACCCGACTCAACTTCGCTGTTGGGCGAAGCAGTGATGCTGCCGCCGGTAAGACCTGTGGCGCAGGTGACGGAGTAGGAGGAGGAAACTTCTACTTTTTTGTATAGTTGAACCCAATTGCCTGTAGCTATTGTTGTTGCAATTATTTGCGAGTTATATGATTTTATATAATAATTAGTAAATCTGCAGTTATTAATAACTATGTGATTATCTGAATAACTAATAGCCCATCTTGTTAATGTCTCTGTATTGGTGCCAGATAGAAAATTGTGACTGCTGTTTAATTGTAAGTGTTGTGATGAATTATTAGTTATATAAAAATTGTTATCTATGGACACCAATTTAAAAATGTAAGCATTGCCTGGATTGCTAATAATACCATTATTTGCAGTTACTGATGTCGTAGATAAATGATCAACAGCTGTGCTCCCTGGCATTGCTGAAACGGCATATCCGTCATAATAAATAATATATTCGCCACCATTTACTATATCACTGGAGCTGGTGACAAGGTGATATTCATACGCCCTCGTCGGCTCATTCTTCTGGTAGTCGCCATAGAAATAGCTGCCCCAGAGGGTTTGGTTGTTGCTTGGTTGCAACAAGGGTGGCATCACGGCTGCCTGCAGTGTGGCTGTAAGCAGCGCGAAGAGTGTCAGCATGGCCGAAAACAACATCGGCACGCGTTTCTTGAACAATTTTGTTTTCATCATTTTTATTTTTAATTTATACTATTTTTCCACAAAATGTTAAAACAATTTGAGCCTGCAAAGGTAATATTTTTAATTTATATAGAGAGTGTTTTGGCGATTTATTTTGGAAAATATTACAAATTTATTCGTTATTGTTCTGATAATCAATATATAACAAAATATAAAAAGTTTTTTTAAAACATGCCTTTAACGTGACTGTTTCAAAATTTATAATGTTAAATATATGCCATTATAATTTTTGATTAAGAAATTAATGTAGGGAGAGAGATTGGTGAGCGGGGATGAGAGTTGGTGAGATGTTGAGATGATAAGTTGTTAAGTTGTTGATTTGTTGATTTGTTGATTTGTAAAGTTGTTAAGTTGTTAAGATGTTAAGATGTTGAGTTGTTGAGTTGTTAAGTTGTTAAGATGTTAAGTTAGAAGTTAAAAGCAAGCCACAGCGGGAACGGCAAAGCCTTCCCTTTTTCCGTCATCCTGAACTTGATTCAGGACCCACGCCATGGGAACAGGACAGGATTGAGCCCTTCGTGGCGCTCATGGTGCACCCAGTAAGGAGATTATTGCACATTCGTGCAATGAGCTAAAGGTTGCCACGGTCGTGCCTCCCTCGCAATGACGGGAATGAGCGATGAATGGGTCTTTCACGGTGAGACATGGAAAGCTGAAGCAAAAATGACGAACCGCCCCTAAACGCGTCATTGCGAGACCGAAGGGCTGGCAGTGGGATGAGGTCGTGGCAATCTCGTTAGCGGGAAAAAGACAGGACAGAGCCTTTCGTGTCGCCTTTGGTGCACCCATAGCAGAGATTGCCACCACCACGCTTCGCTCGTGGCAGGCTTCTCCTACGTCGCTCGCAATGACGGGAAAGGGCGACGGATAGGTCTTTCACGGTGAGACATGGCAAGCTGAAGCAAGAATGACGAAACGCCCCTAAACGCGTCATTGCGAGACCGAAGGGCTGACGGTGGGATGAGGTCGTGGCAATCTTTTGAGTGGGAACAGGACAACACCGCGCCCTTCGTGTCGCCTCTGGTGCACCCAGTTAAAAGATTATTGCACATTCGTGCAATGAGCTAAAGGTTGCCACGGTCGTTCCTCCCTCGCAATGACGGGAAAGGGCGACGGATAGGTCTTTCACGGTGAGACATGGTAAGCTGAAGCAAGAATGACAAAACGCCCCTAAACGCGTCATTGCGAGACCGAAGGGCTGGCAGTGGGATGAGGTCGTGGCAATCTACGCTACGGGAATAGGACGGGATAGAGCCTTTTGTGGCGCCTATGGTGCACCCGGTTAAAAGATTGCCACGCTCCTGCCTCCCTCGCAATGACGGGAAGGGCGGCAGTGCTGCCTTTCATGGTGCACGCAAGTAAAAATATTGCCATTTAAGTTTAAAACACTACCTTTGCGGGAAAATAGAAACATTCAATGAACACCATCTCCGTCGTAATCATCACCCTCAACGAGGAAAAACAGATAGCCCGCTGCCTTGACTCGGTCGCCACCATAGCCGACGAGATCATCGTCGTCGACTCCTACTCCACCGATGCCACCGAGGAGATTTGCCGCCGCTACGACAGACTCACCTTCGTGAAGCACGCCTGGGAAGGCTACGCCGCTCAGAAAAACTACGCCGACAGCCTCGCCACTTGCGACCTCGTCTTCTCCATCGATGCCGACGAAGCCCTGTCGGACGAGCTGCTGGACTCTATAAAAGAGCTGAAAGCCAAAGACATAAACGACAACGAGGTTTTCTCGATGAACCGCCTCACCAACTACTGCGGCAAGTGGATAAAGCGCTGCGGTTTCTACCCCGACAACAAGATTCGCATCTGGCGACGCGGCTTCGCCCATTGGGAAGGCCTCATCCACGAGTGGCTGGTTTTTGAAAACAATCCGCAGAAGACACTCCTTGATGGCGACTTGCTGCACTATTCATACGACAGTCCCGAAGGTTACCGCCGCCAGATATTCCACTTCGCCGAGCTTGGTGCCAAGTCGTATTACGAAAGGGGCAAGAAGACAGGCTTTTTCTATTGGCTTTTCAGCCCGGCAATAAACTTCATCCGCACCTATATAATAAAAGGCGGCTTCCTCGAAGGCCGCGACGGCCTCTACATCTGCCGCACCGCCATGCAGGCCACCAGGCACAAATACAACCTGCTGAGGGAGTACTGCAAACAGCCACGTTGATTTGGATAGTATGCTGCTTTGCAGTTAATCAAAAGTTATGTGAAAAGGAATGACAAAACGCCCCTAAACGTGTCATGTTGAACTTGCGCCCTAAGCTTGTCGAAGGGCAGCATCCACGCCACGGGAATAGGACAAGACCACGCCTTTCGTGGCGCTCAAGGTGCACCCAGCAAGTGGATTGCGGATAACCCCACCACACTTCCCCACCCGTCGTTTCCACAATGACAGAATAGGTGGCAACAGGGCCTTTCACGGTGTGGGTGTCAGAGCTTCAATAGCCTGCGGCAGCTCCTTCTTCTCCTTAGGTTTGTAATACCTGACATAGTCGACAACCATACTGTCGTTGCCTGACCAGCCGTTCGGCTTGCGTCGTCTGTTGTATGCGCTCGGCTGCAAAGCATAGTTCACCTTGATTCTCTTTGGCGCCTGAGGTATGCTGTCGGCATTGTCGTACTCGTACAACAGCTGCCCGTCACGATACCATCGTATCACATCGGGCATCCATTCGCAACCGTATGTGTGGTACTCGCTCAAGTCAGGTTCTGTCTCAGGTATGTGGTGGCTGTTTGCCACAATCTTGCTGGCTTTCCCGCATTCGGGCTTGTCCTTTTCGTAATTGTAGTTCCGGCCATTCTTGTTCAACCATATCCCCGAAGTGTAGCCTCTGTAGTAGTCGCCGCCCGCATTATCGTTAGTGTACTCGAAGATGTCGATCTCTTCGTATGAGTTGGGTCCGTTGCCAAACAGCCAGAAAGCAGGGAAAGAGCCATTATGGATGGGCAGCTTGCATCGTATCTCGTAGTAGCCGAAGCCGAATGTCTCGCGGGTGTCAATCTCGGCCGAAAAAAATAGAAGCAGGTTGGCGTCTTTGTTGTCGGCCTTGTTGGTCCCATATTTGTTGGGATATCTGTGACGCATGAAATGAGGCAGGCTGTAGTCTTGCTTCGGGATGCGTTTGTCGCTGTCGTATGAGGCTGTCAGTCTTACCACGCCGTTTGCCACGTCAAACACCGCATTGTCGTATTGGTATATCTGGCACTCGTGCTTGCCGTGTGTGATGTCATAGCCGAGATGTGCTCTCCAGGTGCTGTCGGGTATGCTTGTCCAGTCACCGTATCGCCATAGCCTGTAACTTGTGAAGTCGTCTTCAAAGCACAGCTCCCATTGGGTCAGGTCGATGGTTTGTGCCGTCAGGCGAAGCACCGCAAAAATCAAGACCAATATCAAAACACTTTTTCTCATAATGTCATGCGTTTATCGAACTGTCATCTCATGTGCCATAATGCCGATTAGAACTGGAAGTAGATGAACGACTGCAGGTCGGCGGTGATGAACTGGTACATCACAAAGACGGCCAAGGCTGCTACCACAGCCATCAAAGGCAGCGGTATCCTTGTGAACCAGATGCGGTAGCGGCGTTTCAGGTTGTCGGGCAGCCAGTGTATTATCATGCCTATCAGTATGACGATGAACACGTTACGATATTGAACCATCATCTCCGGGATCATGCTGAGGTCCCAGTGGCTTCCTATCTGGTTGACCATGTTCTTGGCGGTGTTCCAAGCTGTCTCGTTGGCTTCGGCGGGGTCGAGGTTGGAGCCCGAGCGGAAGAAAAGACGTGTGAAGGTGATGAAGACAAATGTCTGCAAGATGGCCCAAGCGTCGCGCAGCCACGGCAGTTCTTTCTTGCCTCCTGCCACGTTATAGACGAAACGTATCACGTTGCCTATCAGGATGCACAACATCCATACGAAGAACATGTTGAACACTGGTGCGGGAGTGTAGATGCAAAGCAGCCTCAAGGCAAAGGCCAGCAACATCAGCACCAGAGTCCTTGTCCCTATGCTCCAGTCTTTCCAGAACTTGTAGACCACCATGCCTATGCCGTTCAGTCCACCCCAAATCATGAAGTTCCAGCTTGCACCGTGCCACAGACCGCCGAGGAGCATGGTGTCCATGGCATTGAGGTTGGTGTTTATCTTCTTGCGCTTGTCGGGACGGAAATAAGCGACCAAAACCAAAACTACAGCCAGGACAGCCAGAGCCAGAGCCACCCACCAGCTACCCGAGAGGAACACAGCTATGGCGGCGATGCTCACTATGATGCAATAGGTTCCGAAAGTGGCGTTTCGGTTGCCACCGAGAGGTATGTAAAGGTAGTCCTGCAGCCACTTCGACAGCGAGATGTGCCAGCGTTTCCAAAACTCGCCAGGGCTTTTGGCCTTATAAGGCGAGTTGAAGTTGGTCGGCAGGTAGAATCCCATCAGCATTGCCACGCCTATGGCGATGTCGGTGTAGCCTGAGAAGTCGGCATACACTTGCAACGAATAGCCGAACAGGGCGGCTGTATTCTCGAAACCGGAATACAGCAGCGGATTTTCAAAGACCCTGTCAACAAAGTTGACGGCTATATAGTCGCTCAGCACTATCTTCTTGATAAGGCCGTTCAGTATCCAGAAGACGGCGATGCCGAACTGCCTGCGGCTGAGAAAATAGGGCTTGTGCAGCTGGGGAATGAACTCGTTGGCGCGCACAATGGGACCCGCCACAAGCTGTGGGAAGAAACTCACATAGAATCCAAAGTCGAGAATGTTCCTGACGGGCTCTATGCGGTGGCGGTATATGTCCATCACATAGCTGATAGCCTGAAAGGTGTAGAACGAAATGCCAACGGGGAGCAGTATGCTATCGACGCTGAAACGGTTGCTGCCGGTGATGCCGTTGCCTATGTAGGCAAAGATGTCGAACACCTTGAAGCTACTGCCGAAGAGGTTATTCACCACATCGGTGATGAAATAGGCGTATTTGAAATAAAACAGAGTGGACAAATTCACTATCACACTGATTGCCAGCACTATGTTGCGGCTTGACTCTTTCTTGCGCGAGGCTAGCCAGTGGCCTGCAAAATAGTCGTATAGCGTGATGAAAATGAGTATCAGGGTGAATAGGCCGCTTGTCTTATAGTAGAAAAACAGGCTGACGAAGAAGAGGAAGGCGTTGCGAAGCAGGCATTTGTTGCGCACAAGGCAGAAAACGGCAAACACCAAGGCGAAGAAAGCCCAGAAATAGAACTGCGTGAAAAGCAGTGGATGGCTCTCGTCGAAGGAGAAGAGCTTGGTGAAAAAATCAAGCAATATGTCGGAAAAACTTCTCATTATCTATCTTTCAATCATTTATTAGCAGTAAATACGCTTTCAGCCATCAGACGTCAGCTTTTAACTCCCTTTTTTACTCCTATCGTTACTTCTTCTTTAACTTCTTTTTATTCATTGGTTTTCAGCTATAAGCTTTTATCTTCCTATTTTAAATTCCATTCTGACTTCCAACCTCAAACTTCCTTTACCTATTGTTTTAATGCCGTAGCACGGGACTACATTTTAATTTTCTTTTCTGACCTCGGGACACGAGACGCGGGTATCGTTTTAACTCCCTATTTCAACTTCCATTCTGACTTCAAACCTCAAACTTCAAACTTCCAACCTCAAACCTCACCTTCTAAGATGATTCACATATTTCTCCATCAGTGCGTTATATAACAAGTCGCCGAGTATGGCGTAGCCTTTCTGTGTGAAGTGTATCTTATCGGCTTGTGCCAGTTTCTCGTCCTGCCACAGCTTCATCGAGCCCAGCCCGCCCATGATGTGGAACTGGTTCCACACGCCGGCATTGTGCCGTCGACTCATCTCGACAAAGGCCTGCTCGGCCACCTGACCGTTGGCATTAGCGCGGTAGGTTTTGCGTTTTACCTTCTTGAAGGTGTCGTTATTGGTGATGAAAAGCAAGGCACAGTGCGGATTGTGCTGTTTGATGATGCCAATGAGCCGTGCATAGTCGTTCATGAAGGCGTTGGGCGAGAAGTCATCGGCGGCAGCGTCGTTCACTCCGATGCCGAAGATGACAAGGTCGGGGTTTATCTTGTCGAGGTCGCGGGCAAAGTCCTCGCAACAGAGGTACGACACCACCCTGGCTCCGTTCACGCCTACGCCGTGGCAAGTCAAACCAACGGGGCTCTCGTCGTCGAGCCATACCCCCGTGACGGTGAACTCTCCACAAAGCGTGTCGAAAGCTATCGTCACCGTGTCGGCAAGCCGCGACAGGTGATAGTAATATGTCTCGTTCACCGAGTCGATGTCGGGGAACAGGGTGTCGCTGCCAACAATTGCTATAGGCAAGCTGGCAACACTATCGCAGTCGGAATAGCCGGTGAGTATTACCCTGTTGAAGCTAAGGCTCTGATTCACATCACAGCTGTAGCGTTCTGTTGCAGCGAGTGTTATCGATGCAGTCTGGTCAAAGGTCGTCACCGCCGCCCCACAAAGCCCCAAACGTTTGTCGAAGGCAACGGCATTGCGGCAGTATCTCCATTCTCCGGTGCTGCTTACGCGATAGCCCGACGGGTTGTTGGTCTTACCCGCAGTGAAAGGGAATGCCGCGCCCAACCCTTTGTTGATGCCTTTATCGAGCGAAAGAAGGTCGTCGCGGAGAATCTGTGTGAGGACTCCCGCCTGCACATGCGAGCCTCCTATATGCATAATGCTGACCTCACCCCTGCCGAAAATGAGCAGCGAGTCCATCTTGGCATAGAAAAACTCAAAATCGGCGCTGTCGCCATAGAACTGTATGTGGTTGTCGGCAAAATTGGCGAAGTCGAGGTTGGGTATTTTACGCATATATGACTGGGCCATAACCATTGGGCACAGCATCAGCATAAACAATATAGCGACAACTCTTCTCATTTGCCAAAATAGTATTTGTTGTATAAATGCTGATTACCTGTGCCTTCCTCTCCCTTGTCGTCCTTGTGGAAGAACTCATAGACTTCTTCGGCAGATAGTTTCTCACGCATTTTGTAGAAGTCGTAATATGTCATGAGCGACTTCGACAACGCGCTGCCCATTTTTTGCGCACCGCTATGAGTGAAATGTATGTAGTCGGGGCCGGCCAATGGCGGGTTGTGCTTCACCCACTGTGCCATGGAGCCTTCGCCACCCATCACACGGAACATGTCCCAATAGGCCACCTTGTTGTTGAGGGCCATTGCCTTGAGCGAGTCGTTGAGGGCAGGCAGGTTGGTCCATGTCTTGATCTTGCCTTCAGAGCTCTTTCCCATGTCGGCGGGACCGATGAAGAGGAGCGTCGCATCGGGAGCCACACGGCGGAAATAAGCAATCTGGTTCTCCAACTCCTCCATATATTTAGGGATGGCCTTGACCGACGAGATGGACGGCATACGGTTGCCTCCGAACTGCAAAATTATCATCTTGGTGTTAAGCAACTTGAACGACTCTTTCATCACCGCCTCGTTGATGCGGGTGAAGACGGTGCCGGAACAGCCGCGCAACGGGACGTTATCGACAGCCACGCCGTTGGAGCCGTCGAGCAAAACAGCATAAACCTCGGCATTGCCTTTCATGGTGATGGTGCCGCGTTTTGCATTTTCGGGCAGCTTCCAGCGTATGAGGTTGAGGCCTTCGTCGGCCTTGAGGCTTTGTTTGCCGACAAGGGTGTTGTTACTGCTGAGGCTGACAGTGAAGCCCTCGCTGTTGTGTCCCACAAGAACCGCCACCTGCGAAATCTCCTTAACCTTCTCGAACGAGTGGGAATGGCTTGTCGTACTGAAACTAACATTGCTTTCGCCTGCAGTCTGCGACATTTGCGTCATCACGCCGTAGCGTTTGTGCGACACACGATGTGTGGTGGAGTCTCCGTAAACATTGTATTGCGTGAGTCCGCCCGACGCTCTTTGCACCACCGAGATGGAAGGTATACGTTGAACAGCAGGAATCATGCTGGGTCCCGACCCACCGAAGTACTCTTGCAAAGTCTGGCGCAGCACCGACGAGATGCGGTCAAGCTCAATCTGCGAGTCGCCATAGTGCATTATGCGGCATACGTTTGTGTCGGTCTCGGCTTTCTCAAGCGCGGCAAACAAGGCGTCGAAATAGGTGTAGTCATCGTCGGGCAAGGTGATGCGGTTGGGATTCATGGTGAGGTAAGTCTTGAAAAACTCAAGGCTGTCGAGCATGTCGCCTGAGATGTTCATCTCATAGCTCTTTTCGACATTGTCGAGCACCGAATCTATGTCCATGTTAGCCTCGACGGTTCTTGCTTCGGCGTAGGTCGGAAAGCGCAGGGTTATGGAACCCATGCCTATTCCCTTTTCGGGGAATGCAAACCATGCCACTCCCATAATCGCAAATACCGACAAAATGAATATCAATGTTTTATGTGGTTTCATTTATTTGGATTTCAAGATTTCAAATTTATTGCTTCGCATGGAACTAAAAACTCAAGATTTCATGACTTTCAGCCATCAGCTTTTAACTCCTATTGTTACTTCTGTTACTTCAGCTCTTAACTCCCAACTTTCAAATCTTCCAGACTCCCCCGGCCTTCGGCCACCCCCTCTCAGAGGGGGACGAGGAAGCCGTTTTAACTTCCTTTTTAACTCCTATTGTTACTTCCTTTTTAACTCCATTTTATTCTTTGGTCATCAGCCATCAGCTTTTAACTCCCTTTTTAACTCCTATTGTTACTTCCTATTTAACTCCATTTTATTCTTCGGTCATCAGCCATCAGCTTTTAACTCCCTTTTTAACTCCTATTGTTACTTCCTATTTAACTTCTTACTTTTAATTCTTCAAGACTCCCCCGCCCTGCGGGCACCCCCTCTAAGAGGGGGACAGATAGACCGCTTTAACTCCCTATTTTAACTTCTATTGTTACTCCCTTTTTAACTCCTATTGTTACTTCCTATTTAACTCCATTTTATTCTTCAGCTTTTAACTTCCAACTACTTCTTATGAATCACCAGTTTCCCACCTTCCAATATCTTGTCACTCTTAAGGTTGTTCCACTTCTTCAAATCACTGACTGTTACCTTATATTTTTGGGCTATGCCGCCTAATGTCTCGCCTTTCTTGATGACATGCGTAACCTTATCGCCACTCGATGCCTTGGGTGCCGTTGGTGTCGTGACTTTGGCCGGCGTTGTTGTAGTGGTGCCGCCTCCCACATTTTTCACTATCAACATCTGTCCCTCACGAATCAAGTCGCTCTTCAGGCCGTTAAGCTTCTTGAGATTCTCGACGGTAGTGCCGTGTTTCTGCGCTATCTTCGACAGGGTCTCCCCTTTCTTGACCTTATATTTTATTGGCTTTGATGATGTTTTTGGTGTTTGTGCAACAGCGGGTTTTTCGATGACGGGTTTCACTGAGGTGCTATCAGCCGCTTTGTAGAGTTCATCCTCCACTTCGTAGAAGTATTCCGCTTTGTTTGCGGGAAGCCTCAGCTGGTAGTCGCCAAGAGGGTAGACGGTCTCACCCAAAAAGATAGGGTTGAGCTCTATAATCTCGCTCGTCTCAATCTTCAGTTTCTCGGCCAAGGCATTGATACTGATGGGCTCGCTGAACACGACCTCAAGAAAATCCTCCTCCTTGGGAGTCAGCTCCTCACTATTATAAAGGTAGGCGTATGTAATGAAATTACGCACGATATGGGCCTTGTCGATATTGTTTTCGTATTCCCACGGACTAGCGGCTTCGGGCAGCCTGTTCACCATCGCCGGGCTATATGCAAAAGCCATTATGCTCTTCCACCAGTCACCATAGAGGCGATAAAGGTCGCTGAGATAGGCCATGGCGGCTCGAGTGGATGCCTCGGTTGCAAAACGCTCGTCGTGTCTGTCGGTGACGGCGAGACCATAACGTATAGCTACCAGAGGAGTCAGTTCCCAGTCACCGCATCGCGACCTGTCGCCCGTTTTCAGGCAGACAGGCAAGAACTTCAGTTCCTTGGGCATGCCCTGTTCCGTGATGATGTTCTCTATGACATTGGCATTCTGCAACAGGTCGTGTGGAATGGCCTTGCCCCTCTGTTTCTTTATGCTACCGAGAAGCTCACCGTTATAAGGCATTGGTATAGTTGGGTTTATGGAAAGAAGACCGTTGACGATGGTGGCGGAGTCGGGGGCTGATGTAAAGGCACGACAAGGCATGGCTACAGTAACAAGAGCCAGCAAAGCGAATAATATCCTTGTCTCCAATCTCATCTTTTCGTGTGAAACAAACTGCAAAGGTATGATTTTTTGCCAACATGTCAGACATTTTCGGTTTTTTAGTATTTTTGCCGTTCCTAAAAAGGTGATTTACACCAATGCAGCAGACTGACAGAACAAAGGAATTAGGCACCGCCGACATCGCCCATTTGCTTTGGGTTTACGCCCTGCCATCGATAATAAGCCAGATAATAGCATCGGTTTATAACATCGTTGACCGCATTTTCTTGGGACAATGTGTCGGAGCCCTGGCTATAGCCGGGTTAGCCATCACCATGCCTATTATGAACATCATACACGCTTTCGGCTCGCTGGTCGGCGTGGGCTCGTCGGCGAGGATGTCGATAGTGCTTGGCAAGAAAGACGTGAACTGGGCGGAGAACATCTTGGGCAACAGCCTTCTGCTCACTTTCTTCTTCGGTTTCTTCTTCGTCACAGGTGGTTATCTCTTTATGGATAAGATACTTACCATGTTTGGTGCCTCGCCCGACACGATAGCCTACGCCCGCGAATACATGGTCATTGTGCTGCCCGGAATGTTTCTCACAACGCTGACTTTCAACCTCACCGGACTGATACGCGCCTCGGGCTATCCCAACAAGTCGATGTGGATTTTGGCTGGTGGTGCCATTCTTAACATCATCCTCGACGCGCTGTTCGTCTATGTCTTCGACATGGGCATCGCTGGCGCGGCATGGGCAACAACAATTTCCATGGCTTGCTCGGCGGTGGTGTCGATATTGCACTTCATCATGCCAAGCTCTTTCATACGTTTCCGCAGCCATGCCTGGAGACCCAAAGGTTACATCTTCCGCAACATACTGCTCATCGGCATGAGTCCTTTTCTGATGAACCTCGCTGCCTCGGCTGTGGTGGCTCTGCTCAACAAGCAGCTCATCCGCTATGGCACCGACCTGGCAGTGGGTGCCTACGGCATCGTCAACACCTTTGCAAGTCTCCTAGTAATGCTCATCCTGGGTGTCTGCCAAGGCATGCAGCCCATCGCCGGCTACAACTACGGTGCGGGCAATCCCCAACGACTGAAGAAGGTATACACTCTCACCATGAAAGTCAATGTCTTATGCGGCTTTATAGGGGCTCTTTTGGCGATGGTGATACCTAGGATACTGCTACGCGCCTTCACCACCGACACAGCCCTGCTCGACATAGCCACTCCCGCCATGCGCTTCATGATGGTGATGTTCCCGCTCATCGGCCTGACAATCACCAACTCCAACTTCTTCCAGTCGATCGACAAACCGTGGATAGCCATAGTGACAAGCCTGTCGCGACAGGTGCTGTTTCTCCTGCCTCTTATTTACCTTGTACCTGTTCTCTTCGAAAAGATGGGGATTCCCGGCTTGACGGGCATCTGGACAGCAGCCACCATATCCGACGTGATGGGCGCAGCCCTTGCCGTGGTGTTACTCTACACACAACGCGACGTGTTCAGGAAGAAAACCTTGTAGCCTTACTTTATCTCTTTTCTAAGTCTAGCAACTGGGATGTCGAGCTGCTCGCGGTATTTCGCCACTGTGCGGCGGGCAATGGGGTAGCCTTTTTTCTCTAAAATATCGCGAAGCTCCTCGTCGGTGAGGGGTTTTGACTTATCCTCGGCATCGATATGTTCGCGCAGCACTTTCTTGATCTCACGCGTCGACACCTCCTCGCCGTCGTTGTTGGTGATGCCTTCGCTGAAGAACTTCTTCAAAAGGAATGTTCCGTAAGGTGTCTGCACATACTTGCTGTTGGCCACCCTCGACACTGTTGAGATGTCAAGCCCGACCTTCTGGGCTATATCCTTCAGTATCATCGGCTTAAGCTTGGCGTCATCACCGCTGAGGAAATAGTCTTTCTGGGTGTCCATGATGGCTTGCATCGTGATGCGGAGCGTGTTCTGCCTCTGGTCGATGGCGTTGATGAACCATTTGGCGGCATCTATTTTCTTCTTTATGAAAAGGACGGTCTCCTGATTGCGGGAGCTCTCTTTCTTGCCCGAATACTCTTCAAGCATCTGCGGATACTCCTTGTTGATGTGCAGCTCAGGCATATTCTGTCCGGCAAGACTCAAGTCGAGCTCACCATCCTTGACGTTGATGTAGAAATCAGGGGTGATGTATTGCACCCTTGTGTTGGAGTTGAAGGTGTCGCCCGGTTTGGGGTTGAGTTTCTGTATCTCATCGATGGCTGCTTTCAGAGCCATATTGCTGACATTGAGCTTCTTGGCGATCTTGTCGTAGTGTTTCTTGCTGAAAGCCTCAAAACACTCGTCGACCACCCGCATGGCAAGGCTATAGTCCTCGAACGGATGCTCCTCCTGAAGCCTTTTCAGCTGTATCATCAGGCACTCTTGCAGGTTTGTCGCACCAATGCCGGGCGGGTCAAGTTGCTGCACTATCTTCAGTACTTCCTCTACCTCCTGCTCTGTCGTCTCGACATTGGAGGTGAAAAGAAGGTCGTCGACGATGCTTGCTATGGGACGTGCGAGATAGCCGTTGTCGTCAAGACTACCGATGATATAGTTGCCAATAAGCATCTGTTCATCAGTAATATCCTGATAGCCAATCTGCTGCATCAAATACTCCTGAAAGCTCTGTTCGCTTACGATAGGAGTCTCATACTGGTCATCATCCTGGCTGTAGTTGCTGCCGCGTATTTTGTAGTTGTAGTCGCCGTCGTCGTCATCGGGTATATAGTCGTGTATGTCGAACTCGTCGTCCTTGTTGTAGCGTTCCTCTTCTTCGCCGTAGCCGTCGTTATATTCATCAAACTCGTCACCATTGTCGTCACCGTCAAGCATATTATCCTCTTCCCTCTCGTTTTGGTCATTCGAGGGGTCTTCCTCCAGGGCAGGATTTGCCTCTATCTCCTCCTTGATGCGTTGTTCAAGGTCGGTGATAGGCAGCTGTATCAGCTTCATCAGCTGAATCTGCTGCGGCGACAGCCTCTGCTCCTGCTTGAGGATGGTGCTTTGTGATACTGATGGCGTAGGCATAACTATATCAAATTTATAAATCAAGACTCGGGACTTCGTGACACATGACACGCGTCTTGCGTCTCGCAGTCATCAATACAAACAGTTCTTTGGTGTGCGCGGGAAAGCAATCACGTCGCGTATGTTCGACATTCCTGTGATGAACAACATAAGACGCTCAAAGCCAAGTCCATAACCTGAATGAGGCACCGAGCCGAAACGGCGGCTGTCGAGATACCAGTCCATAGAGGCCTTTGGTATGCCGACTTCGTCCATACGGGCAAGGAGCTTGTTGAGGTCGGTCTCGCGCTCCGAGCCGCCAATAATCTCACCGATTCCAGGGAAGAGCACGTCCATGGCGCGGACAGTCTTGCCGTCTTCGTTCTGTTTCATATAGAACGCCTTTATCTCCATAGGATAGTCGGTCAGAATGACGGGCTTCTTGAAGTGCTTCTCGACGAGGTAGCGCTCGTGCTCCGACTGCAGGTCGACACCCCAGCCGGTGACGGGATATTGGAACTTGCCTTTCTTGTTGTAGTTCGAGTTGCGCAATATGTCAATGGCTTCGGTGTAGGTCAGGCGTACAAACTCATGCTCAAGCACGAAATGCAGTTTGCTGATGAGCTCCATCGACTTCTCCTCTTCTTTCTTGCCTTTCTCTTCGTCTTGCAAACGTTTGCTGAGGAATTGAAGGTCGTCCATGCAGTTGTCCAAAGCATACTGAATCAGATATTTGAGCATCTCCTCGGCCAGATCCATATTGTCTGTGATGTCGTAGAAGGCCATCTCGGGCTCTATCATCCAGAACTCGGCGAGGTGACGTGTGGTATTGGAGTTCTCGGCACGGAAAGTAGGTCCGAAGGTGTAAATCTTGCCGAGTGCTGTTGCTGCAAGCTCGCCTTCAAGCTGTCCGGAAACGGTCAAGTTGGTCGACTTGCCGAAGAAGTCCTGTTTGTAGTCGATGTTACCCTGCTCGTCGCGTGGAATGTTGTTAAGGTCGAGGGTGGTCACCTGGAACATCTCGCCAGCGCCTTCGGCATCCGAAGCGGTGATGAGGGGAGTGTGTATGTTGTAGAAACCTCTCTCTGTGAAGAACTTGTGTATGGCGAACACCATTGCATGGCGCAGACGCATCACGGCACCGAAGGTGTTGGTGCGGAAACGCAGGTGTGCTATGTCGCGCAGGAACTCCAGCGAGTGTTTCTTGGGCTGAAGCGGGTACTCATCGGGGTTGGCGGGACCAAAAAGACCAATCTCCTTGACGGAGAGCTCCACAGCCTGGCCGCTGCCCATCGAGGCTACCAAGACACCCTTTGCCCAAAGCGAGGCTCCAGCGTGCATCAATGCGAGTTTCTCCTCAGGAATGACGTTCAAGTCAACGACCAGCTGCAGGTTGTTGATGGTCGAGCCATCGTTCAAGGCGATGAAAGCCACGTTCTTGCTGCCACGCTTGTTGCGCACCCAGCCCATCACAGTTATCTCATTGTCAGAGGCTTGCATCTGCAAAGCCTGCTTAATCTCTACTCTTTTCACGATATTTTGTTTTTATTACTTACTCATAATTATTTAGCGGTGCAAAATAACGAAATTTTTAGTGAATATCCAACAGGAAAATTGTCATACAAAAAAGCACCTTATTCTTTGCTGACTTCCACTTTTGCCCTGAAGTTTGACATATAGAACTCGTGCTTCCCTCTGTTCCAGAAATAAATCTGAAGTACATCGTCAGAACCCATCTCCGCCAGTGTTGTGTTTATGGTCTGCGTCATCGAAACGTGAGTCCAACAGTCATAATAGTCGTAGTCGTAATAGTTGACAAGATAGTCTTTCATCACCTTCTTGTTCTTGACCGCAATATTGAAGTGCAGCTCGCCGCCATCATCTATCTTGGGCTGATACACGTCGAACTCGCAATGCACGACATAAGCCTCAACACCCTCCTTCGACTCTTCGCTATAGACCGAGAACGGAAATTCATTTTTCAACACAAAGACACCGCTCTTGCCAAGCGTGTCGGCCGGCGACACACCTGTTCTCTTGGAAACGTATGCAACCGAGTTGGCACTGTCAACCTCCATAAGGACTTCCTTGCTACCGTTTCCCAACATTATCAAGGCATTGTTGTTCATAACATAGTCGTCTATCGCAATATAGTTGTGCATCAAATCCACAATCTCATCGTTTTGCGAGGGTGTGGCTTTCAGGCGGTCGTTCTCGTAGCTCAACTCATACACGTCACCATTGTCATAGAAATAGTTGTGATACACCATGTTTTCGAGCGTGCGCGACTCTTTCAGTTGTGGAGTGAATGTCTTTGCCTCGAATATTGACGCGGTGTCGAGGCCAGTGTTAACCCAGCTCACTATCTCCGGTGTTTTCATAGAGTATTTGTCTCTGAACATGGCAAGAAGTGTTGGGGTGACATCGCGGTGGGCTGCCATTGCGGGGAATCGCTTGGCTTGCTTCAGCATGGGCGACCACACCACAAGCGGGACGTGATAGCGCGTCAGTTCCTCGGAACGGCTGTTGAAGCAATGGTCGCCGGTGATGATGAAAATGGTGTTTTCATAACCAGGCTTGGTCTTGTAGGCTTCAAAGAACTTTCTCAGGCAGTCGTCGAAATAGAGATACGAGGCGTACTGGTCGTGCTGCCAAGCCGGCAATTTCGACTTTACAGCCTTAAGCTTGGAGGAATACTTCATAGTATAGTTCTCCTTGTCGGGATATTCGAACGGGTCATGGGTGCTAAGGGTAAGATATATGTCCAAATGCGGCTTGGAACTTGCAAAGTCGATGCATTTGAACGACTCGGAGAAGGTGTGTTCATCAAGCAACCCCCATGTGTTGCGCATCGTTTCGGGATAGGTGGTATGGTCGGGCAGGTAGTTCTCGACCCCCATGTCGCGTAGAAAATAAAGGGTGTTGTCGAAGGCAAGCCAGCCGCCATAGAAGAACGAAGTGTTATAGCCGTTCTGCTTCAGTATGGACGGCAGGGAATAAAACTGCGGACAGTCGGACGACTGCATGAAACCGCGTTTTCCGAACGGCAGGCTGCCAAACAGGGTCGGCAACACGGCAATGGTGCGCTGCGACGACGACATGCAGTTGACCCATGTCAGCGACTTCTCGGCCAAAGAGTCAAGAAAAGGCGTGGCCGAAGGCAGCTCACTGTTGTAGCCGCTGAACTCACGACTCAAACCTTCGGTGATGACAAAGACAAGGTTGGGCATACGGGTGCTGTCCAAGTCAAAAAAGCCCGAAAGCACGTCAGGGCTTTTGTCGGTATGCGCCAATGGATGGTGTATGTCGACAAAGTCGTTTTCAGGAAACATCGACTGGAACTGGACTATGTTGTCGCGACAAGCCTCAATATTCTCGTTGCTTATTGAGACGTGACTACGGGGCGCACTCATCAGGCTTTTGAAGAAATACCTTTGTTTGTTCACCACCTCGTATGACTCGGCACGTTTGTTGTATAACCACGCTGGCGGCCACGGCATGACCAACACCGCGACGACGAAAACAGCATAGACAATCAGAAAAGCCCAGTGAACCTTTATTTTCGAGCGCAGCATGACAAGCGCAAACAAGACGGGAATAGCAACGAGACAAACATAACTCCACCACACAAACGAACCGGTGGAACCCGCAATATGCACAATCTCGCTCAGCGAATAGTCGAAGAAAACCCTGTCGAGCGGAATCAAAGCCGACACAAAATACATTATCATGGCCTGCGAAATGAGCAGCGCCAAGGCTCCTCCAATGGCAAAAACCCACTTGGCAGCCTTGGGAGAGAAAAAATGCAACAACAGATAAACAGCAAGGAGAGGCAACGATATTCTCAGAAAAAACAAGATATCGTAACACAAACCCTTTACATTCAACACTATATGCGATAAAAAATCTCCTTGATAATGTGTCAGAACAACAGCCTCGAACAAGCGTACAAACAAGCCGAAGACAAGCATCCATAACGCAAAAGCCAAAAACGAAATCAAACCGTTAACTATTTTTTCTTTTTTCATAATAACCATCGTACTATATCAAGCCACAAAATTATTATTTTTGCAAACAATTATTACATAAAAGGCCATGAAAAAATATCTATTCGCATTTCTTTTTATCGCTGTATTGGTTTCAAGTTCGTGCAACAAACCCAAAGACGGCAGTCTTGTCATACCCAAAAACAAAGTATGGGCACACAGAGTCAACACCATCGACGAGCTTCGCGCCAAAGAGAACGTCTTTGACGGCATGGAACTTGACATTTTCTACTCGGCCTATCAAAACAAGCTGCTTGTGTGCCACTACGAAGAGGATACAATCAATAATCTTACTCTTGACCAGTGGTTTGCGGCAATAAAAAAACCAAGCAGGCATTCGTACTGGCTTGACATGAAAAACCTTGACATGAACAATTGTGCCACCGTAGTAGGCATGATTCTCCCCGAATTAGAAAAATATGACTTAAAAGACAACTCTTTTATTGAAAACCAGAATCCATGGATCTTGAAAAGCGTCAAAGAGCTGGGAATGCACACTTCATTATGGGTTGAGAACTTCTTTTGGAACGACATTGACACAGCGACATGGGTAAACAAGGTGCAGAAACAATGCGAGATCGCCAATCCCGACGCTCTGAGCTGCGAATGGCGCATGTACGGAGCACTCACAACATTCTTCCCAGAGAAGAACATATTCTTATGGCACACACCTGCCAGTTTCACTCCCGAAAATGTGGAACTGACACGCGAAATGTGCCAAAACAAATCGGTCAAGATAGTCCTTGTAGACTACGACGAGCCTATTGACTACTAGACAGCAAGCCTCATCTGGCAATCAACTTCACATCAAGCTGATTGGCTTCAATCAGCCCTTGCTTGTTGTTCCAGAAATATATTTTCAACAGTTTTCCTTTTATAGGTTTTACGAAAGGACGCTTGAAATCGAACTTGAAGTCGAAATGGTGCGGCTGGCCATCGTTATAATTTTCGGGCATGACAGCCGAATTCCAATAATATCCATTCGCAATGTCTATCACCACAATAGGAGGTTTCGCTGTGGTATCAAGGCTAATCATGTCAAAACCACCCTCTATTCGTAACCAGCGGCTGTTTTGGGGTAATTCATAATTCACCATCGTGAAGAATTCTCCAGACTCGTCAACCCGCAGAACATCATCACCAGTCACGACAGCCACCTGCTGCTTGGTCTCTCTTCCGACATTCAATAATATATAATAGGTGAGCACATACACCGCAAAGAGGCATAAAGCAACCTGAACGCAGCGCGAAATGACCTTTGTCGCATGGTTCTCGACAGTAGGAATCCTGTTGAACAACGACAAGAGAAAATTGTAGAAAGCCTTGGCGGCCAGGGCCATAAGACATGCCGCCGCAAAAAACAGCACAGCGGAGAAGAAATGCCCCCAAGCGCCCCATTCTTTCGCTATTTCAAGGAAAGGATCGCGCATGAAGCCATGTGTCGCAAACAAAGCCATCGACAGACCGCCAATATAAACAAAGAAACGCGACAGCATCTTGGGTCTGCGCTTGCAACCCTTCAACGACTGATAAACAAAAAACGTCATGACGGCGACGGAAAGGAAAGTGAAAGGATAGAAGAACGCGAAGAAGTTGCCCAGCACGAACAACGTCACCGCCGTCAGCAGCCAAATCCAGCTCAGATTCCTGTCTTTGTTGAAGCAGAGCCATATACCAAAACAGAACTCAGGAAGATGCCCGGGCGCGTTCTGCATCAGAATAACGCCCGAAAACGCAGGCATGGCCTCGCGGAAAAAGAAAATCATGCCATACGAGACGACACACACTCCCAGCAACGCCTTCCAGTCGAAACGCTTTATAAGCCTGAAGAGCAAAGGGAACAGCAGATACAGCTGGAAGATGAGTCCGAAAAACCACCACGGTCCGCACAAACGAAGTCCCGATCCGGGAAGAAGCGTATGTATCAAAAGAGCCTTGTAGCCCATCTCGCGCCAGTCGTACGACGACGGCACAACACCATCGATGACTATCTTTCCGAAAATGATGAAGAACAACAGGCCCGTAAGCAACAAGGGATAAAGCTTCTTCCAACGGTTAAAGACGAAGACACCCCAACTCTGTTCTTTCTTCATCATGGAAGCCGCCAACCCGAACCCGCTGATAAAGATGAATATCTGCACGCCGAAATGACCGAAATAGCTCATCAGCAGATGGAAAAACTCGCCAGGATAATCTTGAAACTGCTGAAACAACAGGTTTACTCTTTCTATAGAGAAATCAAACTCGTTCTGCCCCGGCAACAGACTCTGCCAATGGAAGAAATTGTGCAGGCATATCATCAGTATGCCAAGCCCCTTAAGCCGCGCAGTGTCATTTTTTGTATAAGACGTTATTTTCATTTATTTAAGAATCAAGATTCATTTTGGCTGTTAGACGTAAAACTACAAACTATCGACCCCACAACTTACCACTTTGCATATTTGGGTCATAACCCAACACATTAACCCTTACATCCGACAAATTTAAGAAAGTTTCCGCCTTTCTCCACAAAAAAACCTTCAAATCTCCATTTTCTGAATCCTTATTCACAGGAACTACAACAGCACATTCGAAACGCTCCTTCCGGCCTGTGTTCAGCGGAGATCCTGTTGCCGAAACAAGAGGAATATACCGGCTGAAAGAGCCCTTGGTTACCACCAGTGTAGGGAGCACGGACAATGAGTCTTCGCTTTGAATGTCAAAACTGATATTCACCCCAACCAACGAGACACCCTGCTTTATTTCCGTCTTGATGAGCCTGTGGTATTCCTCGTCAGCTGCCATGACATCATCCTGTTTATACGATTCGGCCACCATCACATTGTAAAGGTCGTTGCGCTCGTTCAACAGCTTGTTGCCATGCACCGCATAGCAGCTCAGCATATTGAAGTCGTCGAGCTCCGACTTCAACCGCTCGTGTATAGATTTGTCGTCGCAGGGTTTCAGGTTCATGTCCTCCTGTAGCTCATAAAGTCCCGATGCATTTATGAAATAATCACCATTGACATATTGCGTCACATCGCGATTGTTGAGCATGAAAGCCTGCTTCAGCGTGTTGCGGAAAGCCGTGGCCGTATCGACCACCGGAGCCAACCAATGATTGAAAGGACTTGTCTTATAGTCGTAGTTATTGCTAAGGTAGGCATTCAGAGTAGGCGTGATGCAGAGATGGCTTGTTACGGCATCCATCGTCTTGCTTTCTTTCAGCAAAGGAGACCATATCAACAAAGGAACGTTGTATTTTACTATTGAGTTGTAAGGCTTATGCGCAGTACGATGGTCGCCGGTGATGACGAAAACAGTGTTGGCATATTCGGGTAAGGTGGAATAATAGTCAATCAGGTTTCTGACGCATTCATCCATATAGATATAACAGGCGTAGACATTGGTATTGCCGAGAACAATCTTCTTCTCGTCAGAGGATGCGTCATCGGTCTGTGCCACAATGTCCCTCACCTTCTGCTCGTATTTCTCCACTCCGTCGAACGTGAAAGGCTCGTGGGTGGTTATTGTCATAACAATGTCGTTATGCGGACGTGCGGCAGGATGCCCGGTCTTGTATTGTTCTATATACTCGAACAGCTCGCGGTCGTCGATGCCCCATCTGTGATTCTCGCTCAGAGAGGCATATCTTGCCGAGTCAACATTCTCTATAGTAGGCTTATAAATGTAATTGACAAGATTCTGCTGAAGGAACTCATCGAAACGGCTTGTAGGCGTGACGACACCATAGAAATAGTCTGTGGTATAGCCGTTACGCAACATATCGGTCAACAAAGAGCGATGTTCAGGCATCACGTCCAGATAGAACCCGAATCCATGCATCCCGTAAGGTGCCGAGGCGAAAATGCTCGGCAACGCTCCAAAGGTGCGCTCGGCAGTCGATAGGCAGTTTTTCCAATATAGGCCCTCGCGTTTCAGGCTGTCGATGAAAGGCGTGAACGAGAGCCGAGGCTTATCCACAGACGTCAGATACTGCCCAAAACCCTCAACTATGATAAAGACGAAATTGGGCGGCAGGCTGTCGGTCGTCTTGTTGAAGAAACATCCTATCACATCATTGTCATCGTTGCGGTGGTAGAACGGATACTCCGTGTCGGGAAAGTAAAATTCGCTGTGAAGAGTCTGATAACGCTTTGCGGCTTCCTTAATAGTCTGGTCGTCATTACCGATGTCTTCCTGCTTTTTGCGAATATAATCAGTTATTTTAACATACGAATACGACAACTGGTTGACAGCCAGACCGAAATCCTCATGACTGCCGTAAAACCTCTCTTCGCGGATAATCTTTCTGTAATTTACACTTAAAGTCAGCACCAGCGACAACACCGCAAGCGCTATCGCCACATACCAACGCATCGTCCAACGACGCAGCACAATCAGAAGCGCGACGGGAGCCAGCAGCGTGAGCAGGAACCAAAACACCTTCGAGAAACTCAGTACAACCGAACTCGCGACAATTCCGGTCAAATCGCCCATCGAATACATCATCACCACATGGTCGAGCGGCATCATCATGTTGCAGTAATACTCGTTGAGCATGGTTGTCAATAGCACAAACAACACTATGACAGCGATATAAATCCCTTTGGCAAGTTTTGGCAGCCACATGCCGAGCAACACAAAGGGCACCAGCGCAACAAGTCCTACAAAAGCCGTCGGGAAAAGATCCTGCCATGCACTCGACAGGACAATCATGGACCGTCCCCACTCAAGGTCCATTCGGAAATGAAGCTCCAACGCGAAAACAAGACGCGTCAGAAACAGGCACAGAAACAGACACACTGTCATCGATGCCCACTTACCCAATAATTCCTTTAATTTTGTCATTATTTTTTTATGTTTATTTGACACACAACTTCGTGACACATGACACAAAACACTAAAAAACTCGCGTCTCGCAGTCCCGTGTCACGCAGTCATACTAATAGTTATTCAATAACAACCTCATACACACGTCCTTCTATATCGGTTTTATTATAAGGTATCAGACCCTGCTCCCACACTATAGGCGGCCACCATTCAGAATAATGGTACTCCTGCGTCACTATGCACCTCATCTGGTTGTTGGGAATGGAAGTGTAGCTGTCGTTCATGTAACCCATCACCTGCATCTTGTCGGGCGAGGGCCCCACGCGCCATATTATCTCTGTTGGTCGCCATTCTATCTCGTAGTAGTAATACGGCTCTGTAAACACGGCATTGGGCATAGGCGTCCTTGTTGTCAGCGCCTTGTAGATGTCGCTCCAACGGTTGGTCTCAAACATTTTGTCACCATATTCTATTGTATCGATGCCGAATCCGAAATTCACAGGCTCGCGCGATGCCAAGTCCCAGTTGGTGCTGCAGAACATCACATCGTTGTTTTGTGTTGCATCTTCCACAAAGTTGACAGTGTCGGTACGCGGGCGGTATGATCTGACAGGCCAATAGCGCGACGCCTTCACTATCTCTATGTCAATCTCCGAGTAGTGGTAGTCGGTGCGGCGAACCGGATTGTCGCTGTCGTCATACTTGTCAATGTAGCCGCCTGCCACCTCATTGTGACGACGGTTGTTCCAAGGGTGCTCGTCGCTGTAAATCAACCAAAAGGCGTAGGTCAGGCCATTCCAGATGTTGTCGTTGTTGAGCATGGGTGGAAACTTTATCTTGGCGCGCCATTTACCGTAGGTGAAGCCCACACGCGAGCGTATTCCTGTCGATTCTTTCTTCATGTTGTCGGGAGTGCTGTGCGGGTTTATCAGACTCAAATAACTGCCGTCGGGCGAGACCTTCACCGTCATGCACGGCTCCTTTGCCGCCACGGGATGGTCGTCAAGATGCTGTCTGTCGGTGTATTTTGTCTTGGCCGTCTCGTAATCGGCTAGGGTGTAAGGGTCTTCCCCGACAACGTCTTTTATAAGAGGTATGTTGCGCAAGGTGTATTGTCGGCTAACATCGCTTATAAACTGCTCATAAAGAGCCTCATGATACAGCCTGTCGTTGTCACCGCAAGTGCATTCGTCAGCATCTGTGTCGAATCGTGAGTTGTAGTTTTCCTTACGGTTCACGTAAACGCCATTTTCGGCGCTCAGCACGGCACGCGTCTTCAGCCTGCGCGGGCTTTTAACGACCTTGATATGTGCAGACGTGTTTTTCATAAACCAGCCGTAAGGATTCTCGAACTGGCCGTTTTCGTTAGTCTTCGACACATTTTTTATATGATCGGGAATCATGTCAAGACCTTCCTGGTCGCAGACAACCAGCATGAAGCTGTACTCACCTGCACGCGGATTACGCTTCCAACGGTTGTTGCTGTCACCATCGTTTTTGCGATGGTTTATCATCCAAACAGCATCGGCATAGACCTGCTCGTCGACCGACAAGCCGTTTCCTTCCGCCTTCTGCGCCACACTCTCATACCATTCTTTGTTTTTGTAAATATCTGCCACTATCTGATTGATGCGTTCAATGGTGACCGGATTGGTGCCGATATCCTCACCATAGTAAATTTTCTCGTCGCGCGGATTGCCAACTATGCGCAAGCTGTCTGTTATGTTATTATCCTTCAGCTGTTTAAACTCCACATTCACATCTTCCCACGAACCATAGAAGTTCTCGTTTGCCAAAGCATGGCCTTCATCGAATTTGTAAGACTCGTTCTGGTAATAAATCTTGTAGAAAAGCTGTGGATGACTGCCTTTCACGGTAATATTCATGTCAAAAAAGCCCGACGGAGACTGGTTTTTTGAAGGAATGACGATGCCATCCGTCACAGCATTTTCCATATCCATGTCAAGTGTAACAATGTCGCCCTGCGGGAAGTTCGACATGGGTTCAAAACCGACATCAAATTTTGTGCTGCACGAGCACAAAACCAAAAGCAATATAAAAAAGAAAAAGCTGTTTTTCATATCATTATTCTATGGTTTCTCATGTTACACAGTCTACTATCCTGTGTCTTCCATTTCATCCAAACAACTCTGTCGCCAAGTCATAAACCGTCGCCACAGGCACCACCTCTATATTGAAACGCTTGGCATTCAAGCCTTTGACATTATATTTTGAAACAAATATTCTCTTAAAACCGAGTTTGTCGGCCTCGGCTATGCGGGCTTCGATGCGTGTCACCGCCCTCACCTCGCCCGAGAGGCCTATCTCGGCGGCAAAGGTAACGTTTGAAGGGATGGGTATATCGGCGTTTGACGACAAAATGGCGGCTACCACAGCCATGTCGATGGCAGGGTCGTCAACGCGCATTCCTCCAGCAATGTTGAGGAAAGCGTCTTTCGAGGCCAGACGAAAACCGGCTCTCTTCTCGAGAACCGCAAGGAGCATGTTCATTCTTCGTGTGTCGAAGCCTGTGCACGAGCGTTGCGGTGTGCCGTATGCCGCCGTGCTGATGAGTGCCTGTGTTTCTATCAGCATGGGGCGTTGACCTTCCATGGTGGCAGCTATGGCTATGCCGCTCACCTCCTCGTCGCGTTGCGAGAGAAGCACCTCGCTGGGGTTTGTCACCTCTCGGAGTCCTTCGGCACTCATCTCGAAAATGCCGAGTTCCGACGACGAGCCAAACCTGTTCTTTATGGTGCGCAAAATGCGGAATCCATAGTGACGGTCGCCCTCGAACTGAAGGACTGTATCGACAATATGCTCCAAGACCTTTGGGCCTGCTATGCTGCCGTCTTTGGTGATGTGTCCGATGAGGAAGAAAGGCACATGGCTTGCTTTGGCTATCTTGTTCAGCTCCGCCGCCGACTCGCGTATCTGCGTTATGCTGCCCGCTGTGGCATCAACGAGGGGCGACTCCACGGTCTGTATCGAGTCGATGACCACCACGTCAGGACTAACCTCCTTGAAGTGACGGGCTATCTCGCTGGTGTCGGTCTCGGCAAGGATGTAGCAGTCTTCGTTTGTTGCCCCTATCCTGTCGGCACGCATCTTGATCTGCGAGAGGCTCTCCTCTCCCGATATGTAAAGCACCTTCTTGCCTTTGAGGTTAAGAGCCATCTGGAGCAAGAGTGTCGATTTGCCAATACCGGGCTCGCCACCCACGAGTGTCAGCGAGCCCAACACAAGGCCGCCGCCTAAAACACGGTTCAATTCGCCGTAAGGCAACACGATGCGCTGTTCCTCACCGCCTTTTATCTCACCAACACGTTGTGGCATCGCTGTCTCTGCACTGATAAAAGTGTTTTTTTGGACATTCTTGCTTTTCCCTGTCACAACAGTCGATTCGGCACAGGTGTTCCATGCCCCGCAAGCAGGACATTTGCCGAACCACTTAAGCGACTCGGAACCGCATTCTTTGCAGAAAAAAGTTATTTTCTCTTTCGATGACATATATAAATGCCTATATTTTAGATTTTGCAATAAACCCCCGCCTGCGGCACCCCCTTAAAAGGGGGAAGGGAAGCCGAGCCATAATGCCGGACTTAAGTCCCCCTTTTGAGGGGGATTAGGGGGAGTCTGTATTATTAATCTCCGTTATATGTTCTACTATACTTTTTGCCACATGTTCCGCATTCCGTCTCAAGTATTCAGGTGTTATGTCTGATATATTCACTTACAGAGTTTTTTTACTTAAACCCCCGCCTGCGGCACCCCCTTAAAAGGGGGAAAGAAAGCCGAGGAGGCATTATACAGGTATTCCTTCTTTTATCTTGGTGTCGATGGGGTTGGCGTATATCGAGATGAATATCTCGCGCAGCACCTCGTTGTCCTCGCCCATGTCGGGCAGCAGGGCAAGTCTGTCCATGAACAGTTTCCTTGTCTCTTCTGTATAATGTTGCGAGTATTTTGTCTCACCCGAGCGCAGGTCGTGTGCAAAATAGTTTGTCGGGTGCAGCATATAGCCTTCGGTGATGCGTTTGTCGATGATGGCGGCTGTCTTCTTGAAAAAGTCGGCACGAGGTTCGGCTATGGGCTTCAATTCATCCAATGTCAAGGCCTTGCACACTGTTATGTGTGCATTGCCCTTGGGTGAGATTATACCCGTCAAAATGCTGTTGACATCCTCTCCGGGTTTCTTCTCGTAGGCCCCGTGCGTCCTCTTGCACAATTCCACCGCTTTAAGTATGTCGCATGGCTCCCACTCGTATGAAACAGCAAGAGGGAGTATGCTTAACTCATTTATAGCAGCAACATAATCATCACCCCCACTCATGCCTAGCATCTTGATGACTGCAGGGTCGGTGGCGTCAATTCCGTCCTTGGTGCGCCCGTTGCGTTGGGCAATCCAGACAGAGTCGCGCTCCGTTTCCAACGAATAGCGTATATACGACGACATGTGCATCATGTTCTGATAAAAGCTCTTGGGAGTCCCAGAACGGGCTGTGTGGAACATCTTGTTGCACTTGCCAATCTCTTTGATAAGCGGGTTTTCCATCAGGTTCGCCCCAAAAGTGATCTTAAACAAAGGGAGGTTGTTCTGATAAAGCACATACTGCATCAGATAGGCATCAAGCACTATGTCGCGATGGTTCGAAATAACCATGTGGTTTTTACCTCTTTTGAGGTTCTCCGCTCCATTGTATGTAAACGAAGTGATAGTCTTGTCGATAATGCGTTTCAGTCCGTCATACATCACGGTGTTCTGGAACTCGTCTATTGTCTTGATGGCAGCTATCTTTTTACGCACATCGTCAACAGACATGTCTGGATAGATGAATTTGGCGGCTTTGGGGAGATATTCGCTTTGCGCAATGCGTTGCATGGCATCGGGAATCTCCGAATTGTTATAGGGTCTTATATCTTCAAAATCTTCACTCATAGTAGATTTATTTTATTCGTTTATACTCAACTGAATTTTATCGGAAATCCATGTCCCCTTTTGAGGGGGATTTAGGGGGAGTCTGTCGGTTTTCAAGTTTTTCCTTTTAAACCCCCGCCTGCGGCACCCCCTTAGAAGGGGGAAAGGAAGCCGCAAATTTTATCTTAAGTAAGCCATATAAAAATCAGTTTTATGTTTTAATGCTCTATTTTTTTCTGTTATCAATGAATTTAATTGGTTTGCGGCTCTTGGGCGGGAAATTTATCCTGCGGATTTCCTCCACTGGCAGAATTTCTATCTGCGGAGCCACCCTGATGCGTGAGCGGAAGCTGTCTTTCAGCTCCTTCACAACGTCGAAGTCGGGCATCTTGTCGATGCCTATCTTAACGGTTATCTCATCGGTACCGTTGTCGTTGGTGTAAGCCTCGATAACATAGTTCTCTATGTAGTTTATATTGTCAAGCACATCGTTTATTGCAGGAGGATAAAGCGTTGTGCCTTTGAGTTTTATCATGTTGTTTTTGCGTCCAACGAGAGGTGTCAGACGGTAGGAATTTCGTCCACAGCGGCATTGTTCGATGCGTTTTGCGGCAATGTCACCCGTGCGGAAACGCAGCAGCGGCATACCTTCGACTCCGAGTGTGGTGATTACTATCTCGCCAGCCTCGCCATCGGCAACAGGCTTGTCGTCCTCGCCTATTATCTCGACGATGATGAGCTCAGGATGCACATGACCGCCAACGCCGTATTCGCATTCCGAGAATGTGGCGCCCATCTCCGTTGATGAATAAGTGGCAAACAGTTGCACGTCCCACTTCTCTTTGATGCGACGACCAAGCAGGTTGAGGCTGAAGTCCTGTTCGCGCAAGCCCTCGCCTATGCCTATGATGCGCTTGATGCTGCTGTTTTTGTAGTCGATGTCGTGAGCTTCAGCATATTGTATCAACTTCAGTATGAACGAAGGCACACACATGATGGTGTCGGGCTTGATGCGTTTTATGGTGTCCCACTGCAGCTCGGGTATGCCATTGCCAACACGTATCACCGATGCGCCCATCTCGCGCAGGCCGAGGAAATAGGCCAGACCAGCCATGAAACGCTTGTCGAGGGTGGTCATCAACTGAACTATGTTGCCAGGTTTGACGCCTGCACAGGAAAACGATTTTTTCTCGTTGTAAGCCAGACGTTGCAAGTCCTTCTCGGTACATGCAAAGGTTACAGGTTCGCCAAGAGTGCCGCTGGTGGTGATGTAATCAATTATCTTGTCCTTCTGACAGCAGAGGAAGTCCTTGTTGTAGAGTTGCAGGTCTTTCTTCTCGGTGAAAGGCACCTTCTGCAGGTCTTCTATTGTCTTTATCTTGGATATGTCAATCCCATTCTCGGCAAAAACACGCTGATAGTAGGGCGAGTTCTTTTGCAGATAGACAAGCGCCTCGCCCAGTTTTTCTTCCTGGAAGGTCTTTATCTCTGATGGTGACGAATATTCTATATCGTTTGTCATTATTCTATGTTTTTTCATTTGACTGCGTGACACGAGACCGTGTGACACGATGTACAATCCTTTAACTTCCTTTTTAACTCCCTTCTATAACTTCATTTTTACTCCCAGCCGCAAAATATTGCGGCTCTACTCCATTTAACTCCTATTCTTAATTCTGACTTCTATATTCTAACTTCTTACAAAAGGTTTTTAATCATCCTGTCAATCTCCTCCTTGATGTCCACATGTTCATAAAGTATTGTGTAAACGCTTCTGACGATGGGCATTGCAATGTTGCGTTGGTCGATTATCTGCTTCAGACTCTTGACGGCAAAATAGCCTTCAGCCACCATTTTCTGTCTTGAAATGGCAGTGGAGAGAGGTGTGCCGTTGGCCAAAGCCTCGCCCAAAGTCCTGTTACGGCTGTGTTTCGACCAGCATGTGACAAGAAGATCGCCGAGATAGGGGAAGTCGTGGATGCGCCTTTCGAGGCTAGGTGAGATTATTTGCAGGAAATGCGCCATCTCGTCAAGTACAGCTGTAACCATAACAGCGGTGAGGTTGTCGCCGCCATCAGGCCCCTGAGTCAGACCACCGGCAATGGCGTAGATGTTCTTTAGCACTGCTGCCCATTCGATGCCTTTCACGTCGTCATAGACGATTGGAGTAAGATAATCGCACGAAAGCGTTTGCTGCGTCTTTAACGACAATTCTCTGTTGGCCGAAGCCACGGCAAGGAATGTCTTCTTGCCTCTTGACACCTCCTCGGCATGGGTTGGACCGCTTATCACAGCTATGTTGTCGGCATTTATGCCTATCTCGAGATTCAGGAACTCCGACACCGTCTGGTGTGTTGAGGGTATCAAACCCTTTACCGCGGTGATGAAGTTCTTGCCCATCATCGAATCCCATTCAACCTTCTCCATCACGCTTTGCAGGAACGCCGAAGGAATCACGACATAGACATCATCCGACCTGTTTATAATCTCTTGGACATCGTTACTGACGTAAAGTCTGTCCTTGTCAAGTTGCACATCGCTAAGATACAGTGGGTTACGCCCCTCTTTGCGAACATTGTCGCGCACCTCGGGTTCGAGAACCCACCAGTTTATCACGCCGTTGTCTTTCTCTTGAAGAACTTTCACTATGCTGGTTGCCCAGCTTCCACTTCCCAAAACGCCAATCATTGCTATATATAATTCTTTATTATTCAGTTATTTATAAATTCATTTTCCTTTAGCCACTTCAGGCACTCGTCCTTCCACAGCCTAGACTCGGCTGTGCCTTTATCGGGGTTCACACCGAAGCCATGACCGCCGGTCTTGTATTGTATGTATCTGTGTGGCACGTTATGCGCCGTCAATGCAGAGTCCATAAGTATGGAGTTGTGGTAATCTACCACCGGGTCATCAACGCAGTTGACGAGGAACACGGGCGGCATGTCGTCGCGCACTTGTTTTTCCATCGAGAGTGAGTCGCGCAGCACCAGATCCTTACGCTGTTTCTCGCCCATCAGTCCGCGACGGGAACGCTTGTGCACGCATGGAGCCGCCATTGTCACAACAGGATAGACGGGCACGATGAAAGCGGGGTTCTTCTCGCCCTTGAAACAGCCTTGCATCAGCACCATGTGACCTCCGGCAGAGAATCCCATCATGCCTATCTTGGTCGTGTCGATGCCATATTCATCGGCATGGGCATACACCCATTGCAGGGCCTGCTGACCGTCGTCATACATGTCAGGATAACGGTTGCCACGGACAATGTAGCGTGAATGCCAGAACCACGCCCACCAACCCTGCACCCTGTATTTGAGCACAAAAGCAGATATTCCGTTCTCTTGCAGCCATTTAGCGACCTCAATGCCCTCGCCTTCATAGTCGAGCCACGAGTAGCTGCCGCCAGGGCAGACTATGACAGCTGTCTTTGCACCTTCGGCAATATAAGGCGTTATTGAGGTTTTCTTGTATCCACGATGGCTTTTGTCGGGCCATAAGCGTTGCGACTCTTGTGCCGTGAGACTTAACGACACAAGCAGGCAAAGCACCGCCATGAGCCTGCGCAAACAATTTGAAACATTATATGTTTTTATGCCACAATACAAGTTATTCACTGTTTATCAAGCAGTTACAACAGGTTTCATCAGCCTGCTTCCCACCTTGACAACCTCTCCATTTCAGCCGTAAAACCTGCTCTTTTTTCAGTGTGCAAATATATGGATTTTATTGTTTAAAAAACAATATTTTTTCAGCATAACGGAATAAAAGGCGTATTTGACTTCCAATGCCTCTTCTTGTTCCATTTATATCATTGTCACCGTCGATGGTCATGGAAAAAAAGTCGCTTCGCGCATTCTATATTCTGACTTCTGTATTCTGGCTTCTCAAAGAATAATGCAGATTCTCAGGTATCACCCTGCAATTCTGGGCAATCAAATAGTCGTCGTTGTTATCAAACTCGTAGTGGAACTCCTGTTCGGGATGTGCCAAGGCCTTCAGTAGCGGAATTTCGCCCTGGCAAAGCTGCTCCGTTCCGTTGTTCTGCCACTGCTTAAGGGCCTTACGGCTACGGTGTTCTATATCGCGACCTTTGTAGATGTACTGGTAGCGCACCAATGGCAAATAGTATTCTTCATTCTGGCACTTGGCGCAAAGCGCGGAATAATACTCCACCATCTTCTTGCGCATAAACGAGGCCATTTGGAGTCCTCCCATATCACCGAACACATCAGGGTTGATGCGTTGTCTCACCTCAACAGTCATGCTGCCCTCGCGCAGGACGTTGTCGCCCTTGGGCATGACGTAACCTGTTCCATGAATCATTACGGGAAGAATGTCAAGATTTAATTCTTTTGCCAACTGGAAAGCCCCTTTGTGGAAGCGGCCTATCGTGCAATCGACAGAGCGTGTGCCTTCGGGGAAAATCATTACCGAATAGCCTCGTTTGACAAGGTCCTTGAGCTTTGGCAGATTATTGTCGTATCCGTTGCTGGCCGGATAGAACTCGGCATAGCGTATCACCAATCCATAAATGGGGTTGCGCCATACCCAGTCGTTGGTCATAATCACCAACTTAGGGCTAAGCATAAGTATGCAGAGCAGGTCGAGGTGCGACTGATGATTGGCGATGATGACAGCCGGTTTGGAGAAATCCTCGCCCACCTCGTTGATGAGTCTGAAATTGGTGCCTGGAATATGTTTTATTGCAAAAGAGATGATTTTGTTTACATAACGATGATAGCGTAAACGTTTTGCATCGGTGTTTCTACCTATCAGCTTGTATATCAGCGTAAAAGGTGTAAACAAAACAAACACAGCCACAAAGAAAACGAGCAGACTCCATACGGTGTAGGCAATACGCTTCAGCGTAAGCGGCACATCACGAAGCTTACCTTTCTTGGCGGTGAGCCAGCGAAACACCAACGGAGGCAGATAGCACGCCATCAGGACTACAGTAGCCATGCCTATTATGGCCACCTGTGCCAACGAACGCATAGCCGGATGCTTAGCGAAAATCAATGCACCTATGCCGATGAACATCAGCACCGCCGACACAATAACGCTACGACGATAGCCACCCAAGCGTCGCTTGCCGTAGGCATACTCATACATCAATCCTTCGGTGATGAAAATGGTGTAGTCGTCGCCTTGACCAAAGATGAAAGTGGCCAAAATGATATTGACGATGTTGAACTTGACAGCGGCAATGTCCATGATGCCCAAAATCCACAGCCAGCCTACAGTGAGAGGCAGGAACGAGAGTATTGCCAACTCGATGCGTCCCAACGAGAGCCACAGGAAGAAAAACACAACAAAACTACACACATAAAGGATGTAGTTGAAGTCGTCGCTGAGAGCGGTGACGAGGTTGCTGCCCACATCGGAGATGTCGAAAGCGAAAACACCATGCGAAGCAACCTCTGAACTATTTATATTGTCTTTCAGCTGTTCAACCCTGCCATTGGGCACCTTGCTCAACCCCACCACGCACCACGTTGAATCGCGCTTGAGAAGATAATTCTCACAAAGTTGGTTTATGTCGGTCATCTGCTCTGGAGGGATGGGAGCGTAGTCGGAAGAAAGGTGCTGTGTAAACTTGGCAAAGGCTTGTGGTCTAAATCCCATTTCAACAGCCTTGTTTTCAAGTTGTTCGCCAAGGTCTGGATAGCGTTGCGTGAACTGCTGCCAACGTTGCAGGGCCGTTTCTTGCTGCTGCACCGACGGCAAAAGACCAATAGGTCCACTCCCTTCATACCCTTCTATATCGGTCACAAGCGACTCGGCGTTTTGCAAAGCCTCGTCAAGACTCTTGGCTTCAGAAGCCACATATAGGGTTGAAAGACTGTCGGATTGCTCTATCGAACTGCTCAGCATAGCGAGGTCACGCTGTTGCTGCGGCGTCATATAGTTTATGTTGTGCAAGTCTGAATCGAACTGTGTTCGTGTGCTGAGATAGCCGAGGACAATTGTTATCGCACAGACCGGTAGAAGCAGATAACGGCTCCACTTGTTGCTTTGCAGTATGGGCGAAGATTCCTCTACAGCGTCTTCGACAGCTTTTTTCTTTCTGCCCGTCTTGGCAAAAAGAGGCAGGAATATCATCACGAACAGTATCGTGCCAATGAGCATCAGCGAACCGAAGAGTCCGAGGTCGCGCATGGCCTCAGCCTTGACAAAGAGAAGGCAGGCAAAAGCACTCACGGTGGTGATGTTACCCGTCACAAGAGGGTCAACCATATCCTTCAAGGCCTCGCGGCGGTCGGTGTGGTCACGTATGTGGTCAAGGAAATGGAGCGGATAGTTGACGGCGATGCCTATCAACACAGAGCCAATGCCTATCACCACAGCCGAAATGGCAGGTTTGAATGTGACAATGACAGCAAGAGCAAAGAGCCATCCCATAGTTATGGAAAAACCAAGCCAGAGTATGTTACGCTTGCGTCCCATCGTCACGATAAGCACGACCATAATCAGCACCACAGCTATCGAGATTGAGATGATGCTGTCGCGCTTGATGCAGTTGGCATTGGAGGCAGCTATAAGAGGCGAACCCACAGCAGAAATCACAACATCAGGAAACTCTGCATTGGTCTTTTGGATGGTGTTTTCAATCATCGCGGCCAACATACTGTTTCCTTTCGTGTCGCCCGACGGATAGGGTGAGTTGACAAAAGCGTATGCGTTGCCTTTATTGTCGAAGACATATTCATCATCTACGTCGTATGAATCAGAGGCTGCGAGTTGCGAAAGCCTTTGCAGCGGTGGCGAGAAGAGGTTGAGCGGGTCGTTGGTGACCATCTCGACCGCCATTGCCGACATGGGAAAACCAAGCATACGCTTGACGTTGGTGAGGCAAGTGTCGATATAGCCTTCTATAGCCAAAAGTGAGTCTATGCGGGCATAGTCGGCAGCATTAAGGAAAAGTGGTGGATTGTCGCTTATCAACGACATCGCGTCGGCCACCAACATAGCATCGGCACGGCTGGTAAGCTCGATGGAGTCATCAGCGTAGAGTTCATACCATTGCTCCTCAAAGACGTCAATCGCCGACTTTATGTCCTCGCTATTGTCAGCCGTCGTGTCGGCATGGAAAATGACAGTGATGCGCCTGTCGCCCATGTCGTTATATACAGCCATGTAGCGTTTGTTGGCTTCGTTGGCGGGAAGGAAGTCGGTGATGTTCTCCTTATACCGCAACCGCAAACTAAGAACCACACAGAGAGCCATAAGTGCCAGCATAAGCACTATCGACAAGGCTTTGCGCTTGCTTAAGAAATCGTATATGGAGAGGAAGAAGTGGGTCATCAGTATAATTTAGTATTTTTGACTCGTGACTCGTGACTTCGCGACTCGTGTCCCATGTCCCGCAGTCGCGTGTCTTCACAACACTTAAACATTCTCCTAATCAACATCGAGGGATAGCCATACAGCAAGGCAGCAATACACAAGAAAGTGTTCAGAACCGATATCCTCGCAAAATCAGCGAAGGGTCTGAAATGCGAAACCCTCTCTTCTGCGGGCGGATAATAGACACACACTGGCGACGGAACTATTTTCACATTACGCCAAGCGGAAAAGACAAGCAACTCCAACTCGCTCTCATAACGGCTGGTGATAAAACTCAAGTTGGGCAGATGGTGGAGCGGATATATTCTGAAACCCGTCTGCGTGTCGGGAAGGCGTTGAGCTGTCTGCACGGTAAACCAGAAATTGGAGAACTTGTTGGCAAAGGTGTTGCCGGAAGGCATTCCAGGGGCGTTGAGGTTGCGGCTACCCACCACAAGCACTTTCTCATTGCCTTTGTCTATCTCGCCATTAAGAGTGGACAAAAGGTTTTGTATGTCTTCGGGGAAATGCTGTCCATCGGCATCTATCGTAACGGCATAGTCAAAACCCATTGCCATCGCCTTACGGAAACCCTCGCACAGTGCATGACCCTTGCCTCTGTTGGACGTGTACGAGACTACCGTTACATTGTCCATCGCGGCAAGCAAGTCAGAGGTTTGGTCGGTACTGCCGTCATTCACCACTATCACATCGGCACACACAGCCAAGCTGCGCTCAACAACGTTGGAGAGCGTGGTGGCATTATTGTATGTGGGTATGATGATACAGGGCTTCATTTTTTGACTTTGACACGAGATGCGGGACTGCGGGACTCGTGGTTATTGGATTAAAGAATATTTAAGTATCATTTTGGCTATAACGGTCTCGTTGTCTTTCATCACGGCATTGGCCGAAAGGGTTTTAGGGTCAAATTGTATCGACAGGTTGACTTTTTCGGTGCTGTCGGGTGTAAGAAGGTTTAGGAACTTAACATTCTTGGCATTAAGAAGAAGCAGTTTAATGTTGTGAGCCTTTTCTATCACCTCCTGCACTATCTGCATGATGCACACTCCGGGCGTGATTGGCTTTCCTATAAAATGGGCCTTGTAGATGGCGTTATCGGGAAGGATGCCCAAAGTGGCTTCTATTGTGTTGTCGTCCACTTGCAGGCTTTTCAGTTCAAACATATTGTCAATAAGCATATTGCTCTCATTTTAAATCATAAAACTCAATAAGCACCTCGTCGCCCTCGCGTTCCGACAAGGTTATAGCCTCAACCTGACAAGTGTCTTTTGCAAAACGAAAAGTGATCTTCGCAAACAGTCGTTGCATATCCTTGCGCAAAGGTGTCATCTCGGCCTGATATGACTTGTCGCAATCCAGCATGGTCACGTTGAACAGCTTCTCGTCAAGCATTTTACCGCTTTCGTTCATGAAGAGCGATGTGAAACCTTGCACCATTTTCTTTATGCGTGGATTGAGCTCAGTTGTCTTCCCATCGGCAGTGACAGTGACGTTGTTCTTGCTGACTTTTATGGTACGTTGCTGTGGTGAGTCGTATTCCCAAACGACATCATCTGGACGGTTGAAGGAAAGTTTTCCCGTCATCACCACAGGCTCTGCCAGCAGCGAGGAAGTGCGTGTCTGGGTAAACGTGCGTTGCAGGTTGTTTGTCGCCGCAGCCACACGTTCTATTTTTTGCATCACTTGGGTACGTTGGGTACCATTCAAAACAGTCTGGCACCATGCCACTGTGACGGACAGCAAGAGGAACAAGGTCAAAAGCGTTTTTTTCATCGTCTCAATCTCCTATCTCATTATCAAGGCGCATCCCAACACTATCAGCACCACTCCTATCCAGCGTGCCACGGGAATCTGTTCGCCGAAGACCAGGATAGCGGCTATCATACCGAATATGTAACCCATCGCCGTCAAGGGATAGGCCTGGCTGAACGGATAATGTTTGAGTATGTAAAGCCATAACACTGTTGCTACTCCAAAACTTATGCCACAAGCAAGAAACCACCAATTGGTAAGCAGAATTTTAAAATACTCGGCCGTGAACGCAAAAGGCGGCATCTTGACCATCGCAAGCTTCAAAAGTACCTGTCCACCTGCGAGAAAGATGGTTTGCAAAAGCACCAAAAGCAGCATTATCCACATAACGGTATCGTTTTTAGTCTTTGTCTTTAGTCAATAATATCAGTGTGTTGTGCCCCTCGCCGGTATGATGCAGCATAAGCATAACCCTAGGCTGGGCGACACGGTTAGTCTTGTCGAGATAAAGCGTTTCGGGGATGGATCCTTTTTGCAGACAGCAAGCCAGGGCATAGCACCCTAAACCCGAAGCGGTGAAGTTGTTGCCAAACAAGTGCTTGTAATGCAGGATGGGCGTGTCTTTCAGCACCTTCTGGCACAAAGCCAGACACTGCTCGTCGTTTTGCTTGTCTCCGCTCACATCGGTCATCACAGCATCAATGCAGCCCTTCGTAAGACTAGCCTTTTTGAGAAGCAAATCCAACTGGTTTTCAACTTCATCATCGGCAGCGAAAGCCATGCCCGCTATGCGGCACATCGGCGTGGCTTTTGGCTCGTTGGTCACAAGCATCGCCACCGACACCTCAGAGGCTATTTCCGTGTCGCGCCCCACTATGCCGGCGCGTTTGAGCAGCGTGTGGTAGTTAGGTGTCAACTCATCGTGGCCCTGCACCAGCACTGACTTGGCCTCGTTGTTTTGCAACAGCAGGCAAGCATTGAGCAAGGCACTATCGAACGACAACTCCTCGTGCGAGAAGGTGGCGTTGTAGCCGTGCGTCTGCGTCATAATGCCAATAAGTGAACTGATGGTGTTGTGTGTCGAGTTCATGAAATGGGTGGGTTTCAGCGTCTCTTTTCCGTCGCTGAGAAGTGCCTCAAGGAAGAACTCAGTGTTCTCGATACAGCCCAGTCCAGTGCCCGTAACTATAGCATCGGGAGCCTCTGTCTGTGCCGATTTGAGGGTTTCTTTGGCCGTGGCCACGGCACGTTTCAGAATCCGTCCCATGCGTCGGCTTTCCTGCGGGGTGACGTAAGGCTTGAAGTCAGGGTCGGCGGCACGCACATACTGCTCAGTCAAGGTGACGGGATGGTCAAACCAGTCGTCGTTAAGGCCTCCTTGGGCAGATATTTGCTTTGCAGAACAGATATATATGGGATTGTCGTTCAGTTTCTCACTACGGACTCCATCGCATTCTGGTTTGGATATTATAAGCGAGCTGTCGTTTCCGCCGAAGCCGAACGAGTTGCACATAACGTGCTGCATATCTGTACCTTTCGCTACTTTTGTTATAGGCGTAATGCAGGCAGGATCGGCCTGTGCATAGTTGATATTGGCGGGCAGGATGCCGTTTTGCATAGCAAGCAGCGATATCACCGTCTCGATGGAACCTGACGCGCTGGTGGTGTGACCAGTGAAAGATTTTGTAGATGATGTTGGAGGATATTTTTCGCCGAAAACCCTCCTGATCGCCTGGCTTTCGGACGCATCGTTGTTTGGTGTCGCCGTACCGTGCGCATTGACGTAGTTTATTTTATTCGGCTCAATATTTGCCATCTTCAGTGCTTGTGTCATGGCAAGATAAGGACCCTCTCCCTCAGGTGACGAAGCCGTCTGGTGATAAGCGTCGCAGGCGTTGGCATAACCTGAGATGATGGCCAAGACATCGGCATTGCGCTTTTTGGCGTGCTCCTCCGACTCGATGACAAGGTAAGCAGCACCTTCGCCTAGGTTCAGTCCGGCACGGGTCACGTCGAAGGGACGACATTGCTCACGGTCGAGTATCATCAAAGTGGCGAAGCCATTGAGGTGGAAGCTGCTGATGCACTCGCTTCCGCCCACCACAACACATTCCGCCTTGCCGGCACGTATCATGTCGGCACCGAAGATGATGGCGTTGGCAGCCGAGCTGCACGCAGTTGAAAGAGTGGTTGTGAAGGCGAACTTCCCGAAATAGTCGGCTGCAGCATCAGTACAGGCTCCGCAGCTGTGCATTCTGATATAGTCGTTACGCGTGTCGTTGGTGAGGAAGTCATGATAATACTGCTCACTTTTGTCCATACCGCCCACTGTCGTTCCAGAGACAAAGCCCGTCTGAGAAAGCAAGTCCTTGTCAAGCTTGGCCTGTTGCAAGGCCTCTTGAATAGCCATGATGCTCAGCAAGACAGTACGAGGCATAGCTTTTTCAGGTGAGATTTCCAGTTTTTGCAGCATCTCATCGTTGGTGAGCTTCACCTCGCCTACGGGAAACTCCTCGCGGTTGGTCTTGAGATGATGCACCTTGCCTATGCCCGTTGTGCCGTCGAGCAGCGACTTCAAGGTCTCGTCCTTGCCTATGCCTATTGCCGACACAATGCCGGCACCTGTTATGCAGATTCTGTCCATCACGGTTTATTGGGCGGCGTGTTTGCTGATATAATCGGCCATCGTTGCCACCGACTGCATTATTGCCTTGCCCTCGTTGGGGTTCTGGAGCTTTATACCATAGTTTTTCTCCATAAGGATGATGAGCTCAAGTGCGTCGATGGAGTCAAGCTCAAGGCTCTCGAAGAGAGGAGCGTTCTCGTCAATGTCGTCAGGAGTCATGCCTTCAAGGTTCAAGGCTTCTATTATCTGTTGCTTCAGTTTTACGATTAATTCTTCCATTTATATAATTATGTTTTGATTTAAAGGGACAAAAATACAAATTTTTATGATATGAATGGTAAGATATTAAAAATTGAGTAGATTACAGACCTTAAATGTCAATCCTCGTCATCTTTCGGTCCTGGGACAAGCAAGGATGTTTCATCGCAACGGATGCCATAGTACACATCTCTCATACGGCCATGCTGCGGCTCAAGAACACCTTTTTCAACGAGGCCTTTTATGTCGCGTGCCGCAGTGTCGACCGACACTTTACAGTGTTTAGCCCAGTTCTTCACTGTCAATTTTCCATTATAGCCGTCCAGATATATATTAAGAACCTTGTTTTGTCTTTCCGTAAATGACATGTCGGCGTGATTCTGCCAAAAGACAGATTTTTGCAAAATACGTGAAAGAATCTCATCAGAAGCATTGACGGCTTCCGCCATGCAATCAAGAAACCACATCATCCATTCCGTGATGTCCATGTCTGTCTGGCGGCTGACACGCTCCAACACATCGTAATACGATTTCTTCTTTTTGTTGATTTGCCTCGACATGCTGAAAAAGCGCATCGCCGAATTGTCGGCCTGCGAAAGTGCCATATCGGCTATGGCACGGCCTATGCGTCCATTGCCGTCGTCGAACGGGTGGATACAGACAAACCAAAAATGCGCAAGGGCTGATTTCAGATACGATGGCGAGACCGTATCGTTATTGAACCAATCAAGGAAAACATCCATTTCTTTACGCACATCACACGCAGGAACCGCCTCATAATGAACCTTTTCGCGGCCATAGAAACCCGACACCACCTTCATCTCGCCTTTGCGATATTGAGCCACATCAATTTTCGACAAGCCGCTCATTCCCGATGAAAACAAGCAATTATGCCAACCGAAAAGCCGCTCATGTGTCAATGGGTTAGTGTAATTATTCGTAGCATCAAGCATCATCTCAACGATGCCTTCAATATAATGGTTTGACGGTACGTCAGCATCAAACGGAAAACCTATTTTTCTGGCTATTGACGAGCGCACCTGCCTGCTGTTCAATGATATGCCTTCTATCTCGGACGAATTGACAATATCGTTCGACAGCATCTCGGCGTTGGCCGATAAGCGTGCGTCAAAGCCAAGACAGCTCAGTCTGCCCATCAGGAAACCTGACGCCTTGTTGACAGAGTTTAGCTTGTCGGACACAAGCTCTTTGTCCCAGACGAAATGCGGCCACCGTTTGTTTTGATGAATATAAAATGCCATAATTAATACCATTTTCAGGCTGCAAAGATACACATATTTTTAATTAACCGCATTTTTTGCGGACATTAAACCGCAAAATCTGCGTTTAACAAGCCGCATTTCGTTATCTTTTTCTTTGAAAAAAATAACGCCAAAAAGTTTCTTTTGAAGAAAAAAAAACAGCAACACATCTCGTATTCCTGCATTGGAGACAAACCCACAAAAAACCGTTGCCAAACAGCATGCAAATGGCAACGGGGATTTGATTTGTTGGTTGCCAATACTCAACGTGAAAGACCTATCCGCCACCCCACACCGTCACTGCGAGGTGTGAGCGAGGGGCAAGTGCGGTTGCATCCGTGGCAGTCTCCTTGCTGGGGACACCATAGGCGATACGAAAGGCTTGTTCTTGTCTTGTTCCCGTGGCGTGGATGCTGAAACGAGTTCAGGATGACACGTTTAGGGGCGTTTTGCCATTCTTGCGTTAACCTGTAAAGACCTACCGTGAAAGACCTATCCGCCACCCTACACCTTCACTGCGAGGCGTGAGCGTGGGGCAAGTGCGGTTGCAGCCGCGGCAGTCTCCTTGCTGAGGACACCATAGGGGCGGTAACTTGTCTTATTCCCGCTTAAAAGACTGCCGCGCTCCTTCGTCGCTCGCAGTGACGGGAAAAGGAAAGCTTTGCCATTCTTGCTTCAGCTTGCCAAAAAGCCTCAAAAAACAAACAATGACATATCACACTTCCTCGTGGTTATGACAGATTATTTGCCTTTGGCAGTGAGCCAAAGGTTGCAAATCCAGCGGGACGGGAAACACATTTTTTTTACAAAAGTCGTTTTCGAAAATTATCCAATATTATATCTGTACTGAAAAAAAAATGGATTTTTTATCCAATACAAGTTATTTATTGAATAAAAAAGTGTATTTTTTCAACAATAAGCTAAAACTTATGCTGAAGGCCGACCAAAAAGTATATGTGATCGATAACGGTTTTGTCAATTCAGCGGCTTTCAATCTCAGTGAGAATTCAGGGCGTTTGCTTGAGAACCAGGTTTTTGTCGAAATGTTGCGCCGTGGCTACAAGCCAGGACAAACAATGTTCTATTACCACTCGGCCAACAATAAAGAAACTGATTTCGTGACACGTAAAGGCACAAAGGTTGAGCAACTCATACAAGTGTGTTATAGCCTTGCCTCGAAACGGACTCGCAAGCGCGAAGTGGATTCCATCATAGAATGTGCAGAAGAGCTTCGCTGTGAAAGACTTACCATCGTCACAAAAGACGAGGAAGACTTTATCGAGAAAAACAATCACACTATCCATGTCGTTCCTATAGTAAAGTTTTCAATCGACGTTTAAAAGCATAGAAACAAGAACACCTCCCATATCACTGTTTGGACTGCAAGACAACAAAAAACCGTTGCCAAACAAAACACGAATGGCAACGGGTGAACTTATTTATGGATGATTGCCCTGGCAGCGAGCTGAATGTTGTAAATCCAGCAGGACAGGATGATATTCAACAAGTACCGAACCCTCAGCGGTTTTCAACAACAACCATACAATAACGGAAATCACGATGTTGTAGTGGGTTGTGTACTTGTCTTATATCTTGCCATTCTATTTTATAGCAACCTTCCAATTCAAATTTAGGATAGGTTTTTATTACATTATCGCCAATATCATAACCTTTTCCCCTTTCTTTCCATTCAAGAACTCCTTTAGAGGTCTTTCTACCTTCTGTCATACGAAATAAAAAACGAATTACATCGTCCTTTTCTTTTTCTTCAGGCTTAAAATAATGCGGATCATTGGTGACAAAAATAGCAATGCCACTTTTAACTCCAAAATCACAATATGTATCCCTTACCATCTCCAAACGATGCACATCTTTCCAGAAATTATACATTCCTATATTATGAGCCCCTTGATTTCGCAGCAATTCTATTTCTTCTTCTGTTTTTTTATTGAAAATCTTATTCGTTGTCAAACGGCGTGTCTTGTACTTTATTTCAATAGGCACATACTCACTTTCGTACTTGTCAGTAACGACCAGGTCAAGATACATTTCCTGCGGTTTCCCATTTGTACGCCACGGATAGTTGACAAATTTACCATCCTTGTCTTTCTTATCGACATTTTTTAATTTTTCAGAGGGAATATGATACTCGTACAACAACCTGTATCCCTGACCTACCAAATGCTGAGCCAAGTGCATTTGCAGATGCAACTCATTTGAAAAGATTAATTCCTCGTCTAAATTCTTGAAGTATTCTTCAATTATGCTTACTACTGTTTTTGTAAAATTTGTCTGTTTCATATTCAATTATTTTTTATTTTTCTTCTGTAAAGTTGTGTTTTTTCCCGATGTTTCAAAAGTTCTTTTTGGTTCTTATTCGATTTGCAATAAGCCAAAGGTTGCAAAACCAGTGTTCGTGTGCCTATCCAAAAATTAATTTCCTCCTGCATTCATCATCGCTTTTATTACATTTCTGCCTAATTGCCGCGTACGCCATTCGGGTTTGATAGTCAGACCGATTTCTGCCGCAATCTCTCGAAGCGCAGGGCTTGCTTTTAGGCATTTCTGACCATTCTTATATACCTCAATTTTTTGGTCTTCGGAGCAAGAGACCTTCCATACTCCCCAAACCACATTCTTGCTTTTCCCAGATTTGGGCGTTGTGTCAAATGCCTTCAAATTTGTAACAGCCGAAAGTGCAATGACAGATTCGACTATCTCTCCCAAATTTTCATCGTTGTTGATGATTTCGGCAATTTTGTTGAGCAGTCCCGAAACTTGGAAAGCACGAATGCTAAGATAAGTTTCTTTCTGGCACATACGGAAAACAACTTTCTCCCAATCTTCATTAAACTCCTCGGCAGCATTAAGGCTTTCCTTTTCTTCTTCGCTAAGATGGCGCAGTTTCAGCTTTGCAGCAATGCCCTCGTTCCATTTTTTGAAATCGGGTTCTTCGGTCAACTGGTTATAAACAAACGGATAGGCAATCTGCATACATACAAGCGCGAAATTTATCAACTTGGTTTGTACAGAATTAGTATCATTTTCTTCATTATCATTGCCGTCGTTGATGATGGAAATGAGCGACAGCGTATTGCTCAGTCGTTTCAGCGAACGCGGATTGCACCCTACCGATAGACGGGCAATTTCGCTAAGGTTTTCTGCCAAAGTTTCATCCTCCAGTTCCTTTGATGTAAAGAACTCTATTTTTTGTAATGCATCAACAAGGAATGTGTCGACATTGTACGAAGCCACAGGCATCGAGAACGGCAACTGGATAATCTTGTCGAAGAATGCACGGAACTCACGCTCGTTCTTGTCGGTAAGTTCACCGAACTTCGACTTCAAGCCTTTGATTACCACATCGTAGTCGATTGCAAGTACAAACACACACTTGTCCAAGTCAAAAATGTTCTTCAAAAGTTCGAGTATTTCCACAGCTACCGGCGGGTCGATACGGTCAAGGTCGTCAATGTAGAATGTGAAACCGACCTTCGATGGATTTGATTTCAAAGCTTCGTCTATCAGTTTTGCAATCTCGCCCTTCAGCTGCAAGATGTCTGATTCGGAGCCGTTGCCACCGAACAGATCGTCAACCACATCACCGTCAACGCCTACCGTGCTGGCTGCCACCTTTGCGCCAACAGCAGCCATCTTCTTGAAGATGCCGCCGATTTTCTTCTTGCTCTCATCCCACTTGTGTTCGTTAGGGTTGAGCGCACCAATCTGGTTTATACACCCCTCGAGTATGCTCATGATAGCCTGTGACGGCGTTTTCATAAGTGAGAACTGCCAGGTATTTATCCACACCGAGAAATACGGAGCATTATCCTTGTCGCACAACTCGTAACGGAGCTGGTTCATAAGCGATGTCTTTCCGCTGCCCCATTCGCCCTGCAAAGCTATAGTTATTGGCGTATCGGTGAGTCTTATAAACTTTATCAACGCATTCTGATATTTCTGGATACCAAACAAATCGGCCTCAGAATACTTGCGAGGCACATCAATAATACTGGATTTCATAATTATGCTGTTTTATTATTTATAATCATTTCAGAATCTTCATAAGGTTGAAACTAAGGTTTTTACAAATTCAAAGCTGTTTAGTAACTCGCTGACATTGGTATATTCTTCGGGTTTATGGGCATTGTAATAGCCGCAACTTATATTGCAACAGGGAATCTGAAGTCCACGCTGCTTCAGGTGTACGACATCGGTAACACCGCCTTCGACCGGTGCATAACCATACTTTTGCAAAATCCACTCAGGAACAAAATCGTCATCACACAGGCGAATTTCCTTTTTGGTGCAATAGGTTACCAAATCGCCAGATCCTTTGCGGTCACACTGCAACACATACTTAACATCGTTGAAAAACTCGAGGTCGCAATCGTTGGAACCGTGACGATAACCTTCGAAAGTTGCCTTTTCCTCACGGACAAACAAAACAGCCTTCATGGTTTCGATTTGCCGCAAAAGCTGAAGGACAATCCACACGCCGTTTTTATCATCGGCACCAATGCCAACAGGTTCGCCGTTTTCGTCCACTGCAAAAATGGCTTCGTGCTCTTCTTGCAAATTGCGTACACTTGGTTGATGTACTTCATCGAGATGAGCCGCTACGCAGGGAAATTTCTCTGTATTACCTTTGGTTATTAGCACATTGCCATAAGCGTCCACCTCAACACGCAGTGGCATACCGGCAATTTGTTGCAACACAAACCGTCTAATATCTTCTTCGTTGCCCGAATAGCTATTGATTTGATATAGTTGCTTTAGGAAATACATTTTAAAGTTCTTTTATACGAGCCCATATAACTTTCTCCAGTAATCGTTTTCCACAGGTCTTTCAAGATATTCCTCAGTATGCAAACCAACAGGCTTTTTTGTTTCCAGATTGCGGCTTATAGTATCTGCAAAATTGTAGATTGCACCATAAACTTCCTTGTCAAAAACCATAAGTTTATATGAGACCGTTATCAAAAGAACATTTGCTTTAGTTTTTGTTTGCAAATAACGCGAAATATTCTTTGCTCCTAATTTTGGTTGAACCTGATGCGCATCAACTGTAAGATTTAGTTTAGACTGCATCGTTTCTCTAAAATCGTCAAACAATTCCTTGAGTTTTTCTCTATTTGGCGAGATACCTCCTTCGAAGTCAAAACTAGTCTCTCCCTTCTCTCCGCCAAATTCAAAATGGAAATGTGTTATATTTTTCACAACTTGTTCTCCTGCCACAACAATAATCCAGTCATTTTCATTGCGGCCAGCAATAACATCATTGACAAAACTCTGAAATTCATTATTTTTATCAGAATCGCTCTCGACAGTATAATAATTAAATCGTTTACCCTCTTCACCTTTCTGACGAGAAAATTGTTCATTGGCAACATAATTAAACCCTCCAAGTTGCGCAATATGCCAATCAAAGAAACTCAAACCATTTTCGGCAGGTCCTATCGGATTTACAATAGTAATGCTAGAATTACGCTCAATGTGGCTGCCATAATCAGTATTAATATAAAACTGATTTACCACTAACATATCATTTTTGGGCCCTTCAAGAACAGCCGAAGTGAGATTTTTCAGTCGAAGATTTTGCGAGAAAGTAATTGCCTTTAATATTTCTTGCTCACTCAAACCAAATTCTAACTTTAAATCTCCTATGCTTAAATTTTTCGCAGGCCAATATATTCCTTCCCTCTTTATACTCTTTACAAGAAAAAACTCATTTATACGACAAACATTATCCTTTAGTTCCACCAATTTAGCCTCTTCCTCCATAACCTCAGTAAACCCTGAACCAATAAGACCTGCAGGCACAGCGAACATTGCTATTCCAAGTACCCCGACAATAAACGCAATAATTTGTCCTGTTACGGTAATTGGAGGATATTCACCGAATCCACCCGGGTCTCCAACATACTGCGCAAAGGCCCAGACAACAGAATACCATCCATTGTCGTATGCTTCCGGCTGGGCATCATGTTCCACAAAAAACAAAATGAATGAAAGTATCAGCGTGATAATCACCAAAAACTGCATTGAAACAAGGAGTTCCGATTTTTTTGATTTAAACGCACCGGCAAGCAACTTGAATGAATGCATATACCTAAAAACACGGAACAATCGCGCCACCCTAAGCGCCTTCAACATCATGTACGGCACCGGCATAAAGAAACTCAAATAGAAAGGATATGTGGAAAGCACATCAATAAGTCCATAGAATGTGAAACAGTATTTCACCCTGCCCCAAAAACCTTTGTATTTAGGATCCAACATGTCAGCGTTCCATATACGCAGCGAAACCTCTATTGTAAAGAAAATCTGTGTAATCCAGTCAACGACATATAAAGCCGAATCGTATTTTTCGTTTATTGAGTCAAAAGTTGTGAGGAAAACCTCAACTGTACTTAATACAATAAAACCAATGATTACGTAATCGACAATGTTGTGCCATTGTTTAGTATGCAGATTGTCGTCGAAGACATTAGCCAGACTCTTTTTGAATTGATATGTTTTTGTGCTTTTATCCATTTAATAAACGCTTATTACTAACACTGTTCTTGTATAAATTATATATGGGTACAACAAAAAATGTAGAATGAAATGCCGTATGGCAACAGAAAGAAGCTTATCGCATATCCCACAGCATTGAAAAAACGGTTGTCGAAGAGTTCAACTGACGATTTTGTCCAAAACCACCTTTTGGGAACTTCAAGTGCCCACTGTGAAAAACCGAGAACAAACCCCGCAATAGCAAGAGGTATCCCGACATATTTCTCCCATCCAAGTATTTTATCCACCGATTCCCCCTCTATCTCAACTAAAAGCCACAAAATTCCCGGCAAGGTGAAAAAAGGCGATAATTTATTTATTAACCATAAAAGGACAACCATAGTAGCAACGAATTTTATGCAAGGGCGGCTGCGCATTTGTCACAACCGCCCTTGGCGTGAAGTTACAACAAGTTATTTTTCAAGTCAAAAACTCAAATAATCAATACTCTCCTCTTGCAGCCTGTCCGATAGTGATGCCATTGGGTACACACACTTTTCCAGCCTTGTCCTTTATTTGTACGGTTACGCCGAAATTGGTGTCAAACATTTTCTCGGCATCGCCAACTTTAGTGCTGCCTTTGATTTTTATTCCATCGGCTTTGGATTTCACTTCTTTGGTTGTTTTTTTGTTCAAGGCGGCCAGTGTCATGTCACCGTCGGCAATGACAGAACCTTTATAAAACACCAGTTGAAGATCGAACGCTTCCAAAAATTCATTGGAGATGGTTTTCAATTTCTTTTGAGGAGCTACAGTGAACTCCGCCTTGTTAAACCTATCTTTTAGACTGTCAAAAATTCCCATAACTAAATATGTTTAATATGTTTCACTTTCTTTTAGCACTCGCCCTTTCACGCGCAAGCGATTCCTTTGCACTTTCAATAGAATATTTCAACTGCTCTATACGTCTGTCATGACTTGCCGCTGCGTCAATCTTCCTCTTACGAAGTGAAGCTTTGTCGCTTGTAGAACTGGCGCTTTTGATGCGTTCGGCAAAACGTTCATTGTCTTTCTTCTTGGCTTCCTTTTCTTTTTGAAGGTCAGACCTAAGGTCTATGATTTTCTTACGATAGTACTCTACGCTCATAATCAGATGTTTAATAAGGGAGAAGGCTTTAATGGCCTTCTCCGTGTTAGCATTTTATTTGCCTGCAGCACTCAATGTGATGCCGTTGTCAGCAAGTGCTGAGTCGTCTTTTGTGGCAACCTGTACCTTGATACCGAAAACTTCTTTCATCTTGTCTTCGAAATTACCAACCTTCATGTTGCCTACCACTTTCACCTCGCCGCCTTTTGCGTCTTTTGAGCGGATTGAAGCCAAAGTTGCATCATCATCAGCATAGCCGACGCCTTTGTAAACTCTCAGAGTTGCGCCAAAAGCGTCTTTGAACTGCTTTTTCAAAGTCTTGACTTTCAGTGAGCCACTAACATTAAAATCTGCCATAACTAATAATATTTAAATTTGTTTTCGCCTACTCTTTAAAGGATTTTCGGCATTACTCCTATTTTAAATGCTTTTCTAATTCAGAAACTCTTGATTCTTTTTTACAATAGAGGATGAAATTAAAAGGAAACAATCGCTTTAGACTTCTTTCTCCTCAATAGTGTATCCCAAAGCTTTGACTTGTTCCATAAAGGGATTGAAATAACGCTCAGGCCAATATTTCCAAACCACTGCTTTGCCATTTTTCAAAGGAATCATATCCTCTTCCTTCATATAAAAATCTCCACCGGCAACGCCATTACTATCGACAATGGCCTTTGCCATTTCTGGACTAGCCACTATCATGTTTGTTGCGGTGTTGAATGCTTTTTGCAAAGTGACGAGAGCGGCATTGGGATTTTGCTCCACATAGTATTTAACAATGTTAAAGCACAAACGCCCTTTAGTTGTATAGGTCTGTCCGTTGAAGACAAATACCACTTTCTTTCTTTTCTTTTCAGCGTTGTTCGTATTGGGAGAAGCGTTTTTCACCTCACACAATTCCAAATTGTTATCGACAAGGAAACTATTGTCGGGCGATGCGACTTGAACCTCAATACCATACAATTCCATCATGAACTCTTCAAAATCGCCCACTGTATCTTTATCACCGCAATCCAATTCACCGCCTATCGCGCCTTCGCCACGAATGGAGGCAAGTGTGACATTGTCGTCAGCAAAATGATGATGACAATACACCCTGAGTACCGAACCGAAGTTGTTCATAAACTGTTCCTTCAGCGTTTTGACCTTCATCTGGCCTGTAATCTTGAATGATGCCATAATTTTTATTTTTTAAGTTGCCTACTCTTTACAGGATTTTTGGCATTACTCCTTTTAATTCTTATTATACCCAAATAATCTGGTACAAAGTTTCAACTTATAAAGATTCTCCCTTTGGATAGCGTAATCATCGGTCACATCCAAGGGGAAGGTTTCAAGGATAAACCATTGAAAATGGTCCCAGGCGTAATCCTTGTTTTTGTGTATGAGATTAACGAGCATGTCGTTGTTGCCGTGGCCATTGGTCTCGACATACACCTTCCAGCGGCCCCAGATGCCTTCGTTGCCATAGGCCGAGCCGACATAGAGTTTGCCGTTGCTTTGGTCGGCAATGCCATAGATGCCGTTCACAGCCTTCAATTTGTCACGCCACTCCACATTGTCCGTGTCGATAAGGTTTTTCAGTTCCTTGAACGACAGCAAAACATCGTTATATGAGTGGAAAGGTATCATCATACGGATGATGCCTTCATCCAATTGAAGCACTTTCTTGTCGCCTCTGAACCATTGCAGCCACCGCTGGGCAGCCATCCCTCCCCAATCGACGAGGACTCGGCCGCCAAGGTGTTCAAAGGCTTTCAATCGCTCCACTTTTACAAAAACCGTATCTCCACTTTTGTCTTTCAATAGAGCTTTGCTGTGCTTATCTTCTCCAAGAATTTGGTATACTCCTGCAAAACGGGAATATTTGCCGTCGGCCACAAAAACTATGACATAGTCAGCCTGCATAAGCAGTTTGGCATTGATGGGGGTGTGCTCACGCACATAATCCTCAAACAAACCGTCGTTCTGATGGTCGAGAAAAAGGTCAAAAAGATTTTTGTCCTTGTGACTTTGCCCATCGATGGTAATGGCGATGTTTTTCAGGCGCATCAGCTGCACTTTACCATCAGTCATTGCCTGGTCAAAACGGTCGTCTTTACCGCTAAGTAGTTCTCTAAACGATTCTGTGATTCGATTTCCCATTCAAACTCATTCTAATACGATAATCTTTGTCCTGCGGTTCAATGACTAACCTTTTATTTCTCATACTCGCCCCTTGCGGCTTGTCCGATGGTAATGTTGTTGGGAACACAAATCTTACCTGCTTTATCCTTAATCTGCACTGTCACACCGAAATTTGTGTCAAACATTTTCTCAGCTTCGCCCACTTTGGTACTGCCTTTGATTTTAATGCCATCTGCCTTGGCATTCACTTCTTTAGTGGTTTTCTTGTTCAAGGCAGCCAAAGTCAAGTCGCCATCGGCAATAACAGAGCCTTTATAAAACACTAATTGCAGGTCAAATGCCTCCAAAAACTCTTTGGAGATGGTTTTCAGTTTTTTCTGCGGAGCTACTGTAAATTCCGCTTTGTTGAATCTGTCTTTCAGGTTGTTTAAAAATCCCATAATTCAAAGTCTTTTATGTTTAATAATTTATTTCTTTCTTTTTGCGCTTTCCCTTTCGCGAGCCAAGGTTTCCTTGCAATTCTCTATCTCGCGCTTCAGACTCTCAATTTTGCGGTCATGTGCGGCAGCATGTTCAATCTTGCTTTTTCTGAACGATGCCTTACTTGATGGTGACGAGGCACTTTTAATATAACCAGCATAACGCTCGTTATCTTTTTTCTTTGCTTCTTTCTCCTTGGTCACTGCTGCACGCAAATCCACCAGTTTTTTCTTATAGTATTCAACGCTCATATTTCATTGTTTTAGGTTTGTTTCTTTTTTCTCACCGCAAAATAACCGCCTTTTTCATTGTCTTGCAAAGTTCTTGTTGGTTCTTTTTTGGTTCTTATTAGTTCTTTTTTGGTTCTTTTTGGTTCTTTTTCATCATTCCTCGTATCCTTGCCGCATAATCAAAAAATTGCAAACGACAATTTATCACTTGCAAATTTAATCCTACATATCACCCGATTGGCAAAAACGCCGTGAAAATAATTTACGGTTTTCGTGAAAGTTTTTTACAGGGATTCATTTCGGCGAAAAGATAGTTTGGCACCCGGCCGCAAAAAAAAACGATGAAATGTTGTTTTGTCGTAAAAATAGTGTAATTTTGCTGTCGGAATTATTTGATATAAAACCGACAAAAAACATCCCGAAAAATGTCAGAATCAATTGATGATAAAATACTTAAATCAATAAAGAAACGCGGAAGGGGATTGGTTTTTTCCACGGAAGAATACGCACATTACGGAGATCCTGATGCCGTACAAAAAGCACTCAGCCGTATGGCCCGGAAAGGTGTGCTGCTGCATGTCTGTCACGGAATCTATTGCTATCCTAAAATAGACAAAAAATTGGGGATAGGCGTGCTTTATCCCACCTTTGAGGAGATTGCACAAGTCATAGCGAAACGCGACAAGGTCAAGATTTTTCCTGCTGAAGCACTGGCTCAGAACATGTTGGGGCTGTCAACCCAAGTGCCGATGAATGTGGTGTATCTGACAGACGGCAGCAACCGTAAAGTGAATGTCAAAAACGGGCGAGGCATTCTATTCCACCATGTGTCGCCTAAAAAACTGGCTTTCAACGACAAACTGGCCATGCTGATTACCATTGCCTTAAGAAATATGGGCGAAAAAAATGTGACAGACGAACACAAGCTCCAATTAAAAAAGGTATTGGGACGGCATCCGGAACCTTTCTCAATACACGACATGAAACTAATGCCTCTATGGATCAGAAACTTAATAACAGAACTCTATCTAACTTCGCCGAACTGATTGAGAGTATGAAAGAACTGGAACAGAGGTTTCGTTCCAAATAGCTTCTCATAATGCCTTTGAAAACACTCACACGCATTGATTTTTCAAGACTCCCCCGCCCTGACGGCACCCTCTCTGAGAGGGGGAAGTGCGTACATTCGTGTCGACTCTGGTGTTCCCATGGCGTGGATGCTGCCCTTCGACAGGCTCAGGGCGCGCGGTTCAACATGACGCGATTAGTAGCACCTTTGACTTTCATTGCGCGAGGATGAAAAAAGCACCCTACACCGTCATTCCAGAAACATTATAAGGAGGATAATGTGCGGTAGGAATGTTATCTGGAACCTTTAGCTCATTGCCGCAGGCAATAATCCACGCCACGGGGGCGGACAAACAAGAGCGGAATGTGGTTGTTCAAAGTAATCGCAAACCGTGGCGGTTTCAGTGTACCCAGCAAGTGGATGTTGAAACAAGTTCAACATAACGCGATTAGTAGCAGCATTAGCTTTCAAGGTTAAGGTGGTGAAAATGATTTGCTAGATTTTGTTTTTTGCTCTATTTCTCGCGATAGCGACTCCTTTATTTATTGCACATCCGTGCAATGAGCTAAAGGTTCTTCGCTTAGCGAACTTTTTCGATGCAAAACTCATGCGTTTTCCTTCTTGAAATCGGCAAGAAGATTGCCAAGCTGCTTGATGTTGCCGGGCGTGATGTCGTCGAACTTGACAGTGAGATCAAGGTGGGTGCCGAAATCAGATCTCATTCCATAGCTCCGCATGACATCGTCGAGGAAGTTGTGTTCGAGGGCGAAAGAAAGCGACACCAGAAGCTCCACATCCAACGACTTGCGACGGAAGATGGCGTAAACATTGGTGCGCTCATAATTTATCCTGCGAGCCAGCTCCGACACGCTAAGACCGCTCTTGTCGAAAGTCGATTTCACCAGTTTGCCTATATGTAACTTCCCGTCTTTCATCATTTTTTTCGCCATGCAAAGAAAAGCCCTTTCCGTATATTTTCAAAAGTTCTTATTGGTTCTTTTCGGTCTCATTTCTTATGTCATTCTAAGACAATGCAAAAATAAAAGACCATATATCCCGTTTTTAAAACTCTCCGTGAAAATATTCCACACTTTTCGTGAATTTTACAACACTGTCGGTTGATGTCTCATTTATCTTGTCTCACCGCATACAAAAAGCGTGGAACTTTCAACTTGCCTGACATTCCGGGTTTCCACGCCCACACAAATCCGACAAGATTCCACGCCGTTAGAAAACGACGACATCGGAACCGCTCTTGATTTGTGTTTTAACAGTGGAAATTTGGAATGTCAAGAACTGTTTCTATCGCTTTAATATGCCAATATGTCCTTTATCTTTACATAAGTTTCGTTTTTACAATGGCAAAAATACACTTTTTTGTGATAACAATGTGAACTTTATGAGTGTATTATTTTAAGATGTCGGTTGAGGCACACCCATGACGTGGGCCCTGCCCTTCGATGGTTCGACACGCTCACCAACCTCAGGCTCGGTGTGCGGTTCAGGACGACGAGGGAATAGAGTGGCAAGGGCTTTCACGCTCAAGTGTGCACCAGTACTTGCGCCACTATCTGGATTGGATTATTGGTAAATCACTTACTTAATCAAGGTCTCAATTATCGACACGAATTCCTTCGCCTTGGGAATCATTGGAGATACATCCTCCTCGGTAGTCTCAAACAAACAGGTGTAGTCGCTTTTTTCACGCATGTTCTCCAAACGAGCAAGAAGCTTTCCGTATTCCGCAGCAATCAAGCCTTCTTTGACAAAATATTTGTTGAACAACACCGAAACGCCCTGATGCGATTCAGCGTGAAGTCCGTTCTTTATCAGCAAAGCAGTGACAGCGTGAAAAACTGCATAATACATTCGATTAGCCAAAGTATCCCACAACTTCGCATTCTCAAGGATAAGGAATTGATCTATCAGTCGGTGAGCTTTTTCTATCTCAAACTCCACCATAATCTTTCTTTCTTCATCGCCGAGGCTCATACCAAAACAATTTTATCGTGTTCAACATTGTGGTAGAAAGGAGAAAACGACATTGAGTTCCATTTGTTCATCGTGTAAAGATGTGCGGATATCGGTATGCCCTTGTCGTACCCTAAAGATATAAAAGGATAGGAATAGTTGTCGAAATCGGAATACTCCTCCTTTTCTTTATTCAGCAGAATAAGTAAATCCCAGTCCGAATCAGAACGAAAATCGCCACGGGCACGCGACCCATACAGGTACAAATGCCCATCAGCAGGAATAATATCTCTGCCAAGCGCTTGTATTTGATTCAGAACATCGTTGGTTTGCATAAACTATTCTTTCTGCAAAGATAATACAAAATCAAGAATTGCGCCTTTATTTTCAAGAAAAAGGAAATAATTTGTTGGATTTACCATGATTTATTGCACATTAAATAATATCATAATCAACTGACAACAAGATACCAAACTTGTCAAGATTTAGCTTATCTTGAAAACGCCCTTAAAGCTAATGTTCTATCTTCCTGAATAACATGTATTTACCACTTTTTCCATAAAAACAGGGTGTAAAAAACACACTTTTTCCGAAAAATATGGCATAGAAATATACACTTTTTCCGTTTTTTTCTTTTCAAGACATGTTTTCATTCATAAAAACACTCCTGTATTCAGCCTTTTTTAAGGAGATTTTATTATTTCTCGGCGATAAACAACCTCACGTCGAAATGCTCCTCGTCGTAGCAGTCGATCCAGCCGGAGAGGATGGATTGGGTCTCAGGGTCGCAGAAGGCGGTTTCGGCTATTTTGGATATGGTCGCCTCATCATAGTGAGTCAGAACGATGAAGTTTATCTCACCGAAGTAACGGTTGCGGATGGCTATCTCGCCCGTAACGATGTTGGGCAGGGTATAGACGAACACCGAAGGACTCGGGTAATAGTTCTCCGCATCGCTTATCGTCTTCTGGTAGTTGGTGTCGTCACTCAGCGATGAAGTGGCATTGAACAGCACTATGGCGCGCTCTGCCGTGTTGTAGGCCACACGCTCCTCTATCGGGCAGTCCTTCTCGGCACGCAGCAGCATCTCAGAGGCCACAAAACCCACCTTGCACAAAGCGTCCATCTTGAAGAACTTGGGATAGTCGCCTATATGCTCACGATAAAGCCTCGTCACGAAATCGGCAGAGCCGTCGCTGGTGGCCACTATGTTGCCGTCAACGACAAGTTTGTCGGGTGTCAATATCACAGAATGTGTTATCCTCATTGTTGGCCTCCTTTCCTGAACAGCATGGCTGCATTGCTGCCACCGAATCCCGACAGCATCTTGATGAAAGCGTGCTTCTGTGTCGTTCCACGTTGCGCCACTATATTGACTTTATGCGTGACACCCATCTCATCAAATCCTCGTGTAGGCAAGATGGTGTTGTCATCAATGGCGTTCATCGAGATTATCGTCTCAAGCACACCGGCGGCCCCCATAGTGTGGCCGTAGTAACCTTTGAGGCTGTTGGCTGGCACTTCCGACAGGCCCGCCCGCTCAATGGCAAACGACTCCATCTCGTCGTTATAAGGTGTTGCCGTGCCGTGCGTGTTGATGAAAGCCAAGTCTCCAGCAGCGCAATGTTGCAGCAAGGGCATGAGACACCTGTAAGAGCCTTCACCCGTGCGCGAGGGTCCTGAGATATGGTTGGCGTCGCTGCGTATGGCACCCGCCACTGCCTGCCACTCGTTGTCGGCAATGCTGTCGCGGCGGGCATAGACGATTGTCGCCGCCGCCTCGCCAAGGTTAAGTCCGCAGCGGTTCTTGTCGAAAGGCTTGCACGGCTCGGGCGACAGGGCTTTGAACGAGTTGAAGCCGGAGATAATGAAATGCGACTGTACGTCGGCACCTGTCACCACGGCATAGTCGTAACAACCAGTATCGAGCAGACGCTGGGCGACCAACTGGGCACATACACCTGATGTACAGGCGTTTGATACCACAATCGGCTCGTTACTGTTTCCAAAATATTCACTTATTTGCCTTGCTGCCGCACCAGGCATGACACGTTTGCTGTCGAAGCCCTGCGCATCTTGCAAGAGGTCAACATTGGCTTTTGTTGTCGAGACGACAAAGCAGACACGCGGTGAAGCAGGGTCGATGTCGGCTTCAACCAATGCCTTGGATGCTGAGAGTATGGCTATTTTCTCGAAGAAGGTGTAATTGCCCTCAACGTTTATCTCGTCACGATTGAGCAGCGACGCCACAAAGGGCTCGGGCAGTCCAAACACGCCTTCATGCCGCTTGAGCTGCGACATGCCCTGTTTCACAGCTTGATAATTCGATGCTGTGTCAAGGCCAAGAGGCGAGATTATATTATCGGCTAACTTTACTATCATAATGATATTTTCTCGTCTGTTAATGCTATCTTGACTTCGGAGGTGGCCATCGTTTGTCCGTTTACGCTTACTTCAGCTTCGACAAGAAGCATCCCGAAAGCCTCACCTATCACGGTTATAGTCGTGACTAGAGTGTCGTTGGCCTGTGGTTGTGCAACAAGGTTGAAGGTCTTCACCGCCCCGATAAGTCCTATCTGTATGGGAAGTCCTTTTAGCCAGGCAATATAGCCTATTCTTGCTGCGCATGTCTGGGCTATGTTTTCAACCATTCCGGCAGGCAACAGTTTCCCGTCTTCCACGAAGATGTTGTCAGGCTTGACAAACAACTCGGTTGTCACCTTCTCTTCGCTGAAGTCGGTTATTCGGTCAACCATTACGAATGGCGGCCTCTGAGGTATTATCTCTGATATGTCAACACTCACGGGTTTCATTGTTCATTCCAAAAATCAAAATAGTTGAACCATTGTAAAGGATACTGTCGCACCACGTTCTCAAGCACGTCGGCAAACTGCTGTGCGTCACCCACTTCCTTCGTGATGAAATGATATTTATAAGTGCTTGTTTTCATGGCAAAGACAGCTATCATCCTGCATTTTTTTGTTCTCGCCAAGCTGAATGCGCCCGCCGGGAACTTGGCAATGTCGCCGAAGAATTTGCACTCCACAAATTTCGACGAGCCAAAAATACGGTCGGCTGGCATACTCACAATCTCGCCGCGGTTCAATGCCGAATTAATCTCAAAAAGATGCGACATGTCGGCTGAGACTGGTATCATGCTTATGTTGTTGCCAACGAAAATCTTGTTGCGGTTTCGCATCACGGTTTCGCTCTCGCCAGAATAAACCAGGACATTGATTTTTTTCTCTCTCAGATGCTTCATGTAGCCGCTCATCTCATAGCATCCCACATGCGAACTAAGCATGAGAAACGGAGGTTCTTTGCTTGACAGCTCATCAAATATCTCAATACCTTCGTCGGTGAATAGGTATTTTTTTCCTGCGTATGCCGCAAAACGGTCGATCACCACCTTGCCGAAGGCGTAATGGTTGCGATAAACGCTGACAAAAGCCTTCAGCGGCTTGTAGCCTATGCGTTGGCGCATGAAGCGGTAAATGGCCATGTATCCCTTATGGTGAAACAGCATGTAGAACGGCACCACGAGAGCCATAATGGCATAGGGCACCCTCACGCTCGTGTGTCTGATAAGCCATATCAAGGCACGCTGCATGAAGGGCGTTCCGTCGGTCTTGCCCGACCATTGATTATGCTCCAGTTCCGCCATGTTTATGCGAGATGCGACTCAATGTAGTCGCAGAACTGCTCGTAAGTCTTTACTTTGGTCAATTCCTCGACCTTGATTTTGAAGCCGAAGGTCTTCTCGACTATCACCACGATGTCGACAAAGTCGAGGCTGTCGATGCCGATGTCCTCCTTGAGGCGGGCCTCGGGTTTAATCTTCTCGCCATCTATCTCAAGGTCCTCAGTGAGGAACTGTCTGATTTTTTCGTCTATTTCCTGTCGTGTCATATCTAATCTTTAAAGATTCAATATTTCAGATTTCAAGATTCTTGTATGTGACTCGCGACTTCGTGACACGTGACGCGAGGAACAAAAAAACGCCCGAGTCTCGCAGTCCCGTGTCCTGCAGTCATTGTCATCGTCAACGGTCATAGTTCCTACCTCACCCCTCCTACTTCTTACAAATCACAATGCTGTGTCCTAATCCGTTGTTATCCACAATCTTTTCCACTTTCAGTCCCGCTTGACGGATGGCATCGGCCATGTCGTCGGAGTGATACATCTTGCTGTTGCCGTTGGCCATCGCGGTGAAGTAAACACTCGTCATGGTGAGGCAGAAAGCGGCGGTCTCGTAACGCTGACGATCCCAGAAGGTCTCCATGATGTAAAGTTGTGTGCCATCGTCCATTATCTTGGCTGCTCTTTTCAAGATGCTGATTATCTGCTCTTTGCTGAAGCAGTCGAGGAACTGGCTCATCCAGATGGCGTCGTAGTGCTTGTCGGTCGGGAACACGGTGTTCTCGTCGAGCAGGTTGGCGGCATAGCCGTCGATGCGCTCCGCGCCTTCCTTACCGCTGACGTTCTTCCGCATCATCTCAAGCTGTTGCGGCAGGTCCATGATGGTGACGTTGACATCCTTGTCGTGAGCCACGCACTGCAAGGCCCAGCGACCGGTGTTGCCGCCTACATCCAAAAGGGTTTTGGGCTTATTCTCAAACACCACCTCAAGAGCCTGTGCAAACGACTGGTCGGAATAGAAATGGTCGAAGCCGAACCAGCTCTTCTGCACCTGTGGAGGCAGCGACGACAGGCCTTCATATATCGTTGGCCAGTCACCGAAGTGCTTCAACCCGGCGGGGCGACCTTCATCCAAAGCCGTTTCAAGGTCGAACATGCCGATGTAGTTCACGTCATGGTTGAAGTCGATGTCGATCTGGTTGCGACGGTCGTTCAGCAGGAACCAGCCTGTCTTCGACAGCGTGTAACGGTCGGTCTCGGTGTCGATTAGCACCGTGCCGATGCTGAGCGATGCCTCAAGCAGAATCTTTATGGCATAGTTCGACTTGCCTGTCTTCTCAACTATCTCATCAAGGCTTAGGCCATTGTTACTGAAACGGAGCATCTCAAAGATGCCCCATTTCAGCATGATGCGTGATATTTGAAAAACGATCGGCCCATGCGCTATCATTTCGGCCTGTTTCTGCGCCTGTCCTGCCGACAGCTGTTCGCGGCCATACACTTTCTCTAATTCAGGGAAGAGGTTCATTCCAATGTGGATTTAATGATTTATCAGACTTGCGACTTCGTGACCAGAGGAACCCTAACGGCTCTCATGTCCCGCAGTCATCGTTGAAAGTCATTGTTACTAAGCTTTCTTAATCATTTTGGCAAGGTTGTCTGCCAAGTCGCAATAGGTGGTCTCGCGGCGCAGCTCGCTGCCATAGCCGTTGCCGTGAACACCGTCAACATCAAGCACGGCAATAGGTTCTTTTTGACCTTTTTTGTATATTTCCATGGTCCCATAAAGGCGGGCATCGCCAGAGCCGAAGCCAACAACCACAGCCAAAGCGGTTTGTCCATAGTTGAAATCCTTGACTTTCATCACGATGATATAGTCGGCATCGGATTCTTCTGTAACTGTTGAAACGTCTTTTGACTTTTTGTTTAGGCGTTCTCTAAAGGATTTTTCAGCACGTGCGAGCTCAGCCGGATAGTCGCGTTCCCATTCGGCACCACGCTCTTTGAGGTAAGCTGCAACTGGCTTTTCTTCTATCGTGCTGTTTTTATAGTCCCACCGGACAAACACCTTTGCGTTAGAGCCTTTCAGCTCCTTCAGCGAGCCTTTCTGCAATTCCACGTCTGATTTTGCTGTAGCTGTCACTACACCTGCAAGAATAATGAACAATGTCAATAATGTCTTTTTCATGATGTTTAGTTTTTGATTGTTAGTAATTTTGGTTTTCTATAACTATTTTAGTTTACTTACACAAAACAATGCTAATATCTTGCAAAGATACTCCTTTATTTTGAAATAAGGAAAGAAAATAAGAAAAGTTTTATCTTATCTGGTTCCCCAGAAACTTTCCCATTTTGACACCAAGTTTCTGAGCCCCCACCTTGATGCGATGAATGCTGGCACCCATAAGGTCGCCATAGCCGGATCTTATTTCGTGTATCTCGGCTAACTTTTTCTCGTTATCGGTCAGTTCAGCCTTGCAATAAAAAGCGCCATTTTTGCTTATTTTTATAACAATGAGCTTAAGTGTCAAAGCGGAGGTGCTGTTGATATTCACGATAAGTTTGCCATTAAGCTGCTTGTTGAGATTGTTGACGCAGAGCGTTACGATATCTTCCCTTGCCCAGTCTTCGTTGTCAATGGAGAAACCTATCTCGCTCTGTCCCATGATTTGTGCCTTTGAGAAATCCATCACAAAGTTGATGTCATGAACTTGCCGGAGAACCTTGCAACTGCCTTTGGTGACAATCTGCGCCTTGGCTCCCAACATTAACGACATTAACAGAATGAGTAGAAGTTTCTTCATAGGCATATTGGGTTGTTCATATCTTGCGTAGTATCAGGGCCGAGTTGGTGCCTCCAAAGCCGAATGAGTTGCTCAACAGTGTTTTAATAGGCATGTTCACTGTCTGTCGGGCTATATTGAGCGGCTGGCTGTATTCGTCAGGGTTCTCAAAGTTGATGTTGGGTGCCACGAAGTCGTTCTGCATCATGAGGAGACTATATACGATCTCGCTTGCGCCTGCCATCCAGCACTCGTGCCCCGTCATCGACTTGGTTGAGCTGATGACGGCTTTTGTGCCGTGGAAGATTCTGTCGAGTGCGATCGCCTCGTTCATGTCACCTTGTGGCGTTGAGGTGGCATGTGCGTTGATGTAGTCGATGTCTTTTGGAAGTACATTGGCACTGTTCAGGGCACGCTGCATAGCTATAATGCTACCGTCGGCGTTAGCCTGTGATATGCCTCCGCCACTTGACGAGAAACCATAGCCTATGACTTCGGCTATGATGTTGGCGCCGCGGGCTTTGGCGTGTTCATATTCTTCAAGCACCAAGGCGGCGGCTCCTCCAGAAGGCACAAGTCCGTCGCGGTCACGGTCGAATGGGCGTGAAGCCTTTTGCGGCTCGTCGGTGCGCACCGAGAAGGCCGACAGGGCATCGAACGACGACATGGCAAAGAGGTTGACCTCCTGCGCTCCACCGCAAAGAACCATATCCTGTAAGCCCTGCTGAATGAACATATATCCCAGGCCAATAGAGTGTGACCCACTTGCACAGGCCGCACTGACGGAGAAGTTCACTCCTTTCAGATGGAAGATGGTGCTTATGTTCATCGTCACCGTAGAGTTCATCGACTGGAACACTAGACCCGAACCCAACAGAGCTGTATCGTGTTTCTCGGCCATTATGTTGGCTGTTTCCACCGTTGCACGGGCAGACGAGTCGTTACCAAAAATGACACCCACCTCGTTGTTGTCGAGGTAGTCGGCATCGACGCGGGCATTCTCGAAGGCCTGTCTTGTTGCCATGAAGGCATACTCAGCCTCTTCCGACAGCCCGACACGCAGTTTTCGGTCAAGAACGCCTTTAAGCACTGGTCGCGGCACTATTCCTGTCAAGGGAGAACGGTAACCGTAGCTTATCCTCTCCTCATCGACTCCAATCCCCGACTTGCCATGATACAACGAGTCGCACACCTCGTCGAGCGAGGTGCCAAGGCACGACCAGATGCCCATTCCTGTTATAACTACCCTGCGTTGTGCCATTCTAACTGGAATTTTAGGTATAGAGACCTCCGTTGATTGATATTGCCTGACCTGTTATATAGCCAGCCTCCTTAGAGCAGAGGAATGCAACCAAGGCGGCTACTTCCTCGGGTTGTCCAAAACGGTTGGCTGGAATGAGTTTCTTGAGTTCTGCCTCGTTGAGGTCACCTGTCATGTCGGTGGCGATGAAGCCAGGAGCTATGGCATTGACGGTGATCTTGCGTGCAGCCACTTCCTGCGCCAATGCTTTTGTTGCGCCAATTAGAGCGGCTTTGGCTGCCGAGTAATTGGTTTGTCCAGGCATGCCTTTCAAGCCCGACAGCGAAGCCATGTTGATGATTCGGCCGTTGCGTTTTGTCACCATGGGTTTGAGCACAGCCTGCGTAACGTAGTAAAAGCCGTTCAGGGTTGCGTTCAGCACGCTATGCCAGTCCTCTTCAGGCATGAATAGCATGATGTTATCGTGGCGTATTCCTGCATTGTTGACGAGGATGGATATATAGTCATCGGGATGGGCCTCGTTCCATTGTTTCATGGCTGTCTTTACAGCATCGGGGGTACTCACGTCGAAGGGGAGAAGTTCGGCCTGGCCTCCGTTGTCGGTAATGACTTGTTTCACCTCGTTGGCGGCATTGGCATTACTGAGGTAGTTCAAAATGACGGGCATTCCCGTCTGGGCTAAGCGTATAGCGACAGCGCGTCCTATTCCGCGCGAGGCTCCTGTTACGAGTGCATATTCCATTTTATTTGAGTTTTAAAGGGTTGTTACGCAGATAGCTCTCCACGTTGGCAATGTCATCGTAGAAAGGCGTATCATCGGTTATCGTTGGTGTTATCTTTCTGATTTCGTTGTAGATGCGTTGCGATGTCGGGCAAAGTTTATCGGCTATGCCCAGGCAGTCGGTGGCTTGTGCGAGTGCGATGTAGTGTATGGCCATGACCTGGAAGCAGTTGTCAACGACTTTCTTGCAGAGCAATGCGGTGTTGGTTCCCATGCTGACGATGTCTTGGTTGTCGTTGTTGTTGGGTATGCTGTGTACGTAGTTTGGCATTGCAAGAGTCTGGCATTCGGCTGTCGTCGAGGTGGCTGTAAACTGGCAAGCCTGCATTCCGTAGTTGAGTCCCAAGGTCTTCATGTTGAGGAATGGGGGCAGTATGCCGTTGATGCGGTCATGGAAGAGATAGTTGAGCTGTCTTTCGGCTGTCATGGCGAGGCGCACAAGGGCAATCTTGACTTTGTCCTGCTCGAGTGATATGTAGTCGCCGTGGAAGTTTCCTCCGTGATAGACGTTTTTGGTGGTATAATCGACGATGGGGTTATCGCAGGCAGAGTTCAATTCTTCGTCGAGTATCTGACGGCTGTTTTTGAGAGTGTCGTATATGGGACCCAATATCTGTGGAGTGCAACGAAGCGAATAATAAGCCTGCACCTTGTGTTCAAATACCTTTGTGTCCTTGTGTCCGCCATCATAGAGCATGTGTTCGCGCTTGACCAACAGTTGGCTGCCTTTGGCTATGTCGCGCATCTGTCGTGCTATGACGTTTTGTCCTTGGTGTCGGCGGCATTCGTTGAGCGGCTCTGACATATAGTCGTCGTAGGAGGCTGCTATCTCGTTCATCCAAACGGCAGCGAGGGTGGAGTAGTCCAACAATGTCTCAGCAAACAGCTGGTTCACTATGGCGATGCCCGTCATCACTGATGTCCCGTTTGTCACGGAGAGGCCTTCGCGGATGTGGATGCTTATTGGTTTCAGTCCACATTGGTCAAGGACCTGCTTTGTCGGCAGCCATTGGCCGTTATAGTGTACTTTGCCTTCGCCGATGAGGGTGAGGGCTATATGGGCTAGTTGCACGAGGTCGCCGCTTGCTCCTACGCTACCATGTTGTGGTATGAAGGGATATATGCCTCGGTTGATGAACTCCTGAAGCAGCATCGGCACTTCGGGATGTATGCCCGAGCGTGCTTGAAGCATGGTGCCTACACGCGCTATCATGGCGGCTTTGACGAGTATGTCGTCAAGGGGTTCACCGGCACCGGTAGAGTGGCTGCGTATGATGTTGTATTGCAAGTCGGTGAGGTAGTCGTCATCGACGCGCCATTGAGCCATGGGACCAAAGCCCGTGTTGATGCCATATATGATTTTCTCCTTGGCAAAGCCCTGCAGGAAGTCGAACGACTTCTGCACCTCGGCCATCGCCTCGGCAGGTATCTCAAAACGTTTTTTGCCGAACAGCATCTGTTCGACACTATCAACGGTGATGTAATTCATAAATAATCTCTTTACGCGGCAAAGATAGCATATTTTTTTATTCTGACGATTTTTTTTGAATAAGGCTTTAAAACCCAGACCCAAAACAAACACTTAAAATATTTTTTATTCTTTTTCGGAAAAATAATTACCTTTAAATTAAGGCACTACGATATAAAATCTTAATTTTGCAGTTGATTAATTATAGCAATTTTTTATTAGATGAAAACACATAAGTTTTTTATTTTCAACATATTAAGCGTTGTATATTGCCTTTGTCTTTTACATGTTCCAAACCAAGTCATAGCCCAAAACGGCTTAACTCGAGCCATAGAAGTCTTATGGAGCGAGGACTGGACTGGGGGGAGCGCAGGCCAGACTCCGGCACAGTATATGTCAGGAACTCATTCAGGGACTGTTGTTTATGGCGGGGGAAGTGTCACTTATTCCTCCACAGACGGTAGTTCTGGAGGCACAAAACTTTACAATGAGACATTGGCTGGAGGAACCTCACCAGAGCTTCTTCTCGGCAAAAGCGGCGGCACCTGGACTGTGAGTGGCATCCCTACCGGCGGTGCGACAAGCATGACATTGACATTCAATTCGAACAGCGGTGTCAATGAAATAACGGCCACCAACGGGGTGACAGTAAGCAGCATCACCACAAGTTCAAGGTCATGCACCCTATCGAACCCCAATGGAGCGAGCTCCTTCAATCTTACTTTCACCCGCTCTAACTCCAGCAACACACGTCTTGACAACTTCGTTCTCACTGCTGACATAAATCTCACTCCATACAACCTCACTGTCGACCCTTCCATAACAAATGGTACTGTCACATTGTCGCACAGCACCGCCACTGAGGGCACCACTATCACTGTGACGACCACTCCCGCAGCGGGTTATAGGCTCGGACATATCACCTACACACCCAATGGAGGCAGCGAAATCATCATTTCGGGCAACACCTTCTCCATGCCTGCTTCCGATGTAGAGGTGAGCGCAGTGTTTGTTCTGGAAGGCACCGACGGCTTTGAGAAAGTCACCGAGGCCTTGACCGACTGGAGCGGCGACTACATACTGGCTTACAAAGGCAACGGCTACCTTGATGCGTTGTCGTCGATAAACAAGACGGTCACAAGCTATTACGGCAACCATATCAACATCCTGCAATATCTGCATGCCGACAACATCACCGTCGAAGCTAACGCCACCACCCTCGGTATGGTGATACATATTGAACCATCGAATGGCTACTATACACTTTATCTGACCGGTTCGGGCTATCTTGGCTACGACACCGATAACAGCGGCAGCAACGCACAGGCAAAGTCGATAACCAGTGCGGCAACTGTCATTAGCAACAGATACCGCTGGAGCATAAACTTCACAGGTGGCGCTGTGGTAATCTCCAATGCCGCTACCCCTACACGTATGTTGCAATACGACATCTACAATACACCGAGGAAATACGCCTGTTTCGAAAAAAACTCCAACGTCGTCAACGCCGACTTATACAAATACTATGAGACCATTTACAACATTCAGGCTAGTGGTGACACCGGCGTAGGAGGTGTCAGCATCAACGGGGAGAACGTCAACCAGAAAGACATTCCATCGGGTAAGAAAGTGACATTATCGGCAACCCTTGACTATTGCTACGGATTTCTTGGATGGTATGACGCAAACACCAACACCTTGGTATCTACCGACAACCCGTATGTTTTCACCGCAAGCAATGATGTCAACCTCATTGCGAAGACAGAAGCACTCACCGAGCACACCTATACATTAAACCTCAACGTGACAGGAAGCGGCAATGTGGCTATCAATGGAAACAACGTGAGCACATTCACCCTCACCTCATGCGAGCAGCCCGTTGTCACTCTGACCGCCACACCCACCGACGTGTCATGGTCGTTTGATGGGTGGTACATTGGCAATACACTTTTAAGCGGGACAACACCTTACGAATATATCGTGCCCGCCGGCTCCACAACACTCACTGCAAGGTTCTCGGCACGTTCCATATACATAAACCCACCATCGGGGGCCTATCCTGCAGGCACTGTGGTGACTATCATGACCAACCCATCGGCAGCATTCCGTTACACCACCGACGGCAGCGCACCGACAAACACCTCATTATTGGGCAACGGGTCGGCAACGTACACACTTACTACTAGCACCACCGTGAACGCAGCCCTGACATCGTCGCTAGGCAACGTGACAAGCGAGACCTACATAGTGCCCAAACAAAAAGACCCCGAAGGAGAAGCAGAAGGACTTCACTTGAACAAATACCTTAACGGTAATTTCGACAATAACTGTTCCAATCCCCACACAGACTGCAACTATGCTTTTGGCAACGGACAGATAACGCTTGAATCGTACACCACCGCCTCTGTCGAAGCTGCTGTCACCAACGAGCCTACCGACTTCATTTTTGTGCTGGACTATTCAGATATCATGACACAGGATTTCGAGTCGGGCATAACACGCCTCGACGCAATGAAGAATGCCGTCTCCGACTTCCTTGTCACACTGAGCAACAACCCCTCGGCATACGCTGGACACGACCATAGGGTTGGTTTCTTGACCTTCAACTCGTGGGGTTACCTCCACTACAGAAACCCCAATAACGACCAATTGATGTATTTCTATCACGAAATTGACGACCAACCAACAACAACCAACATCAACGGAACAGGATGGCAACGATATGTCCTTGCCCGCAGCAACTGCCTCTTCAGCTTCGGCGACCCCAATTATGATCCGTTCTGGGCCTGGGACTTGCTAAAAAACTCTGTCACTCCGTCGACAGGTAATATGCCCGACAGAGCAATGGCCATGATAGAAGACATCTTCAACTACAACGGAGCCGTCGACTATACCTTTACCGCCAACGGCGAGACAAAGACACGCCGTCGCATCATCATCACCTTCACCGACGGTGTGCCAGGCTACGTCACCTCGCATAACGGCGACTGGACATTCCCTTCAGTAGCAAACGATGGATGCGGATACACCACTATAACAGGAAGACAATCAACGCCTGTAGCCAACAAGACACTATCTTACATGAGTGACTTGAAGTCTGATTATGGTGCCGTATCATACACTATAGGCATATTGCCAAACGCTGACGGAACAGGCTCCCTGCCCGATTACCAAGAGTCTGACGGAACGTACAGCTACTACTTACCCAGCGAACAAGAGCTAACACTCAACGCAAACAGGTTCCTGCATCTTCTCTCTTCTAACAGCAGCACTGCATCCAACCTATGCAGTAACGACTGGAATAACAAGAATTTCTATATAGCCGCAAACAACCTTAATGAGCTGGCTAACGCTTTTTCCAACATAGCTGCAAGCGTCAATCCAGATATCGCATTGTCGTCGGAAGGCATTGTCCAAGACATAATGAGCGAATATTTTGTAATACCAGCAGCAACACAAGAGACAGATATTCAAACATTTACACAAGAATTTCTAGGATTGAACGGCACAGGCGACACCATTTGGGGACCACTTGTTCCAATCAACGTGACAGTGCATTTCAGTCCCGACCACAAGACCATTCTTGAGACAGGTTTCGACTATGGGGCCAATGCCATTTATTTTGACGAAAGCACCATGCCACCAACGCCACACGGAAACAAACTTGTAATTATTGTCCCCGTCATCTTCGAGACTGACGAAGAAGCCGTGTGTGGCACATATCCTACCAACGACTGGGTTTCAGGTGTGTTTGATGGTACCGGCGAGCCTTTGGCAGAATTCAACAACCCAATGGCCGATGTGAGGTATGGCAAAAAAGAGAAAACTATTGAAGAAACAGTTTGCGACAGCTACACATGGCACGGGACGACATACACAGAAAGCGGTATTTATCATTTTGACACAATAGCCACCAACGGTTGCGACAGCACAGTATATCTAAATCTGACCGTCAACTATTCGGAAGATGTAGTCCTTGACCCTGTCACTATATGCGACAGCTACACATGGCACGGGACGACATACAACTCCAGCGGGACACACATCTACACTACCACCACTGACGCAGGATGTCAGAGAACAGAGATGCTCGTGCTCACCGTAAACCACAGCAACACGGGCATTGATACGCAGGTCGCATGCGGGAGCTTCACTTGGATTGACGGCATAACCTACACCGAGAGCAACTACACCGCCACTTTCACTGAGACCAACCAGTACGAATGCGACTCCGTCGTCACGCTCAACCTCACAATAAACAACCCAGTCCCTGTCGTCACAACAGAGGTCGCCTGCGAGTCCTACACTTGGATCAACGGCGATGGACAGACTTACACGACAAGCGGCAACTACACATACACTCACACTGATGCAAACGGCTGCACGCAGGTCGACACCCTACACCTAACCATCAACAACCCGGCACAACAGGCAACGACCGTGACGGCATGCGAAACTTACACTTGGGCCAACGGCGATGGACAGACTTACACGACAAGCGGCAACTACACATACACTCACACTGATGCAAACGGCTGCACGCAGGTCGACACCCTGCACCTCACAATAAACAACCCAGTCCCTGTCGTCACAACAGAGGTCGCCTGCGAGTCCTACACTTGGATCAACGGCGATGGACAGACTTACACGACAAGCGGCAACTACACTTATTCTCACACTGATGCAAACGGCTGCACGCAGGTCGACACTCTGCACTTGACAATAAACAACCCAATCCCTGTCGTCACAACAGAGGTCGCCTGCGAGTCCTACACTTGGGCCAACGGCGATGGACAAACCTACACGACAAGCGGCAACTACACCTACACCCACACTGACGGAAACGGCTGTACTCAGGTAGACACCCTGCACCTTACAATCAACAACCCGGTCCCTGTTGTCACAACAGAGGTCGCTTGCGAGTCCTACACTTGGATCAACGGCGATGGACAGACTTACACAACAAGCGGCAACTACACATACACTCACACTGATGCAAACGGCTGCACGCAGGTCGACACCCTGCACTTGACCATAAACAACGGCGAGGATGTGACACTCGAACCGGTGACAGTCTGCGACAGCTACGAGTGGTACGGAGAGACCTACACCGAGAGCGCAACGCTGACTCACCAGAACACAAACGACGAAGGATGCTCCTTCACGGAGACGCTCGTCATCACCGTAAACCACAGCAACACGGGCATTGATACGCAGGTCGCATGCGGGAGCTTCACCTGGATTGACGGCGTCACATACACAGAGAGCAACTACACCGCCACTTTCACTGAGACCAACCAGTACGAATGCGACTCCGTCGTCACGCTCAACCTTACCATAAACAACCCCGTTCCGGTCGTCACAACAGAGGTCGCATGCGAGTCCTACACTTGGGCCAACGGCGATGGACAAACCTACACGACAAGCGGCAACTACACTTATTCTCACACGGATAACAACGGCTGCACGCAGGTCGACACTCTGCACTTGACCATAAACAACCCGGTCCCCGTTGTCACAACAGAGGTTGCTTGCGAGTCCTACACTTGGGCCAGCGGCGATGGACAGACCTACACGACAAGCGGCAACTACACTTATTCTCACACTGATGCAAACGGCTGCACGCAGGTCGACACTCTGCACCTCACAATCAACAACCCAGTCCCTGTCGTCACAACAGAGGTCGCTTGCGAGTCATACACTTGGTCCAACGGCGACGGACAGACTTACACAACAAGCGGCAACTACACCTACACTCACACTAATGCAAACGGGTGCACGCAGGTCGACACTCTGCACTTGACAATAAACAACCCGGTACCTGTCGTCACAACAGAGGTCGCCTGCGAGTCCTACACTTGGGCCAACGGCGATGGACAGACTTACACGACAAGCGGCAACTACACATACACTCACACTGATGCAAACGGCTGCACGCAGGTCGACACCCTGCACCTCACAATCAACAACCCGGTCCCTGTTGTCACAACAGAGGTCGCTTGCGAGTCCTACACTTGGATCAACGGCGATGGACAGACTTACACAACAAGCGGCAACTACACATACACTCACACTGATGCAAACGGCTGCACGCAGGTCGACACCCTGCACTTGACCATAAACAACGGCGAGGATGTGACACTCGACCCGGTCACCGTGTGCGACAGCTACGAGTGGTACGGCGTCACATACACCGAGAGCGCAACGCTGACACACCAGAACACAAACGATGAAGGCTGTTCATTCACTGAGACGCTTGTCCTCACCGTAAACCACAGCAACACGGGCATTGATACGCAGGTCGCATGTGGGAGCTTCACCTGGATTGACGGCGTCACATACACAGAGAGCAACAGCACAGCCACATTCACCGAGACCAACCAGTACGAATGCGACTCCGTCGTCACTCTCAACCTCACCATAAACAACCCCGTTCCGGTCGTCACAACAGAGGTCGCATGCGAATCCTACACCTGGGCCAACGGCGACGGACAGACTTACACGACAAGCGGCGACTACACTTATTCTCACACGGATGACAACGGTTGCACGCAGGTCGACACTCTACACCTCACAATAAACAACCCAGTCCCTGTTGTCACAACAGAGGTCGCCTGCGAGTCCTACATCTGGGCCAACGGCGACGGACAGACTTACACGACAAGCGGCAACTACACATACACTCACACTGATGCAAACGGCTGCACGCAGGTCGACACCCTGCACCTCACAATAAACAACCCGGTCCCTGTCGTCACAACAGAGGTCGCTTGCGAGTCATACACTTGGTCCAACGGCGACGGACAGACTTACACAACAAGCGGCAACTACACCTACACTCACACTAATGCAAACGGGTGCACGCAGGTCGACACTCTGCACCTCACAATCAACAACGGCGAGGATGTCACCCTCGCCCCGGTCACCGTCTGCGACAGCTACGAGTGGTACGGAGAGACATACACCGAGAGCGCAACGCTGACTCACCAGAACACGAACGACGAAGGCTGTTCATTCACTGAGACGCTCGTCCTCACCGTAAACCACAGCAACACCGGCATCGACACACAGGTCGCATGCGGGAGCTTCACCTGGATTGACGGCATAACCTACACCGAGAGCAACAACACAGCCACATTCACTGAGACCAACCAGTACGAATGCGACTCCGTCATCACGCTCAACCTCACCATAAACAACCCCGTTCCGGTCGTCACAACAGAGGTCGCCTGCGACTCCTACACTTGGGTCAACGGCGATGGACAAACCTACACGACAAGCGGCAACTACACTTATTCTCACACGGATAACAACGGATGCATACAAGTCGACACCCTGCACTTGACAATAAACAACCCGGTCCCTGTCGTCACAACAGAGGTCGCCTGCGAGTCCTACACTTGGAACCATGTCGACGGTACCTCGGAGGTCTTCTCTGAGTCGGGTACTTATACCTACTCGCACAACGACATCAACGGGTGCACGCAGGTCGACACCCTGCACCTCACAATAAACAACCCGGTCCCTGTCGTCACAACAGAGGTAGCTTGCGAGTCCTACACCTGGGCCAACGGCGATGGACAGACATACACGACAAGCGGCAACTACACATACACTCACACTGATGCAAACGGCTGCACACAGGTCGACACCCTGCACTTGACAATAAACAACCCGGTCCCTGTCGTCACAACAGAGGTCGCCTGCGAATCCTACACATGGACCAACGGCGATGGACATACCTACACGACAAGCGGCAACTACACATACACTCACACTGATGCAAACGGCTGCACGCAGGTCGACACTCTGCACCTCACAATCAACAACTCCGTCCCGGTCGTGTACGACAGGACGGCCTGCGACTCCTACACTTGGAACCACGTCGACGGCACCTCGGAGGTCCTCTCCGAGTCGGGTACTTATACCTACTCGCACAACGACGACAACGGATGCATACAAGTCGACACTCTGCACCTGACAATCAACAACGGAGAGGATGTCACTCTCGAACCGGTGACAGTCTGCGACAGTTACGAGTGGTACGGAGAGACTTACACCGAGAGCGCAACGCTGACTCACCAGAACACAAACGACGAAGGATGCTCCTTCACAGAGACGCTCGTGCTCACCGTCAACCACAGCAACACGGGCATCGACACGCAGGTCGCATGCGGGAGCTTCACTTGGATTGACGGCATAACCTACACCGAGAGCAACTACACCGCCACTTTCACTGAGACCAACCAGTACGAATGCGACTCCGTCGTCACGCTCAACCTTACAATCAACAACCCCGTTCCTGTTGTCACAACAGAGGTCGCCTGCGACTCCTACACTTGGGCCAACGGTGACGGACAAACCTACACGACAAGCGGCAACTACACTTATTCTCACACTGATGCAAACGGCTGCACGCAGGTCGACACCCTGCACCTGACCATAAACAACCCGGTCCCTGTCGTCACAACAGAGGTAGCTTGCGAGTCCTACACTTGGGCCAACGGCGATGGACAGACCTACACGACAAGCGGCAACTACACTTATTCTCACACGGATGACAACGGCTGCACGCAGGTCGACACTCTGCACCTGACCATAAACAACCCGGTCCCTGTCGTCACAACAGAGGTCGCTTGCGAGTCCTACACTTGGAACCATGTCGACGGTACCTCGGAGGTCTTCTCTGAGTCGGGTACTTATACCTACTCGCACAACGACATCAACGGGTGCACGCAGGTCGACACTTTGCACCTTACAATCAACAACCCAGTCCCTGTCGTCACAACAGAGGTAGCTTGCGAGTCCTACACCTGGGCCAACGGCGATGGACAGACTTACACGACAAGCGGCAACTACACATACACTCACACTGATGCAAACGGCTGCACGCAAGTCGACACTCTGCACCTCACAATCAACAACCCGGTCCCTGTCGTCACAACAGAGGTAGCTTGCGAGTCCTACACCTGGGCCAACGGCGACGGACAGACCTACACAACAAGCGGCGACTACACATACACTCACACTGATGCAAACGGGTGCACGCAGGTCGACACCCTACACCTCACTGTCAACAACCCGGTCCCTGTTGTCACAACAGAGGTCGCCTGCGAGTCCTACATCTGGGCCAACGGCGATGGACAAACCTACACGACAAGCGGCAACTACACTTATTCTCACACTGATGCAAACGGCTGCACGCAGGTCGACACTCTGCACCTCACAATCAACAACCCAGTCCCTGTCGTCACAACAGAGGTCGCCTGCGACTCCTACACTTGGGCCAACGGCGATGGACAGACATACACCACCAGCGGCAACTACACTTATTCTCACACGGATAACAACGGCTGCACGCAGGTCGACACCCTGCACCTCACCATAAACAACCCTGTCCCCGTTGTCACAACAGAGGTCGCCTGCGAGTCCTACATCTGGGCCAACGGCGATGGACAGACTTACACGACAAGCGGCAACTACACTTACACTCACACTGATGCAAACGGCTGCACGCAGGTCGACACCCTGCACTTGACAATAAACAACCCGGTCCCTGTCGTCACAACAGAGGTAGCCTGCGAGTCCTACACCTGGGCCAACGGCGACGGACAGACTTACACGACAAGCGGCAACTACACTTACACTCACACTGATGCAAACGGCTGCACGCAGGTCGATACTCTGCACCTCACAATAAACAACGGCGAGGATGTGACACTTGACCCGGTCACCGTTTGCGACAGCTACGAGTGGTACGGAGAGACTTACACCGAGAGCGCAACGCTGACTCACCAGAACACAAACGACGAAGGCTGTTCATTCACTGAGACGCTCGTCCTCACCGTCAACCATTCTGACGAGTCAACTGCCATTGTGACAGGATGTGATAATTATATCTGGAACGGCGTCAATTATACTGAATCGGGCATCTACGAGTACCACACACATACGGTTTTGGGCTGCGACAGCGTGGCGAGACTCGACCTCACCATCAGCAACTCGGAGTATTCCGTCGAAACAGTTGAATACTGCGACAGCTATCTGTGGAATGGACAGGAATACACCACGTCAGGCACATATACCTACCAGACATTGACCGACAGTGGCTGCGAGCGCATCGAAACCCTCAACCTTGTCATCACCGAGTCACCCTACTTTGTGATTGAAGGAGACCATAATCCTGTCGGCGGCAGCGAGACCAGCTTCAGCACATACAACTATGAGATAGTTCCGCAGAACACCGCCATTGAGTTCGACTCCATCGTTTGGAGCATTGACAACGAGAACTGGTACATTGACGAACACAACAACGGCATGGACGTTGACCTGCACATCTTCACATGGTTAACAGACACCGTGCAGCTTGTGGCAACAGTATACAACGAATGCGGAAGCCAAACATATTATTTCTGGATCCGCACTTCCTATTATGGCGTTGAGGACAATACTAGCGAAGACGAGATAACCATCACCCCCAATCCCAACCACGGCAGGATGACCATCAGTATTGTCAATCTACAAGACGAAGCCTCCATCAAAGTGTTCGACTTGACAGGCAACCTTGTTGACACCTTTGTCATTGAAAATGAAACATACCTCTACGAAATGCGTAAATATGCAGTAGGCATGTATAATTTTGTGATAACATACAACAACAAGATTGTTACCAAGAAGGTTATCGTCAAATAAAAAATTTGGTATTCTTGCTTTCAAAAGAGGGTTTCCCTCTTTTTTTTGTCAAAAAAACTCTTTTTTTGCCCTAATTTCAAAATTATTACTATTTTTGCATTTATTTTTTGGAAAATCGTTAATTTTAACCAAATTGTCAAAAAAGGTAAAAATGGGTATAAATATATGTAAATCAAGGTGTTATCGCTTTAGCCGCATATTAGTGGCAATACTTCTGTGTTATTTTATCAAACCAGCCTTGTCACAAGAAAACTTAGTGAAGGTGGAAGACGGGCTGTATAGTAGCTATTACAAGGCCAACCCACCGACCCGTGCCATGTTAGTTTTATGGAGCGAAGACTGGACTGGTGGCATAGAGAACCAGACAGTAGTGCAATATAACCAAACCGGAACCCAAGTTTACGGAGGAGGCACGGTGACATACTCCTATACAGACGGCAGCGTATCGGGGGGAACAAAATTGTATGCCGAAAACATCGCTACAGGTACTGCACCCGAGTTGTTACTTGGCAAAGGCGGCGGCAAATGGACTGTAAGCGGCATACCTACTGGAGGTGCCACAAGCATGAAGCTGACCTTTTTATCAAATAACGGTGTCAGCAGTGTGACAGCTACAAACAACATTACTGTATCAGGTCCGACAACAAATGGAAAACTTAGGACATATACATTAACCAATAACAGCGGTGCGACAAGTTTTAACTTGACTTTCACCCGTAGCAACACTACCAACACTCGCGTGGACAATTTCGTGCTCACTGCCACTAATGTCACGGCAACTGCATGTAAAAGTTATACATGGCATGGCAACACCTACACTGCGAGCGGCAATTACAGCAGCACTATAATCAACAGCATCGATATCAATTTGAACGAGCCTGATTGCACGACCGATGACTTTGAGAGCTACTCGGCAAGCACAACACCTACAGACTGGGCAGTTGCATACACCAACTCCGACTATCCGTATAATCCCCGTGTGATGACCGGGGGTGGTTATCAACCATATATCGAAATGCCATCCCAATACCTTCTTTTCCCAGCCAGCGGTATTGCGCTTGTCCCGATATATTATGGTACCATCACAACAATTTCATTTAGTTACATAATGGAGTACACAAATGTCGGTACTCTTGAAGTGGGCTACTACCTGAACGGCACATTCTATCCCTTGGAAACAGTTGATCCCTCGGCGTCATTATATAGTCACACAATGTCAAGCGCAAGCTTAGCAACCATAAGCGCTGGCGAAGGTGTTCTGGCATTCAGATGGACCAGTAACGGTTTTTATGGTATCGGCATCGACAATTTGATAATTTGCTATGATGGGCCTACAACGACAGACGGCGGACAAGAGACATCTGCGCTACACCTGACAATAACAGGCGATGTCACCAACGAGTTTTACGAAACAGACTGCGGAAGCTATACCTGGAACGGCACAACATACACTGAAAGCGGAAACTACACCCAAGCATTCCCATTAGGCGACAACGACATCGACCCCAACTTGGTCGGCGACGAGTTCTTCTACGACTTCGACAACAACAACCCTGAAAACCTCAGCGGCTGGAAAAACTTCTCTTTCGACAATGACACGCTGTGGTTTGAGGTGGTGAACGGAACCGGCATGGGAAACAACGGAAGCAACCTGTTTATACAATCAGAGTCATACTACCAAAACGAGGACGAGGACATTTATCAAGCATTGACACCCGACAACTGGTTTTCGCTGCCCATGACCCACATAGGCTCGACATCAACCCTGTCGTTTTATGCACGCGGTGTCGATGCGAACGACTACAAAGAGCATTTCGGTGTTTTTGTCACCACCAATCCTAACTTCAACTATGTGAGCGACTTCACTCTTGTTGGAAGATGGGTGACAAACCACAACTGGACACAATATGTTGTTGACCTGAGTTCATACGCCGGCCAGGATGTCATTATTGCTTTCCGTCATTATGGCTGCACCGACCAGTTCAAACTGCGCATCGATGATATCCGCTTGAGCAACGAGACAATGCCCGATTACAACGACTGCGACTCCGTTGTGACGATGCACCTCACCATAAACAAATTAATCAACGGTGACACAACGACAGCATCGGCATGTAAGAGCTACACATGGCATGGCAATGTATATACTTCGAGCGGTACATACTATGACACAATAATCAACAGCATTGACAACGATGTGAATGAGCCTTATTGCTCGACAGAAACCTTTGAAAGCTACTCACCCACGGAGAGTTACAGCAGCAGCACCTACACGAAACCTACCGACTGGGGAGTCACATACACCAACAACAGCTATCCGTATGCTCCCCGTGTAATGGCTGCAAATGGGTACACCTACATGTCAATGCCGTCCCAATACATCCTTTTCCCTGCCAGCGGCATAGCGGTGGTTCCAATAAGCTACGGCATCACGACAATTTCATTTAAATACAGGATGGAGAGTACAAATTATGGCACCCTTGAGGTGGGTTACTACTCTAACGGCACATTCCACCCATTAGCTACCGTCCCGTCGTACAACTCACTCCACACTTATACGATGTCGGATGCAAACATAGCCACAATAAACAACGGCGATGGATTACTTGCCTTCAGATGGACATATAACGGACAATGGGCTGTAGGTATTGACGACCTGATAATCTGCTATGATGAAATTGAAACATCAGATCTCCATTGCTTGGAGAAAGCCACACTTAATTTGACAATAACAGGCGACATCACAAATGAGATAAACGTGGCATCATGCGAAAGCTATACTTGGAACGACATCACATATACTGAAAGCGGCACCTACACCCAGACTTTCTCACTGGCCAACAACACCACCAATCCAAACATGATTGGCGACGAGTTCTTCTACGACTTCGACAACACACCCGAAAGTTTCGGTGACTGGGAGTTTTTCTCTTTCGACCACGACACGCTATGGTTTAAGGTAGTCGGAGTGACAGGCTCGGGAAACAACGGGAGTAATTATTTTGCCCAATCGGAATCATACAAAAATAATGTGGGCGCAATAACTCCTGACAACTGGTTCTCGCTGCCCATGACTCATATCGGTTCGTCATCATTGTTGTCATTTTATGCACGCGGTAACGACGAAACTGACTATATGGAACATTTCGGCGTTTTTGTCACCACAAATGCTAACTTCAACTATATAAGCGACTTTACTCTTGTTGGGCGTTGGGTGACAACCAACAACTGGACTCGATATGAGGTTGACTTAAGCTCATACGCGGGCCAAAACATCATTATTGCTTTCCGTCATTATGGCTGCACAAACCAATACCAACTACGCATCGACGACATACGCCTAAGCAACGAAACAACACCCAATGTCAACGACTGCGACTCTATAGTAACGATGCATCTTACAATCAACAATCCTATTCACAAAGGCTATACGGTAACAGCATGTGAGAACTATACTTGGGATTATCCTGATGGCAATGGCGCGATATATACTGAGTCGGGCACTTATTATTATACTCACCTTGACAACAATGGTTGTACGCAGGTCGACACTCTGCACCTGACAATCAACAAGCCCGTGCATCTGGCATACACCGCCGAGGCCTGCGAGACATACACTTGGGCCGCTCCACAGGGCGACGGGCAGACATACACCGAGTCGGGTAACTATCTATACACTCACACTGATGCGAACGGCTGCACTCAAGTCGACACCCTGCACCTCACCATCAACAAGCCTGTGCACCAGGCAACGACCGAGACGGCTTGCGAGACTTACACTTGGACAAACGGCAACGGCGAGACCTACACTGAGTCCGGCAATTACCTCTACACCCACACTGATGCGAACGGCTGCACGCAGGTCGACACTCTCCACCTGACAATCAACAAGCCCGTGCATCTGGCATACACCGCCGAGGCCTGCGAGACCTACACCTGGACAAGCGGCGACGGGCAGACCTACACTGAATCTGGCAACTACCTCTACACTCACACTGATGCGAACGGCTGCACTCAGGTCGACACTCTGCACCTGACAATCAACAAGCCCGTGCATCTGGCAACAACCGAGACGGCTTGCGAGACTTACACTTGGACAAGCGGCGACGGGCAGACCTACACCGAGTCGGGTAACTATCTATACTCTCACACAGATGCAAATGGTTGCACTCAGGTCGACACTCTCCACCTGACAATCAACAAGCCCGTGCATCTGGCATACACCGCCGAGGCCTGCGAGACCTACACCTGGACAAGCGGCGACGGGCAGACCTACACCGAGTCGGGTAACTACCTCTACACCCACACTGATGCGAACGGATGTACACAGGTAGATACCCTGCACCTCACCATCAACAACCCGGCACACCAGGCAACGACCGTGACGGCTTGCGAGACTTACACCTGGACAAACGGCAACGGCGAGACATACACCGAGTCGGGTAATTACCTCTACACCCATACTGACGGAAACGGCTGCACACAGGTCGACACTCTCCACCTGACCATTAACAAGCCCGTGCATCTGGCATACACCGCCGAGGCCTGCGAGACATACACTTGGGCCGCTCCACAGGGTAACGGGCAGACCTACACCGAGTCGGGTAACTATCTCTACACTCACACTGATGCAAATGGCTGCACTCAGGTCGACACTCTGCACCTGACCATTAACAAGCCCGTGCATCTGGCATACACCGCCGAGGCCTGCGAGACCTACACTTGGGCAGCTCCACAGGGCGACGGGCAGACCTACACCGAGTCGGGTAACTATCTATACACTCACACTGATGCAAATGGCTGCACTCAGGTCGACACTCTGCACCTCACCATCAACAACCCGGCACACCAGGCAACGACCGTGACGGCTTGCGAGACTTACACTTGGACCAACGGCAACGGCGAGACATACACCGAGTCCGGCAACTATCTATACACTCACACTGATGCAAATGGCTGCACTCAGGTCGACACTCTG
>Ga0247611_10000394_pt1 | contig 89770 bp, 70 predicted proteins | sample 177DNAGHGhighgp2_FD_192422 | JGI IMG/M metagenome (GOLD analysis project Ga0247611, IMG submission 192422) | Sheep rumen microbial communities from Palmerston North, Manawatu-Wanganui, New Zealand - 1770 DNA GHGhigh gp2 | ecosystem: Host-associated > Mammals > Digestive system > Stomach > Rumen...
ACCTCTTCCCATTCCGAACAGAGAAGTTAAGCCCCGCCGCGACGATGATACTGCGGGAGACCGTGGGAAAGTAGTTCGCCGCCCACCCACAACGGAAAGCCCGTCAGCGACAGCTGGCGGGCTTGTCTGTTTTTAGATGGGCTTTTCTGAGTATTAGTCCTCCTCAAAGAACTCCTCCTTGAAATTCACAAAACACACCCGTTCCTGTGCACGTGTCAAGGCAGTGTATAACCAGCGTAAGTCTTCCACATCAAGCGTTTCCTTCTGGTTCAAAGACGAATCAATGAATACACTGTTCCATTGCCCGCCTTGGGTTTTGTGGCAAGTGAGGGCATAGGCGAATTTCACCTGCAAGGCGTTGAACCAAGGATTCTTCTTCATCTCCTTGTATCGCTCCCTGCGGTTAGGGATGTCCATGTAATCCTCTTCGATCGCGCTAAAGAGACGTCTGTTTTCCTCTTCTGTTAGCGAAGGACTGTTGCTGTTCAAGGTATCCAAAAGGATCTTTACCTCTACATTGGGTGCGTCTGGATAGTCGGTGAAACTGAGTTCCACATCGGCAAAACGGAAACCGTACATCTCGTCAAAGTGCTTGATTTTCCTGATTTCGGCCATGTCGCCATTGGCAATGAAATTTATGTCAGGGTTGCCTTCCGTCCAATAATAGTTGTTCTTCACTACCATTAACTTGTCACCCGTTGCAATCTCGCCTTCAATGTTAAGAATGCGTCCACGAATGGCCTGGTTGAATAGATTGGCTCGTTTGTTCGACTTGCAGACAATGACGGCCTCGTTGTCGGAAGTGTTGGCGAAGACATTGTGCAGCATTTCTTCAAAGGTCTCGGGCTCAATCTTCTGTATGTCATCAAAACCTTTCAGATGGAATAAAGGCAAACTGTATTCGTACAGGTTTTGACCGAGCAGCTGCCGGACATCGGTCGCATTATACAATATGCCCGATTCCAAGGCTTGTCGCTTAACCTCGGTGAGTTCGTATGTGGCGATGGTGATGGGAAATTCAGCTTTCAGATACTCGCAGTCTAAGGCAGGACTCCTGTTGCTCCCCACTGGAGGTAACTGCGCCGTGTCGCCGATCAGCAGCAGTCTGCAGTTTTCTCCGCTGAAAACGTAGCTTAAAAGGTCATCCAACAGGCTGGAACTGCCGAATTCCTTTTGCTCACCAATCATGGAAGCTTCGTCAACAATAAATAGTGCGTTTTTGTACTTGTTTTCAGCTCTCGCAATGCGGATGCTGCCATCGGGGAAGCTCTTTGCCTGATAAATCCTTCTGTGTATGGTGCTGGCGTCTTGTCCTGAATAGCTACTGAGCACCTTGGCGGCTCTTCCCGTTGGAGCCATCAGTACATATCTCATCCCTATGCTAGGTAAAGTCTTCACCAGGGTCTTCACCAAAGTGGTCTTACCCGTACCTGCATAACCTCTTAGGATGTAGGTGGGGTTCTCTTTTTGTGAAAGTAAGAAGGCTGAAAGATGATACATTACAACGGCCTGTCCATCGGTGGGTTTGAAGCCAAAAGACTGTATCAGTTTTTCGTATAGCTCGCTGCGGCTCAACATGATTAAAAAGGGTATCCAATTCCAGCTTGGAGTCTTATGTTGTAGAGGTTCCCTAATACACCGTTGTTGAACCGCCAATAACTTCCGCTTGCGTCTCTATAGGGGTTGCGCATGGCGTAAGCTATGTCGAAGCGGAGAATGAGGAAAGAAACGTCTAATCTGAAACCAATACCCGCATCGACGGCCAATTGCTTGTAGAAAGTGTTGAACTTGAATTCGGCGTCAGGCATGGATTCATTGGGATGGTAGGTCCAAACGTTGCCGACATCAACAAAAAAGGCACCGTTGACAATATTGTAAATGGGGAACCGGTATTCTGCGTTGAACTCTAATTGTATATCACCAGTTTTTTCGATGTCGTCGGAAACGGGGACATAGCCTCCAGGACCTACGGTTCGGTAAAGCCATCCGCGCAGTCCATTGGCACCGCCTCCATAGAAACTGCGCTCAAAAGGCAAGTCTGCCGAATTGCCGTAGGGGAAGCCGATGCCAACAAATTGTCGCATGACAAACCATAAGTCTTCCCCAAGATTGAAGTGTTGGCGGAAGTCGAAACTACCTCTAAGATATTGGGCATAACGAATGCCGAATAACTCATGGTGACCGTCTTCGCTGGTAGTGACGAGTTTGGTGTTGTTGAGAAGTGAGAGCAGATTTCCGCTCGATTCAAAATCGGAACGAATATAAAAGAAACTACCCGTTTGGTTGATACGCTGCGTGTTGTACACTAATGAATATTGAGTGCCTAAAATCAAGTGGCTGGTGTATTGGGCTTTTTTTCGTTGGCTAGTCTCAGCGTCGAGGTAGGCCTGAAAGGTGGGATTGATATTATAAATCTTCACGCTGTTGAGTTGGATAGGCGAGAGAGTTTGCCCAAGCCTGTAGTTGCTCTTCCAATCGTAGCTAAAGGATGCAGTTGAGATGAAGCGCGAATAGTAGTATCTGGTTTGCGTGTTGACACCTAAAGAAATGGATGTGGTAGGTGGATAGTCGCGGGCCGAAGTGAAAGAGGAGAAAGGCCCTAAGAATTTTGGAAAGATTAGACTAGCTGTTAGGCCAAGTTCCCAGGTGTTGAAAATGTTTTTTTCGCTTTCTAACTCTTCGTTTCCCAATATTTTTTGTGCCTCAAAGCCTCCTTTAAGGCTGAGCTGAAAAGTCTCAGCTCCGTGGAAAATGTTTTTGTTGGCATACGACAAACTGCCTTTGACGCCCAAATCGCCGCCCGAGTTAGTGCCTTCGCCCTGTAACGTGAAAGAATGGCGGTCATTCTGCTGCATGGTGATACGGCAATTCAACAAGTTGAGTGAGTCTTGCGATTTGCTTGAAATGGTGTCGAATTCTATATTGACGTTGCGGAATAGTTTGTAGTTGCCCAATGCCCTGTACGTGCTGGTAACACTTCTCAGGTTGTATGGAAGCCCTTCAATGATGTGGATGGATTGATTGAAGGTCTGGGGTGTCACTTGAGGTGTTTCAAAATAGTAGAAATCCCAAACGTTTTTCCGTCTTCTATATCCTGCCTCAACGGTGAGTGAAACGGAATCGGTGGGTTTTTCGTTCATCTTGAAAACATTAAAGTCGGGATAGATGCTGATGTCTTTAATATAATACTTTTTGTAGGAAGGCTTGTTGTCTTTCAGTCGCATGGTGATGGCCAGACTGTGGTTCAGGTAATTGCTGTCCACTTCGAAAAAGATGTCATCGCGGTTGAAAAAGTAGTACCCTGAGTTTTTCATCCGTTCAGTGATGATTTCGCGCACATCGTTGAGGGAATAGGCATTATAGATATCCCCTTTGTTGATATCGAATTTGACACTGTCGCGCATGATGTAGCTCCTAATCAAGGAGTCGTTGATTACATACTTTATGTCGTTGATGGTATAAGGGTTGGTAGGGTAGACGTGGTAAGTTATTTTCGATCGTTTACTTCGGGTTTTCACTGTGTGGGTCACTTTGGAATGGAAATATCCGACATTGTCTAGATAACGCATCATTTGTGTGGTCGAATTGTTGGCACCTGTCGCATCATAATAAACGGGCTCTCTTCCGAATCTGTCGTTTAGCCATATCCAAAACTTGCTGTTCGGATTTCGTTCCCATTTGAAGTAAATCCAATTGGGAATCTTGGTTTGGAAGGTGTTCTTGTAGGGCTTTAAGGTGATGTAGTTTGACAGCCCCGACTTGCTAATCTGGGTCTTTTTGCCTTCAATGACGATTTTATTGCTCTGCACCAGGCTTTTCCCTTCAGGGATAAAACGGTTGATGCCGCACGAGGACATAAAAATGACCACGAAAAACGTGAAGAGAATATGGATCCTTTTGCCAGACATGCAACGCAGATTTAACTTCGTCGATTTGTATAATTGGCGCAAAGGTAAGAATAATTCGTTTACACTACCTCCGCCACCGTGAAATTGCTTCCACCGATGAAGACGACGTCGCCAAAATGTGCATTGTTGACTGCTGAACGGTAAGCGTGGCTAACGGATTCGTACACCTGGCCACGCAAGCCCATGTCGAATGCCTTCTCGGCCAGGATATTGGCATCCAAACCTCTGGGGATGTCTGCTTTGCAGAAATAATACTCGGCATTGTGTGGTAAAAGCTGTAGCACACTGTCAATATCTTTATCATTGACCATGCCTAAAACAAAATGCAGCTTACCGTATTGCATTTCAGATAGTTGCAGTACAACCTCTGTGATGCCGGCCACATTATGTCCCGTGTCTGCAATGGTGAGCGGGTCTTTGCAAAGGATTTGCCAGCGCCCCATGAGGTGGGTGTTGCGGATTACTTTGGAGATGCCATCACGGATGTCGTCATCCGAAAGGTGGAAATTGCCGCGCAATTGGTCAAGGGCACACATTACTGTGGTGAGATTCTTCTTTTGGTAATTGCCCATCAAAGGAATCTCAAGCGCTTCCATATAGAGCTCGCTGTTTTTCCACACATCGAATTGTTGTTCGGTGTTGGAATCAATATGGATTTTGTCGCAGTCGAAGATTTGGTCGGCGAAATAGATGGGGCTGTTGCATTCCTTGGCTTTGTCGATGAAAACCTGTTCAGTCTCGGGATGGGTCTCGCCAATCACCACAGGGATGCTTGGCTTAATAATTCCAGCTTTTTCGTATGCGATTTTGGCCCGTGTGTCGCCCAAAAACTTCATGTGGTCGAAGTCGATGTTGGTAATGATGCTGAGTTCAGGCGTGATGATGTTGGTGGAGTCCAACCGTCCGCCCATGCCCACTTCCACGATTGCGACGTCGACCTTTTCCTTTGAGAAATAATCGAAAGCCATGCCCACGGTCATCTCAAAGAAGGAGAGCTCCATGGCCTCAAACTTGTCTTTGTAGGTGTCGATGAACTGCACTACGTTCTCTTCTGGAATCATCTCGCCATTGATGCGGATGCGTTCGCGGAAGTCGATGAGATGTGGCGAAGTGTAGAGACCTGTTTTATAGCCAGCTTCTTGAAATACTGAGGCTAACATGTGCGAAGTGGAGCCTTTGCCATTGGTACCGGCCACATGCACCGATTTGAAGTTGCGATGAGGATTGTCCAGAAGTTGGAGCAGTTGGATGGTATTGTCGAGGCCTGTTTTGTAAGCTGTTGCACCTATGAGTTGATACACAGGCAGTTTGTTAAACATCCAGTTAAGAGTCTCTTTATAGGTCATAGTTATTGATTAATAACAAAAGTATAGGTAATTGTGCCATGCTGTTCTTCGGGGGCATTGGGGTCGGAAGCAAAAGAGGAACGCAAGGCGGCTTGTTTGGCCTTTTGGCGCATTTCACTATTGATTAGTGTAGTGCCTTTGTTGGAGACCTCTGCACGGGTAACTTGTCCTGCTTGGTTCACCCAGATGTCAACAACGATGATTCCTTCTTCACTGAAATCATCGCTGGGGCGGTGCAGTGACTTGGCCCCTCGACCTCCGAGGTCATAACCAGTTCCGTTGCCTTTTCCACCCTTGCCTTCATATTGTCTGACGCCAGCCAAGCCATTAGGTTTGCCTTGGTCGCCAGGTTGTCCCGTGATGCCTTCCGATCCGCCTGCCTGTGGGTTGTTGTTACCTTTGAACAATGCTCTTTGGTTGACGGTAGGCTTAGGCTCTTCGGCAGGTTTCTCTTGTTTCGGCTTGGTGTTTTTGGGCTTTTCCAACGATGGGGCTTCATCGTCGTTTTGCGTGACGATGTCTTCCTTGCTCTTGTCAATCTGTTGCTGAGGTTGAGCGGCTTGTGGAATGGCAGGCTTCTCAGGTTGTACGTTGCCCATGCCTTGGTCCATCATGCCCAAGTCGACCTCAACGCCTTCTTCACCTGGTAAGGGTAGAGGAGTCTTGAAGGCCATCAGAAACAAGATGAGCACTGCTAAAGCATGAACCACAATGGTTCCTGCGATAGCAATGCCTCTGTCTTTCTTTTCGTTATTGTTCATGGTTACATTCTATTTCTTTGGCGATGTGGCCAAGATGACTTTGTGGTTATTGTTCGTCGCGTTGTTGATTTCGTTGACGGCATCAATCACGTTGACGATGTATTGCACAGGCACAGTTTTGTCGGAACGGAGCACCACGGTAGCTTGATTGTCGTTGCCGATTTTAGCATTGATGAGGTCAGTGAGCTGGGTTTCATCGGCGGCAGTCTCGTCAACGAAGTATTGGAATTGGTCGTTTATGTAAACCGTGACGGTCTGCTTGGCCATGGTCTTACTGCTGCTCGAAGGCAACATGAGCTTGATAGCGTTTGGGGCGACCAAAGTCGAGGTCAGCATGAAGAAGATCAGCAGCAGGAACACCAGGTCCGACATGGACGAGGAGTTGAAGGTAGGTTCGACCTTATTTCTTGATTTTATGGCCATAATACGCTGATTTTAGGCGGGTTCGTTCAAGACATCCATAAATTCTGTCGCTTTGCCTTCAAGCAAGTTGACGACTTTTTGGATTTTTGTCGAGATGATGGCATGGAAGAAATAGGCGATAATACCGACAATCAGACCGCCGACAGTGGTCACCATGGCTTCGTAGATGCCGGAAGACAGTAGCTCAATATCAATGTTGTTGCCCGCCATCGACATGTTGTAGAACGCACGAATCATGCCTGTGACTGTACCCAAGAAACCGATCATTGGGGCGGCACTGGCAATCATGGCAAGGATGCTGACGCCGCGTTCCAGTTGTGCCACTTCAAGGTTACCCACATTCTCAATGGCCGAATTGATGTCGCCCAAAGGTCTGCCGATGCGCGAGATACCTTTTTCAATCATGCGGGAAATAGGGGTGGAGTTGCCACGGCACAAGGCTTTGGCTGAGTCGAGTTTGCCGTCTTTCATGTATTCGCGGATGCGTTCCATGAAACCATTGTCGTATTTCGTGGCACGCGAAACGGCAATGTAACGTTCAATGAAAATGTAGACCGCAATGATGGACAGTACGGCCAACAGAATCATGATCCAACCGCCTTTGGTGGCAAGTTCAAGGATGGAGAGTTTAAATTCAGTGGGTTGGGTTACGGTTTCTGCTGCTGCACCTAAATCATTGGCAGCTTGTTGAATTTGAAGAAGATTCATATTGTTGTTAAATTGTTGATTCGTTGAATTGTTGTTTGTAAGGCTGTCATATTGCGGCAACCGTTTTGTAATACGAAAACAATCGCATTTTATTGCCTCATCGCATATCAATCACGTCTACATTAGGGTGTTTTTTGGTGTCGAAGGTGAAGAATTTGTCGTCCAATTCCTGGTCATACTTCATTTCTTCCACTGTGATGACAAACTTGTTGCCATCCTCGAAATAAACGTCAGCACCTTTAAGTTCAACCTTTTTTGTGTTGATTTTCAGGGTTACACGCTTATATTGTCCTGCAGGATTAGCTAACTCGACGGTGGCTATGCCGTTGGCATCAATGCCTGTGAGCGAGGCCACATAGTTTTCGTCCAAAGAGGTGAGGACTTTCAAAGGTGTGTTGTCGGCGCCTTCGCTGGCATTGCTGACCATGACTTCCTCAGCGTCAACGAAGTATGTCCAAATGGTTGTGCCGTTGGAAATGGTCTGTTGGTCAGTCATTTCAACCTTATAGGACTCTCCTTGTAGCCAAGCATGGCCTTTTTCCGTTTCGCCCAAGTTTTTCCCGTCGGGGCTGATTTGATAGTTGAAAGTCATCTCGACGTTCTTGTGGCTCTTCAGTTGGTTGATGATGAGACGGATAAACGCCTCGGCATTGTTTTGTGCGCTAACTGCCTGTGCTGCAAACAAAAAAGCGATACAGGCGATGATGTTTTTCGTTTTCATTTTCAAATTCCGTTGTCTTTATTGTAAATGTCCCGCAAAATTTGTTCCAAAGCAGCTTCAGAAGTTACTTTCACCTCACGTGACTTGCTGCCCGAGAACGGCCCGACGATGCCTGCAGCTTCCAATTGGTCGATGATGCGACCTGCGCGGTTATAGCCAAGTTTCAACTTGCGTTGGATCATGGAAGTGGAACCTTGCTGAGTCTGTACCACGATGTGGGCAGCTTCCTCAAAGAGGCTATCGCGTTCGCCATCGTCTTCAATGTCAGCACCTTCTCCATCCTCTTCAGGTACTTCAGGCAGCAAGAAAGGCTCGGCAAAACCGCGTTGGTTGCCGATGAATTCGGTGACAGCTTCAACCTCTGGAGTGTCGATGAATGCACATTGTAAACGCACCAGGTCATTACCTGTAGATAGCAACATGTCGCCGCGACCAATCAGCTGGTTGGCGCCACTTTGGTCGAGGATGGTCTTGGAGTCGACTTGGGAAATGACGCGGAAGGCGATACGGGCTGGGAAGTTGGCCTTGATGGAACCTGTAATAATGTTGACGGAAGGGCGTTGTGTGGCGATAATCAAGTGGATGCCAACGGCACGGGCCAGTTGAGCGATGCGTGCTATAGGTGCTTCCACCTCGCGGCCGGCGGTCATGATGAGGTCGGCGAACTCATCGACGACAAGCACGATATAAGGAAGGAAGCGGTGCCCCTCGGTGGGCAATAGCCTGCGTGACTTGAATTTCTCGTTGTATTCGATGATGTTGCGGCACTCTGCAGCTTTAAGGAGGTCGTAGCGTTGGTCCATCTCGATGCACAAGGAGTTAAGTGTACGTACCACTTTCTTTACATCTGTGATAATAGCATCTTCTGAGTCAGGGAGTTTGGCCAAATAGTGTCGCTCAATGCGGTTGTAAAGTGTCAGCTCCACCTTTTTCGGGTCGACCATGACAAACTTCAGCTCCGATGGGTGTTTGCAGTAAAGCAATGAGGCAATAATGGCGTTCAATCCTACTGACTTACCTTGACCCGTAGCGCCAGCCATAAGGATGTGAGGCATCTTGGCAAGGTCGAAGACATAGGTCTCGTTTGAAATGGTCTTGCCGATGGCGCAAGGTAGGGCGTATTTAGAGTTTTGGAACTTCTCTGAGCTTAGCACACTACGCATTGAAACGGTTTCAGGCTTGCTGTTTGGCACCTCGATACCGATAGTACCCTTGCCTGGGATGGGGGCAATGATACGAATGCCCAAGGCAGCCAAACTCAAGGCGATGTCATCCTCCAAGTTTTTAATCTTGGAAATTCTGATGCCTGCCGCGGGGACAATTTCATATAAGGTGACCGTGGGGCCTATAGTTGCCTTGATTTTGTCGATGGCGATGCCATAGTTGGCCAAGGTCTCTACAATCTTGTTCTTATTGGCTTCTAATTCCTCACTGTTGATTTCAGATTTCTTGCCGCCGTAGTCGTTGAGCATGTCGAGGGTGGGGAACTTGTAGTCTTTAAGTTCGTATCGTGGGTCAAAAGGTGTATCGATGGTGTGACGTTCCACGTCCTTGCCTTTTTCAACTGTCTCTTCAGCAGGTGTGTTTTCAATGACCAATTCCACCTTTTCGGACTCGTTTTCAGGTTTTTGAATAACGTAATCCTGAGGTTTTGAATCGTTGGTAGCTGTAACGTATGGCTCTAAAGAGATTTCCTGTTTATCAGGCTCGTCTTTGGGATGGATGAGGACGTTGTCTTTGTGCATTTGGTCGGTGTTGTCGTTTTGGGTCACAATTTCAAAGGACGTGTCTTTGGTGAATGAGGTGACGGGGGGCAAGTTAGTCCCTTCGTCTTCGTCATCATTGAAATTGTGGTCGGTGTCTTCGTCACCACCGGTTTTGAAGTTGTTTTCTCTTTCGATTTGCTCTTTGATACGTTGCTCAGCGATGAGGGCCGCCTGATGACGACGCTCGTCTTCGCGTTTCTCACGCAACTCTCTGAAATAGTTGAGCGTAAGGTTGAATTGGTAAACGGCAAAAACTAAGAAAAGGAAAATAAGGATGAGCAATACACCTACCCAGCCTGTATAGGTTTCTAAAAGGTTGTTGAGCCAAAGGCCAACTGCACCTCCAAAGATGGCACAATTGGAAAAGCCGCATTTTTCTCCAGAGAGGAATCCAAATAACAAGGGCAACCAAATCAGGCTGAGTAAAGCATATTTCCATACGCTCCACATGTTTATTTTAGTTGTGTCGAAAAGGCGTAATCCGATGATTGTCAAAAGATAAACGAAGAAGAACGACCCGATGCCGAACGACTCTTTGATGAGCGTTTGTGCCAAGAAAACGCCGGAGCTTCCGGTACGGTTCTCAATGTTGACTTTTTGGCTGAAGATTTGGTAGCCATATTCTTGATGGTGGCCACTGAAAAAGCTTACCAAGTAGGAAATCAAGGCGATGCCCAAGAAGACGGCCAAGCAGAGGAACAGGATGCCGATGATTTTTTGAAGGCGTCCAGCTTCTTTTTTCTCTTTCTGTGGCTTAGCTTCTTTGGATGTCTTCTTTTCCTTGCTTGGTTTTTCCTTTTTGTCTTTCTTTACGTTGGTGTCCTCAACTATAACGGGCAAAGGGTTTTCAATCTCGGGCTCAACTTGCTTCTTCTTGAATGTGTTCTCTTTACGGTTGTTTCCTGCAGTCATTTTCAATCTTCGTTATTGAAGTGCAAAAATAGTTAAAAAACGCAAAAAAGACCACCTAAAGGCAGTCTTTTTTGCTCAAAAGTCAAATGCTTATTTCGGAATTCTAAACATCCTCTTCCAACGAATGCCTCCGTTCTCCTTGTCTAATGAAAGCCAAACGAGCACTGGCTTGCCAACGATGTGGTTTTCAGGAACAAAGCCCCAATAGCGCGAGTCAGCGGAGTTGTGGCGATTGTCACCCATCATCCAGTAGTAGTCCATCTCGAAAGTATAACTGTTGGCGGGCTGGCCGTCGATGTAGATTTGGTTGCCCTGCACCTTCAGGTCGTGGAGTTCGTAGGCATGGATGATACGCTCATAAAGAGGCAGTGTGTTGACATCCAGTTTTACGGTCTCACCTTTCTTAGGGATGTAAAGTGGCCCAAAGTTGTCCACATTCCAAGGATAGAGGTCGGGACGGTTGGGGAAGAGACTGGTACTGGTGCCTTCGCCTGGGGCTTGGACATTTCGCATTACTGAGGTGATGTAAGGAAGCTTGATCAATTCATCTGCCACCTTCGCGCTGATATTGAGGATGAAAGTGTTAGGATCAGCAGTGCGGTAACCTTCAGTGATATTATATTTGTCCAAAGTTTGCTTGTTGATACCGCCATTGGTAGTCACCACGGTGTAGTTGTGCTGCATGTTCTCAGGTTCAAAAGCTTTTTCGCCGTTAATAAACACTACACCGTCAACGATTTTCAGGCTGTCGCCAGGCATACCAATGAGACGTTTTACATAGTTCTCACGTTTGTCGACAGGGTGGCTGATAACTTTGCCGAAATTTTGGTGGTCGTTCCAAACCCTTTGACGACCATATTCGCGCACAAGGTCGTAATAGCTGATGCTACTTTGGAAGATGTCGCAAACCGTGTCGCCTGCAGGATAGTTAAATACTATGGGGTCGTAACGTTTCGTCGTCGACACTCCTGGATAACGGTGATACGGCAGTTTGATCCATTCCACATACGACTTTGCAGTCTTGCTTCCAGGTAAAGTGTTATGCACAAAGGGGAACGAAAGCGGTGTGTTAGGACGTTTCGGACCATAATGTATCTTGCTAACAATCAAATAATCACCAACGCAAAGCGACTTTTCCATACTCGATGTAGGAATAGTGAAGGCTTCGAAAACGTATGTTCTGATAATCAATGCTGCGACCACGGCGAAGACAATGGCATCAAACCACTCTCGGGCAGTCGATTTCTTAGGTCTTGTGGTCGTGAGTGGGTCTTGGTATTTGTCGTCCTTGGCAATGATGGGGAAGAAAATGAAAGGCAAAAGGGCGGCCATGCCTTCCTCCCAGATCTTGAATCGGCCAAAGCACTTGCCCAGTTCGACGAGCATGAGCAGCAGCATGAAGATGTTGATGTAAGGGAAGACGATGAAAAACCACCACCAGAATTTCTTGTGCTTGCCGATGATTTTCAGCATGATATAAATGTTAAAGTAGGGGATGAGGCTGTACCAGCTTTTTTGTCCAGCGGCCTCAAACTGTTTCCAGCAGAACGCGATCGGGATGGTGAACAGTGCCGGAACGATTAAAATGAATAGTATCAGTGACATGATTTATTTTTGTATTTCTATGTTAACGATGATTTTCTCAGATTATTATAAAGGATGTCTTGGCCTTTATTCCCCAAACAAATCCTCCATTCCAAATACGCCAGTCTTGCCGACTAAAAACTCAGCAGCGGCAAGGGCACCTAAGGCAAAGCCTTGACGATTGAAGGCTTCATGAGTGAGCGTGATTTTGTCGGCGGGCGACTCGGCCACAACGCTGTGGATGCCGTTCACCTCGCCTTCGCGTTTTACCTTAATATATAAGGTGTGCTCGGCAGGCATATCAATGCTCCAGTTGTTGTAATTCTGGTTGACGGAAATGATATCGTTCGCCAGTTTCACAGCGGTTCCACTAGGCTTGTCGAGTTTGTGGATGTGATGCGTTTCGGCCATGGAGAGCTGGTAACCGTACTTTTCCGCATATTTTGCCAACTGTTTGTTGAGCAGAAACACGATGTTCATCCCTATGCTGAAGTTGGGCGCATGGAAGAGGCTTTGTTTTTCGTCCAAGCAGCGCTTTTTGATTTCCTCGAAATGGTCTTGCCACGCTGTGGTGCCAACAACAACGGGTAGATGCACGTTGAAGCAGTGGTGGATGTTGCCTACCACTTGGTCAGGTTGACTGAAGTCGATGGCAACGTCAGCCTGTTTCAGCTTTTCGATGCGTTCTTCCCATTCCTTGGGATTGTCGATGGTGACGACGATTTCATGCTGACGGGCGAGGGCGGCTTTCTCTACCTCATGGCCCATCTTTCCATATCCAATTATTGCAATTTTCATGACTAAAAGTTTAACTTAAAAGATAACCCGACTTGGGCATATTGAGGCATCTTGATGGACGGCTCAATAGGTCGAAGATACGGGTCAACGTTGAGGCTAAGGTCGTCGCTGATGTCGTAAGAATAAAGATGCCCATCAACACATGCGTCGAGAATATTCAAACCGTACCAAGCCACGGTAAGAATGCTATAGAACTCAAAATCGCGGCGGTACGATTCCTTGTATGTCTGCAGTTGGCTGTCGGTGTATTTGTTAGCCAAGTCAGTCTCATGTTGGTTTAACATTGCGCCTTCGGGCAAGTCGCCAGTCTTGAATTCGTAAGCGTGGAGATAGGAACGGAATTCGGAATAGTTGCTGTAGACCAAATATCCAAGTCCTCCTAATCCGGCATAAACAATGGGTACTTTCCACCACTTGCCATTGTAGATTTGTCCTAAGCCTGGCAGACAGGCCGACATGATAGTGGCTTTTGTAGGGCTGTGAGGTTTCGTCGCTTTTGGCGACTTGGACGGTTTGTTTTGCTTTACGATGGTGTCGGCGGTGATGAGGGCGTTGCCCACCGTATCAAACACAACATTTTGTGCTTCGGCTTTTGCAAAACCGAGCAGCACAACCATGCTGATGATGAAGAATAAGCGGTGGGGCATGGTGGATTATTTGTTGCCGAACAATTCCATGATGCGGTCAAATTCGGCTTCGTCTTTGAAGTCGATGACCACGCTGCCTTGACCTTTCACATTTCTAGTTACTTTCACCTTGGTATTCAATGTTTGGGAAAGTTTTTTGATTTTGCTTTTGAAATGTTCGGGTATGAAGTTGGTCTGTTTTTTTTCCTTGGCTCCTGGATTTTTGGCTTTCTCGGCCAATTCCTCGGTTTGCCTTACGTTCATTTCGCCTTCGATGATTTGTTGGAGGAGCTTCAACTGCTGCTCCTTGTCAGTGATGTTGATGAGGGCGCGGGCGTGACCCATGGTGATGTGTCCGTCGCGTATGGCAATTTGCACTTCAGCAGGCAGCTTCAACAGTCTTAAGAAGTTGGCTACGGCACTGCGGCTTTTACCCACCTTATCGCTCACTTCTTCCTGTGTCATGTTGCATTCGTCGATGAGGCGCTGATAAGAGATGGCCACTTCGATGGCATTCAGGTTTTCGCGGTGAATGTTCTCGATGAGGGCCAATTCCAGCATCTGCTCGTCGTTGGCCACGCGAATGAATACAGGTATTTTGCTAAGTCCAGCCAGTTTGGAAGCTCTCAAACGTCGTTCTCCTGAAATGAGCTGATATCTGTTATAACCGAGTTTTCTTACTGTAACAGGTTGGATGACACCTTGCTCCTTAATGGATTGTGCCAATTCCCGTAAAGCGGTTTCGTCGAATTCGGTTCTGGGCTGGAAGGGATTGGTTTCAATGAGGTTGATGTCGATTTCGGCGATGGCTCCTGCAACGAAGTCTCCTGAGATGTCTTTGCTAGTGATGTCGGTTTCAGGGCTTTGCAGGATGGCGTCAAGGCCGCGTCCAAGCACTCTTTTGTTTTTGTCTGCCATAGGGGTTTAAGCGTTATTACTGGATAGGTGATTTTTCTCTAAGATTTCCCGAGCGAGGTTCAAGTAGTTGATGGCACCGACGCTTGCAGCGTCGTGCATAATGATGGATTTGCCGAAGCTAGGTGCCTCGCCCAAACGGGTGTTGCGGTTGATGATGGTGTTGAAGACCAAATCCTGGAAATGCATTTTCACTTCTTCCACTACTTGTTTGGAAAGGCGTAGTCGAGTGTCGAACATGGTAAGCAATATGCCTTCGATCTCCAAATCTGGGTTGAGTCGGGTTTGCACAATCTTGATGGTGTTCAACAATTTGCCCAAACCTTCAAGGGCGAAGTATTCGCATTGCACAGGGATGATGACTGAGTCGGCTGCAGTGAGTGAGTTCACTGTCACTAGTCCGAGCGATGGGGAGCAGTCGATGATGATGAAATCATAGTCGTTTTTGATGGTTGAGAGCGAGTGTTTCATCATCTGCTCACGGTTGGGCAAGTTGATCATCTCGATTTCGGCTCCCACTAGGTCGATATGTGCTGGAATCAGAAACAAGTTCGGAGTGCTTGTTTCAATGATGACACTCTTGGGGTCTACATTGTCAATGATGCATTCGTAGATGCTGGTGTCAACAGTCTTGGGATCTACGCCAACGCCAGATGTGGCATTGGCCTGAGGGTCGGCATCGATGAGGAGGGTCTTATATTCAAGTACGGCTAAACTGGCAGCCAAGTTGATGGCGGAAGTGGTCTTGCCTACCCCGCCTTTTTGATTTGCGATTGCTATAATCTTGCCCATGTTGTTTCAACTCGTTTTAACGCTACAAAAGTACGCATTTTTGTGCTGTTTTATTATGGTCGTTTGGCGAAAGTTATCAACACATGTGCGTTTTGTTGATAAGTTCTTGCTTTGGCGGCGATTTGCAATAAAAAAGGCTGCGAATGCTCGCAGCCTTAGTTTTGTGTTTTTGTTTGTAAGAGATTACTTGTCCAGATTGTCGAACCATTTGTCGATGGCGCTGTCGATTTCGTTGTGGCTTTCACCTTCAATGTGGTCATAATGGCGCGGCTCAGGCTGATCGTAGTAATCCGCTGGATACTCACCGGTTTCGACATAGTTGATGGCATCAGTCAGGCCTTTTGAAACCTTCTCGAAATCTTCCTTATAGAGGAAAATTTTATGCTTCTCGTAGAAGAAGCGTTGCAGACCCTCGTCGAAACGGCGCTTGCTTTCAGTTATTGTGATGTACTTTTCGTCGTTCTTGGTTGACTTTACATCGAAAAAGTAAGTTCTCTTTCCTGCTTTCACTGCTTTTGAGAACAGTTCGTCTTTTTCTTTCATTTCTTTTTCTTCCATCATGTCTTTCAATAATTTGATACTTTCTAATCGTTCTTTTTTGTTTGAAAAGTGGGGCAAAAGTAGGAAAAAATTGAATATTGCAGTCTTTTTAATATTATTTTTGCACTCAAAATCTATAATCTTATGGAACTAAATTTGAAACGACCCATTGCTTTTTTTGATTTGGAGACCACGGGGTTGAATACCTCGCACGACCGTATTGTGGAGATGAGCGTGCTGAAAATCAATGTGAACGGTGACGAAGAGCAGCGTGTTTGGTTGCTCAATCCGGAAATACCAATTTCAGCTGAATCCACTTCGGTGCATGGTTATACCAACGAGATGGTTGCCGACAAGCCCACTTTCCGAGAAAAAGCCAAGGAAATCGCCCTGTTTATTGGCAATGCCGACCTCGCTGGTTATAATATTCTTAAATTCGACCTTCCAATGTTGGTGGAGGAGTTTCTTCGTGTCGATTATGATTTCGACCTCAAGGATCGTGACTTCATTGATGTGATGAATATTTACATGAAGATGGAACCACGAACACTGAAGAGCGCTTACCGCTATTTCTGTCACGCAGAATTGGAAGGCGCACATGGCGCTATGGCCGATACCAAAGCTACCTATGATGTGCTCAAGGCCATGCTTGATAAATATCAAGGCGTTGATTTTGAAGATGCTAAAGGGAATAAGTCGCAAGGCCCCACCAACGATATGAAACAGCTTTCCGAGTTTTCGGCACACCACAAGAACGCTGACCTCTCGGGACAAATCATTTTTGACGATGAAGGCAATGAGGTGTTCATGTTTGGCAAACACAAGGGTAAGCGTGTTGAAGATGTGTTTCGCATCGAGCCTCCTTATTACGATTGGATCATGAAAAACGACTTTCCTCGCTATACGAAAAAGGTGGTGACCGCTATCAAGTTGCGTATGGGTGGAAAAACTGTAAAACACTAAAGCAATGAAAATCATTTGTGTAGGGCGCAACTATTTGGCGCATGTCAAGGAATTGGACAATGACCTGCCGACCGAACCCATGTTTTTCATGAAGCCTGAAACGGCATTGTTGGCTCCTGGTGAGTCGTTTCCTTATCCCGATTTCAGCAAGGAAATCCATTACGAGACGGAATTGGTGCTTCACATCTGCAAGACGGGCAAGGCGATTGATGAAAAGTCGGCTTCTGAGTATTATGATGCCGTCACAGTGGGCATCGATTTCACCGCTCGAGACCTGCAAAACAGATGCAAGGCCAAAGGCCATCCTTGGGAAATTGCCAAGGCGTTTGATTATTCAGCTCCATTCGGTGAGTTCAAGATGATCAGTGCGTTGAAACATCCTGAGGATATCACTTTTGGCATGAAACTCAATGGCAAATGGGTGCAGCAAGGGCATAGCCGCGACATGATTTTCAGCTTTGATAGAATCATTGCCCATGTCTCGCGTTTCGTCACCTTGAATGAAGGCGACTGCATCTTCACTGGCACGCCACAAGGAGTTGGTGAGGTGCATGTTGGAGACAGATTGGAGCTTTTTTTGGAAGATGAGCCAATGTTTTGGTTTAGAATTAATTAAATGATAATCAATAAAATAAAACTATGAAAAAACTATTGTTTATTGCCCTGCTTGCAGCGGCATTTCAACTCTCGGCCCAGCCTTTATGGATGCGCCACAATGTGATTTCGCCTCAGGGCGACAAAATTGCCTTTTGCTATAAAGGCGATGTATATGTGGTGGACTCCAAAGGAGGCAAAGCACTGCAAATCACAACTAACGCTGCTTATGATGGCGACCCGATATGGTCGCCAGACGGCAAACAAATTGCTTTCGCAACCGACCGTAACGGTAACTTTGATGTTTATCTCGTTGCTGCAGAAGGTGGCGTGGCCCAGCGTATTACGACCAATTCGGCCAGCGAGATCCCGCTAGCCTTCTCTCCCGATGGCAAGGAAATCTATTTCTCCGCGCAAATCCAGAAAGCGGCCGAGAATGTTCAGTTTGCCTCAGGTTGGATCACTGAATTATATAAGGTGGGCATCGGAGGTGGTCGTCCTGAACAGGTGGTGGCTGTGCCAGTGTCAAGCATGTCGTTTGATAAAGACGGCAAGTCGTTCCTCTACTACGACCGAAAAGGCAGCGAAAATGTGTGGCGCAAGCATCATGTGTCATCCGTGGCCCGTGATGTGGTGTATTACAATGCCAAGAAAAAGACGCATACGATTCTCACTACCAATGTCGGTGAGGACCGTGACCCAAGATATCTGCCTGGCTATAAAGATGTCGTGTTCTTGAGCGAACGCAACAATGGTAGCTTCAATGTCTATAAGGCACCTTCCAACAATCTCGAACAGGTGGAGGCAGTGACGCATTTCAAGACCCATCCCGTACGTTTCCTGAGCGTAGCTAACGACGGCCTGTTGTGCTACGGTTATATGGGTGAAATCTATACCCAACGTATTGGCAGCGAGCCTCAAAAAGTGAACATCGAAATCGTGAATGACCAAGAACCTGAACAGTTGGTAAAACAGGATTTTAAAGGCATAGGTGACTTCGCGTTAAGTGATGACGGCAAATTGATTGCTTTCATTTCGCGTGGTGAACTTTTTGTGACCGGTGTGGATGAATATGCTACCACAAAGCAGATTACGCGTACAGCGGAGGCTGAACGCAGCCCTTCGTTCTCTAAGGATGGCCGCACCATCGTTTATGCCTCGGAACGCGACGGCTATTGGAACCTCTATAAAGCCACCATTGAACGAAAGGAGGACTACAACTTTGCATACGCCACGTTGGTGGAGGAGAAGCCATTGTTCGGTAATGACGGTATCGAGCGCATCGCCCCGACCTTTTCACCTGATGGCAAGGAAATCGCATTTATTGAAAACCGTAGCGTGTTGAAAGTCTATAATGTGGCTTCGAAACAGGTGCGTCAAATCACTGACGGTCGACAGCATTACGAAACCGACGACTACGGTTTCTCCTACAAATGGTCGCCCGACGGACAATGGTTTGCCTTGACCTTAATCAGCAACATGCGTGACCCCTATTCTGACATTGGTATTGTGAAGGCTGATGGCTCGCAAAAAATATACAACATCACTGAGAGTGCCTATATCGATGGGAGTCCACAATGGGTGATGGATGGTAATGCAATCATCTATCGTTCAAATCGATATGGTATGCGTTCGCATGCCTCTTGGGGTAGTCAAAACGATGCTTTCATCGCTTTTTTGAATCAAGAGTCTTATGATAAGTTCCGCCTCAATAAAGAAGACTTTGCCTTGTTGAAAGAAACCGAGAAAACTGCCAAGGACAAACCGAAAGATGAACCAAAAGATGATGGAAAAGATAAGAAAAAAGGCAAAAAAGACAATAAAAAGGATGAGAAGCAAGATGAGAAAAAAGATGAAAAGCCCAAAGAGGCAAAAAGAATGGAGGTGGATTTGGAACATCTCCAAGACCGTGTGATGAGGTTGACGCCCATGTCGTCAAACTTGAGCGGCATGGCGCTCACCAATGATGGCGAGAAGTTCTACTTCATGACTTCATTTGAGAAAGGCTATGACCTTTGGGAAATGGATGTGCGCGAGAAGTCGATGAAGATTACGAAGAAGTTGGGGCAGGGCGGTGCTCAGCTGAGGATGAACGGCGACAACCTCTTCCTGCTTTCGGGTGGCAACCTTCAAAAACTCGACAAGGGCGGCAAGTCGACATCGATTAAGTATGATGCTACCATGGAACTCAACCTTGCCAATGAGCGTGAGTATATGTTCAACCATGTCTTCCTGCAAATCGAGAAGCGTTTCTTCATGAAGGACCATCATGGCGTTGACCTTGGATTGATGAAGGAAGCCTATCATCCTTTCTTGGCGCATATCAACAACAATTACGACTATTCGGAGATGTTGAGCGAAATTTTAGGCGAGTTGAATGTGTCGCATACGGGCTCTGGTTACCGGCCTTCAAATCGTGGCGGTGACGCAACGGCTGAATTTGGTGTGTTGCTCGATCTCGATTATAAGGGAGATGGTTTGAAGATCGCCGAGGTGGTTGAAGGTGGCCCCTTCGACAAAGGCAAATCGAAAGTGAAGGCTGGCTGCATCATTGAAAAGATTGATGGCGTGGAGATTACCAAAGACATGGACTATTATCCTTTACTCAACAACAAGCGCGATAAGACCGTTTTGGTGACCCTCAAAGACGGTGATAAGACTTGGGAAGAGACCGTGAAACCCATCAGCCATGGCGCGATGAACGAGTTGCTTTATAACCGTTGGGTGAAGCATAACGAGGAGACTGTGAAGAAACTATCCAACGGTCGTTTGGGTTATGTCCACATCAAGAGTATGGGCGATGCCAGCTACCGCGACGTGTATTCACAAATCCTCGGAAAGTACAACCTCTGCGATGGTATCGTCATCGATACCCGTTTCAATGGTGGAGGTCGCCTGCATGAGGATATCGAAATCTTGTTCAGTGGCGAGAAATACCTCGAACAAGTCATCAACGACAGCGTAGCCTGTGTGATGCCTTCACGACGTTATAACAAACCTTCCATCATGCTTATTGGCGAGGCCAACTATAGCAATGCACACGGTACGCCTTGGGTGTATAAATACAAGAAAATGGGTAACCTCGTCGGTATGCCTGTGCCTGGCACCATGTCGAGCGTGACATGGGAAACCTTGCAAGACCCATCGCTATATTTCGGATTACCCGTAGTGGGGTATCGTACTGAACAAGGCAATTGGTTGGAAAACACGCAGCTGGAACCTGATATCAAGGTGCGTAATACACCCGAGAAGTTGGCCGAAGGCGTGGATGAACAGCTCGAAGCTGCAGTTAGGGAATTGCTGAATGAGGTGAAGGATTTCCATTATTGGGGAAAATAACAAAGGCCTATGGTTTATGGCCAATGGCTTGCCCTTACCATGGGTCAGCCATTGGCCATAGGCAATAATTTGCATGATTCTTGCGTTAGCATGGGAAAAGAGTCTTTCCCATGCGAATTCGTTTGTGCTTTATTGTGATATTGGCTTTCATTAGCCTTTCTGTATTATCACATCACGTGGTGGAGCAGGACGGATATTATGAGGTGGAGCATACTTGGGTGTATCAAGGGAAAGCGTGTTCTGTTACCTTGAATATTAGTTCAGGATTGTACAATTATTACCAAAACGAACGTGAGCATTTGGCCTATCGGTACCAATTCAATGGGAGCGAGATGCCGCCGAATTACTTTGGTTTCATGCTCTCCAAACATGACCGTTCTGTGTTAGGGGCTTTGGCCAATGAATTCAGCAGTCATAGTATGACAGAGAAGGAAGAAGTTGAATTGGCATTGACGTTTGTGCAATCTTTGCCATATGCATATGATTCCATCACAAAAGGTACGGATGAATACTTGCGCTATCCCATTGAGACCTTAGTGGATGGATGTGGCGATTGTGAGGACAAGGTGGCTTTGCTGGCTGCCTTGCTCTATGAGATGGACGTGGATTTTGTTTTGTTGATCTTGCCCGAACACATGGCTATAGGCGTGCATTGTGATGGAGTGGAGACGGAGCGGTATTTGCTCTTCCGCGACAAACCATACTATTATGTGGAGACAACCATGGAAGGATGGCAGATGGGGCAAATTCCAGAGGACTATTATGATGCCGAGATGGAGGCTGTGCCTGTTGACGACAATCCAAGCCTGCTCATCAAAGGCGTTCGGTTCGAATCGCAGCCGGCTCCTGTTTTCCATAAGGCTGTTTGTGATTTGGAACTTGATTTGCACAACCTAGGGCCAGGAAAGGTGACGGAGCTTCAAGTGCATGTACTGGTCATTGAAAAGGGCAGGAAGGCTCGCTTATTGGCAGAAGAATTCTTTTCACTTGATGATATGCAGGAAGGCGAACAGCGCACTGAAACATTGTCGTTTAAGAGCTTGATTAAGGAAAACTGTATCTTGAAAGTGGAGCTCATCAGCGAAGAGGTCTCACCGCTTTCCTATCAAGTGGGGTTGAATTATAGCCGGATGGAGCAGTGACTAAAATCACTCCACCATCACCTCATCCATGAAAATCCATGAATCGTAGCCGGCGCCTGGCAAGCCTTCGGGCAGTTTGCCTGGGTTTTTCACCACGATGCGCAGGTAACGCGATGAGAGATTGGGCGTTGCAAAACGTTCACGGAAGGTGTGGTCGCCTGTCAAGGGTATCTCGGTTGATAGATTGTAAGTCTTGTAAGGTTTGTAGTTCTTGCCGTCATTGGAAGTGTAGACTTCCACCACCTTGGGACGCAAAATCCAGTCATGTGCATTTACCAAAAAGCCGATATTCAACGCATTGACTTTCGTCCAAGTGCCCAAGTCGATTTCAAGGTCGGCATTGATACCGTAGAAGCCTTGCCAGTGGCCGTCTTGATAGTCATTGCTGCCGAGGCTGCCGTCAAGAAGAGCGCCGTCGCCGCCGCCTGAGTATTCTGGACGGTAGTTGCCTGCCGGACTGTTCAGTTGCTTCAGTTTTCCCATACCTTTGTGGTAGCAGAAATAACGCTCGGCGCGAATGGCTTCACCCAAAGCATTGAAACAAGCTGTCTTCACAAGGCAAGGCCGCTCCAAAATGATAGGATTGTGGTAGACGGAATCGTTTGCCGTAACATCTTTCCCGTCAACGGTATAGTGGATTTCCTTGTCGTTGAAAATGGTCTTCAGCACAACTGCGGCATCGCCGTTCTCATTGGTTACGGGCTCTATGAACGGCAAGTACTCAAGTTGCTGCAATTCCATGGCGATGTCATCGTATTTCTTCATATTGACATCGAGCCAATAGGGGCGACTTTCGATGTTCCACACATGGACATATTCGTTTTTCAGGTTGTGGAGCGAGGTGATGAGATCTAACAACATTCGTCTGCTCTCGGCAATGTTGGCCTCGGTAGGGTTATTGTAAGTGCGATACAACTGGCAGCGGGCGATGTTGCGCTCGGCGCACCATTGCATCCGATGTGCAGCATAGATGGCGTTGTCAAAAAGATTGGCGTTGCGTTTTATGTGTTGTTTGTCGTTGATTAGGGATTTCTCTAAAACGGATAGTGATATAGACGCCTTTTGGTTCAGCGCTTTGATGGAGTCGTTGACAAGGGCGGGGTAGAACGGTGTCATGGGCTCTGTCATCGCCGTGAACTTGCCTATGCCGTCGATTTTCGTCCATTCCGAAAGTTCGTCGAGATGCTGGCATATTTCATCGGAGAGGCTCTCTAGGAAATGTACAGTGAAGTTGGCTTCGGTGTTGCGTTCCTGTGTGGTGGTTGGATTCCAACTGGTCTCTGCACCCAAGGCAAGACCGTATAATGCGCAATTGGTTAGCGACTCTCCGAAGTCATCCCAACAGGTGTTGATAACGCCTAATGCACCATTTTTGTAACCGTCGCGGCACAAGTTGGCAATGTTCGACTTAAACTCATAATGTTTGGGCCAAACCCTTTCTGAAAGGCTTACCCCAGGAGCCACAAAATAGTTGCGGCCAGACTTAACGTATGGTTGCAAGAATTCATCGAAACTGTCGATGCCCACATAACTCCATGCAATGAGGTAGATGTCTTTGTCCAGATTTTCAAGGATTTCCGGGTGTTGGTCGGCAATGTCGCCCCACATCATCACGCGCTTGCGGTAGGGACGTAGCATTCGGTTGACGCGGTTGATGTGTTGGTAGTAAACTGTTTCGGCTCCAATGGAATCCACATAAGCTTTGGCATAGCCTTGACCAAGGCTCTCAGTTTCGTCGCAGTTAATGTTGAAATACGGAGATTTATAAGCTCTTGCGACTTCACGGAGATGGTCTTCCAAGAACTTATAGGTTTCTTTTTTGGCTGGATTGAGGTTCCATTTTGTGTCGGCCAAATCGCTGTAGAAGGGGTTGCACAAAATCTCCTCGAAATGCCCAAAACACTGCTGATTGCCAATGATTTGGATGTGATACGGCCTGCAAAACTCCTCCAATTCCTTGATTTCCTCGGCGGTGAAAGCATCGGTGGGGGCAATGTCGGGGTGGCATTTGGTCTTGAAGGTGTGTTCGGTGTAGAGCGAGAATGCGTTGATTTTACACTCAGCCATTTGTGGGATGAGGTGTTTCAAATACTCCATGCTGACGATGGGGCCTCGGCTGATATCGTCTTGCCAGGCGCGAATCTTGAAGTTAGGCCAGTCGGTGATGGTCATGCAGGGGATGAAGATTTTACCTTTGTTGATAATGAAGGAGTAACGGTAGAGTTGTTTTAGGCTCTGTGTGGCATAAAAAAGACCCGTGGCGGTGGTGGCCTCCATGCGGATAAAGTTGTGGCTGACAGTCAGTTTGTAGGCTTGGTCTTCGTTTTCGCTCACGCCGAGGTGGTCGGTCTTGATGAGTTCGATGAACTGGTTGCCTTTAATGACACCACGCGCAAACTGTACATTCTTGCCGCTGATTTGGTTCAAGTCGTTGCGAAACAATGTCACGATTTGGCTGATTTCAGCGTCAGAGGCATCATAAGTTAAGATGACGTTTTCGTCCCAAATAAACAGACCTTCAGTGACTTTAGCTTGCTGTGGAGTGGGGAGGATATGCACGTTTTGCGAAAAAACACTCGTTGCAAAAAAGCATAGGATAATGAGGAATTTGAGTTTCATCAGTAGTAAAATTTGTGCAAAAATAAGAAAAAGCCCAAATGCTTTGCAACATTAGGGCTTTGTGGTTTCTGGAGCTTTATTGCTTAATTTCCGATCTCATACATGTAGCCGTGGTATTGCAACGAAGCATCGATGATTGGGAAGAAGAATTCGTCGTCATGTTCCACATTTTTCAGTTTCAAGTTTTCCATGATGATGGTCTTGGTGCCGTCGTCATTTGTGGTGACTTTCATCGTGCCACTCTTGGCGATATAGCCTGTTTGGGGTTGGAAAGTCCAGAAGTCGCCATCGAGAGCAACGTGCACGCATGGGAATTTGGGCAGATAAGGTGTGAACAGGTATCCAAGTTGGTATTCACCCTCCAAGGTTTCGTTGCCAAGATAACTGACGATGAAGAAACGCTTGCGATTGGCTGACATAAAGAGCATGGATCTGACACCATAATAGTTGCCGATGGTATCCATGCCTCCGAGGGAGGTGATGCCTGCTAGGCCGATAGGACTTTCTATGTCCTTGATTTTAAACTTGTTGTTGGAGTCAAAGGCATAAGGAGTCAGCGTGCCACTGAAGTTGAGGGCTAAGTTAATGTTTTGGTTGTTTGCATTGGTACCCATACATTGTGACAAAATGACGGTGTAGGTGCCATTGTTTTCGGTGATAGAAAGTACGCCGTTCATCCAGTAATAAGTGTCGCCATAACACAAGGTATCGGCACCCATGATGAAGGGCAGTTCACCAAGGTTAAACTCGTGGAAGCCGATCACGGAAGGGACGGGATCCTTGGTGTTGTTGCCAATCGTATAGGTGCCAGGAGTGATGTTGCCGTTGAAGACGATGGCAATACCATCGTTTTTGGCGGCGGTCACCTCCTTGGAAGCCAAAACGATGGCCTTCTTTTGACCATAGGTGACAGCTTTTGAGGTAGCGATGTCCATGGTTTTGTTGCCTACGGTCATGGTTCCAGTCTCCACTTCAGGAGTCACATTACTGTTGTTTCCATTGTTTTTGTTGCAACTGGTGCCGAGTAGGGCTAAGCCACAGAAAAGCACCAAGCTAAAAAATACTTTTTTCATGACGATGATGATTTAAAATGTCTTTATTACATAACAAATAATAACCGCAAAAATTATGCCGATTCGCTTATATATTCAGCTTCAGCTGTATCTCCTCTACCTGCCGTTTCAGTTCCTGAACGGTTTGGATAAGTTCCTCCTCACGGAAACGGTTTTCACGCTGTTCGGGCATCTCCGCGCTGATGTAGTGCACGAATTTCCATACCTCTTTAATATTGGCGGCGGGCAGATCGTAAGGTTGGTAAAGTGGGTTGAGCGAACTGAGTGTGAGTTTGCTCTCGTGCTCGATTTTGTTGTCCACGATCTTGAAGACGATGCCGTCGTCCTGCGTGAGCACGATGTAAGGCTGGCCGCTGCGGATGTAGGTCCAATCGATGACGTATTCGCCAGTCACATAAGAACCGTCGGGGATGGGCAGCATCGAGTCGCCACTGATTTGGAAGGTGCGGTACTTACGGTCGCGCGAAAGGAAAGGCATGGTAAAAGTCGGCAATACCTTGATGTATTCCGGGTCGGCGAACCCCGTAGCATAGCCTGCCTTGGCCTTCTCGGTCACGAGTTCGATGTTCTCGTTGTTGTTGTTGTTGACGGTGGTGGCCAGCACGCGCAGGTTGCTGCCTTTCAGGTGCACGTCGTAGCCGCGTTCCAATTGCGAGAGTTGGATGGGGCTGATGCTGCTCAAGTCGACCTTCACCAAAGTGTCAATGGCGATGCCGAAATATTTCGAGAAGGCCACCAAGGCCTCGAGGTTGGGCTCGGCGACGCCGTTTTCATAGCCGCTCAATGTGGAGCGCTTCATTTGCAGGGCAAAAGCCACATCGTCTTGTGTGCGATTGCGATGCTTGCGCAAAAATTTTATGTTCGTGTTGAAGTACATGATATTGTGGGATTTAAAATTCAAAATTCAAGATTTAAAAAATTTCTCTACTTTTTTATATGTTGTTTCAAATATAATGATTAGTTTTATGGCGGATATTTTGATTAAAAACTCGTCAAAAATACAACTTTTTTGGAACATGCAAGCGTTTTGGGCAAAAAAAGGAGGATTTTTTATGGAAAGAACAATTTTGCATTTGGATTTGGATACCTTTTTTGTGTCGGTGGAGCGGCTAATCAACCCTTCGTTGGACGGCAAGCCGGTCATCGTTGGCGGTATGTCGGACCGTGGTGTGGTTTCCACGTGCAGCTATGAAGCGCGTCGTTTCGGGGTGCATTCGGCTATGCCGATGCGTACGGCGCGGCAGTTGTGTTCGCAGGCGGTATTCATCCGTGGCGACATGGAACTCTATAGCCGATATTCCCGTCTCGTGACCGACATCATTGCTGATAGTGCACCTGTCTACGAGAAGATGTCAATCGATGAGCATTACTTAGACCTGACGGGTATGGATCGTTTCCACGACTGCCAACAGTGGTCGCATGAGTTGCGGCAACGTATTATCAAGGAGTCGGGGCTGCCAATTTCGTTTGGATTGTCGGAAAACAAGACCGTCGCGAAGATTGCTACAGGTCAGGCCAAGCCCAACGGCGAGTTGCAGGTGCCTACACCTTATATTAATAGTTTTCTTGACCCGCTGTCGGTGCAGAAAATCCCGATGGTGGGCGAGAAGACTTACCATTTGCTCCGCTCGATGGGCGTGGAGAAAATCGGCACCTTGCGCCGCCTGCCACCGCTCGCGATGGAACGCGCCATGGGCAAACACGGTCTCGACATTTGGAAGAAGGCCAATGGTCAAGACAACACGCCCGTGTGCCCTTACCAAGAGCGGAAGTCCATCAGCAAGGAACGAACGTTTGAGCAAGATACCATTGACGTGACGACCATCAAGCAATGCCTGGCACGTATGGTGGAAAGCCTCGGCTTCGACCTGCGCTCGCAAGGCAAACTGGCAGGTTGCGTGACGGTGAAAATTCGTTATTCGAACTTCGACACGCATGACATGCAGCAGCGCATCCCTTACACCGCTTTCGACCATGTGCTACGCGAAACGGTAAATGGCATATTCGACAAACTGTACAATCGAAGGATGATGATACGGCTTGTGGGTGTGCGCTTCGGCGAATTGGTCAGCGGCGCGCCGCAATTGGCCTTGTTTGACGATAATATGGAACTGACGAATCTCTATTCCGCGATGGACAAGATAAAATTACGCTTTGGGGAACAAATCATACATCGGGCGGCGGGATGACGACGACCATGGCCTATAGCCTATGGCTTACCTTTACGTTGAGGCAGCCATTAGCCATCAGTCATTGGTCGACTGAATAACAATATAACTAAACAACTGAATTGCAACTCAACGTCCATTCATATAACAGCCTATGCTATGGCACGATGCCGATTGCGGAATTGGTCACGAAGGCCGCCGCGCTCGGTTATGCCGTCTTGCCTTTAACCGACATCAACACGACGATGGGTGCCGCTGATTTCGTGTTTGATTGCCAAAAGAAAGGCATCCGGCCCGTCGTCGGTGCGGAATTTCGCAATGGCAACGAATTACTATATGTGGCTTTGGCTAAAAACGACAGAGGTTTCGCTGAACTGAACCGTTTCTTGACACAACATAACCTCACCAAACAGCCTTTTCCTGAAATTGCACCCGATTGGGAACAGGTTTTCGTGATTTACCCTTTCGGGAAACGGAAACCGAACATGCTGAAAGTGAACGAATTTCTTGGCGTGCGTTTCTCCCAACTGACCAAACTGTACAACTGCGAATCCTTTGAGAAATTGGTCGCCATGCAACCTGTGACCTTTGCAGAGGAAGGTGATTTTCAGCTGCATCAATGTATGAGAGCCATTGATGAAAACGTGCTGATTTCACGCCTCGAACCAACGAGTTGTGCCGCATCGGATGAGATATTGTTGCCCGTCGAAAGGCTGAAAACCACTTTTGCGCTTTATCCGCAACTAGTTGAGAATGCGGAGCGTATATTGGACGAATGCGACATCACCATGAATGCAAGTGTGAAAAACAAACGCACATTTATGGGCAATGTCTATGACGATATGGAACTGCTGCGTCAAAAAGCTTTTGAAGGGATGATTTATCGTTATGGAACGACAAATAAAAATGCTTATCGCCGCATTGAAAAAGAACTTGACATTATCGAACGGATGGGCTTTTGCGCCTATTTTCTCATCGCATCCGACATTGTTGACTATGCCATGTCGCAGGGCTTTTACCATGTTGGTCGCGGTAGTGGAGCCAATAGTGTGGTAGCTTATTGTCTGAAAATTACCGATGTGGATCCAATTGAGTTGGACTTATACTTTGAGCGTTTCCTCAACCCCAAACGGAGCAGTCCCCCCGACTTTGACCTTGATTTTTCGTGGAAAGATAGGGACAAAGTCATCGCTTACATTTTTAATAAATACGGTAAGGAATATGTGGCATTGCTTGGCGCGACAGTCACTTTCCAAAGCAATTCGCTTTGTCGCGAACTGGGCAAAGTGTTTGGTCTGCCCAAAGGCGAAATCGACCAAATGGAGCGCAACCCTGAGACCTTCGCCCGACAGAGTGACATCGGACGGCAGATTCTGGCCATCGCCGAGCGCCTCCGCGACTTTCCGCGTCAGCGTTCCATCCATGCTGGAGGCGTGCTGATTACAGAAAGTCCCATCACCGATTACACGGCTTTGGATTTGCCGCCCAAAGGCTTCTCCACCACGCAATACGACATGTATTCCGCCGAGAAAGTCGGCCTCATCAAAATCGACATCCTCAGCCAGCGCGGCATCGCTCATATTCGTGACGCTGTGGAGATGGTGGAGCATAACCGTGGCATTTGCATTGACATTCACCAAATTAATGCGCTGAAGCAAGACGAACTTATACGTCGTCAATTGCTCAGGGCCGAGACCTGCGGTTGTTTCTACATTGAGAGTCCGGCCATGCGTGGCCTGTTGCGAAAGTTGCGTTGTGCTGACTATAAGACTTTGGTTGCAGCCAGTTCCATTATTCGGCCGGGTGTGGCCAGGTCGGGCATGATGCGTGAATACATCAATCGATTCCATCATCCTGAAACTGTAGATTATAAGCATCCGCTGCTGAAAGAACTGCTGGCCGAAACCTATGGTGTGATGATTTATCAGGAGGATGTGCTGAAGGTGGGGCATTATTTTGCTGGTTTGGACTTGGCTGAAGCCGATGTGCTGCGTCGCATGATGGGGCATAAGATGCGTGACAAATCTGAATTTGAGGAGGTCACAAAACGCTTTTTCGATAATTGTAAAGCCAAAGGCTACCCTGATGACTTGGTGCGCGAACTCTGGCGGCAGATTGAGTCGTTTTCTGGGTATTCGTTTTCCAAGGCACATTCGGCATCTTACGCTGTGGAGAGCTATCAGAGCCTCTATCTGAAAAGCCATTATCCGCTTGAGTTTCAGGTGGCTGTGATTAACAATTTCGGTGGATTCTACCAGACTTGGTTTTATTTCAATGAGGCGCGACGCATGGGTGCGAAGATTCATCTGCCTTGCGTCAATCGCAGCAGTTACCTCACATCGTTGAATGGTAGGACGATTTTCATGGGTTTTGTACATCTGCAAGGTGTTGAACAACAATTTGTTGAACGGTTTATTGCCGAACGCGAAGCCCATGGCCCTTTCACTAATTTAGATAATTTCATTGCTCGGGTGCCATTTTCGTTGGAGCAGCTTGTCTTGCTCATTCGTGGCGGCGCGTTTAATTTCACGAAAAAAACGAAAGCCGAACTTCTATGGCAGGCGCATCTTAACAAAAGCGAAGGCAAGAAAGAACAGCCTGAAACACTTTTTAAGCTTGAAAACCAATATTTTGAGTTTCCTAATTTTTCGATTGACACCTTGCAAAACGCTTACGATGAGATAGAACTTTATGGCTTCCCCGTCTCTTTGACTTGGTTCGACCTGCTGAAAACTAAGTTTCGTGGTGAGTTGATGGCTTGTCAGATGCTGCATTTCGTTGGATGTCATTATCGGATGTTGGGCAAGCTGGTGACAGTCAAGTATGTGCGCACCTGCAAAGGGGAAACGATGGCGCTTGCCACCTTTGTGGATGCTACGGGCGAGGCTTTCGACACGGTTCATTTTCCAAAAGTGTTGAAAACATGGCCGTTCCAAGGTGATGGTGTGTATCTGCTTTTGGGCAAGGTCACTGAGGAGTTTGGGCAGCCGTCACTTGAAGTGGAGAAAATGGAGCGATTGGGGTATAAAGTTATGCAATAATCGAAAAAAGAAGAACATTTCTGCAGATTGCTTGAAAATCTAAGTGTCGAATCCCCAATGTTTTGTATCTTTGCACAAATTTTATCAAGACAAAATGCGTAGAAAACTGTTTTTATTATTGATGTGCTTTTTTGTGCTGATATTCAGTTCGTTTGCTCAGCAAAAAGCGCAAATTTCAGGCGTTGTCAAGGATGCAGAGACGAACGAAACCTTGATTGGCGTATCCATTTATGAAGAGCAACTTCAGTTGGGAACCACGACCGATGAGAAAGGCCGCTACGAGTTGGAACTGCCTTTCGGCGAACATCGCTTGAGAATATCCTATGTAGGTTATACGACTATTGAGAAAAAAGTCAGTGTCGGAAATAAACCGATTACACTTAATGTGAAGTTACATACAGAATCGGAAAAACTCTCGGAGGTGGAAGTTACTGGCGAACGCAAGGACCGTAATGTGTCAGTCATGGCGATGAGCGTGCAGACCCTCGACATGATTACCATCAAAAAGATTCCGGCGCTGATGGGTGAGGTGGACGTCATTAAGACCATCACGCTGCTGCCGGGTGTGCAATCGGCCTCGGAGGGCTCTTCGGGTTTCAGTGTGCGCGGTGGTGCCACTGACCATAATCTTATCCTTCTTGATGGTGCCCCAATTTACAATGCTTCGCATTTCCTCGGATTCTTCTCCGTTTTCAACAATGATGTAGTGAAAGATGCCACGCTATATAAAGGAGATATTCCTGCCAATTATGGAGGCCGTCTTTCCTCAGTTCTTGATATTACGGTGAAAGACGAAATGCCGAAAAGGTTTAGCGGTCAAGGTGGCATTGGCTTAGTGACGAGCCGCATGATGCTTGAAGCGCCGCTTTTTGATCAAAAAACTTCGGTGTTGTTGGCGGGTCGTACTACATACGCGGGGCTTATTCTGCCTTTTATGGGTAAGGATTTGAATAAATCGGCTCTGTATTTCTATGATGTGAATGCCAAAGTGACGCAGGTTCTTGACAAAAACAATCGTCTTTATTTTTCGTTGTATCATGGCTATGACAAGTTTTCGATGCAAGAGATGATTAGGATGGGCTACGGGAACAGCAGCGCTACGGTTCGGTGGAATCATATTTTCTCCGACAAGTTGACCTCCAACTTGTCGCTTATCGGTTCGAGATACAACTATTCCATCGGACTGAAATATGACCCCTATGATTTTAACATAAAAGCGGGTACGGAAGCTGCCAGTCTTGCTTACGACTTCACCATGATTTGGAATGACCAGCATATTTCGAAATTTGGATTGACGACAGGAATCCAATCCTACAAGCAGGGCGAAATTGATGATAAAGGTGGAGCCTTGGCGCAATACCTTCAGATCGACCAGACCAAGACGGTGACCCGAAAGGGATTGGAGCATGCTTTGTATTTGACCCATGACTATTCCCCCTCACCTCGTTTTTCTTTCCGTTTGGGCGTGAGGTTGTCGTGTTTCCAGAATATCGGAGAGGAAGATTTCTTCACTTTCGATGACGTGCTTTATCATGTGCAGGACACCATTCACTATGGCAAGGGTGAGATTTTCAATACGGAAATCCATCCCGAGCCGCGTGTTGCTGCCATGTACAGAATCAACGAGAAGTCTTCCATCAAGGCTTCCTATTCACGCACAGTGCAATATGCTCAGGTTTCTTCTTCAGCAACAGGAGGCCTGCCTTTTGATGTGTGGTTTCCAGTTAGTCCTAATGTGAAACCTCAAAAGTGTGATCAGTTTGCACTGGGCTATTTCAGGAATTTTAAGAATGATGCTATTGAGACTTCAGTCGAAGTGTATTACAAGAACCTTCAGGATGTCATCGATTTTAAGGACAATGCCATTACTTATGGTTATTTGTTGATTGACGGTGAGTTGCGTTTTGGCAAGGGACGCTCCTATGGTGCTGAATTCCTGGTGAGGAAGAATGTTGGCAAATTCACAGGCTGGATTTCCTATACGTATTCCCGTTCCTTTAGGACAATCAAGGGTATCGATCATGGGCTTGAATACCGTTCGCCTTACGATAGACCACATAACCTTGTTATCGTCGCCAATTATGACATGACACCACGAATCAGTTTTGCAGCCACCTGGATTTACAATACAGGTAAACCTGTAACCTATCCTTACGGACAGTATACTATCAATGGTTCCACTTATGCCGTATATAACGGTAAACGTAATCAGAGCCGTTATCCTGATTATCACCGTTTGGATCTTTCGTTTACTTGCAAATTAGGTCGATTGGATAACACAAAATGGCAAAGTGAGCTAAATGTTTCTGTTTATAACGCCTATGCAAGACATAATACTTGGGCCATCACATTCGACCAAGATAAAAATGGTGGTATCACTACCAAAAACATGTATCTGTTCTCGGCCGTTCCTTCTATTTCCTACAACTTCAAATTCTAAGCATTATGAAATCTTTGTATAAAGGATTGGTTATATGTGCATTGCTCGGATTCGCTTCGTGTACCGAAGATATTGTCATTGACTTGGAGAAAGGTGATCCGATGATTGGAGTTGAGGCGTCGTTTTCCAACGAGTTGAAATGTCATGAAGCCATACTCAGCTATACTGCCGACTTCTATAATAAGGATGATATTCGTATGGTAAAAGGGGCTACAGTGTATGTTACGGATGGGATAGATACGGTGTTTTATTATGAGGATTTGGAAAGGGAAGGCTATTATGTTACTGAACCTGTTGCCGGTAAAAAAAACACCTTATACCGTCTTTGTGTCGATGTGCCTGAGTCCGATGGCGAAATTGTGCATCTCTTTTCCGAGAGTTTGCTTCCCGACAACGTTGAGGTGATAGACAGTATCGTCATCAAGCCTTATAACGGTGTCGAAGATACCCTTCCCACGGTTTTCTTTTTAGATACTATTGAGTGGGTTTACCCGTATTTTCAGAGTCTTCCTGACCCTGAAATTATCTATATGCCGAATATCTACAAAAACGACACATTGTTAACCGACACTTTGACCCAAAGCATGCTGATCCCTGTGGGGGGGTATGCCGGTTACTATATCAATGGTCCAGAGATGCTTGCTGCCAATAAAGAGATTCCAGTCTATTATTTCATGAAACGCAAATTGAAGGAAGGCGACCGCATTCGTTTGGACTTGTGTAGTATTCCGTCGGATTACATCTCATATTATTATACCCTGATCATGTCTTTGGGAAGCAATCCTATGATGGGCGCTCCAGCTAATGTGAAGACAAACATTCAACCTTCAGATAAAGCTGTAGGTTGGTTTTTTACCTCTTCTGTCGTAACGGCAGAAACTGTGTTCAAGGATCAGTATAAAAAGCAGTAACCCATATTTGTTTTGCAAATTGAGATTTTTTGCTATTTTTGCACGTATAAATTATGAATCATGTATGCAATGAGAATCAATAAATGGTTGTTGATGGGTGTTTCTTTATTTTCAGTGGTTGCCTGTACAGAGGAAATCACTATTGATACGCCCAATGGTAAAAAAGTGCCTGTAGTGGAAGGGTACTTGACTGATGAAGTTAAGCGTCATGAAATCATTCTGAGTTATTCGTCGGAATTGTATTCGGGAGAGCGTGAGATGATTCCTGGCGCTGAGATTTATGTTGCTGGCGGAGGGGATACGATTTATTATTACGAACAGGAAAACAACCCAGGCCATTATTTGACAGATTATGTCGCAGGTAAGAAAAACACCCGTTATCATTTGGAGATCAATGTGGTTGAAAATACATGGTACACACTGCCGCTACGAATGACTGCAGAAGTGAAAATGCCAAACAATGCCGATCGTATTGACTCTATTAAGCTGTTTTGCAAACAAGACCAGCAAGACGTTCCTTTTGTGGAGGATACGGTGGCTGTACGTATCTGTCCGTATTTCCAAACGCTTTCCAATCCTGACATAGTCTATAATGTAGGTTTGTACCTGAACGGAGTCCGTTTCAAGAATCGTCCTTCTTCACTCTTTCAGTTGTTTCAGATGAGAGGTTATGCAGGTTATTATTTTAACGGTCCCGAGATGCTGGAAAACAATGTCGAGGTGCCTGTGGGTATCATGAATACTTCGTATCTTCATGAAGGCGATACGATAGGACTGAAGCTCCAAAGCATTTCAAAAGACTATATGTATTATCTTATGAACCAAAAGCTGGCCATTGGTGTCAATCCGATTATGGGTGCTTTTCCTGCCATGTTTACCAATATCATGTCCAATTGTAATGCGATTGGTTGGTTTAGTGCCACTTCTGTAATTCAAGGCGAAGTGATTTATCACAAATGAGTAGCTTTTGTTTGTTATGGTGTAAACAAAAAGAGTCGCCCCGCAGGCGACTCTTTTCGTTTCTGAAGTCAATTGAGTGATTATTTCACAACGACCTTTTCCATCTGGACTTGCGTGCCGGAGGTAAGGCGAAGGAAGTACACACCCTTGGTCATGTTGCTGACATTGATTTGCTCGGTGCCTTGGGCATTGCCGCTGGCCACCACTTGACCCATGCCATTGAACATCTCATAATTGTACTCGGCATCGCCGCAGTTGATGTAGAGCGTGTTGTTGACGGGGTTGGGATAGATGATGAACTCGGTTTCGTTCTCGTCAATGCTCATTTCACCCTTAACATCGATGCATTCTGGAACAGAATTGCCGTTTTCATAGTTGGCAACGATGCAGTATGTGAAGTGGATTTCAGAGGCGACTTCATCAGTGTAAGTGGGCTCTGATGCTTGACCGAGTTCGAGGCCGTTACGGTAGACTGTGTAGCTCACAGCTCCTTCAGGAGCATCCCAAGTCAGGATGACAGCACCGACTTCAACATCAGCAGTGAGGTTCTCGACAGGGTTGAAGTTGCCAAAGGGCGTGCCGCTAGAGCAGTTGCAGTCGAACTCAAAGTTCACGCCAGCGCCGCCAGAATAGATCTGATCGCCGTTTTCATATTTCACCGTGAAGGAGCATTCGTAGCTGTATTGACCATTGATCCAGCTCAAAGTGACATGTACGCCGCGACCGATTTCAAGGGTGTAGGATGCAGAATTGCCATTTGAGATAGTTAGGTTCTGCGTGGGTGAGCCGTCGCTGAATGAGACAACGAGCTGGTTGCCATTCCATCCGTCGCCATAACTGTCGACGAGGTCGAAGATGACATTGCAAGTGTTCTTCAGCGTGATGTTGCCTTCAACGTTCAGGTCACCGTCGGCCTGCATAGTGAAGTTGACGGGGATTTGCTCAGTTTCAGGGCAGCTCGGGTCAATGTTCAGATGGAATACGCAAGAAGCGGTGCCGTCAGGATCGATGGTGCCGAAATCAACGCTTTCGTTAAGCAGGGTGACGTATTCGCTTTCACAGGAAATGGTAGCGATGGCATTGGTGGCCATGTAGTGACCGATATTCTGGAAGTTGGCAACAATGGTTAGCTCTTCACCTGGGGTGAAGCTTCCAGCCCAAATAGCATCGGAATAGTCAAGGATAGCTTGACCAGCTGTGATGAAGGCCTTACCGCTCCATGTTTGTCTTCCATCGGCCATTTGCACATCGATTTGGAATCTGGTACCGTCTTCAACACCTTCTGCAACGATGAAGCTGAATGCGTCTTGCAGAACGGTGGTTTCTTCTGCGGCAAGCACGCCAAATTGAGCTGTGCCTTCGAGGATGCTCAAACGTTCATCATCGCAAGTCAAGGTAACTGTGGTGTTGCCATCAGTCGGGTCAACACCAACATTCTTGAAGCTCATCGTCAACCTTGTCTCCAGATTGACAGGAGCGAAGTTGGGTGTATAATTTGCCACGGTGACATAGGGGCCTTCGGCAGGAAGGACTTCGATAGGCATAACTTCGGTAACCTTGTTATAACCTATGACGGTAAGGGTAGCTGTACCAACATTACTCATCGGGGGGAAGCTGAGGGTGCAGGTGCCGTTGTCGATGTAACCTGTAGCAACCACTTCATTGTCCATCATCAGGGTGGCGATTCCGTAAGCCGTGTTTTCGGCAGAGATTTCCAATTCAGCCATACCCAACATCAACACTGCGGGTGTGCAGGAAAGGTTCATCCTGACAGGATTGTCGGTGCGAACCATCAAGCTCGGGTCACCAAAGAGAATCCAGGTGTCATGGGTGTCGTTGCCTTGGCTGCCCGACATATCCAAAACCTTCATGTTGCCATTCACGGAAGCAGCACCAAATGTGTGGTTGAACTTGTCAGCGCTACTCCACTCGCAAAGGATATCGACCATTTCATCTTGACCGTACATAGGCGGAATCCAAGGTTGGCTCATCCAAGAGAACATGCCGCCGATGGCACCAGTGGGGGCACCTGTCGAGTTGTTGCTGGCACGCATCCATGCTTCGGCGAAGCATTCACCGTTGGCACCACCATAGTTGAATCTGCCCGTCAAACATGCCACAGACCAGTTGATGGGCCACATGTAATCGTTGACCAGGGCATTAACATTGCTGTTGCTGTAGTTGGCCACACCCCAGCTGGTTTCCGAACCGTGGTTGCAGTAGTTGATGATGCTCACGCCCGCATTGATGGCGTTACTGATGGAGCCTTGGCTGGCACCGCCACCGCCACCGTGTAGTTCGGTGACATGTTCATAGGTGTAGTGCTCAAGGGTGTCGCGGATGAAGTCGATATGTTGATAGTCGTCTTCACCATAGTGGCCGCTACCAGCACCGATGGCACCGATACCCAAACCCTTATTGACCCAAGTGAGGTCTTCGGGCATGTCGCGCTCATAGTAGAGCACCTTGTTCACTTGATTAGCCAGATGCGTATCAGTTTGAGCTGAGAAACGGCCAATCATGACTTCATCGTAGCGGTCATTTCCTTCCAACTGACCGAACCAGTTGTCGGAACGCTCGCCACCAACAGAGTGTGGAGTGATATGCTCATAGTCACCGACGAACAAAACAAAAACGAGGTTGCGCTCAGGGTTGGTGTAAAGCTCGTTGATGTAGCTCTTGATTGTGTTGTCGTTGTTGCCACCAACTTCGCTCACACTGACCATCGTGGTGGGACGGCCTGATTGGTTCTTCCAGGTAATGAACTCCTCCATACCTGCCATGAACTGATCGGCACAAATGACTAACATTTCGCCACGATCTTCCAAAAAGTTGTATTTGGCGTTGCTTTCCTTGTAGTTGATGAAGCGACGCTCATAAGCGGCTTTCATTTCTGGAGAAACCTTAGCGGAAGCTTTGCGGGCTGACTTCTGATTGACTCCGTTGTCGCTCACCTTGTTCATGGCAATGGTAAGCTGATGATAGACGCGCAAGGTCTTCGTTACAGGATTGTAGTTGAAGGGACGTACCATGATGTTTTGACCACGGAAGTCGCGAATAATGTAAGGTGCTTCAAGATAGGCTTGCTCAGCCGGATAGAAAGCATTTTGGCTGTACATTTCACCGTATGTGTAAGGTACACTTTCGGGGTCGATCTGACGGCTGAAATTGCCTTTGGAAGGAGCGACCTCGATGTTTTCGTAATCGGTGAAAGCACTTTTGACAACACTGACCTCCATCTCGGCCATGTCGCCGATGATTACAGGAACAGGAAATTGAGGAAGATCGGGAGCACCGGCTTCAAGCATCGTGGCCATCTTAGGAACTGAGATGACCTGCTGGATGCCATTGGGAGTGCTCACCCTTGTCATGTTGAATCCGCTCAGTGAGAAGTCAACAACAACTTTGGCCTCACTGCTCGAGATCAATTTGACCTGTGGGGCAGCCGGCGTATTGCCGTTGATGCCGACCCATTGTTGGGCCATCGTCATGATGGACATGGCCACAAAAGCAAGTGTGAAAACAACTTTCTTCATGTTGATTTGATAGTTTATAAAATGATTGATTGTTAGATTTGAAAATTTGGGCAAAAATACGTTTTTTTTCTATATTGACCAACTGGTTTGAAATTAATTCTGCTCAACTCGGATTGTTTATCTACGCCGAATCCAAGATTTGATTACTTTTGCACCTTGAAATATGAGTTTCAACGATTCAAAGTGATTTAAACAAATAAGTTTACAACAATGGGATTCTTCTTGAAATTGATTTTGACAGGTTTGGGATGGTCTTTCGGGGGACCGCTCGGGGCCATCATCGGGTATGCTATTGGAGGGTTGTTTTCTGGCAATCGTCCTAGGGTCATTCGTTCTGAAGTGAACGAGACTTTCGGTAACACTGAAGAGAAACGTGATTTCAATGTCACGCTTTTGGTGCTCACAGCTGCTGTGATGAAAGCCGATGGTAATGTCAAACGTTCGGAGTTGGACTATGTGAAGCGTTTCTTCCTACAGAATTTCGGTCAAGAACGGGCTGAGAACTATATCAAAATGTTGCGTGAGATTCTTGAAAAGGATTACAATCTTTATGAAGTAAGCCAACAGGTGGGCCGTTATATGGATTATTCCTCGCGCTTGCAGCTGCTGCATTACCTCTTCGGCATTGCTAACTCTGATGGTAGGATTTCGGCAGAGGAATTGGGTGTAATCAATACAATCTCTGATTATATGGGCGTCACTAATAGTGATTTCCAGTCCGTTAAGGCAATGTTTATCAGAGAAACGGACAGCGCTTACAAGATTCTCGGCGTGGATGCTAACGCTTCTGACGAGGAGGTGAAACGTGCTTATCGTGAGATGGCAAAGAAGAACCATCCTGATTTGGTGAGTAACCTCGGCGATGAGGTGCGTCAAGCGGCCGAGAAGAAGTTCCAGGAAATCAATGCAGCTTACGAAACCATCAAGAGACAGCGTGGGATGTGATTCTTTTCACGCAGTGCCCGCTGAATACGCAGAGACTGAAAATTGAATAATACGTTCCTTTATATAGTTCTGCATATTTTGCATGATACAAAAAAAGGTCGCCCCCAAGGACGACCTTTCTTAATGCATTTATGCGAGAGTGATTATTCCACGACGACTTTTTCCACGCGCACTTGTGTGCCAGTGGTGAGGCGGAGGAAGTAAACGCCCTTCATCATGTCATTGACATTGATTTGCGTGTTGCCCGTGGCATTGCCGCTGGCAACCTTCTGTCCCATGCCATTGTACATCTCATAGCTGTATTCGGCGTTGCCACCATTGATAAACAAGGTGTTATTAACGGGGTTGGGATAGATGGCAAATTCGGTCTCGACTTCATCGATAGTATCAAAGAATTCAACAATGACGCATTCCGGAACGGAGAATCCGTCGGCATATTCCGCCACCACGCAATAGGTGTAGAAACCATCTTTGTTGATGAGTTGATCAGTGTAAGTCGTTTCGCTTGTCTGACCAATTTCAATACCGTTGCGGCTGATGATGTAGTTGATGGCACCTTCGGGAGCATTCCAAGTCAAAGTAACATTGGTATTGGTGGCCTCTGCTTGCAAGTTCTCAATAGGGTTGTATGTGCCAACGGGCGTACTACCATTGCAGTCGCAGTCGAACTCGAAGTTCACGTCCGCACCGCCAGAATAGATCTGATCGCCGTTTTCATATTTCACCGTGAAGGAACATTCATAACTATATTGACCATTGATCCAACTCAATGTAACGTGTACGCCACGACCGATTTCAATGGTGTAGATTGCGGACGAGCCGCTAGAGATGGTCAGGTTCTGCGTAGGTGTGCCATCGCTGAAGGAAACGACTAATTGGTTGCCGTTCCAACCGTCACCATAACTGTCAACGAGGTCGAATATGACATTGCAGGCATTCTTGATGACGCCATCGCCTTCGGCAACAAGACCTCCGTCAGCATTCAAAGTGAAGGTCAAAGGCAATTGTTCGGTCGAAGGGCAATTGGGGTCAATAGTAAAGCTGAATACACAGGTGACCACACCGGTTGGGTCGATAGTGCCTGCCTCAAAGGTGTCGTTCACAAAGCTGATATAGGGGCTTGTGGAAGTGACATGGGCAATGGCATTGGTAGCCATGTAGTGACCAGTGTTCTTGAACGAAGCAGTGACAGAGAGGGTCTCGCCAGGCTCGAAACCACCAGCATTTGCCATGCCTTCAAATTGCAACACAGCTTCGCCTGCGGTGATGATAGCCTTGCCTTCCCAAGTTTCGTCGCCACAAACAGCGGTGATTTGGATGGTGAATCTGGTGCCATCGGCCACACCTTCAGCAATAGTGTAGCTGAAGCCATCCACTTGGATGGTGGCATCAGGATCCAAGTTACCAAAGGAACCTGTTCCATTGTTGATAGTCAAGTCGTCGCTTTCGCATGATAAGGTAATATTGGTTGTGCCATTGGTGGCTTGAGTTCCAACGTTCTTGAAGGTGATACTCATCGAAGATTGATCACCAACATGGACGTTAGCGGGTGTGAAGCTATCGATAGCAACATACGCACCGTCCATAGCAGCAGCTGGAATGATGGCTGTGTAAGGAATGAATTGAGGATGGGTCACGCAAACCGTGACATCGCCACCGCTGGTGATAGGACTAATCGGAATGTCAGTAGTGCCGCTCTCATCAATCATGCCAGCACCGTAAAGGACACCATCCTTGCTGATACCCACATAAGAACCAGGTTCAGCGCTAACGGTGAAGAAGTCCATGCCGATAGGCAGTGTGGGCAGGTGGCTGATAGTGTTTTCAGTCGGCTGAATGCGGAAAGGCAAAACGGAACCGTCACCTAAAGTGTGGTAGGCCTGCCAGTCGTAGAGGGTGCTGCAGTGCAGTTCATAGCCCAGGGCTTGGGCAGCATTGCTGGCCAAGTTGCCGATGAACATCATCGAAGTAACGGTGTTGTAGGCATTGTCGGTCCACATGGCATCGTAGAAGCCCATGGTGGTCTCCTCGTAGGAAGGCATGGTGCCGTCATGGCGACTAGTAGCACCCACACCGAAGTAGTAGTCGTTCAGCCAGTAGGTTGAGGGGCAGGAACCGATATAGGCATAAGCGGCCTTGTTCTCGGCACGCACCATAGCTTCACCAAAGCAGGTGCCGCTAATACCCCAGTCGGCAGCCTCGCAGCAGTTACCCATGGCGAGGAAGTATTTATGCTCGTTGGTCAAGTTGTTGACGTCGCTCACTGTGAATTGAGGGCCAGCCCAGCTGGTGTTGGAGCCGTGGGCGGTGTAGTTGGCGAAGCCGACACCTTCGTTCAGCCAAGTGTAGCATCCTGAATATTGGCCGTGGCTGTATTCGTGGACTTGGTCGTAGCCGTGTTCTTCATTGTAGTAATAGTTGGTGGCGTACCAAATGGTGGGACGACCCACGGTGACACCCCAGCCGCTGTCTTCACCAGCGATGAGGAGCACGTTGTTCAGATAGCTTGGATCGGGCATGGTGTATTGCTCATATTCAAGAGCCTTGTTAATCATGGCCTGCATTTGAGCGACAGTCTCAGCGGGGAAACGGCTGTGGTACATGTCGGGGAACTGGTCGCCGTCGACGCTCGAATACTGGAGGTCGGTGACGCAGCTGGTCTCGCTACCCGTGGCGCTGGCGGCCACTTGGTTCTTGTCGCCCATAATCATCAGGAAGGTGGGAGCATCTTTTGAATACTCGTCTTGGATGAAAGCGCGGATGGCAGCGGCGCTGGTGCCGATTTCATCAGTGTAGTTGATGTTCAGGTAGAAGCCCTTAGTGGTCTTCCAAGTATACCAAGGCTGCAAGCATTCCTCAAACATACGGTCGGCGATGATCAGCATGTGGACAGGGTTCTGCCAAAGGTCAGGATGTTCGTCATACACATCGTCGCGCCAGTTGAACATCTGGTTGTAAACACTAGCAAAATAAGGGCTGAAGGTTCTGGCAAACTCATTGTAGGAGGCCGACTTGTCGTATTGGCTGTAGCGCACTTCAATCTCAATGTCGTTGTAGACACGGATGCTATTGGTGGCAGCGTCATATTGTATAGGGTTGACCGTCAATGCGCCGATTTGGATGCCACGCATTGTGCCTTGGATCTTAGCTTGGGCGATGGGACGTTCAACAAAGCCTTTGGTATTGTAGGCCTTCTCATTGTAGGCAAAAGGCACTTCCTCGGGTTTCTGGTCCTTGCGGAGGGGCATTTGTTGAGGATAAAGCGTCTTGATACCAAAATCGGCGAGAGAATAAACCGTGGTGCTGTAATTCTTCACTTCGACGGAGATGTTACTGACACCATAGGGAATAGCGATAAGTTTGTTAACGACGGGCAAAGTAGGATCGCCCACGTTACCTGAAGGATAGGTGTTTTCCATGGTGATGTAGGAGAACGCACCTTTTTCTGTAGAAACTTCAGTGGCATCGATGCTACTGAAGGAGAAAGAGGCTGTGAAGCCTTCGTCGGTCACGTTGGCACAGTGTTGTGCCGACTTGGCAGCGCCGAGTTCGATGTGCTGAGCCATCGCTTGCGTGCCCAACAGCAGACCCATCATCAGGAGTGCTGTGCTGAGTAAACAAAATTTCTTCATTTTTTGAGTTTAATAAGTTGATATTGAATTTATTAGATGATTTCTACAAGATGTAAATCATGAAAGTGCAAAAATAGGAATATTTCCGAAGAAATATACCAGAAAAACGCAAAAAAGTTACCAATGAAGTAAAAATAGTTGAGTAGGATTATTTGCCTTTTAGTATGCGCTTATATTCTCTTTCGTTCCTAAGGACTTCCAACGCTTTTTGGATGCCTGTATCGGCAGCGGACATCACTTGATAATACTGTTGTGTTTCCCATACATTGCGGGCAATCAGGGCCTTTATCTGCAAAAGCAAGAATTTCTCAGAGCGTTTGAATTGCTCGTCATCCCATTCCACCTTGGCTTCTGTGGCGGCAGCTTTCAAACCGTTGATGTGTTCTTGACCTACAGTGAAGTCTTTATTGAAACTGTCGAAATCACCATATTGTGCCTTGATTTCATCGTGATGTTTCAAGCCGTAGTCGGTAGTGAAACGGTTGAGGGCACCTTTGCGGACGAGGTTGGTGTAAAGCTTGCTGTTGTAAGCCGTATCAACGGGAATGAAAAGGTCGGGCATGATGCCGCCACCGCCGTAAACGGTACGCCCGCCATCGGTCTTAAATTTCAGGGAATCAGGGAAGTGGATGCTGTCGGCATGGAAGTATTCGCCATGCTCTAAGCGTTTTGTCATTTCCTTGGCATAGTCCTCAACGCCTTTTTCATACGGACGTTGGATGCAACGTCCTGAAGGTGTATGATAGCGCGATGTGGTGAGGCGGATTTGCGCACCATCAGGCAGGTTGAATGGCCTTTGAACTAAGCCTTTGCCGAATGAGCGTCGACCAATGACCACGCCACGGTCGTGGTCTTGGATGGCACCTGAGAGGATTTCGCTGGCTGAGGCCGAACCTTCGTCAATGAGGACAACCAACTTTCCAGTAGTGTAAAGACCTTCCTTAGTACAACGCCATTCTTGGTAGGGCGAGTGGATGCCTTCTGTGAAGACAACGAGCTGGTTTTCGGTGAGGAATTGGTCAACGAGTTCAATGGCAGTGTTGAGATAACCACCCGTGTTGCCGCGCAGGTCGAAGATGAGCGACTCCATGCCTTGGGCTTGCAATTTGGCGAAGGCTTCTTTAAATTCGGCTGTCGATTCTTGTGCGAAACGGTCGAGTTTGATATAACCGACATGCTTGTCAATCATATAAGCAGCGTTGATGCTATTCAACGGGATTTTGTCTCGAATAATTTCAAAATCAAGCAATTCTGGGTCATCGCCGCGCTTCACGCTGACGGTAACCTTGGTGCCTTTCTTGCCGCGCAAACGTTTCTGAACATATTCGTTGTCAATCTTTTTGCCAAAGGCATCTTCACCATCAATTTTGATGAGCTGGTCGCCGGCCATAATGCCCACTTTTTCGGATGGGCCACCAGCCGTTGGACTAATGACGGTAATGGTGTCGCGGATGAGTTGGTAGGTCACGCCGATGCCTTCGAAGCTACCAACGAGGGGCTCATTTGCTTTCTCCACGTCTTTTTTGGAGATGTAAGCCGAATGGGGGTCGAGCTCCTTCAGCGCGGCGATGATGGCGTCTTCTGTCACCTTGTCTATATTGGCCGTGTCGACGTAAAAATTCTCAATGAGATAAAGCGTTGTGGCCAGTTTTTGGGAATTCATCTGCCCCTTGGTTTGAGGCTTCTGTGGTTGGTTTTGGGCCGTTGCTGCCAAGGCAAAGAGGCAAGCCGTGGCTAATAAGAATGTTTTCAGGAATTTCATAGGCCGAGTTTTTTGGCCTGCAAAGTTACACAATTTTTCTATCACATTCTCTGATTGCGACGTAATTGATTTGATAAGTTTTACTGCAACCTGAAATTGACAGGTAAGGTGTAAGTCACCCTGACTTTCTTTCCGAATGCCTCTCCGGGAATCCAGTTCGGCATCATTTTGACTACACGGACGGCTTCTTCGCTGCAACCTCCGCCCACGCCTTTTGCAACTTCAATATTGGTTATCTTACCATCGGGCTCGACAACGAACCTGACATAGACAGTGCCGCTGTAGCCGTCTTCTCTGGCTCGTTGAGGATAACGTATATTCATGGCGAGGAATTCGTACATCTTAAACTCTCCACCAGGAAAAGACGGCATTTTTTCTACATTGTTATAAATGGTTGTGTCAATACCAGGTGCTGCAATCTCTTTAACGGTAGTCAAAGCAACGGAGTCTCTTTCGTGTTGGGCATGTGCATAGGAAAGACAAGCCGTGAGCAAAAACAAGCATGCGAATAATGATTTTATATTCATTTGTTTTGTGTTTTGTGTTAACGTTGCAAAAGTAACGTGTTTTTTTTCTGATATACAATGTTATTGTCTCAAAATCTCAAAAGTATTATCCTCATTCAACTTGATGATGGTTGAGCTTTTGGGTTTGCAGAAGCTGTCGTGATAGAGCTGCACCACGTAATCGACCTTGTTTTTGATTTCATCGCAGATGTCGCTGAAAATCATCGATGAAGGTTGCCCGGTTAGGTTGGCCGATGTGGAAGTGATGGGCTTCCCGAGGCGACGAATGACTTCCTTGCAGAAGTCGTTGTCAACCACGCGGATGCAGATGCTCTTGTCGTCGGAAACGGCCTTGGCCAAGTTCTTGCTTTCGGGATAGATGATGCTCAGCGGACTTTTGGCACCCTTGATGAGGTCGTAGGCGATGGCGGGCACGTTAACCACGTAATCCTGAAGCCTTTCCACAGAATCGACGAGGATGATGAGGCTCTTATTGAGTGGCCTCTGCTTGACGGCATACACGCGTAAGCAGGCTTTGTTGTTGGTGGCATCACAGCCCACACCCCAGATGGTGTCGGTAGGGTAGAGGATGGTCTTCCCGGCTTTCAGCGCAGCCACGGTGCGTTCTACTTCTTGTTCAAATGCTTCTTCCATGGTTTTCTTCTTTTTGTGATTGTCCTGCGCACAAGAAATCGTTCAAAATACTTTTAAAATCTGTATAAAAAACTATCTTATTGATTTTGAATGATTTTAAATTGATTTTTGATAGATTTCTTGCGAAGCAATCCCATTATAGTTTCTCCTTTAATTTCTTTCGTAATAGGTTGTATTTGTGTCGGTTGGCTTGCGTCATCGTGCGGCAGATGCTGAAGCCCGTCTTGCCGTAGAGGAACCCGCCTTTTATAATATAGGTGCGAATGAAGTTGATGCTCGGGCTGAAAAGATAGGGTAGGAGGCTCGTCTTCTTGCCGCGTTCGTAGTATGACTGTGCACCCAGTTCGGCGAAATGGAACTGTTGCTTTCTGAAGGCCTCGGGCGTGTCCCAGGAATAGTGCAGCAGGTCGCCGTGCAACAGGGTTTTCTTCGGTGTTTCTTTGTAGTTCAGCCACTCGTGAATGATGCCTTCCCACTCGGCGAAGCCGCGCCGCCAGATGCGGATCTTGGTCTCGGGATAAAGTCCGCAGCCCTTGACCCACTGACCGCAGTAGTTGTTGAGACGGTTCATGGCAAAGACCTCGTTTTTGGCAATATCCTTGTCTTTCAGCGCTTTGATAGACTGTTTCAGTTCGTCGGAGAGAGCTTCGTCGGCATCGATGCTGAAGATGAGGTCGCAGGTGGCGAGTTCGTCGGCGAGGTTTTTCTGGTCAGAGTAGCCGAGCCAGTCCTGGGTGAAGAACTTCACGCCGTAGCGGTCGCAGATGGCTTCGGTCGCATCGGTGGAATGCGAGTCAACAACGATGATCTCGTCGGCAATATCTTGAACGGAGTCAAGGCATTGCGCGATTTTCTGCTCCTCGTTGAAGGTGATGATGACGACCGAAAGCGTGTTCATGTGTTCAAAATTTCCGCAAAAGTAGGCTTTTTTTCTTATTTTTGTGGACTTTTCGTGAGACTTTATGTCCGAGCATTGGGAAATATACGCTGACTGGAATCCATGGCACGGTTGCACCAAGATAAGCCCTGGATGTAAGTATTGCTATGTGTATCGCCAGGATGAGATGTACGGCAGCGAGATATCAAGCAGCGAATGCAGAAAGACGGGCAACTTCAACCTCCCCATGAAGAGGAAGCGCGACAAGTCGTGGAAGATTGAAAGCGGCAAACTGGTGTTTACCTGTTTTACCTCCGATTTCCTTCTAAAAGATGCGGATGAATGGCGGCCGGAATGCTGGCGGATGATGAAGCAACGGAGCGACCTCTGGTTTTTCTTTTTCACCAAGCGCATTGACCGTTTCATGGAGTGCATACCCGACGACTGGGGCGATGGCTATGACAATGTCATCGTGGGCTGTACGGTGGAAAATCAGGAGATGGCGGATTATCGCTTACCCATTTTCTTGTCGCTCCCCATCAAACACAAGAGCATCATTGCATCCCCGTTGATTACAGCCATGGATCTTACCCCTTATCTCAATGACACGATAGAGGAAGTGTCGGTAGGCGGTGAGTCGGGGGTTGAGGCAAGACCATGCAACTACGACTGGATACTTTCCCTTCGCGAGCAGTGTATCGCAAAAAATGTCGCCTTTCGCTTTCATCAGACGGGTGCCCATTTCATCAAGGATGGAAAGATGTTTTATGTGCCACGGTGCTACCAGTTGAGTCAGGCCCATAAGGCAAACATTGACTACAAGATAGGCAAATACCTTGTGCCCGCGACGGTGAAGTTCGAATGGAAAGACAGCGATTATCACGATTGACTAATGATTGTACCATTGACAGCCTGAAAGAAGATAATCGCACATGTGTTGAAGGCTTTCTGCGGGTTGTTGTGCAAGTTGTGGCATCTTATCGAATATAATCGATGAAAATAATGCATTTTTGTCTATTATAAACGATAAAAAGTATATAATTTTATCGAACATAATCGATAAAGTTATATCTTTGCAGTCGTAAAAAAACGAAAAACCATGTTAAGCAAGGACTTGATTAAGGATGTTATCGTTGAAAATCAGCGTTTTATTTCGTCGGTAAACTTTTTTGAGCGCGACTACGCGTTTGAAGACGCACTGAATTATGTGCTTGTGGGCTTGCGCCGTGCTGGAAAGTCATATTTGTTGTATCAGCGCATCCATCAATTATTGGAAAAAGGCCATCGTATGGAGGAAATCTGCTATTTCAACTTTGAGGATGATCGTTTGGGAATAATGACTTTGGCCGATTTGGACATCATCAAATCTGCTTATGAGGAAATGTTTGATACTCAACCTGTTTTCTTCTTTGACGAGATTCAGATTGTTGAGGGTTGGGAGAAGTTCGCGCGACGGTTGGCCGACCAAAAATACAGGGTTTACATCACTGGCAGCAATGCCAAAATGTTGAGTTCGGAGATCGCAACCACTTTGGGTGGACGGTATATGATTATGGAAGTGTTTCCACTTTCATTTGCTGAGTATTTGTCTTTTTTGGGCATTAACGTGAAGGAAAAGAATGCCTTGCACCTTCATAGAAAGGAGATTGTGAAGCATTTCGAGTTTTATTTCCGTTTCGGTGGTTTGCCCGAGGTGATGAATGTGGCCGATAAACGCTCATGGCTCAGCGGATTGTTCAACAAAGTTTTCTTTGGCGATTTGATTGCGCGTTACGATATCCGCAATGACTTTGGTTTGCGCATTTTGGCCAAAAAGTTGGCGGAAAGCGTAAAGCAGCCTTCATCCTACAACCGTTTGGCTAATGTGGTAAGTTCGACTGGCAAAAAGGCCAGCACTGATACAGTCATTGATTATGTGAATTACATGTGCGAATCGTGGCTGCTGTTGCCGTTGGAGAACATCATCGGCAAATTGACCGAACGCAACACCCAACGCAAGTATTATTTCATCGACAATGGCATTCTCAACCTGTTTTTGCCCGATCCAGAGGCCAGTCTTTTGGAGAACATGGTGGCCATTAACTTGATAAGGAAGTACAAGAACGAGGTTTGTTTCTACCATAACGGCGTGGAAGTCGATTTTTACTTGCCCGAGCAAAAAAAACTTATTCAAGCCTCTTATTCCCTGCAAGACGAAAGCACTTTCCAACGCGAAACCGAAGCCTTAATCAAGGTTTCCAAACGCTTGGAAGTGAATGATTTGATGATTATCACCAAAGATGAAGAAACCGTTTTGGAAAAGGACGGCAAGACCATTCAGGTGGTGCCACTATGGAAGTGGTTGCTGGGATAAATAATGGTTCAATTAAAGAAATAACACGGATGGGAGCGGAAAGATGAATTGACAACTCAAGTTTTGCCTGAATCTGTAATCTGCATCACGACTTTCCCGAAAATTTCCTATCTTTGCGCCCTTATCTGAGCAATCGGTGAATATCGGAATCCCAATATGGATGTTAGCCTTATCGCTGCTGGCTGGTCTGGTAGCGGCTACATTGTTGTATTTCCGAAACAAGAAACAACACTATGGCAAAGCCTTGAATGTCATATTGTTTGTGCTTCGGACTTTGATTGTCGGCTTGGTGGTCTTGTTGCTCTTCAACCCACTGATAAGGCAGAAGTTCAGTTCGGTGGAAACGCCTACGATTATTCTTGCGCATGACAATTCTTCATCTGTCGTCCTTTGTAAGGATTCGGCGTTTTACAAAAAAGATTATCTGGCCCAATTTGAGCAGTTTAGGAAAGACTTGAACGCTGATTTCCAAGTCGATGAATACCTTTTCGGAGAGGAAGTCCGCGATTTCGAGCAACTGGATTTCTCTGACCAACTGACGGATTTGTCGTCACTCATAAAGACCTTGGACAGAAGATATTACAAGCGTAATGTGGGCGCGGTGCTGCTCTTCTCCGATGGTATCTACAACCGTGGCTTCGAGCCGGAGTTGGTGGCGGAGAACTTCCCGTTCCCCATCCACACCGTCGTTTTGGGCGACACGGTTTCCTATCCCGACCTCGCTATCCGCAATGTGCATTATAATAAGGTGGTGTCGCTTGGCGCGACATTTCCCATCCGCGTGACGGTGTCTGCCCGCGACTTGGCTGGCCGCAAGGCCCAACTGACTCTCAAGGAGAGCGGTCGCCTTATCGAGAAGCGTGACATCGAGATTCCGTCCAACCGCTTCTCCAAGGAAATCGACTTCATGCTCGACGCCACCAAGAAAGGCGTGATGGCAATCGACATCGAGGTGAGCGGCATCGCCGAGGAGGAGCAACTGCTGAACAATGTGCGGCATATCTATGTCGAGGTGCTCGACCAGAAATACAAGCTGCTTTGCGTGGCCGCCTCGCCGCATCCCGACTTGGGTGCGTTGCGCAGTGTGCTTAATGACAATTATGAGATGGACTTCTGCTTTGGCAAGGAGACTCTGCCCGAGTTCAGCAATTACGACCTGGTCATCCTACATCAGGTGCCTTCGGCGCGAACGGATTTCAATGCCTTGAAGACACAGTTGGACAAGAACGTGAAACTCCCCGTTTTCTTCATCATTGGCAACGACACCGACCGTGATATGTTAAGCAAATTACAGAATGTCTTTGCCTTGCATTCTGGCGCGACCAACACCCTGATGGATGTCAAGGCGCACCAAAACACGGCCTTCTCGACCTTCACCTTTGATTCGAAGTCGGAGCAACTCATCTCGAAATACCCACCTTTGGCCTTGCCACATCTGGAAGTTAATGCCTTGAAATCGCATGATGACCTGCTTTTGCAAGAGGTGATGGGAATCAAGTCGGGACTTCCGTTGTTGAGCTTTGCCAACGATGGGCGTAAGATGGCCTTCTTGTTTGGCACTAACATCTGGCGTTGGAGGCTGTATGAGTATTACCAAAACAAGAACCACGACATGTTTGATGAGATGTTCTCCAAGTCGCTGAAATACCTGTTGCTTTCGGCTAACGATGGCTCTGCCATCTATGCCAAGGAGACCTACTACAGCAACGAGCCTGTCATCATCACCGCCGAGTTGCGCAACCCGAACAATGAACTCGTGACCGATCCCGACCTGACCATTCAAATCGAGAACAAGCTGACAGGTGAGACCTACGACTACACCTTCTCGAAGCGCGACCACGACTATGAACTGAACGCTGGCCTACTACCCGAAGGCCTGTATACCTATAAGGTGCAAACACAGATGGGCGAGCGCAAGATTAATGTGAACGGCACCTTTAGTGTGGTGGCCATCGGCATTGAGGCGCAGCAGCTTACAGCTGACATCGACCGAATGCGCACCATCGCTCGCCTGACCAACGGAAACTGCTATACTGCTCACGACTTGCAGCAACTTTTTGCCGACTTGCACAATGATTCGCGCATCACCTCCGTTGAACACCATGAGAGTCGCTTCGAGGACCTGATTCACTCCAAGTGGATCTTCTTCGTGCTTATCGGTCTGGCTGCCGTGGAATGGCTCTTGCGCAAAATGTTTGGCAGTTATTAAATCCGAAACAACAATTAAACAATTCAACAATAAACAATTCAACACTATGAAGATTCAAGATCAAGCTGTCGTCACCATGACCTATGTCCTGCGTGAGAACGACGAAAACGGTCCCATCCTTCAGGAGACCACGAAAGAGAACCCCTTTGTGTGCATCTTCGGTATGCACCAGTTGTTGCCCAAGTTCGAGGAGAACTTGATGGGCAAGGAACCCGGCGACCATTATGCCTTCCACCTGACCCCAGAAGAGGGCTACGGTGAGCGTGACGAGAATTATATTATGGACCTCGACAAGAGCATGTTCATGCAAAACAACGTATTGATGGACATGGTGAAGGTCGGTGCTCAACTGATGATGCAGACCTCCGACGGTCGCCCGATTGCCGGCATCGTCCGCGAGATTGGCGACAAGCACGTAAAGATGGACTTCAACCACGATATGGCGGGCAAGCACCTCCATTTTTCGGGCGAGATCCTCGATGTGCGCGAGTCGACTGATGAAGACTTCAGCGCTGGTGGCTGTGCTGGTTGCGGTGGAGACTGCGGTGATGGCGGTTGCGAAGGCTGTGGTGGCGGTTGCAACTGATTTTAATATGCTGTTTGTAGAGACGTAGCGCGCTACGTCTCTACATCATTTTGACAAAACTCTGGGGAAAAATCATAAATTTTGTGATTTTTCCCCAGAGTTTTCTATTTTGTGATGCAAAATGTCGCGTAAAGCGGCACAGCTTTGATGTTGTTGTCGAAGCCGAATTGCTTTTGTGAAATCCTTATAGAATAAGGTGCATTGTATTTCTTCGCAAACAAATTCATGCTGATGGCCTTGTTCCGCTTGCCTTTCTTGACTTCTACGGGGATGATGTCGGTGCCGAGTTGCAGCACGAAATCCACTTCTGCGGTGTTGTCGTTTTTCCAGTAGTAAAGCGGAATTTGGTTGGCTTTAAATTGTTGAGCTACATAGTTTTCGGCCAACGCGCCTAAGAAACTGTTGTCTTGCTCGATGGTGGAAAGCACGGTTTGGTAAGCAAGCCCTGACTTCATGGTGAGCAGTCCCACATCGGCCATGTAAAGTTTGAAGTCGGAGAGATCAGCGTATGCTGCGATGGGCATCAGTCCTTGAGTGGTCTTTTGGCATTTCAAGACGATGCCTGCCGATTCCAGCCAGTCGATGGACTCGCCGAACAGTGTGGCACTGCCGCCTTTTTGCACCACTTTGTATTGGAACTTGGTGTTTTCCTTGGCCAATTGGGTCGGGATGGAGTTGTAGCAAGCTCGAATCTTCACCGAAGTCGAGGGGGAGGCATATTTCGCCATGTCGGCCAGATATTCGTTCAAGATGCGGCTTTGGATGTCGATGATGTCCGTGAACTTCTGTGTCTCGACAAATTGCTTGACCACAGCAGGCATGCCTCCTGTAATCAGGTAATGCTTGTAAAGTTCGATGAGCATTTGGTGGATGCCCTCGGCAAAAGGTTGGTTGTTTGCGAAATGCTGTTTGATTTCCTCGGCGAAAAACTGTTTTCCATTGGCCCAAAGAAACTCCTCGAAATCAAGGGGGTACATATTGATTTCATCGACTTTTCCGACTGGGAAGGAGTACTTCTCGCGATTGACGGCCACACCAAGCAAGCTTCCAGCGGCCACGATGTGGTATTGCGGTGCTTCCTCGCAAAAGACTTTCAACGCCATCAGAGCCCGCTCGCTGCTTTGGATTTCATCAAGAATGATTAGTGTTTTCCCCGCTGTAATCTTTTGACTGTAGGCAGCTTCCAGGTATTGGATGATCCTTGTAGGCGTGAGGTCGCCTTCAAAAAACGCTGCCGTTGCCGTTTGGTTTTCCAAGTGTACATAGATGGTGTTCTCGAAATAGGTTTCACCAAAAGCCTTCAAGATATAGGTCTTGCCCACCTGTCTTGCCCCGTTCAGGATGAGCGGCATCCGATTCGGCTTGTCTTTCCATTTGACCAGTTCGGCCATCACTTTTCTTTCCATAGTTTTTGCCTTTTATGCCGCAAAAATAATCATTTTTGACAAAACTCTGGGAAAAAATCAGAATTTGTATGATTTTTCCATAGAGTTTTGTCAATATCTATAGTCAATAACCATCCACATTGTTCGCAAACCACTTGCGATTAGGGAAATAAGTTGTATTTTTGCAGTTAAAATTAGGAGGAATCATGTCAGCAGTAGAAATGAGAATGTTTGAAAACCAGTTGGAAGGGCTTTCATACGCCGAGCAGCTTTATGTGATGGAGTATTTGCTGAAACTGATGCGCCTCAGACAGCAGAACGAATCGGCTAAGGAGAAAGGTGAATCGGCAAAGGCTGTACTCAGTGAAATCCAAGGCATGTTTGCAGAGGATAAAGGTTGGGCTTCCGAGGACGAGATGCTTAAGGATTTGGCTGGTTTTAGGCGTGAAAGGGTTGCCCAATGCGCATATTAATCGACACGAATGTGTTGGTGTCGGCTTTCGTTTTTGGTGGCAAAGCTGGGACCTTGATGAATATGCTTTTCGAGAGCAGCCATGAACTATTAGTGTCCGATTATGTGGATGCCGAGTTTAAGGCAATACTCGAAATGAAATGGAAGGAAAAGGCAGAAAAGGTTTATTCGTTATACCATAAGCTGCCTTTTGTGTTTTGTGGGAGTTCTCCTAAACAAATGGGTAATTTGCGTGATGCAAAAGACATTCCAGTATTGAGTGATGCCCTCTTCCATCATGCCGATATGATTCTTTCTGGCGACAAAGATTTCATAGAAGCAGAGATTGAACGTCCTCTGGTTTTCTCTCCTTCAATGCTTTATGATTATTTGATTTCGCAACAGGGACTATAATTGACTCAAATCCACCCCAGTTTCTTCATCTCCTTGAAGCATTTCAGCGTGGCTTTGACATCCGACATGGAATTGTGCGCGTCTTCAAACTCGCAGCCGAATAGTTTCTTGTGTAGCTCTTGGAGTTTTGGCCATTTGTAGCCATAAGATCCTGGAATTTTGCAGTAATCCGTGGAGGCTTCCATGGTGCAGAGCGATGGTTTGCTGTCCATAATGTCTTTTTGTCCCAAACGAATCAATTCTGCACCGATGATTTTCTTGTCGAAAGCTATGTTGTGACCTACTATGGCTTTGGCTGCATTAAAATCTACCATGAATTTTTCCATCACTTCTTTGAGAGGGTTACCTTGCTTTTTTGCAATGCTGGTTGTGATGCCGTGAAGTTGGGCAGCGTCTTTTGGAATTGTAAAACCATCTGGATAAATGATGAAATCGTTTTGCGATAGAATGTTGCAGTCTTCATCTGTTATTATCCAACTCAATTGCACCAAACGCGGCCAATTGCTCAAATTGCTTGTAGGAGTTTTGTAATTAGATGGTACGCCCGTGGTTTCGGTGTCGAAAAAGAGGTAAAAAAAGGGTTCTATTTTAATCGATTTAAGAAGACTTAAGGTGCTTTTCGCTTTTTCATACCCTTGCTCTGCAGATTTAGTGCACCATTCCATAGCTTTTGCATAGTCGCCTTTCTCCCATAAGTAACAAAGTCCTAGATTTCGTTGAGCAGCAGCATCACCTTTTTCAGCGGCCTTAGAGTACCATTCCATAGCTTTAACTATGTCTTTTTCGATGCCATTGCCATCATGATAGCATACACCGAGATTGCATTGTGCTCTTGCGTATCCTTGTTCGGCGGCTTTAGTGTACCATTCAACGGCCTTGGTGAAGTCTTTTTCAATTCCATTACCGCACTCATAGCAATAACCAAGTTGGCATTGTGCATCTGCATTTCCTTGTTCGGCGGCCTTGGTGTACCATTCTACAGCTTTTACCATGTCTTTTTCAACGCCTTTTCCATACTCATAGCAATAACCGAGATTGCATTGTGCTCTTGCGTATCCTTGTTCGGCGGCTTTAGTGTACCATTCAACGGCCTTGGTGAAGTCTTTTTCGATTCCATTACCGCACTCATAGCAACAGCCAAGGTTGTATTGCGCCACCACTTGTCCTTGTTCAGCAGCTTTGGTATACCATCCCACAGCTTTGGTGAGGTCTTTTTCAACACCCGTGCCTGATTCATAGTAATAGCCGAGATTGCATTGCGCTCTTGCAGAACCTTGTTCAGCAGCTTTTGTAAACCATTCTACAGCTTTAGAGAGATCTTTTTCAACGCCCTTGCCATATTCATAGCAAACACCGAGTTTGCATTGCGCAGATGCATACTCTTGTTCGGAGGCCTTGGTGTACCATTCCACCGCCTTTGCAAGGTCTTTTTCTACGCCTTTCCCGTATTCGTAACTAATTCCGAGATTGAATTGTGCATTTGCGTCATTTTGTTCAGCTGCCTTGGTATACAGTTCAACTGCTTTGGCGTAGTCTGTTTCAACACCTCTGCCAAAAACATAACAATTTCCAAGATTGCTTTGTGCTTTTGCATAACCCTGATTGGAAGCTTTTGTAAACCATTCCACAGCTTTTGCAAGGTCTTTCTCAACGCCTTTTCCATATACATAGCAAACTCCAAGATTATTTTGTGCATCTGTGTCATTTTGTTCAGCAGCCTTAGTGTACCATTCCACAGCTTTTGCATGGTCTTTCTCAACGCCTGTTCCATATTCGTAGCAAACCCCAAGATTATTTTGCGCATCTGCGTCATTTTGTTCAGCTGCCTTGGTATACCATTCCACAGCTTTTGCAAAGTCTTTCTCAACACCATGCCCATATTTATAACAATAACCGAGTTTGCATTGCGCCCATACATCTCCTAGGTCGGCATCCTTGGTGTACCATTCTACGGCTTTTAGGAGGTCTTTCTCTCCAATTATACCTCTTTCGTATCTATTCCCAATATATGAGGCTGCTCCTTTTTCAGCGACTTCGTTTAACAATTTATTAGCTTTTGCAAGGTCTTTTTTTACACCTATTCCATATTCGTAACACATGGCAAGGTCGCATTTAGCATCCAAATGACCTTGTTCAGCTGCTTTCGTGTACCATTCTACGGCCTTAGAGAAGTTTTTCTCTTTAAAGTAACATAATCCAATACTATGTAGTGCACTGATGTTACCTTGTTCAGCGGCCTTTGTGTACCATTCTATAGCCTTGGAGTAATCCTTCTCTCCTACGTAACAAAGTCCGATGAAAAATAGTGCTGGGTTGTATCCTTTTTCAGCTGCTTTGGTGAACCATTTTATTGCTTTTGCAAGGTTTTGCTCCATCCCGTTCATACACTGAAATCCAAAGTACCACTTACCAAGCTTATACTGAGCTGGGATGTAACCTTGTTCAGCAGCTTTAGTACTCCATTCTATGGCTTTGACAGGATCTTTTGCAACACCTCTCCCAAATAGGTAACAATCTCCAAGGATATTTTGTGACTCGGCATCGCCTTGTTCAGCGTTTTTTGTGTACCATTCTGTAGCTTTAGCATACCATTCAGCGGCCTTGACGAGGTCTTGGTCTACATAAGTTCCAGCCTTATACCATAAGCCGAGATCAAGTTGAGCCTTACCGTAGCCTTGTTCAGCAGCTTTAGTGCAAAAATCAATAGCCTTGGTGCGGTCTGGATCCACTCCGTTACCATATTTATAGCAAATGCCAAGTCCATATTGCGCCTCAGCAAGACCTTTCTCAGCTGTTAAAGAATACAAAGCAAATGCGGCAGAATAGTCTTTCGAATCATATCGTTTTTTCGCTGTATCACATATTACTTCAGCTATCTTTACAACTAACTTGTAATCGCAATCAAAATCTTCAATAGTATAATTGATGGTTTTAGAAATACTATCATCCCCTATAAAGACAAAACTCAATTCGTGCTCTCCTTTGCGAAGCTCGATATTAAAATAGGTGTCCGCCTTTGTTGTGCCAAGTTCTTGACCATAATCAAAGACTTTACAATCAAAATCAGTTTTAATATGTATGGTAGATGTGTTTGCCATTCTATTGTTTTTTTATGAAAAACCGCCTCTCAACTAATTTGGGAGGCGGTTTTAGGTGGTTTGTATTAGCCTCTTACTTTTTTAATTCGTTCAGTTGTTGCATAATACTGGCAATGCGTTCTTCTGCATCTGCTTTTTTCTTGCGTTCCTTTTCAACAATAGCAGCAGGGGCACAGTTAACAAACTTCTCATTTGAAAGTTTGCACTCTACACTCTTAAGGAAATCTTGATTATGCTTTAAATCTTCTTCGAGTTTCTTTATTTCTCCTTCGACATCAATGTTATCGTTGACGATTCCAATGACTTTAGAAACAAGCATGAAGCACATAGAACTTCTTTTACGCTCTTTGGTAAAAGATACATTAATGTTGCATAGTTTATCAGCAACACAGATAATTTCTCTCCACCAATCATCTTCTGTGTCCTCAATTTCTAATTCTATCGGTTCTTTGAATGATAAATTGAGTTTTGAGCGCTCTCCTCTAATATGGTTTACAAATTCTTGAACAAAAGAATACTGTATTAAAATGGCGTCATTAATCTCTTTTGCAGTTGGTTGCTGCGCAATGATGATATCATCGCCATCCTTGCGCTCGGCGATAGCATGCCAGATTTCTTCGGTGATGAACGGCATGAAGGGGTGCAGCAAGAGCATCAGATTCTCGAAGAACTTGATGGTGGCGGCATAGGTCACGGGGTCGATGCCCTGGCCTTGCGGAGCCTTCACCATCTCGAGGTACCACGAGCAGAAGTCGTCCCAAGTGAGTTTGTAGATGCCCATCAAGGCATCGCTGAGGCGGTACTTGTCGATGTTGTCGTTGGTCTCGGCCAGCACTTGGTTGAAGCGTGCCTCAAACCACTTCACGGCCATCTTGGCGGCCTCGGGTTGGGCGGCGTTTTCGTCCACGTTCCAGCCTTTCACGAGGCGCAAGGCGTTCCAAATCTTGTTGCAGAAGTTACGGCCTTGTTCGCAGAGGGCCTCGTCGAAGAGGATGTCGTTGCCGGCAGGGGCGCTGAGCATCATGCCCATGCGCACACCATCGGCACCGAATTTGTCGATAAGCTCGATCGGGTCGGGGGAGTTGCCCAACGACTTGGACATCTTGCGGCCCAACTTGTCTCTCACGATACCGGTGAAATACACATTCTTGAACGGCACTTCATTTTGGTATTCCTCACCGGCCATGATCATGCGCGCCACCCAGAAGAAGATGATGTCGGGGGCGGTGATGAGGTCGTTGGTGGGGTAGTAGTATTTGAACTCGGCGTTGTCGGGGTCGAGGATGCCGTTGAAAAGCGACAAAGGCCACAGCCACGAGCTGAACCAAGTGTCCAAGGCATCGTCATCTTGACGCAAGTCTTTAAGGGTCAAATTCTTGTTTCCAGTCTTCTCGATGGCCAGTTTCAATGCTTCTTCGGGTGTCTCAGCGACCACGAAACCGCCTTCGGGCAGATAGTAGGCTGGAATCTGATGGCCCCACCACAGCTGACGGCTGATGCACCAGTCCTTGATGTTCTCCAACCAGTGACGATAGAGGTTCACATATTTGGCAGGATAGAACTTAATGTCGCCATTCAGCACGGGTTTCAGTGCAATGTCGGCGAGGTGTTCCATCTTGAGGAACCACTGCATAGAGAGCTTGGGCTCAATCGGCACATTGGTGCGCTCGGAGTAACCCACCTTATTATTATAGTCCTCAATTTTCTCAAGGAGGCCGGCCTCTTTCATATCGATGATGATCTGCTTGCGGCAGCCCTCACGGCTCATGCCGATGTACATGCCAGCGGCTTCGCTCAAAGTGGCATCATCGTTGAAGATGTTGATGCTCTGCAAGTTGTGCTTCTCGCCGAGCATATAGTCGTTCACATCGTGTGCCGGAGTGACCTTCAGACAGCCCGTACCAAACTCGATGTCAACATAGTCATCCTCAATGACGGGAATGACGCGGTTGACCAACGGCACCACGACTTTCTTGCCGCGCAGCCATTGGTTCTTCGGGTCGGCAGGGTTGATGCACATGGCGGTGTCGCCCATGATGGTCTCAGGACGCGTAGTGGCCACCACAGCGTAGCGGCGACCTTTCTCATCGGTGTGGATGATTTCGCCTTCAGCGCCCGTGGCACCTGTGCTGTCGTCCTCGTGGAGGTAATAACGCAGGTAGAACAGTTTGCTATGTTCATCCTTGAAGATGACTTCCTCATCGCTCAAAGCCGTTAAGGCTTTCGGGTCCCAGTTGACCATGCGTACGCCACGGTAAATCAGGCCTTTGTTATACAGGTCGACGAAAGCACGGATGACGCTCTTCGAGCGGATGTCGTCCATGGTGAACGAGGTGCGTTCCCAATCGCAAGAGCAACCCAGGCGGCGCAACTGCTTGAGGATGATGCCACCATGCTCGTGGGTCCAGTCCCAAGCGTGCTTCAGGAACTCCTCGCGGCCGATGTCAGTCTTCTTAATACCTTGTTGCGCCAGCTTGTTCACCACCTTGGCTTCGGTGGCGATAGAGGCGTGGTCGGTGCCAGGCACCCAGCAGGCGTTCTTGCCTTGCATGCGGGCGCGGCGGATCAGGATGTCCTGAATCGTGTTGTTCATCATGTGGCCCATGTGAAGCACGCCAGTCACATTGGGCGGCGGAATCACGATGGTATAGGGCTCGCGTTCGTCGGGAGTGGAGTGGAAGTAGTTCTTGTCCATCCAGTGTTCGTACCATTTGCCTTCAACTTCCTGAGGGCTGTATTTGCTGCTGATCTCCATGTATTTGTTGTTGATTTGTTGACTGTTTAATCGTTGAATTGTTGTTGACGCGAGACTTCGGGACTTCGAGACACTGGACAAAACCAAGGTTCCTGAGCCTGTCGAAGCGCTGACCTTTTAAGTTCAAGTCGAGTCTGCGTTCAAAACAAACCGCAAAAGTAGTTTTTTTTCGGGGAAGTCTGTAAATTATTCTTGATTTTTCTGGATTTGTGCGTTTCGTTTTGACGAAATGGCTATTTTTGCAGGAAAAGAATGGTGTATGAAAAAAAGAATCTACGAGATAATTGAACAAGGAAAACGAGGCGATAAATACAGTGTTGCATACGACATATTGATGCTAATTGCCATAATAGTTAGCATCATCCCGCTGATGTTTGCCGAGGAATATCCGATTTTCCGAATAATTGAGATTGTTACGGTCACTTTGTTTATCATTGACTATATCCTCCGCTGGATTACTGCAGATTTTCGACTGGGAAAGAAAGGCTTGTCTTACTTGATTTATCCGTTCACTTTTTGGGCCATTGTCGACCTTTTGTCCATACTCCCAGGCCTCAGTCTGTTGTCAAAGGGATTCAAGATTTTCCGAATCACAAGGCTGTTGAAAGTGCTTCGCTTGTTTAAGGTCTTTCGCTACACCGATAAGATTCGGGTTTTGGGTAGGGTGATTCGAAAAGAGAAATCAGTCTTGTTGACGGTTTTAGGGATAGCTGTCTTTTATGTGTTTCTCACGGCCTTGATAATGTTCAATGCCGAGCCTCATGTCAATCCCGATTCAGGTGCCACGACTTTCGGCGATTTCTTTGATGCCTTGTACTGGGCCACAGTTACCCTTACCACAGTCGGATATGGCGATTTGACACCGGTAACAGACATTGGCCGATTCGTCAGCATGTTGTCGTCATTATTCGGCGTAGCGGTCATCGCACTTCCTTCTGGCGTAATTACGGCCAGCTATCTTGAGGAGCTTAGGAATATGAAAGATGAAAAAGCAGACAAGAAACGTGAAGACCAATAATGACTATTTTTTCCCGTTTTTGCTTTTGAAAAACATTTTTCCCTATCTTTGTCCGCTGTTGGGAAACAGAAATCTATTAAATTCATCAAATTCATAACATTATGGTATTATTACAAACCAACGTCACAATGGTGATCTTCATCTGCATCCTTGCAGTGGTCATCCCGTTCCTGCTTTTCTACCTCTCGAAGGCCAAGAAGGAACATCCTAAAGGCTTGATTGCAGCCGCTTTAAGTAACATGGGCGAGCGTTTCGGCTATTACATCATGAACGCCATCCTGTTGCTGTTCATCGTGTCGAAGTTCGGATTGCCTGATGCCACTGCTGGTATCATCTATTCGGTGTTCTATTTCGGCATTTATGTGTTGAGTCTGGTGGGTGGTATCATCGCCGACCGCACGCAAAATTACAACCGCACCATCCAATGGGGCTTGATTATCATGGCCCTCGGTTATGTCGGAATGGCTATTCCGTTGTTCAGTCAAGATGCCAATGGCATCATTGCCGATGGCAATGGAAAATGGATGGGTATTCTGGTCTTTACTTGCTTTGCTTTGCTCTGCATTGCATTCGGTAATGGCTTGTTCAAGGGTAACCTGCAGGCACTTGTCGGTCAGATGTACGACAACTTTGAGGCCGAGGCTGCAAAGAAAGGTCCCGAAGCCTTGGCTGTGGCTAAGGACAAGCGCGACAGCGGCTTCCAGATTTTCTACGTGTTCATCAACATCGGTGGTGTGATTGCTCCCTTCGTGGCTCCTATGCTGCGTGAGTGGTGGCTGAAAGCCCACAACTTCGTCTACAACGCTGATATGTCGGCCCTCTGCCACCAGTATCTCGCTGACGGCACCGTGACGCAAAAATTCACCGAAACCATGGCCAACTCGGTACTCCCGACTGCCAACTACGGTGACAATTTGGTGCAGTTCTGCTCCGATTATATTCTGACCTTCAACCAAGGCGTTCACTTCTCGTTCTTCGTGTCGGTGGCCGCCATGTTGATTTCATTGATTATCTTCTTCACGCAAAAGAAAAAATTCCCGCAACCTGCCAAAAAGGTGGCTGCCGAGGCCGCTGGCTACACTGCCGAGGAAAAGGCTGCCATGGCAAAAGAAATCAAGCAACGTATGGCTGCTTTGTTTGCTGTGTTGGGCATTGCCGTGTTTTTCTGGCTGTCATTCCACCAAAACGGACAATCACTGTCGGTGTTCGCCCGCGACTTCGTGGATTCGTCGAGCATTGCTCCCGAAATCTGGCAGGCTTTGAACCCCTTGTTTGTGATTATCCTCACCCCGCTTGTCATGGGTATCTTTGCTATGCTGGCTCGTAAGGGAAAACCCGTCTCGACACCCCGTAAGATTGCATACGGTATGGGACTTGCTGGTTGCGCCTACCTCTTCCTGATGATTTTCTCCATCATGAAGCACTATCCTTCGGGCGACGCTTTCCGTGCCATGGATGCCGCTCAGATGGCTGCAGCAGGACTTGCTAAGGCCGCCCCATGGGTGATGATTGTCACCTATTTCTTCCTCACCGTGGCCGAGTTGTTCATCTCGCCGCTGGGTCTGTCCTTCGTCTCGAAGGTGGCTCCGCGCCACATGGTGGGTCTCTGCCAAGGCTTGTGGCTGGGTGCCACGGCCATCGGCAACCTCTTCATCTTCGTCGGTCCCATCATGCTCAACGCTTGGGACATCTGGAAGTGCTGGGGCGTGTTCCTCGCCATCTGCCTCGTCTCCATGTCGATCATGTTCGGTATGGTGAAGTGGCTTGAGAGAGTGACCGAATAACAATGAATTTGCGTAGAGACGCAATATTTTGCATCTCTTCATAATAAGGTAAAAAGCCGGCAGCGATGTCGGCTTTTTGTGTCTCTTCCGATAAACTACTGAAATTTTTTTTCGCAAATCCGTGAACTGAGAAAAGCGAATTTCCGAGCGCGACAGGGGGCATGTTAAATTTTGGCGTTAAATCTGCGCTATGCCGTTATTTTTTCTCTAATTTTGCACCTATTATAATAGGGTTTCAATATTATAATCTCAAAAACCATGAAAAAGTTCCTGCTTATGCTTTGCTTCCTGCTTGCGCTGTCGCCAGCGGCCCGCAGCAGCATCTACCTGTTCGAGCAGTTCGACGACACCTTCCTGCCCAACGGCTGGAGCGTGGTGGGCACCGACATCTCTTTTTGGTCCATTTCGGAGACCAACAAGGCGGGTGGCACGCCCAACGAGATTACGTTCTACTGCAACACACCCCAAACATGGCGCCTGATTTCGCCCTCCGTCGATTTGACTGGGGTCGAGAGCCTTACGTTTTCTTTCAAGCTCCGCTACGAGAAATGGGGTACGGCCATGAACATCGGCATCGCCACTTCATCCGACAACGGCGGCCATTGGCACGAAGGCTGGGTGCAAAACTTCGGGGCGACCGGCAATCACGAAATCAGCCAAGAGATTGCCACCGAAGACATGGGCAAGCCCAACGTGAAATTCTGCATCTTTTTCACCAACACGCAAGGCGCCAATTACAGCGATGCCTTCATCGACGACATTGCCGCCTTTGTGCAACGCGACCTCGACATCGAGCTGTCGGCCATCACAACCGAGGCGGTGCAAGTCAGTCGCAGCTTCGACGTAGGGATGCGCCTGTTCAACACGGGCAGCACGACGATCACCTCCCTGGAGGGCTATTACCAATTCGGCGATATGCCACCCGTTTCGCAGACCTTCAACGTCAACATTCCGGCCAACACCAATGCCAACCTGAGCTTCGATGAGCCCGCCGACCTCATTCCCGACACCTACATGCTCACGATGGGCATCGTGAAGGTGAACGGCACAGAAGACGACGACCTTACGAACAACACGCTCACGCAAAAGACCTCCATCGCCTGCGCGACCACGCAACGACTTCCGATGTTCGAGCACTTCACCAGCTCGAGCTGCGGCACTTGCCCGCAACTGAGCCAGCAGATGGAGACCTTCTGCAACAGCAACCCCGGCAAATACACCTACGTGAAATACCAAATGAACTGGCCTCCCCCAGGCGACCCTTACTATACCAGCGAATGCGGCGTAAGAAAGACCTATTACGGCGTGATTTCCCTTCCCACCCTTTTCATGGATGCCGTGGATTACGAATTTAACCCAGTGACGCAGAGCGACTTCGACAGTCATTATGACACACCTTCTGCCGTGGAAATCGAGGGAGCCTATTCGGTGGAAGGCAACACGATCCACGTCACCGCCGACCTGATGGCCTTCGCTGATTTGGACGATGTGCGAGTTTACGTGGCCGTAAGCGAAAAGACCACGCACAACAACGCCACCATCAACGGCGAGACCTCGTTTCACCATGTGATGATGAAGATGCTGCCCAATGCACAAGGCACTACGCTCTCGCTTCGCGCTGGCGAAATCCACCATTTGAGTTTCGAACACGACATGAGTAGCACCCACGTGGAGGAAATGGACGACCTCGAAGTGGCCGTCTGGATCCAGAATTACGACACCAAGAAGGTCTATAACAGCCATTTCTTGTTCGAAACGCCCAACCATCCTTTTGCACCGGAGCAGCTTACCCTCACCAAAGAAGGCAATACGCTGACCGCCCAATGGAACGCGCCTGCAGGAAGCACCCCAACAGGCTACAATATTTGGATGAACGAAACCCTGGTGGCCGAAAACAGCAACGAGACAAGCCACACCTTCAGCATTGCGCCAGGCGACGACTTCCATTGCGTGCAAGTGCAGGCTGTTTATGGCGATGGGATCACGTCCGTGAAAGCCGTTGCCACCGACAATTCGACCTGGAGCGTTGAGGAACAAGATTTCGGCTCCCTCGGTTTGTATCCCAATCCAGCTTCGGAAGCCGTTTATATCCAAGGGTTTATGCCCAATAAAATCATGATGTACAACGCTTTAGGCCAATTGGTTAAAACCTTTGGAGACGTTCAACAAATCCTTGTGGACGGCCTCCCCACCGGCCTCTACCACTTGGTCGCCACAGACGAAAAAGGAACCATAAGAAATACAAAAGTCATTATCAATCATTAAATCAATATTTTATGAAAAAGTTACTACTTACTTCCATTGCCCTGCTCGTGGGCGTTATCGGCTTTGCGGCCATGCCCACCATCGACCCTGCGCTACGCGAGGAGATGGGCAAGCGGGGCGATGACGAGAAAATCAAAATCGTCGTCCTGATGAACGAACAATCTGACGCAACGGCATTAAGCCGCGAGGCCAACTTCTTCGCCACCAAGCAAGAGCGTCGCGCCTTCGTGGTGGAAACGCTGAAACGTCAGGCCGAAACTTCGCAAGCCGAGCTGCTCGGCCTGCTTGAGGAGATGAAGCAACACGATATGGTGGCCGACATCCAGTCGCTCTGGCTCGTGAATGCCATCAGCTGCCAAGCCACCAAAACAGCCATCAACAGCCTTGAGCAACAGCGAGGCATCAAGACCATAGCCTATCGTGAAGAAACCCAATGGATTGCCGACGGTGAGGTCAAATCCGTTGTGAAAAACGTCGACCGCGACATTGCCGAGTTTTTGTACCAAATCGACGTGCCGCCCGTATGGGACTTGGGCTACACGGGCCAAGGCGTGCTCGTCGCCATCATCGATACGGGTGTGCGCCTCGACCATGAGGACTTGGCCGGTCGGTTTTGGGATGGCGGTAGCGAATACCCCAACCACGGCTACGATTTCTATTACAACGACAACGATCCTGATGATATTTACGGCCACGGCACCGAGGTGGCAGGCATCGTTTGCGGAACAGGTGCTGGCGGGACAAAGACCGGTGTGGCTCCCGATGCCACCATCATGGTCTTGAAAGCCTTCAGAGACGACGGCGTTGGCGAAGAGACGCCTTGGGTCGCCGCGATGCAGTTCGCCATTGAGCATGGTGCTGATGTACTCAACATGTCGTTGGGCCGTCCCAAGCCCGAACCCGCCCAAAAACTGATGATGCGGCAGGCCTGCGACAACACTTTGGCTGCAGGTGTCGTTGCTGCAGCTTGCGCTGGCAACGTGGGCTCGGTGCAGTTCATGATTCCCGTGCCGTACAACATCTACACCCCTGGCGACTGCCCGCCGCCTCATCTGCATCCCGACCAAATGGTGAATGCAGGCGGCACGAGCTGCGTGGTTTGCGTTGGCTCCGTTCTTTCCGACAACGGCTTCAACGAAATCTCGTCAGTAGGGCCATCGCAATGGATGGACGTGGCCGAATACAACGACTATCCCTACACCGCTGGCAGCACGACGGAAATCGGGCTGATCCGTCCCGACATCTGCGCGCCTGGCAACGAACTCACCACCCTCGACCATGGGAACAACAGCGGCTATACGCTTTTCAGCGGCACCTCGGCTGCCTCGCCCTGCGTGGCTGGCACCATCGCCCTGATGCTCTCCAAGAATCCTAATCTGACTCCTGCGCAAATCGACGAAATCCTGGAAAACACCGCCTTGAAGCTCACTGAGCATAAGAGCAACAACTTCGGATCAGGCGTCGTGGATGCCTTGGCCGCGGTCAATGCCGTGGATTACGACAACGTGAAAGAGGCTGAATTGCAGTCAGTTCAGGTGTATCCCAATCCGACCATGGGTAGTTTCATCGTGAGTTGTGAAGGGATGAGCCAAATCGACATTTATGCTATCGACGGACGTTTGGTGCGTAACATCCGTGCCGACCGCGACAGCTATCAAATCGATGGCCTTGAAAGCGGCGTTTACATGTTGCAAGTCACGAACGGAAGCTCCAGTTTTGTCCAAAAGATCATTAAAATCTAAGAACCATACCATGAAAAAGACCTTTTTGATCATCATATTGGCATTAGCAAGCCTTTTTGTTCAAGCCCAAACCATCGACGTGAGGCTGAGCGAGGAAATGAACCGCCGAGCGGAAGACGAGAAAATCGAGGTGTTCGTCTTGATGAAAGCGCAATACGACTGCACACAACTGTGTCGTCAAGCCGATTTCTTTGTCACCAAAGCAGAACGCAAGGCTTTTGTAATCAACGAATTGAAAGCCTTCACCGAGGCATCGCAATACGACCTGAAGCAAACGCTTTCAGAAATGGAGCGTCGCGGCTTGACCACGTCGGCCCAATCGATTTGGACGGCCAACGCGATTTACTTCACGGCCACCAAAGCCGCCATCCAAGACCTTGCGCAAAGACCTGACATTAAAACGATTGCCTTCAGCCACAAGCAAAACCTGATTCCCGAAACCGAACGGGGCAAGGTGGCAGAAGCCACCCGCGAAACCACGCAAAATGTGCTGATGGTCAATGCCGACAAGGTGTGGGAATTGGGCTATCGAGGCGAAGGCGTTTTGGTTTCCGTCGTCGATTCGGGCGTCAACTACAACCATTTGGACGTGGCCGACCACCTCTGGGACGGCGGTGAGGAGTTCCCGCTTCATGGCATCGACATCGTGAACGGCGATCTCGACCCTATGGACGACCTCGATCACGGCACACACTGCGCTGGCACCGTATTGGGCGACGGCACGGCAGGCTCGCTGACGGGTGTGGCCCCCGAAGCCACGCTGATGTGCGTCAAAAGCATTGACTCAACGGGCTTTGGCGGTGCAGTCAACATTTCGAGAGGCATGGAATGGTCGGTGGAGCACGGCTGTGACCTTATCAGCATGTCGTTGGGCATGAGTCTCGCCGAAATGCCCGACAAAGAGCTGCTGCGTCGCACGTGTGAGTCCGTTCTCGATGCGGGCATTGTGGCGGCTGTCTGTGCCGGCAACGAGGGCCATCTTCAGAACTGGGGCTATGGATCCGTGCCCGACAATGTGCGCGTGCCTGCCAGCTGCCCTCCGCCTTATCTCGACCCCGACCAGCAGGAGAATCCTGGCGGCCTGACCTGCGTGATTGCCGTGGGTGCCGTCGACTATAACGACGTCGCGGCCTATTTCACCTGCGAGGGTCCCGTCACATGGCAAGACTCCGAGTATGGCGACTATCCCTACAACCCAGGCATCGGCCTCATCCGTCCCGATGTGAGCGGTCCTGGCGTGGCCATCAAGTCGCTCAACTACCTCACCAACGACGGTTACACCAACATGGACGGCACCTCGATGGCGACGCCCTGTGTGGCAGGCATCATCGCCCTGATGCTTCAGAAGAACCCTGAGCTGTCGCCAGCCGACATCTGCCGCATTCTTGAAGAGACTTCCGTCAAGCTCACACCTACGAAAAGCAACCTCACAGGTTGTGGCCGTGTGGACGCCTTGGCCGCTGTCGATGCCGTGGAGGCCTATGATGGGTTGGATGAAGGCAACGTCAAAGCCAACATTTACCCGAATCCTACAAAGGATGTGGTGAATATCGAATGTGAAGGGATGACGAATGTCAAGGTCTTTTCGATGGATGGCAAGTTGGTTAAAGTCTTTGGTGTGAATGGGTCACAATGCAAAATCGACGATTTGGAGAGCGGAATATACCTCATTATGATCGAAACAGATAGAGGCGCCTCGCTGAAGAAAATTGTGAAGTTATAACTCAAAGTTCCTGCTTACTATCACGGTGCGTCTCAGTGTGAGGCGCACCGTGTTTTTTGCTGTTTTCAAACATTTTCCTACCTTTGCGGCAAATAACAAAAACGATCAACTATGTTCAAAGGTCATCCCAAAGGGCTTTACGCCCTCGCATTAGCCAACACGGGCGAGCGCTTCGGCTACTACACCATGTTGGCCATCTTTGTGCTTTTCCTGCAGGCCAAGTTCGGCTACAATGAAGCACAAGCAGGTAATATCTACGGCATCTTTCTCGGATGCGTCTATTTCATGCCTCTTATTGGCGGTATGCTTGCCGACCGTTTCGGTTACGGCAAGATGGTGAAGACTGGCATTGTGGTCATGTTTCTTGGCTACCTGCTCTTGGCAGTGCCTATGGCAACCACTACGGCCAAAGTCACCATGTTTTCGGCCTTGGCGCTCATTGCTATCGGCACAGGCCTCTTCAAAGGCAACCTCCAGGTGATGGTGGGTAACCTTTACGATGAGGCCAAATACAGCGCCTTCCGCGACAATGGCTTCAGCCTGTTCTATATGGCCATCAATATTGGCTCGATGTTCGCTCCCATGGCGGCCACCAAGGTCACAGACTTGTTCCTCGGCAAGGCAGGTTTCAGCTATGTGCCGCAGATTCCATCCTTGGCGCACCAATACCTCGACGGCACTATCACACCCGAAGCGCTTTCAAGCTTTGAGGCATTGGCAGTGCAACAGGGTGGAGATATCAACAATCTCGCAGGTTTTGCCAACAATTATATCGATGCCTTGTCAGGTGCCTACAACTACGGTTTCGGAGTGGCTTGCATTTCGTTGATTCTCTCCATGGCCATCTACCTGAGCTGCCGCAAGTGGTTCAAGCATGCTGATGTCAACACCAAGCAGGCCAAGGCGATGAAAAGCACCACCGTGAATGTCACGGAACTCTCGAAGGAGCAGACGCGTGAGCGCATCACCGCTTTGGCGTTGGTCTTTGTGGTGGTCATCTTCTTCTGGATGTCGTTCCAGCAGGCTGGTCTTTGCCTGACCTATTTCGCCCGCGACTACACGCAAAGCACGGCAAGTGGTTTCACTCGGTTTGGCTTCAATATCTGGTCACTGACGATGGTCGCCATCTCGATTTATACGATGTTTGGGGCTGCTCAGGCCACCAAGCCTTTAAATCGCGGCATCTTATGTGGTGTAACGGCGTTTTTGTGGATTATGGCGTGGACGTTCTATCACGTTATGCCCGACCCGATTAACATCCTGCCGCAGCAGTTCCAGCAGTTCAACCCCTTCTTCGTGGTCGCACTAACGCCTGTCTCTATGGCGGTCTTCGGCGCCTTGGCGAAGAAAGGCAAGGAGCCTTCCTCGCCGCGTAAGATCGGCATGGGCATGATTGTAGCCGCCCTCGGCTTCCTCATCTTGGTCGTCTGTTCCTTCCCCTTGGCTAGTCCTGCCGAGCTGAAGGCCCAAGGTGGTGTGAGTAGCACTTTGGTTTCGCCCAACTGGCTGATCAGCACCTATTTCGTGCTGACCTTTGCCGAACTGTTGCTGAGTCCCATTGGCATCTCCTTTGTCACGAAGGTGGCACCTCCAAAGTACAAGGGCATGATGATGGGCTTGTGGTTCTGCGTGACCGCCATTGGCAACTACCTCACCAGCGTCATCGCCCGCATCTGGGGCACAGGTATGCCGCTCTGGATGGTTTGGGGCGTGCTCGTTGTGCTCTGTCTGCTCTCTGCCGTGTTCATCTTCGCGATTATGAAACGTTTGGAGCGGGCGACTTCGGGTTGCTAGTATGGTATGCCTTAAAGGGCGAAAATCTTTCAATAATCAATTTGAAAATCATTCAAAAACAGGATGATGTAGTGTTGGGGTGCTTTGCTAGAGCATCCCATTTTTTTGTGGAAATATTTCAAAATTGTTCATTTTCAAAAAAGTTTTGTATATTTGCCGCTGATTGTTCGGGGGAGACATCCGAGCAGTTGAAGGCGATTTGTGCTTGTGTCCCAATATGCAAAATCTGGAAAATTTTGGAAATGGATATAAGATACGAGTTGGCCTGCCTGATTTGTATTCAACCACCTATGTGTGAATGCATACAGGCTAGGTAAATGAGTGTCTATTTTATTTCCAAAGGTTATTCCAGAGCCTGCATGTTGAAAATAGGTGCGATTAAGTTTCCTAGCCTTCTTATGTGCAATAGTAAACCCGCTGAATCGAGGAAACTATAGGCAAAATTGTTGACCCGACACATATCAGGGTGATTGTTATGAAAAAGGGAGTAAAAATGTTTTCGATTGTACTGATGACTATGCTTTTGTCATTCAACGCATCGCTTTTGTTTTCTCAAAGTAAAGGAAAGACTATCAAGAAAGGGGCTACATATATTGGCAATGTAAAGAGTCCTCGGCAAATTGCAGCCTATGGAACTCCTGCATGGTTGTTTTCAACCATGTCTGTTATTTTTATTGACGGACAGAGTGTGATATCTACTAATAAATGTGCGTATTCAATAAATCTATACACTGGAGGTTTAGATAACGTTATTTTTTCCCAAAACACTGAAAGTATATCAACCTCATACTTTGTAAAAAATGGAAATGTTTATATTTGGGATCCATCAGAGGGAAAACCAACAGATGAGACTGGATATCTTTTGATATTCAAAATCAATAATGATGAATCCCTAACATTAACAAAAACCTCATTGGAAGGTTTGAATTTGGGTAAATTCGTATACATGTCTGATTACTATAAAATGAGTAAAATGGGCAGCACTGATTTACAACAAATCGAGGTTGTCGCATTGACCAAATTATTATGGGATAAAGAAACAAATATGGAAACAGAAAAACAAGAACAAATTGTACCAGAACGGACGGAAGAACAAAGGAGAATTGAGCAAGAGCGTTTGGAAAGAGCTAAGAAAGAATCAGCGAAGAGAAAACGAGAAGCTGATTCCATAGCATCGCAGCATGTCAAAGAATTGAAAACGCATTATTCAGAGTGCCGTTTCTTGTTTAATTCGGAAGATAGTTTTGTTTCTTGTATTTCTAAAAAAAGTCAAACAGATATTGAAAATGAGATAAACTCTTTATTGTCCCAGAAGTTGAATGAATTATCCACTAAAGAGTTTTTTGAAGGAAAAGAGTTTTATGAATTCGATGCAGGTAAATATATAATGTTAAGAATCTGCAATGTTTGCGAATTTTCAAATTCATACACTAAAAAAATTGCGGATAATACGGAGAAAGAACTAGAAAACTATGTTGCAAAGCGGGAAAAATTAACCAAAGCTTACAATAAAGCAAGGAAAAAGGACCCAAACATGAAATGCTCTTCATTTTTGATTTCGTACATAAATGGCAAATAACCAATAAAATGAGGAATGTTTTTGAAAGTCGGCATCGAAGTCGGCTTTTTTTATTTTGATTGCAAACATTTTACTAATTTTGCAAACAAAATACAAATCCATGTCAAGAAACGAACAAGAGTTGAAAGGTGTCACGCTGTTGGGCAACCAAAACACGCAGTATAATTACGATTATACCCCCGAGGTGCTGGAGACGTTTGAGAACAAACATCCTGAGAACGAGTACCTTGTCACTTTGGATTGCCCCGAGTTTACCTCGCTGTGCCCTAAGACAGGCCAGCCCGACTTCGGACACCTTATTATTAATTACATTCCGCGCACGTTGATGGTGGAGAGCAAGAGCCTGAAACTCTATCTCTTCAGCTTCCGCAATCACGGTGACTTCCATGAGGATTGCGTCAACATCATCATGAAGGACTTGGTCAAGCTGATGGATCCTAAGTATCTGGAAGTTATCGGGTTGTTCAATCCGCGTGGTGGCATCTCCATCAAGCCGTTCGCCAACTACGGTGATGCCGAGCATCAGGACTTGGTGAAACAACGTTTAATGTCAGCATTCCACAACTCATGAAAGACGCTGTGATTATCATTTCGGGTGGCATGGACTCCACCACGATGTTGTATGAATACAAGGACGAAATCGCCTTGGCCATCACTTTCGACTATGGCTCCACACAGAACGGTCGCGAGCGAATTTGTGCCGTGACGCACTGCCAGCGCTTGGGCATCAAGCATATTGTCATCCCGCTTGAGTTCATGCACCGGTATTTCAAGAGTGCCCTGCTGATGACCGCCGACGACATCCCAGAAGGCAACTACGATGATGAGAACATGAAGTCGACAGTGGTGCCTTTCCGCAATGGCATTATGTTGGCTATTGCCGCTGGTATTGCCGAGAGCAACGGATTGAATCGGGTGATGATTGCCAACCATGCCGGTGACCATTCCATCTATCCCGACTGCCGCCCTGATTTCGTCAAAGCCATGTCAGAGGCCATGTCTGCGGGAACGTATGAAAACATCAAGGTCTTTGCGCCTTATACCTATTTGAGTAAGAAAGAAATCGCTGAACATGGCAAGGCTCTAGGTTTGGATTACACGGAGACCTATTCCTGCTACAAAGGTGGCGAGAAACACTGTGGCAAATGCGGCACCTGTCGCGAACGCCGTCAAGCTTTACTCGACGCTGGCATCGAAGACCACACTGAATACGAATCGTAATAGGGAAACAAATCTAACACGAATCTAACATAAATAACCCAGACACAGACTCGACTATCCTTTTCATAATCTGCCGAAAATGCGGCTTTCAGCCGTCCTGTGTCAAAACAATAACTGAACAACTAACAACTGAAAACTACCAACTGAAATATGTATTACGTCAGAAAAACCTTAGAAATATCCGCATGCCATCAGCTTTACCTCGACTATGAGAGCAAGTGCGAGAACCTGCATGGCCACAACTGGAAGATCAATGTGTATTGCCGCGCTGAAAAGCTTGACAGCAATGGCATGGTGTGCGATTTCACCGAAATCAAGCGTTTGATTCACGGAAAGATCGACCATACCAATATAAATGAGGTACTTGACTTCAACCCGACTGCTGAGAACTTGGCCAAGTGGATTGTGGATACTGTCCCGAACTGCTACCGCGCCGATGTGTGGGAGTCGCGCGACAACAAGGCTTCCTACATCAAGGACGACGCGCCACAGAATTTTGATTGATTTTAATAATCTATCAGCCATCAACAGTCAGCTCTCAGCTTGGTGTGCTCCGAGCTGAGAGTTGAAACCTTAGATTCAGCGAAGTTAAAGCTGATTGCCAATCAATTAAACAATCAACAGTTCAACATTGTATAAGATCAACGAAATATTCTATTCTCTTCAAGGCGAAGGTTTCCACACGGGAACGCCTGCAGTCTTCGTGCGCTTCAGCGGCTGCAACTTGCGTTGTGCGTTTTGTGATACGCAACACCAAGGAGGAGAGCTGATGTCATCGCAGGAGATTGTGAATGAGGTCAATAAGTATCCCAATGCGCCATTGGTCGTGTTGACAGGCGGCGAACCTTCTTTGTTCATCGACGAGGCTTTTGTGACAGAGCTGAAACAAAAGACAGGCAAGAAAATCGCCATCGAGACCAACGGAACGCGACTTTTGCCGGGCAGTTTGGATTGGGTGACGTTTTCGCCAAAATCAGCCTTTGAGGGTGGCGATTTAGAGCCTTGTGTGTTAAAGCGTTGTGATGAGTTGAAAGTGGTGTATCTTGGTCAGGATTTGGCGCAATATGATGGCATAGAAACCAAGCATCGTTTTTTGCAGCCGTGTTTTTGTGAAGACGAAACACAACGAAAAGCCAACATGAAAGCCTGCGTTCAGACGGTAATGCAGAACCCTGGCTGGCGGCTTTCCTTGCAAGTCCACAGGGTGCTGAATATCCCGTAAGTCACTTTCTCCTTTGGAAGTTCTTCCTCGGCTCGCTGTAAACCAGAAATACAGCGGGTCTTTTGTTTAAGTCGCCTTTGTAGTCTTTCCATTCCCCAATGCTTTGACTGATGATGAGCTCGTCGTCGCAAGTGAGATTGCAAGCCACGCAAACTCTTGTAGCAGGGTGGAGGTTCTTGCACAAGTCTTGCAGCATGGCATTGTTGCGGAAGGGCGTTTCGATGAACAGTTCCGTCTCGTTGTTGGTCATCGAACGGCGTTCCAAATCCTTGATAGCATTTTGCCGCTCAGGGCTCTTGATAGGCAGGTAGCCGTGGAAGGCAAAGGCTTGTCCGTTGAAGCCCGAAGCCATCAAAGCTAGAATCATGGCATTGGGTCCGACCAAAGGAACGACTTGAATGCCAGCGGAGTGGGCCAAATCCACCACCAAAGCACCTGGGTCGGCAACACAAGGTGTGCCGGCTTCCGACATCAGCCCCATGTCCTCGCCTTGCAGGCAGGCACCGAGGTGCTCCATGAGGTCAAGGTTGCGGGCGTTGTGTTTGTCGAGCTCGATGAATTCGATGTTGTCGATGGCGTTGTCCATCCCGATGCGGCTCAACACACGGCGAGAGGTGCGCGTGTTTTCCACCACGAAATACTTCAAGCGCTTCACAATGCTAAGTGTCCCAGCAGGGATGACTTGCTCGGGCTTTGTTGCACCAAGCAGGTTGGGCACCAGATATAGTTTTCCGAAATTGTTGGTCATGAGAAGGTTATGGGATTATGACAAGGCGATTTTCTTTTCAATATCGGCAAACATGAGTTTGAATTGTTTGTCGGTTTCCAGTTGGTTTGCAATGGTTTTGCAGGCATGATGCACTGTGGCGTGGTCTTTCTTGCCGCATTGCAGACCTATAGAGGCAAGGCTCGCATTGGAGTATTTCTTGGAAAGGTACATGGCAATCTGTCGGGCTTGCACCACCTGATGCTTACGCGTGTTGAGAGCCATCTGCTCAGGTGAAATCTTGAAATAGTCGCATACGCTGTTGATGATGTATTCCACCGATACCTCCTTTACCGTGTTGCGTACAAAGCGATCGATGATTTGTTGGGCCATATCGATGGTGACGGCTTTCTTGTTGAGCAGCGACTGGGCCATGAGTGAGTTCATTACGCCTTCCAGTTCTCGGATGTTGTTTCGAACGTTACCTGCAATGTAGTCCACAATTTCATCTGGGAAACTGATGCCGTTGTCGTGAAGTTTCTCTCGGATGATGGAGGTGCGGGTAGGCAGGTCGGGAGCTTGCAGGTCTGCAGTCAGACCCCACTTGAAGCGCGATAATAGTCGGTCTTCCATGCCTTGCAGGTCTGACGGGAATTTGTCGCTAGTGATGACAATCTGTTTGTTGTTTTGTTGCAAGTGGTTGAAAATGTGGAAGAATACATCCTGTGTGCCCGCCTTCCCCGAAAGGAATTGGATGTCATCGATGATGAGCACATCAATCATTTGGTAGAAGTTGATGAAGTCGGGACGGTTGTTGTTTTTGTTGGCTGTTACGTATTGGGTAGAGAGTTGCTCAGCTTGTACGTAAAGGACGGTCTTTTCAGGATGCAGACGTTTGGTTTCCAATCCAATGGCATGGCAAAGGTGTGTCTTTCCCAAACCTGTTCCGCTATAAATGACCAATGGGTTGAAGGCTGATTTGCCAGGTTCTTTGGCGATGCGCAGACCTGCCGAACGAGCCAAACGGTTGCATTCGCCTTCAATGAAATTATCAAAGGTGTAGTTCTCGTTCAGCTGTGAGTCGATTTGCAGTTTCTTCAGTCCAGGAATGACGAATGGGTTGATGGGACCTTCCGACAGACGTTGAGGTGCGGGTTGGCCAATGGGATTTTTCGGGAAGTTGCGGTTGGCACTTGGCACAGTGACTGTGCCTGCGCTATCGGTACTGTCTACAACCACCTTATAATCCAGCTTTCCTTTTTCGCCCACAAAGCGTTTGATGACCATCTTCAGCAGGTCGATGTAATGCTCCTCGAGGTACTCCACGAAGAAATAGGTGGGTACTTGGATGGTGAGTGTGTTGTCGACAAGTGAGAGGGGAATGATGCGCTCGAACCATGTCTTATAGCCCTGCTCTGTGACGTTGTCTTTGATCACAGACAGACATTTATTCCATATCACAACATGGTTGCTCATCGTTGTAGAATACCTTAAATTATTGTCTTTCAAACTACTTTTTAGGGTAGGAAGTGAGTTGTATTTTACCCGTTTTCAGGCCTTTTTTGACCTTGCAAAGGTATACGATTAATTGTTTATAAAAAAATCAAAATTCTATTGACTTTTAATTTTCTTTTTTCTAAAATACGAGATTTTTGGTTTTTGAAAAATCAATTTCTTTATAAACAATTGATTTACATTGTTTTAATATGTGTTATTTTTACCCCGAATAAATTGTCGAATTTTTCAAAAATTCTTGAAGCGGAATTTTTTCTTGTTGAAAACTCCAAATAGCAATCCAATTCGAAGCGTTGGTTTTGCTGCTCCAAATTCTCCTCTTTCATGATGCGCATGACCTCATTCATCAAGGGATATTCGAACTCCAAACTGTAAATTTCATTTATGGTTTTTTCCACAACTTGCGCGTTGTCAAGAGCATCGCGTGCTGCTGTTTTGTATGCATTGATGAGGCCTGAAGTGCCCAATTTGATGCCGCCGAAGTACCTTGTGACGACGACACAAACATTGGTGACATCTTTGGAAAGGATTTGGTTGAGGATGGGTTTGCCAGCCGTTCCGGAGGGTTCACCGTCGTCGCTCGAGCGGAAGGCCTTTTTGTCGGGACCGATTATGTATGCATAGCAATGATGCCGTGCGTCGAAGTATTTCTTCTTGATGTCGGTGATGGCTGTCTTGGCCTCATCTTCGTTCATCACTGTAAAGGCCTCGGCGATGAACTTGCTGCCTTTCTCCTTGTAAAGGCCATCGCCGCGGGTGGCTAACATATTATAGGTGTCGTCGTTCATGGCTTCATGGTGATAAGGATGACAGCAATGATGGCAATGGCCAGACCGAGGTAGTTCTTCCAGGTGAGTTTTTCCTTGAAGAGTAGCCATCCCGTGAGGGCAGTGAGGCTGACCACGCCGATGTTATATACGGGAAAGAGCACCACGTTGTCGAAACACCGCATGGCGTGATAGACACAGAAGGTGGAGAAGAAGTTGATGACACCCAGGCCGATGCCGCCAATGGCGCTTTTCCATTGCCATTTCGACTTCCCGCGGATGAGGTCAAAGGCCACAAGGATGATACCGAAGAGCAATGCGATGAAGTAAATAAAGGCAATCATGAAGCTCATGTCGGGGGCGGTGTTTTTCTGTTCGGTGAGCTTCATAAGAATGTCGCCCGTGCCTGTCCCGAAAAAGATAAGAATGGGTAGTAACCAATTGGTTCTATTGGTTTTGTCTTTCGCTTCTTTTCCACTTATCACCAACGTCAAAGCCACTAAAGCCAACACAATTCCCATCGTGGCGACCCAATTCAACTTTTCGCTGAATAGCACCACGCCAGCCAAAGTGGGAAGCACCACCGAGAGCTTGCTCGACAGCGAGGTAACTGTCACGCCCGATCGTTGGGTGGAGGCCGCCATCAGCACATAGGTGAAGATGAACCAAAAGCCCGTCACAAGCGAGAGGCCGAACCAGGGCTCACCGACCAACTGTGCGGGTGTGTCGAACTGTTTGCACATCAGGAAGCCCGTGCAGGTGGCGAAGACATAGTTCCACATCAGCGCCTGGTGGTTGTCGAGTTTGAAACGCTCAAACAACCGCATGGCTACGAAGACGCCAGTGGAGCATAATATGGCAAGGATGAGGTAAATCATTCTGCAAAAGTACGGTTTTTTGTGTATCTTTGCCCCATGATTGGATTTAATCTGCAAAAAACAAAACGCCACTTCACGGAAGTATTGGCCGAAAACTTCCCCCAACGCGAGGCTGAGCAGCTGATGCGTATCCTGTTGGAAGACCTCTTTGGCATCGATTTGAACCAGCAACTGATGAACCCTGACCTGCGCGTCGATGAGCATCAGCATTATCAGTTGGGCGAAGCCGTTAAACGTTTGCTATTGGGTGAGCCTGTGCAATATGTCACGGGCATGACGCGTTTCAACGACCTATTATTAAAGGTATCGCCTTCGGTACTTATCCCGCGTCCCGAAACTGAGGAACTGGTGCAGAAGATTTGTGATTCCTTTCAAAATTCAAAACCTAGCCTCCCATGTCATTCCGCAGTAGAGTCAGCAGCCATGTCATTCCAGCATGGGCATGTGGGGAAGAGGGAATCTATGTCTGCGGTTTATAAGAGAGATAATCTCCCCATCCGTATCTGGGACATTGGCACAGGATCAGGCTGCATCGCCATCGCCTTGGCCAAACACATCCCCAATGCTGAAATCATCGCCTTCGATGTCTCGGAAGAAGCCCTTCAAATAGCCAAGGAGAACGCCGAAAGCAATGGTGCAAAGGTGACCTTTGTGCAAGACGATGTCCTGCATCCCACATCCGACTATTTCAACCGGCCCGCGGATTTGGTGGTGAGCAATCCACCCTATGTCTGCGAAAGTGAGCGCACTACCATGGAAACCAATGTCCTAGATTGGGAGCCTGAAAAGGCCCTCTTTGTCCCTGACGATGACCCGCTTCGGTTTTACCGCCAAATTTTGGCTTTGGCCAAAAACCAGTTGAATCTCAATGGCCAAATTTGGTTCGAAATCAACGAACGGATGGGGGAGGAGTTGGTGTCGCTTTGCCATGAGATGGGTTTCTCAAATGCAGAGGTTTTGCTGGATTTTGCTGGGAAACCACGATTTGTGAAGACTTGGGCTGCGGAATGATGCAAGGATTTGTTGGATTTTGAGTATTTTTGCCGCGTGAAATGGTGTTTGCACATAGTGAGCTTTTTGGTTGGGCTGGCCATGCTGGTGGCTTGTTCCCAACCTACTAAAGTTGAGGTCCCTGAGCCTGTCGAAGGGTCGACCATAGCATTATCTCAAATCGACACCCTCATGTGGCACCAGCCTGACAGTGCTTTGGCGGTGATGATGGAGTTTGCGGCAAGCCCTGAGGCGGATAGCTTGGATGTGTTTGAGGGGCATTACTGCCAGGTGTTGGTGGCGGAGCTGCTGTTTAAGAATGATTATGGGCAGAGCAACCGCAAAGAGGTGATGAAGGCGGTTCATTATTTTGATTCGATTGTGGGGATGGATGGGTATGGAACGGACACACGCGGTGTGTCCGTACGGGAGCGGGAGGCGTTTTTGGCGACGCGGGCGCATTATATGAATGGTGTGGGATTCTATGAACAAGGGGATTTGGTGAATGCCTGCGCGGAATACCTCAACACCTTACGGATAATGGAAAGCCATTTTGCCGAAAATGAATTGGTTGGACACAAGGCACGGTTTATGGCCTTGACGTACGGCCGTCTTCTTGATATGTTCAAAGACCAACTTATGCCTGAACCCGCCATATATTGCGGAAAACAGTACTTGTTATACAATCAGATTGCGCCGACTTCACTCAACGCCAAAGCCAATATTTTGTATCAAATTGGATTAGAATATCATGTTTTGCAAAAACCAGACAGCGTTGTTTTCTATTATGAAGCGGCGTTTAATGCCTTGCATGACAGAAACACTATTGTTTACAGGGATTTGATGACTTCACAAGCAGTGTTTGATTATTATGAAGTCCACGACACGATAAAAGCCTTGGACAGTCTGAAAAGCATGGCAGCCCAATCCGAAAGCAATATTGAAAGAATAAACCGATATTCAACCATTGGCGACATTTATCATAATGCCAGACAATTCGATTCTGCCAAGGTATATTTGAAAGCAGTATTTGATTTTTCAAATGACGACATTGGAAAAAAACTTGCAGCAAAGGCTTTGCATGACATCGCTATTGGTGAGGGCGACACCTTGAAAGCCAACCAATATGCCCAATTCATCATAGAAGATGTAGCTGCAGCAGCCGAAAGCCAAAAGCGGGTCTCCCAATTGAACGACCTGTTTCAACAACATTTGCAGTGGAAGCAAGGGCGAACCGAAGCCGAAAGGCAACAAGCGGCGCGGTTGCGGAAGAACAGAATAATCGTCGTGGTGTGCGCTTTGGTTGTGGTGGCGGCGTTGTTGGCTTGGTTGCTGATTAGGCGAAAGATGAAGCAGCAGCGCGACGAGGCGAGCCAACAGATGGAGGCCGAACGAGAGGCACACCGATTGGAGAAAGCTTCGATGTCGGGGAGGCTGAAACGGAGCAACCAGGAGCTGCGCGAGCTGAAGGACCAGATGCGGCAACAGGCGGGCAACGGTGCGCCAAAACAGGAGGCGCAAGCGGTGTCGTTCAACGATGAGCCTATCTGTCGCCTCATCATGGAGCGGGTGAACGAAGGACAGTTCAAGGCGCAGATGGACTGCAAGCTCTACCAGGACTATGCCTTGGGCAAGGAGCAGGTGATGGCCTTGCGCGAGGCTGCCGACCGCCACTTCAACCAGTTCACCGTCCGTTTGGCCAAGGCCTATCCCAACCTCACCAAGGGCGACCTTGACTATTGCTGCTTATACCTGCTTGGCCTTTCGGATGCTGACATTTCGGCTTTAATGCAGCGCGCTTACAACACCGTGAGTGAGCGCAGCCGCAAACTGAAAGGCATTTTCGGCAGCGATGAGTCGCTTTCCGCAACGCTTTTGGGCTTTGTCAACGATTCCGCATCTATTTGATTATAGGGACGATAGCGAAAAACCCGCACAAATCCGCACATTGTTTTTCTTGACAGGTGTGGGGAAACGTCTGTAGTTTTGCCGAAAATTTCAAATCTAAATTTCAAAATTTACAGTTATGAAAACGACAAAACAATTTATGATGATTTGCTGCCTGATGGTGATGGCGGCGGTGGGTTACGGACAAATTGAGCCTTGGTACTTGGATTCTCCATGGGACGGTTATGATTTCAGCACCGAGTGTGAAACAGGACAGACCTTGTATTATAGAATCACCGATTCTGTCAATTACGAGGTGACATTGACACATCCCGCTCCTTACAGTAATGTGACAAAGGATTTTTGGGAGGGGTATGACAAACCTACTGGTGACATCGTTTTTCCGTCGGAAGTGACCTACGAGGGACAAACCTACTCCGTTACAAGCATTGAGAATGGTGCGTTTAGGTTTTGCGGTGGAATGACAGGTACCTTGGTGATTCCAAACACGGTGACTTACATTGGACATTTCGCTTTCGACGGTTGCTCTCGATTCACGGGCTCGTTGGAGATTCCTGATGGTGTAACGGTCATTGCCAACTGGGCTTTCAATTCCATGAATGAAATTACAAGTGTCAGCATCCCCAATTCAGTGGTTGCCATTGGGACAAAGGCTTTTGCCAGTTTTTGGAAAATCACCGCATTCAGGATTCCCGAGTCGGTCACTTATTTGGCACCTGGTTTTATCTGGGCTTGCGAGAAACTTGTGACTTTGGAAGTGGACGAGAACAATCCTGTCTATTATTCCGAAAGCAATGCCGTCATCGAGCGGGAGACAAAGAAACTGGTGCAGGGCACAAAGACCACCGTTATCCCCGAAGACATTACCGTTATTGGAGCGATGGCGTTTGAAGCCGTTGAGAACAAAGGGAACCTTGTCATTCCGCAGTCCGTTATCTCCATTGAGGACGAGGCCTTCAAATATGCACACTTCACTGGCACCTTGAACCTTCCAGAGAACTTGCAGTATATTGGGAAATACGCGTTTTATTTCAGTTATTGTACGGGAGCATTGTATATTCCCGACGGTGTTTCCTTTATTGGCGAATATACATTTACCAATTCAGGGTTTTCGGAAATCCATCTTCCCAAATCGTTGAAAACCATTGAAGGAAATACTTTTTACAGTTGTAGCCGCTTGGAAATGGTGGAAATCCAGTCGGAGGTCGACAGCATCGGATCGGGTGTTTTCCAATACTGCAACAGGTTGAATTGCCTAAAAGTCCATTGCGAGGTTCCGCCAGAGTGCTGGTATAGCGCCTTTAGTGGTGTTTCGCGTGATATACCCGTCCACATCCCTGTCGGGACGCTTGCCGACTATCAGAGTGCGCCTTATTGGAACGAGTTCACCAACTTCATCGAGGACGGTTTGATGTCGGTGGACGAGGAAGAAACGAGCCAAGTACAAGTGACTTGCTATCCTAATCCTGCCAAGGAAAAGGTGACGATAGATGGCATTGAAGCCGCCGAAGTGCAGGTTTATAATGCCCTTGGGCAGGTGGTGAAGACAGTGCGAAACTCAAACGAAATCAATGTCTCAGACTTGACGGAGGGCGTTTACCTGCTGCGGATTACCGATGCAAAGGGTGTTTCGCAAACAGAACGTATTACGGTAATAAGATAAGCCATGAAAAATTCGCCTGCATCCAAGATTCTCGCGGTAACAGTGGTTGCTTTGGCCGCCCTGCTGCTGGCGGGATGCCATCAGAAGAAACACGAAGTGGGCACGATGCCTTCAGCCGAACAAGCGAAAGCCGAAGTGGACACCACAAAGGAAGACACGATAAAAGCTTTCTACGAGCGGATTATGCGGTGGAAAGTGCTAAATGGCGGGATGAGCAGGTGGGAGAGCGATAAGTGAAATGTTGTAATCTGGAATCACAACGTGTTGTAAAACAAAGAATTGACTTTGCAAAAGTTTGTAATGGCCTTCGGACTTGAAAAAACAGCGATAATTTGCTATACTTTTGCGGCATGGATTTCAAAACGAATAATTAACCTTAAATTACAGTATTATGAACAACAGAAAATTCAGATTCGGAACGCTGCTGGTGTTTTTGGCGGCAATGTCTTTTACGGTGTCTTTTATGACCTCATGCACTCCCAAGGTGCCAGTTGGTTTTATAGCCACCTGTACCCCAACTTCTTCAGTTGACACCGTCACTTTTGAATCTTGGAGTTTGGGAGAGCTTGTCAGGGATCATTTTGCAGTGTTTTACCCAACACCACAGAATGAACAAGACGGGCAATATGAAGAGCTTCCAATTTACCATTATACCGGGATGGGAAGTGTTTCAACGGAAGATGCTTTCACTTATTTGTCGACTGAATATGACAGCGTGAGGTTTACGCGCAGTTCTGATGGTGCAGCCACCATTACTTATCGCCATGACGAGAATGCAAGCAATGCGCAGCGGTATTTCTTTAAGCGAGAGGCATGGACATGCAGCCCTGATGATGAAGGGTATGATGGCACTAGGACTTATACGCTTATCCTTACGGAGGAGATGTTTAGGTGAACCAACAACACCACTGAGAAAACCATCTTTGGCCTGATTTTTGCATAATAATCATCTTGTAATTTCAAAATCAGTAAGTTATGAAAACAATTAGTTTCAATAAGCGGGTTTTGGCCACAGTGGTCATCGCTTTGCTTTGCTGTTTTTCGGCAAAGGCACAAATCACCCCTTCGGTGTATGCCGGTTTGGGGAATTATACCAATCTGGGAGGAATGGTTGGAATAGGAACCGAAATACAGTATAAATTCGTTTCTGTCAATGCCGCCATAGGGTATGATGGCTGCAACCAGGCATTCTTTCATAAGGGGCATTATGCAGGGAAGGAACGCGTTGGTGACAATCCTTTCATAGGATTCGATGTCGGCGTGAAGTACTATTTCTACAAAGGCTTTTTCGGAGGCGTGAACTATGGCCTTTTAGGCAAATATTGTCTGGAAGAGACCGCAGAACGGGTCAGGGTGGACAATTTTTACGACTTTTCCTTCACGCTGGGCTATAAATGGCACTGTTACCAAAGATTTTATGGAATGGCCTGGCTGGGGGTGACTTCCAATAAGGATGCGAATAAGTTCGTGTTTATCTTTGACAGCAAAAGTTTTGTACCCAGGGTGGGCTTAATCATTGAATATGAGTTTAAACATTAAAAATTAAATAGTTATGAAAACAATTGCCAAATCAATAATCCTAATTGCGGTCATGCTTCTTTACGGGTCATGCAGCAAAATCGTGCAAGAGAGTCCCGAAACCATTACCATCAGCGGCCATATCACCGACGAGGATGGACAACCTGTTGAAAATGTGAGTCTTGACTTGATGTACATAACACGCATGAACTTGTTGGGCTTTTACTATGGTACAGGCATTCACACGAAAACTGATGAAAATGGATACTATTCCATCCAGTTTGACAACAACGACGATTATTCCTATCGGTTGGATATCGAAAAGTCGGGGTATGACTACGTGCGAGGTTACCACGTGGAACGTTGGATCGCCTCGCAGGAACACGATGTGGTGATGAGGAAAAAAGAAGAATACGTCGACCTCGGTTTGCCGAGCCGCACTATGTGGGCGAACTGCAATGTGGGAACCAACAAACCTGAACGCCTTGGCGATTATTTTGCGTGGGGAGAAGTTGTTCCCAAGTCCACTTACAGTTGGGAAAACTACATACACTGCAACGGAGCTGGTGACCAGTTGACCAAGTATTGCAACAATCCCGCCTACGGCTACAACCACTTCACCGACACTTTGACGATATTGGACAGACCCGATGATGCCGGTTGGTGCAACTTCGATTCTAATCAAGGACCGCAAATACCAAGCAAGGAACAATGGCAGGAACTGTACCAAAACACCACGCATACATGGACTACCCTAAACGGTGTGGCAGGTATCCGTTTCGAGGCTAGCAACGGCAACAGCATTTTCCTGCCTGCTGGCGGAATGCGCCATGATGACGGAAACACCGTGGGTGTTGAACACGGCTACTACTGGTTGAATTCGTTCGATACGGGAAATCCGACCAATGCATGGAATTTCATGATCGGTGCCGACCTTGACGTCATCGGCAACAGCACGGCCACAGCCGAACGATACATAGGCTTTTCTGTGCGTCCAGTGCATCCATACGGTTGGCCATTTTGCCCTACCAATTAAAGTAGATGGAGAATGCAATGCGTAAAAAGACTGCATGAGAGCCTAGTATGAGCGGATGGAACTATGGAAAATGCTGCATGGCGGGATGAGCAGTTGGAAGAGCGATAAATGAGAAGGGCGTTTGATGGCAAAATGTTGTAAAAGAAAAATGCAACATATTAAAACTCAAACAGATAAATTGACAAAAGTTTGTAATGGACTCGGATCTTGAAAAACCAGCAGTTTTTTGCTATATTTTTGCAGAATGAAATTCAAAACAAATTCAATCATCTAAAATCGAGTCGTTATGTTCAACAAAAAAACTTGTTTCAGTATGCTGTTGCTGGCCTTGGCCATGATGCCAACCTTGTTCAATTCTTGTAAAGAAAAGGTACAAACCGTGGAAGTCCCGGAATTGTATCATGTGTGGCATTGGAAATCTACATCGGTAGGCGGTTTCGTTGGATTGGTCTATCCCGAAGCGGACAAAACCCTGATCTTTGAATTCGATTCCGATAACCGGTTAAACGTTGAATATGACGGTGAGATGCTGGCTACGGGCGAGCAGGTCACCGTCACGAAATCCAACAACACCACTTATGGCGACTATTACATCACTTTGCCCAAGGAATTGCAGAAAAAAATCCGGCAACGCACTGGCCAAACCGAGGCACACCTTATTCTTGAGGGTTATCTTCGTTTCGAGTACCCTGACAATGGCGAAACTTGGTTGTTTATTACCAGCAAAGACGGAAAGAATGTGGGTGTGGAAGGTGGAGCGGATTTCCATGGCCAAACGTGTTTAGCGCGTGGCATGGAGCTTCATCAATAAGTTGATGGCTTAGTATCAAAAAAAACTGTAATTTTGCGCCGCGATTCAGGCAGACTGTCGCGGGTCGGGAAAGCCGGCGCGAGGAAAGTCGGGACAGCACAGAGCACCATACTTCTTAACAGGAAGGTGTCCGCAAGGGCAACAGCAAGTGCCACAGAAACATACCGCCTGCGAAGGTAAGGGTGAAAACGCGAGGTAAGAGCTCACGCATCGGGTGGCGACATTCCGGTGAGGTAAACCTTATGGGCTGCAAGTCCAAGTATAGAGACAAGGCTCCTTCGGGAGCGAGAGGGCTGCTCGTCCGTGTCTCAGGGTAGGGCGCTTGAGCCTGCGGGCGACCGCAGGCCTAGAGAAATGACAGTCGCCCCGCAAGGGGAACAGAATCCCGCTTATTCGTCTGGGTCGTTATTTTACAAGAGGTTCCGCCAAATAGCGGAACTTCTTTGTTTTATTTTTTCAGCCCCATGTCGCGTCGGTTTTTCCCGATGTACACGAAATAAAGAGTCAGGTCGGTGGCCACCAGCAGGGCGTTGAAGGCATAGAGCCACGTCACGATGTCGTAATTGTTCAACACCTTGTGGATAATGCCGAAGATATAGCCTAAAATGACCAACGACATGAAAAGGGGGCTTTTGCCGATGACGACCTTGGTGCGGATGGATTTGATGATCGACACAGGCCAACTCACCGCAAAACAGAGCAGGAAGAGGACTTCCCAAATACTGAATTCTGCCATAGATTTGATTTGATAAATGATTGTTGTTGATTGAATTTGCAAAAGTAGTGTTTATTTCATCACATTGCGGACGATAACCGAAATATTGTTGACGAACATGTTCACGGCAATGGCTAACAAAATGACACCGAAAAACTTGCGCAGGATGAAAATCAGGTTTTCGCCCAAGAGCTTCTGGATCCTGTCGAGTTGGCTGATGACTATGTAGTCCAGCAAGATATTGAGCAACAGCGCGATGATGATGTTGACAACGGCATAGTCGGCACGAAGCGAGAGCAAGGCCGTCAGTGCACCAGGACCGGCAATCAGCGGGAAGGCGATGGGCACGATGCTGGCACCACTCTTGCCGCCTTCGTTTTTGATGATTTCGCGACCGAGAATCATTTCAACGGCGAGTATGAACAGCACGAACGAGCCTGCCACAGCAAAGGAAGCCGTATCGATGCCAAACAGCTTCAGCAAGGCGTCACCAGCGAAGAAGAACGCCAAAAACAGCCCCAAAGCAGTCAAACAGGCTTGTCCCGCCTTGATGGTCTTGTTTTGCTCCTTCATGCTGACGAAGATCGGGATGGAGCCGAAGATGTCGATGATGGCAGCCATCACGATGAACGAGCTGAAGATTTCTACGAAGTTGATGCTACTGAACATGGTGTTTTGTTTTGATTAGGAGCTACGAATTGCACAAAATCGGAGATTCACTGATAATGCATAATATTTCGTGCAAAATTAGATATAATCGCGCAATTCGTAGCTCATTAATCACACAATATTATTCCACAAATAGTGAAAATGCGGTCCAAAGCGTTTGAAGGCGGCCTCGTCCAGCTGTTCTTGGAACTGCGGATGCGCCACCGAGATGATGAGCTTGGCCCTTTCCTGCAACGAGCGTCCGTAGAGGTTCACCGCACCATATTCCGTGACGAACCAATGGATATGGTTGCGCGTGGTGACTGCACCTGAACCCAAGTCCAAGGCCGGCACAATCTTGTTGATGCCTTTGCGCGTGGTGGAGGGCATGGCAATGATGGCCTTGCCGCCTTTGGCACGCGAGGAGCCATAGACGTAGTCAATCTGGCCACCAACACCTGAGTAAATGCGTTCGCCCAACGAGTCGGCGCACACCTGTCCCGAGAGGTCAATCTGAATGCCCGAGTTGATGGAAGTCATCTTGGGTTGCTGCGCGATGATGAAGGGGTCGTTGGTGTACTCCACGTCCATCAGCAGCACCTCATGGTTGCCGTCGATGAAGTCATAGATTTTCTTCGAGCCCATCACGAAGGTGGAGACAATCTTGCCCCTGTTGAGCTTCTTATTGTTACCCGTGATGACGCCTTCCTTCACCAAAGGCAAAATGCCGTCGCTGAACATCTCGGTGTGGATGCCGATGTCTTTATGGTTGTGGAGGCACGATAGGATGGCATTGGGTATGGAACCGATACCCATCTGGAGACAAGCACCGTCTTCGATGAGCTCGGCACAATAGCGTCCGATGGTCTTTTCCACTTCGTTGGGTTCGGGCATGTCGACGGTGAGTAGGGGAGTGTCGTCTTCGACAAAGACATTGATTCTGCTGATGTGGACCAGTGCATCGCCGAAGGTGCGTGGTACATGCTTGTTGACCACAGCGATGACAAACTCGGCACTTTCCATGGCGGCCAAGGTAGCATCTACCGACGAACCTAACGACACATAGCCGAACTTGTCGGGCGGACATACCTGAATCATGGCCACGTTGCACTTGATGTAACGCTCGCGATAGAGTTTCGAGGTCTCGCCGAGGAATACGGGGATGTAATCGGCCAAGCCCTTCTGCACGCTCTCACGCACATTGGCACCTACGAAGAAGGCATTGTGCTGGAAGATGCCCTCAAATTCGGGGTTGACGTAAGGCGCGGCGCCTTCGGTGTGCAGGTGATGGATGTAGACGTTCTTTAACTCGCCCGCGCGACCTCTGTCGCACAAGGCTTTGACCAGACATTGCGGCACATTCGACACCGAGCTGATGTGGACATGGTCGCCCGACTTAATGACTTTAACGGCTTCCTCAGCCGTGACTGCTTGATATTGTTTCTTCATTTCTCACGAACTTTTGTTTCCTAAAGCAAAAAGCCGGTGACAGCCGGAACTGTCACCGGCAACAACATGAAATTAAAAAGAGTTTTAGTTATTCATAATGCATCGAAAATGCATAAGATAGTTTTTAATGGTTTGACAATGCGTTCATTACCCAAAAACTTCTGGAAAAACGTTGGAATACCTAAAATGAAGATAGTACCCAGCCTTTGGGCATACCTTGTTATAAATAGAATCCCAGCTCCAATTCCCGGAAGCCTTGTTTCGCGACTTGAGGCAGGTCTTCTGACTGAGGTCTTTTCTTGCCGCCTTCCCGAAAGACAAGGCTTTCAGTGACGTCATGGCAAGCGTTGTAACCAACACAGCAGCGGGAACTGTCCGGGATTCACACCCGATTCCCTATTGAGTCCGCAGAGGGACACCACAAATCGGCTGCAAAAGTAGCGAATATTTCTGTATACTTGCCAAGCACCCCGAAATAATCGCAGGTTCAAATAGCAAGTGCAAAAATAGCGGAAATTTAGATGCAAAGTTGAAAGAACCTGTTTTTAGGGGAGTTGAAGTTTAGTTTTTCTCTTGGTCTTTTGTTGATTTTATATTGGATTTGC
>Ga0247611_10000395_pt1 | contig 89728 bp, 82 predicted proteins | sample 177DNAGHGhighgp2_FD_192422 | JGI IMG/M metagenome (GOLD analysis project Ga0247611, IMG submission 192422) | Sheep rumen microbial communities from Palmerston North, Manawatu-Wanganui, New Zealand - 1770 DNA GHGhigh gp2 | ecosystem: Host-associated > Mammals > Digestive system > Stomach > Rumen...
TCGACGGTGACCACATCACACTGATGGGCGACGGCAACCTGACAACGGAGCACTGTGCCCTCAGCGACATCAAGGCTCGTGTGACGCATGTGGTGGATGCCAAGGATAAGACACATTATTTATATAATAGGTGGCGGATGCTTGGTGCAAAAGTTTGGTACTGGCTGCGCCCCATCAGAAGGTATTTATTAGCAATTTACAGACGATTATGAGAATAAAGAAAGACTTTGTGCTGCGCGAAGTGTGCGGCGAGAACGTGATTATGTGTGAAGGCCTCAAAGCCATCGATTTCAGAAAGATATTGGCCTTGAACAAAAGTGCCGCATGGCTTTGGAAAGAGGCTCAGGCGCAGGGCGACTTCACCGTAGAATCCCTGACCGACAGGCTCTGCGAGGAATACGACGTGACAAATGAAGAAGCCCGTTCCTGCGTGACGGAACTCCTTGGGAAGTTGGAGAATGAAGGGGTGATAGAGAAGTAGATCACCCAGAGTAATGAAATATGTAAGCTGGCTGTGGCATAACTCACGGGACATCCGCTGGAATACGGTGGTGCAAATCGTGGCAGGCATCGGGCGGGTGGCGCTCGGGCTGCTGATGGTATGGCTCAGCAAGCAGTTCATTGACGTGACCATCCGCGAAGAATCATCTGACGATGTGCTACTGATGGTTTGTTGGCTGGTCATGACCGTCGTAGGCGGGGTGATTCTGAGGCAGGTGGGCTACTGGCTGAAAACTTCTGCAAGTGTCAGACAGACAAACGCCCTGCGGTTGCGTATCTTCAGCAACCTGTTCCGTCAGGAACTCTATGACGGTCAGGAACTACACTCGGGAGATGTCACCTCGCGACTGACAAAGGACATTGAGCAGGTGAGCACTGTCTGTACCGACACCTTGCCGCAGATGACGATTACGATGATACAGCTCTGCGGTTCCTTCCTGCTGATGCGGTGGTTTGACGCACGGCTGGCGTGGTCACTGCTGTTGCTGACACCCCTTGCCATCGTCTTCGGCAAACTCATTTCCAGACGTCTGAGGCAGATGACACTCGACATCCGGCAGGACGAGAGCCGCATCCAGATGCAGGTGCAGGAGGGTATGGAGCATAATGCCGTGTTGCGTTCGCTGGGAGCAGAGCTATGGGTGACCGAGCGTCTGGACTCCATGCAGCAGCGGCTTCGTGGCAATGTGATGCGACGTTTGAGGTTTACTGTCATCACACGGCTTATCATGGGCCTCGTGTTCAGTCTCGGCTACCTTTTGGCTTTCGTATGGGGAGGCATCGGCCTGCGCAACGGTACCATCACCTTCGGTGTGATGACCTCGTTCCTGCAACTGGTAGGCATGATCCAGGGCCCCATTCTGCAACTGCTGAACATGGTGCCAGACGTGATACATGCTACGGCCAGCATCGACAGATTGGAGGAGATGGACACAACAGCACTGGCATCTTCTCACCCGCTCATCGCCAGAGGGTGTGGCATCCGTTTTCTTGATGTCTCTTTCCATTATGCCACAGGCGACAGGGAGATACTTTCACACTATACGCATGACTTCAATGCTGGTTCTAAGACTGCCATCATGGGTGAGACAGGTGTTGGCAAGACCACGTTGTTCCGATTGATACTCGGCTTCATCGAGCCGACAAGCGGACAGATAGAAGTAGGCGGTGAACTGTGTTTCGTGCCTCAAGGCAACACCTTGATGAGCGGCACCATCCGCTATAACCTGCAACTGGCAAAACCCGATGCCACCGAAGACGAACTGCGGGAGGCACTGCATATCGCCTGCGCTGATTTCGTCTTCGACCTGCCCGAGGGCATTGATACGGAACTTGGTGAGCGCGGCAGCGGACTGAGCGAAGGACAGGCTCAACGTATCGCCATCGCCCGTGGACTGCTCCACGGTGGCGACATCCTTCTGCTTGACGAGATCAGCAGTTCCCTCGACGAAGAGACTGAGCGCGAACTTTACCGACGTCTCTTCATCGCCTCCCCCGAAAAGACCATGCTTTTCATCACCCATCGCGCCACCATCACCGAACTTTGCGATGAGGTGATAAAAATGTGAAGTCAGTAGATACTCTCCATGTCTTATACGTCCAGTTTGTTCATGATTGCAGAAAACATGGCATGGACGGCCACCAAGACCGTCCCTGCATCATTAATAAAGCTCAGAACTGTGATCAGCTCTCATCCGGCTCAATCTCCTCCAAATAAACCACCAGGTCCAAATCCTCATAAACGTCAATGTCTCTGTGGTCACCGTCAAAGTGGGGATCATCACTCCAGCCCACAATCTTCCAGCCTGCAGCCGGAGTAACATCAAGCTCCACGCTGTCCTCATAGTGGGCTGCCTCCACGCACCCCGTTACGGTACCAGCCTCCTCAGGCTCGCACACCGCCCGGATATGATAGGTCGCATCACTCTCCAGTATGGCCTCAAAGTACCTGGGTGTGTACCGGGTAATGTAGAACCTACGTACCAAGTCGGTTTCATTGTCATCATCATCCCAGTGAACCATATGGAATCCCTCTTCCGGAGTAACAGATATCTCTACCAACTCACCCAGGTGATAGGTCCCGCTACCGGTAGTCTCACCGTAGTAGGAGTCAACTGATATCTGCTTCGTGTCCGTCTTGTGGTGGAACTCCGCTATGATATCATAGTCGCGGTTGGCCACAAGAGTTCTCGGGTTGGCCGTATTACCGTCACTCCAGCGCACAAACTCATAGTTCTCGTTTGCCGGTACTGCAGTAATAACAACCTCTTCACCACGGTCAAAAGTACCGCAGTCAACATCACTCTCAATGGAACCAAAGCTGTACACATTCGGATTCCAGTACAGCTCATAGCTGTTCCTGATGGCCACAAATACTGCAGTAAGTGAAACATCGCTGTTCATCACAACGTCACGCTCAGGATTGTGGTTATCCGGCTGGTCCTCCCAATGGTCAAACTCCCAGCCGTTAGAAGGCTCGGCAACCAGGTGCGCAGTCTCGCCCGGACGGTACATACCACGTCCGTTAACCTGGCCACGGTAGGTGGGGCTTACATTAGCAGTCAGCTTGTAATGCTGGTCATAAACAAATACCGGCTGCAGCTGATAATCCCTGTCCATAACAAGGTTACGCGGGTTCAGAGTATTACCATCACTCCAACGCTGGAACGTATAGTTCTGTGTAGGAGTAGCAATAATGCTAACCGTACTGCCCTCATTGAATTCCTCAACTCCGTTGCTGTTCACAGTTCCCATAGTAGGATCCGGATTGCTCATATCCAGTCTATACTTCACCGGCTCCGTAGCGGAGTAGAACGCATTGATAAGCTGCTCACCGCTCTTCTCACCAGTAGCCGGATTAACATAGAAGTACCTAAGGAAAACCTTAGGCTTCCCCACATTGGGCATCCCAAACTTGCCGGCATAAGCCTGCAGCAAGTTAACAGCCCCTACAGTAGGAACCAAAGGCTCACAGAAAGTACTACCGCGCCCCACACCGGTAACCGTGCCCACGGTCTGCGGAGCAGTGGCCATAATCACCAGCCGCAGCCCATCAGCCTGTTCAGGAACGCTACCCAGTCGGAACATAAAGCTGCCGTCACTAATAGCTGCAGCAGCCACCGCAGGCTGCTCAATACCCGTCAGAGTAGGAGGCAAGCTAAGAGCCTGCCCGCCGCAGCGCACCACCCAGAAATTCAATCTCAAATACAAATTGGAACCTGTCAGCTGAGCCTTCTGCCCCAGAACCCTGCGTCCAGACTGAGTCTTGGCCGCCTGGTTCCAAGCCTGTATCTGCTCAGCACTCAAAATCTTCCAGCTCTGAGTCAGCAGCCGGAATATGCTCTTTATAACAGACTGGTCCGCGGTACGCTTCTTGGTACCGTGTCCCCGGGTGCGTATAAAAATCGCACCCTTGTTACTGGATGCCGTCACGCCCTTAGCGGACCCCGACATCCTGTCAAATGCAATAGAAGGTTTGTATCTCATAATAATATTGCCTTTATAGTTAAACAAATGATCCCCATCAGGGACAAGCTCTGACGGGGATATTGATAAACTTTCCCTTTGCAGTAGGAGTTTTGGATATAGGGTCCCGGAAACCATGGCCGCCCGTGGGCTTGTGAACGGGAGGGGCCCAAAATCTTGATTTTGGGAGGGATAGCGCCGTAGGCGCGTAGTTTCAGGGACCCTATATTCAAAATTCCGGCTTAATCACCGTTGCCCTCATCAAAGGGATCGTTGGTTGCGCCCAGCTCCACCTCGCGGAGGATATCGGCAGACTTCTCACCAGTCACCGCGTTGACAAAGAAGTAGCGGAGGAAGATCTTAGTGCGTCCGGCACTGGGAGCTCCGTACTTATTGTCATAAGCAGCCTTGATGTCCATAGCACCAGCCACCACGCTGAACGGGTCAGCAAAGGCACTTGCCTTGTCAAAGGCGTTGCTTACGCCACGGCTGGTAGGAGCTGATGCCTCAATAACCAGACGCAGATTAGCCACATTCTCAGGAATGCTGATAAGCCCAAACTTGAACTCCTGCTCAGTCAGCTGAACAGTGCAGGCAGCCGGAGCATCCACGCCCACCAGGGCAGGAGGATTAGCCACAGCGTTACCGCCGCAGCGTATAATCCAGAAGTTAAGCCTCTGGTAAAGGTTCAGACCGGAAATCTTGGCAGCATTACCCAGAATAGAGCGGCCCGCCTGACTCTGAGCCAGGTTGTTCCAGGCACTGATCTGAGCAGTGGTCAGGTTCTTCCAGCTCTGAGACAGCTGCTTAAAGATACCCTTAACGGTACTCTGACTGGCGGTGCTGGTCTTCTTACCATAACCGCGGTTACGGAGATACTTACGGCCCTTGGCCTTTGCAGCAGTCACGCCCTTGGCGGAACCGCTCATCTCCTCAAATGCAATAGAAGGTGCATACTTCATAGTAGTAAATGTTTTAAATGGTTGATTAATTAGTTTGTTTTTCTCTCGGTATATCTTGAGCTCATAATACCCATATTAAATTCTCAATTCTCAATTCTCAATTCCTACAGGTCTCGCGCACAAATCCTGCTGTCCATCCGGGTGGTTCCCGCCAGTCCCGTCGCCACCTCCATCCAAGCGGTCTCCACAAAGTACTTCCGCCCGGGAGTGGGCTTCACCTTCAGCCTGTCAATATAGACCTTGGTGACATCCGCAAACCGCTGCTCCGGAATAAACCCCGCATCCACCAGCACCGGCAGCCCGCCGCCGTAAGTCTTCCCGGCACTGGCCGCCGCACTCATCCGCACCGCCAGCCTATAACCCGCACCCGGATTCACCAGTCTCGAGAACTGAATCAGTCCAGGAGTAACAATCAAATTCCCGTACTCCACATCAGGAATCACCGGAATCAGAGTAGGGGGCATCGTCAACATCTCCAGACCCAGCAGCGCCCGGTTGCAGTTTAGGGTAACGTAAGCATTAACCGCAGCACTCTTAGTCCGCATGCCGCTCCCAGAGGCATGGGCTGCAGCAAACGCAGCCCAAGCCTCAGCCTGCTCCACAGTTAGCCGGGTATAACTTCTGCCCACACGGGCAAACAGAGCACGACTGTTCTTCTGATTGGGAGTGACACGTCCCGATTGGTGGCAATGTCCGGAAAGAATAGTTCCGAATCTCGTGCTGCGGGCTGTGACCGCACCCGCGCTGCCGGACATCGCCCCAAACGGAACAGAAGAGAGTGTTTTCATGGTATCAGAATGTATCTAGTATCAAAAATGACCAATACAAAAATATACACTAAAAATGCCTTTTGCAACTATTCTGAGCCCTTTTTTACACACAAAACCACCACTTGTGCAACTTTATTCCCTATTGGTCTTTAATTAGTTTTTATTGGTCCATACTCATCGTAAATTTGCACCCTGATATTTGATTGAAATTTATGGACTCCGCCTACCGAATCACCCCCGAACGCATCAGTTCCCTCCAACCCGGCCAGATCTTCGTCTTCGGCTCCAACCACTTCGGCCACCACGCCGGAGGCGCCGCCCGCTTCGCCCTGGACCACTTCGGAGCAGAGTGGGGCAACGGTGAAGGCCTCCAAGGTCAAAGCTACGCCATCCCCACCATGGAAGGCCTCCCCAGCACCCGCCAAGCCGTCGAGCGTTTCATCACCTACGCCCGCCAGCACCAGCAATACACCTTCCTCGTAACCCCCATAGGCTGCGGCATAGCCGGCTACGCGCCCGATGAAATCGCACCCTTCTTTGCCGATGCCAAAGACCTCACCAACGTCTATCTTCCCGAGTCCTTCCTCAAAGTCCTCCTCCGCAAATAACAGATTATCAAAAAATACCTATATTTGAAAGCACAAACAATCATACAAAATGTCGGTACTAATTTTCATAGGCGCCATTATATGGATTTGTGGCGAGATTTTTGACTACTTTAGGAAAGGAAAGTAGTATCTTTGTCCCAGCATCAAGAGCAGGAGCCCCAATGGGGCCCACCGCACCAACCGAGCATATAGGATGCCACGGTGGTCAAGGTACGATGCGGTAGTTTATTATTAACTTCAAAACAAGATCCTATTATGAGTACAAACAACAATTCCGTTCCGGATTACGCAGCACGCTTCGCTGCTGCATCCACCCAGAGTTTAGTAGAAGAGTTCAACCGTCAGGTCGGCAGCAACGCCTGGACCTCAGCACGTGCCGTTCATGGCCAGGCGCTAATAGCTGAGTTCCGGAGTAGGGGTATTGACATATCTGCCGTGAATGACGGCAGTAGTACAGATTTCAGTCATCACATCCGTCTTGATGAGACTATCAATACCCTCATCCTGATAGACTGATACAAAAAACAAATCCCCGCTGCCGTCTGCTCTGGTAGCGGGGATTATCATATCCAGTATCATTACTTTACTTTAACCAGATTAAAGTTCTTCCCGCTAACATCTTCATATTTCATATCTGTTATATCATAGTTGGAGTTCATTTTAATCGTCAATTTCTCTCCTTTGGTTTTTAATCGCATCACGTCATTCTCAATAGTTGCCGATTCAAAATAATAATAGTAGCAAATAGTAAGGCCTATCACATCTGTGACGCAGAGCTTGCCTGAGTCAAAGGTTACCATCCCGTTTTTATATGAATAAGTGTCCTCATGCAGATAATTGGAGAAATTGTAATTATCGTCCGCTTCATAACTGCGTACATCCGTTTTTGAAGTAAACTCCACAACATATTTATCACCAAGATAAGTCATAGTCCACTTGGTACCAACCAGACTGTCTTTGTTACTATCGATATCATCTTTTTCACATGAAACCAGTGGTAAGCAGAGTAGTGCAGCCATCAAGTAATTCAGAATCTTTTTCATATTGTCTTTCCGTTTAATTGTTTACAGGATACCAAAAATAAAGGCGATACTCTCAGCCTAACTGCGTGAATCAAAATAAAACTTCCCGGATGATTTGCTTGACCCTGAAAAGCAGGCGCTACTCTCTCATCCGGGAGGTTTATCTTACTGGGAAAGAGAAAGAAATCTCCCTGACGTCTGTTATACTGTCAGTACCACGTCCCCAACGTACAGGAGGACCTGACCGCGCTGTACCACGCCCAGCTGTTATTTCAAACGTTTCGAGTTTACCGCAATACTTCCCCGCACTATACGCGGGAGACAAAGCAGAAATCTCTTTTAAAAGCGAAAACACCACATAGGATATCTTATGAATTTTTGGGCATTAACGCGTTCCAGGATACCCAACCGAAAGCAAAGATATTGTAGGTTCTCTCAATTCCATTGAGAGAATCATACTTTTTCAAAATAATCCTCAACTATCTGCACTCAGCCGCTCTTATTGCGGCAGTTACAGATAATTGAGGACTTAAGAAGGACTAGGCGGTGAAATCGAATCACTACTCTATAGCTGTCGCTATGCCACCTTTACCATACATCGTGGATCTACCTAACCTTCTTATTAAACTACCCGGATGATTTGCTTGACCCGATTACGGCGCTACTCTCTCATCCGGGGAGTCCAGAATCACAGAATTCAGCCCGGCAGGAGAGGATTCGAACCTCTATATGCCCTTTATTCAAGCGCCCCGAACTACCAATGCGACCACCGTACCGGGCTTGCTCCTGTTCTTCTTAGATTGGCAAGGGAGTCGAACCCCGCAATATGCTGCCTGTTAGAAAGCCTCGCTACCGATGCGACCATCAATCCAATGCAAAAATATATGTGCTTCTCTCAGTGGAATTGAGAGAATCATTCTTTTTCAAAATAATCCTCAACTATCTGCACTCAGCCGCACTTATTGCGGCAGCCACAGATAATTGAGGACTTAAGAAGGACTAGGCGGTGAAATCGAATCACTACTCTATAGCTGTCGCTATGCCACCTTTACCATACATCGTGGATCTATCTAACCTTCTTATTAAACTTCCCGGATTATTTGCTAAACCCAGGCCAACTGGTGCTACTCTCTCATCCAGAAAGTCATATTTAACAGAGAACAGATGTATAGCCGAATCTATACACCTTTCATATCACCCTTATAAATCTGGGGCTTTCAAACGGACGCGCACCAGAATAGGTTCAATTATTCTCTGCAGGTTACTTTGTCTGATGCCGGTTGCACAGCCTTGAATTGGACCCCAATTGCTTGGTTAGATACATGTCCCAGCAGGCAAACAGCACCGGAGAAAGTTATGCCGACAGAACTACCACTCTTATCGGGGACCTGAAGCGTCGCAATTTATGTCTCCTTTTAACATGAGCGCCGGCTTTTTTTAAAGCCCGGATGCCGGGGCCAAGGTGGGCCTTGGATGCACCCAGCGGACTTATTTCAGATCAACTGTTGCAAATATATTTAGGGTTTGCTCAGTGGAATTGAGAGATTCAAACTATTTTTCAAAAAATACTTGTAATCAATGGTGTAACAAGTAAAGAATACCCTTACAAATAACAAAAGAGCCTGGACTAATCGGGCTCTTTGTATAATGGTAACAGATATATCCCATTACCGACCATAGTTGGCTTAAAGTCACGGGGTCTACGATATATGCGCCTACCTTGACCGCACTATAGCTTGATGCAAATATATTACCCGTATTCTCAGCTCAACTGAGGGATTCAATCTTTTTCTGCCAGAATTTCCATCTCCTCCCGTGTCAACTCTGAGAAATCCGGCAGGATATTCATACCACCGCAAAGAAACATACCGGTATCCCTTTCCTTGCCGTTCTCATCCTTCTCTACAATATGGATCTTGCCATTGTAGTGTTCCTTATACTTTACCTTCTTCATAATCTCTTCTTTCGTTGCCATAATTGTAACATTTTAAGTCCTTCACCGGCAAAATTACCACCGTTCCTCTCAATCCAACTGAGAGAATATTGAATTTCCAAAATATTTTCTCATTTTTGCTGAGTATTCTCAATTCCATTGAGAGAATCACCCATACTTTTGTCTTCCGGAGGGCGCAACCGTGTGCGTCACCACAACAAGAGTATCAACCTAATTCAATTAAGGACTATGAAAGAGAGACTTTTCACCAAATCCGCCTTCAAGGTGGCCCTCACATGCCCCACACAGCTCTACTACTCACGTAATCCGGAGTACACCAACCAGAGTGATACTAATGAATTCCTGCAGGCTCTGGCTGAAGGAGGCTTCCAGGTAGGAGAGCTGGCCAAGGTCTATTACGGAATAGAAGGCCCTGCCGATATCAAGTCCCTTGACTATGATGAATCCATCCGCCAGACCCGTGCACTCTTTGAGTCCTCCGCCAATGTCAACATAGCTGAGTCTGCATTCCGCTACGGCCGCTGCTTCGTGCGCGTAGATATATTACAGAAGGTGGGCTCCACCATCAACCTCATAGAGGTCAAGGCCAAGTCCTGGAATAACCTTGAAGACAACTTTACCGATAAGCGTGACCCCTCCAAGGTCGCCTCCGGCATTCAGGAATACGTCTATGACGCCGCCTTCCAGAAATATGTGGTAACAAACGCCCTCAAGCAGCTGTACCCCAATCAGGACTTCACCGTCCGGGCTTTCCTTATGATGGCCGACAAGACAAAGGCAGCCCCCGTCGATGGCATCAACCAGTGCTTCCGCATCGCAAAAGACGGCGGCCGCACCCATATCATCCGCACCCCGCAGGCCGCTGCACTCCGTGATGTGGAGCACATCCTCACACCCTTTGATATAGACTCCCTCTGCAACCAGATAATTGCAGGCCAGACCACCGAGCAGCCCGCCATCATGGGCATGCCCTTCGGTCAGTTTGTAGATAAGATGTCTGCAATCTACTGCGATAATCTCCGAGTCGATACACCGGTAGGAGCCGCCTGCATCAAATGCCCCTTCTACAACAGCGGCACAGATACCGCAGCAGGTAGGGATGGCCGTCATGAGTGCTTCCGTAAGATGGCACACTTCACCGATGCTGATTTCCAGCGTCCCTCAGTCTTTGACCTCAACGGCTCCGGTATCAAACGCGGCAATATCATAGCCTCCGGCACTTACTTCCTGGATCAGGTAGATGAGTCCCAAATCAAGGTAGAGCCCGGACCCGGCTGCCTCAGCAGCACAGACCGCAAGTGGCTCCACATAGGCATGGCCACTGGTAATCCAGGCATCCTTGCCCGCTTCGCCGGCCATATACATGACGGTGCATACATCGATATCGATGGCCTCCGTCAAGAGATGTCCGGCTGGACCTTCCCGCTGCACATGATAGACTTTGAGACCACCACCGTGGCCCTGCCGTTCTACAAGGGCCTGCGTCCGTATCAGGATGTAGCCTTCCAGTTCTCGCACCATATCATAGACCTCAATCCTGACGGCACATACAGCATCCGTCACGCCGGCCAGTTCATCAACACAGAAAAGGGCCATTTCCCCAACTTTGACTTCGTCCGTGAACTCAAGCGTCAGCTGGAGCAGGACGGCGGTACCATCTTCCGCTACGCCGCCCATGAGAACTCCATCCTCAGGCACATCAGCCAGCAGCTGCAGGAGAGTCATGAGCCCGATGCTCCGCAGCTCCTGGACTTCATCTCCCAGATAACCCAATACAAGGAGCGCAGCAAGACCATATCCGGACCCCGCAATATGGTCGATATGCTTGAGCTTGTCAAGCGTTACTACTATCACCCCTCAATGAAAGGCAGCAACTCCATCAAGGCCGTTCTCCCTGCAGTACTCAACTCCAGCCGGTTCCTGCAGCAAAAGTACAGCCAGCCCATATACGGCACAGAGATACCCAGCCTCAACATCCCGGCCACCGCACCCATAGCCTGGATCAACCTCATGGCCGATGGCCATACCGTAGAGAACCCGTACCATCTGCTCCCGTCCGTATCCACATACATCGATGTCCCGGACAGTGAGCTTGACCGTCAGCCGGATTATGATGACATGACTATCTGTCACGGAGGCGCCGCCCTCACGGCATACTCCAAGCTCCAGTTCTCTGATACCGCCCAGTCCGAGGCCCTAAGCAAAGCTCTGCTCCGCTACTGCGAGCTCGACACCATGGCCATGGTCTTCATCTGGGAGTACTTCAACAACATGATAAGTAACAATTAAAACATACCTCCATGTCATTAAGTAAAGCATATTCCATTCGTGAAAAGGTAATTGATAAGATGCTCCATACAGAACGCGGAGCATCCCTCAAAGAACTCTTTGATGCATGTAATGAAGCATTGGCTGATGCCGGCTGGCCAGAAGTAAAGTCACTCAACACCATTAATGCAGATATAACAAACATCTCCAACCGTTACAATGATTATGCCCGCAAACGCGGGGAGGATCTTGTAGAGGTATATAAGGATCCTCTTGACGGTCGCCGCATACTGTATCGTTACAGCAATCCGGATTTCTCCATCTATAACGTTAACCTCAATGATGACGTAATCCAGGAACTCCAGAAAGCCATAGACCTCCTGTCACGTTTCCAGTACCTGCCGGTGGCCAGCTGGGTGAGTGAGATGGATATCCGCCTTCGGAATGTCGTATTCAACAACAGCAAGAACAATGCCGTCATAGAGTTTGACCAGGACCCCAAGTACAGCGGCAACCGTTTCATCTCGCCGCTGTATGATGCAATAGTAGGTAAGCAGACCATAGAGATAGACTTCTCCGCCTACGGACAGAAACCTAAAGTTTATACCTTTTGGCCGTATTACCTTAAGCAGTACCATCACACATGGTTCCTTATTGGCACACATGCCGATAACGGTGATATGGGTTACATCAACCTTCATTGCATAAAAGACATACGCAACTCATCCGTACCCTATAAGAAGTGCAACTTTGACCTTCAGCGTTACATCAGTGAGCGTATAGGAGTTTCTCATTATGAAGAACATAAAAAGCCTGTCAAGGTTCGCTTCTGGACCTCTCAGGGAGTAGGTGTGGAACTCTTACAGACACCGCTTCACAAGACTCAGGTAGTCCTGGGCGAAGCTGATAACGGCTACATCTTTGAGATAGAGGTATGCTACAACTGGGAACTTCTCTGTTCCCTTATGCAGTACGGCAGCAATCTCGTAGTACTGGAGCCGTACGATATCCGCTATCAGGTAGCCAATGCAATTGGCCAGAGCTTGAATGAATATGGATTCCAGGTAGATCCATTGGCCCTTGAAATGGTAGTGCCGGAGAACCGTGAAATAATGGACTCCCGTTCCCAGCACATCCAATATTATGACCAGGTAGCTAAACGTGAAGTACCCACATTGACTGTAACTGTCCTTCCAGATGAGTATGACCGCATCCTTTCCGGAGAGCAGAAAGAACTCTGCCGTGAGGTCCGCCCAATAAACGTAGGCATATACCTGCAGCTTAATTCTGATGGCTTTGAACTTGAGGATGAAAACGGCAACGCCATCCCCGTCCAGTATCAGGCAATACTTCTGCAGGACGGATATGACAAAAACAGCCGGGCAATGATGATATCTGTCACCGGTATCAGCACCAATATGCTTGTTGATGAGGTAGGTGGGTTAATCACATACCGCTACAATGACCAGGACTGGATTGGCGAGGAGGTCGTTTATACTCTGGGGCCTGTTCTTAAGAACAAAGTCAAACGGGTAAAATATAATGGGTAATCAGTAAGTTTTATGTACGTTGAAACTCTTGATAATTTTTTCTAGTTTGTAAAAATCATCTTTGTTTTCATCGTTAATATCTTGCCAGTCAAAAATTACTTGGGACTCATATTTAAACACACCATATTTATCTCTGAAATATAATCGTATATACTTCTCATCTATTAACATCATAAGTCCGGCATATTGATGGGCTGCGTATGATTCAGCTTGTTTAAAGGCAACTTTAACTTCAGCTTCATTACGCAGCTCTCTAATACCATGCTTAGTTTCAATAAGAACATCAGCAAAGATTTTGTCTTCTCCAAAAGGAAATAGCGAAAAATCAGTTTTACCTTTCGCTTCTACTTTCTTTTCTCTTCCTAATCTTAATGGAACTTGTCTTATAAAATACTTTCCCTTTTTTATTTCATCTTTACTCCTCAATTTCATTCTTTCAAGAAGTGGCAGGATCATATTATTTTCAACATCCGCCTCTTCTTTAATAACTACATTATTAGATGGAATATATATATCATAGTGTGGGAGAGTCGATATTTCAAATAGGTTATCTACCTCTTTTATAAGTTTAAGTATTTGCTTGTATTCGCTGGGCTTAACCTCGGTACCACTTAAGCCATTACAGTTTTGGATAATTTTGGGATTCTTTCCTACTATTGGATCATTCTTCAATGTATCGAGTGGAATATAAGGTATGTCTATCTTGTCGTCAATATATGCAGTTTCATGGTAATAGAATAAAGGATCTTTTACTCCATCAGATGCAGCTCTCCAAATGCTTGTTAAGCAAGATCTTTTCTTTTTATCAAGTGTTTTACTTGTTTCAAAGAAAAGCATAATATCTCCCTCTCGTGTTTCAGCACTACATTCCCATCGCATTCTTCCGCTTTGTTTCTCACCACGATTAAAACTACCACCAATAAGCCAAACTCTTGGGTTAGAGTTGGGATAGTTCTTTAAGTCTTCCTTGGAGACTTCATATAAGAATCCATAAAGCAAAGCAACTCTTTCACTCCCTGTCAATTGTATGTTTTCCAGGAATGCGTTTATTGAGTCGCAAATATCTAGGTAGTATTCATTACGCTTTTGATAATCAAATTTTGGTGGGTAAGATTCGATATCCACATCATATTCATCAAATATCCATTGCAGATATTCAAATCTAAGCACATAAAGGTAGGGTATGAAGTATTGTGGAAATGTCCTATATAAACAGATTGATAAAGGAATAATATGCTGAAGAACCCTGCGGTAGGGCTTCCTCTCAAAGTTATAGTGGTTAGCTATATAATCAATAAAACCAGTAGCGTATATCTTTGCTCCAGCTATATCAGTAGGGATAGTTTTATTATTAGACCAAAACTCAAACCAGTCAAAGGTAACAGATACTATTCTTTCAAAATCATCTTCAAGAATGGCGTTGTTAGGGTTATACTTTTTGATGATGGCAAGAGTTTCTTCTATCCCTGTTCTTTTATCATATAGTCTCTCAAAATCAGAAATAGTAGCCTTTCCTTCTTCAGAGTTCTTATACAGCTTCCAATAATAAGGATTAATAGCTTTCATATTTCTTCTATTTATTAATACTACTTTTTCCTTATTGCCACAGCAGGCACAGTCTTTAGTTCACCGCCATTAGAAAGGTATCTGTAGGTACCAAGTTGCCTGGCGCACATTCCAGCAGGAATAGTAATTATCTGGTCATCGTAGTATGGTTTTCCTTCCTCAGCAAGGAATAGAACAACCATACCCAAATATGTATTTTCGCCATAACCGCTTTTCTCCATAGCGAGAGCATTACCACCGCCATCAACCTGAACAACCTTGAATGACTTTGTGCTGATACTTTCACCAGGCTCATCAAACATTGTCAGGCCATTTCCATTGGAACGGTTGCCAATAAAATACAATAAGCCAAAACATAGTATAAAGCCTACTACAACACCTAATAAAAACTTGACAAATCCTTTCATAAATAACTATCAATTATTAAATACACCACTTAATTACATACACCGTTTTCTGGATGTACAGCTCATAAATCAATCAAGTGGTTCTGGTTCAATATCATTTGAGGTGTCTTTAGCTTTAGTTTCTTCTTTAGTCGTTAATTGACGGAAAATATCCAAGAGAGCGCTATGGTTATAAAAATAATTTTCATCATCAAGAATCTTCTCTTCCATAACCATTAGGCCATAGTTGATATACTCTTCCATAGTGCACATAAGAAGGTTAACACACTCATTCAGCGTTTTATTACCTTTTTCAAGTTCAATCCAATCAACATCTTTAGTTTTAGCAACTAATGCCATAAACATATACTCCTTTAGTTTGGGGTAAGATCTTCTTCCTTTCTTTGAATCTACATTACCCCAAAACTGGATAGGCTGACCAAGATCTTTAATGCCATTATCTCTATTTAGAGAAAGTCGTTTGTTGCTATATAGACCAATGAAGAAAGCCATTATCAGGGCTTCATAACCGGCTCCTAGCACTTTTCCTTTGGCATCGGAAGTTTCTGTTGTTCCTTTTCCAAAATCAGTTAATGGTTTAATGACATTAGTCTCATAATGGATCTCATAGGAAGGATTCTTTCTTCCCCATGATTCAAAAAGAGATATCATTGGGTTATTATTTGTTGCCATAGGTCTTAAATGATTTCAATTTTAGTTTGAATAGTAGATAAATCCTCTTCATTAAAAGGTCGTTTGAGCTTCATTCGGTACTTTGTAGCGTTTATTTGATCAAGTTTAGCATTGTCAACTAAAGCTTCTCCATCTGATTTTTCTTCCTCAGTAAGAAAACTCTTAGTTACGATAATAGTTTGTTTCTGAATATTGGCTATCACACTAAAGAAATCTCCTTCTTTTGCGCTTGTAAACGATGAGGTAGGAGCGTCAAAAATCAATGGGTAATCATTCTCATGTTTAATAGTCGTAAGTTTAGCGACAGCGAATAAGAGTGACATATACATTGTAGTCTTTAGTGCTGTATTGGGGTTATAGACTCGAACTCCATCTATATCCACAAGAATGATTTCAGCCGTTTCATCAGGCTTTTCAATTATTTGAGCTTTTCCTCGGAAGTCGCTCTTATTCAGTTGGACTAGATATTCGTTTGCAGTATCCTCCAACTGCATAAGAAACTCTCTCTTATTGATCTGTTTAGCAGCAACGAAAGCATTAAGAATCTTGAATATAGCTTGGCTAGTACGTACAAACATTGCTGCAGTAGATTCCTCAGATATTTTGGAATACTGCTCTCTATAATCCGTTAATTTAGATTCATGATCTTCAATTGAAGACTGTAATCTTTCAGAACTTCTTTCAGCATCAACCCTTCCTTTCCACCATTCTGATATTTCATAATATGCAGAAACCAATTGATCCTCAGTAAGGCCTTCTGTTTGAGCTAGTATTTTCTTTTTATTGTCCTCTTCCTGGTCAATATTAGATGCAATCTTATCTATTTCATAATGTTTCTCAAAATTAAATAGAATCGCTTTGTCGATATATCCATCAAGGTGACCTAAGAAACGCATATTATTATTTAGTGTACTAAACATATCATGCAATTCACCAATGAAGTTGTTTTTATAAAGAGGCTCTTCTTCATTTTCATCTTCTGCAGCTTTCTTTGATTCCAGGAATGCTTCTAAGCGAGCTTGCATAAAATTATACTCAGGTGTCCCCTTATGCGCTGGCCTGCCACAAACTTTGCATATTTCATCATTCAGCATCTCTCTCATTGTGTTCTCGTCAGGTATATTAATGGCAAGTGGTACATGCCCTCCACTTAATTCATACTGGATAGTTTTTGCCAACTTTTTTGCTCCAATTTCTTGGTCATATTGGCTTTGAAGGCGTCTCCTCGTTTTTTCAAGTTTTCCAACTACTTCGCGGTACTCTTCTGCAATAGGGAGGTATCCCATAAGAACCCACATTTCATCAAGAAGTCTGAAATTATACTCTTCCTTTATTTCGGCTTGAACTTGCTTTCTTTGTTCATATAGATTCTTAAGGCGTTCATTTATGCTAACGAGTAATGAAGATGCCTCCTTATTTTGTTCTAAGTTCTCAAGCAAAGTCTGGAAGTTTGCGGCTTCCGTTTGTTTTTGTTTAAGATCTTCTCTTAATTGTCTAAGTCTACTTTCTTCATTATGTATTAAGTCTCTTAGGCGTGCTGCTTCTTTTGTGTTTTTGCGATCAGAACTCATAGCATTATCAGCTGCTTTTTCTGATAATGTTTTAGCCCTTTCCATGAAATTGAGGTAAGGATCAAAATTTTTAACCTGACTAAAAGTTTCAATCAGGTATGCTAGCGCATCTGATTTGTTGAAAATGTTGAGTTCTTGCTCTCCCTTAAATAAACAATATTTACGGATAGAGGGCGGAAAGTCTCTATCGAATTGGACTTTAGCAGCAATACCTTCCCGTGATTCTTTCTCTGAACCATTCCAAATATATAATGTATGGGTATAATTGGACGTTGATATATCACCAGACATGGTTCTTGAAAAGACGAAGTTTTTTTCAACCAATCTTTCAGTTCCATCACAAAAATATGTCATGGATACTTTTACTTTACCAGGTTCAGATGCCTCCAACTCTGCTAATTTCTTCTTAGAGATGTATTTTGCATCCACCTTGGGTAAAATATCTGTAGTATCAAATAACCACTCAAGCGCTTCAAAAAAAGTGGTTTTGCCTTCTCCATTCGCGCCAATCATTAGAGTGAGTTTATCTCCGATTTCTATCGTATTCTCTCCGTAATAACTACGAAAGTTTTCTAGGGTTATACTTTTAATAATCATACTAATAGATTGTTGTTGAGATAATTGAAAATAATTTGATAAACTCGCTTCTGTTCACCAGGATCGTTTGAACCATTTAATTCTTTGATAATTTTGGCAATAGTGGCAACGACCGCATTGCTAGATTCAAGCGCATCAGCAATACCCTCATAATCGCTTGCATTAAAACCATACGTAGTTTGTAGCTGTGGGTCTTTCAAGACCAACATAAGCATTTTGTCCTTTTGTGTAATCATATATGATCGTTGTTATATAAATTCAATCCATAATGTCTCATAATGGGACCTAATTCTATCTGAGAGTAAGATGGATTCTCCGATAGCATAGAAAAATCCTTTACTCTGATCAATTCATTACGGAGCAACAATTGTTCCATTTTGAAACTTTCACAAGAGCTACCTATTTCCGGAATGACTACCAGATCATGTAGTATAGCAATCTTCTTGTCGGGATGACAACGTAAAACTCTTCCTCTTCTTTGTATAAATTGGCGGGGGTTACCAGTACTGGCACAGAAGATAGCCATCTCACTACGCGGTACGTCAACACCTTCATCAAGACATTTCATTGATGTCAATACTTGTAACTTGCCGCTTTCAAACTCTTTTAAGGTTTTATCTCTGTCTGCTTGTCCAGATACAAACTTTTTTACTGTTACATACTTATCTATGTCTGCAACAACTTTCGTGTATATATCAATCAGGTGGTCTGATACCGCATCATCTTCAAGTTGCTCTTTTTTGTCAAAAATGTCAGAATCTTCAATATAATCAGGCTTAAAACCTTCAGGAACATATATGAGGGTATATTTTAAATCCCCTTTTTCTTTGAAACGTTCTTGAAGTATTTTTGTAAAAGCCTCTATCTTATTTTGTGCTTTATGAATTATTCTTTTTCTGGCTAAAAGCAGTCTTTTTAGGACATCATCTTTTTTATCAAACACTTCTAGATTATAATTGAAATACTTTGATATGCGTATAGAAATATCAATATACTCAGCCATTTCTTCATCTGTAAGTTCTACCAGATGAGGGTAATAATAGTATTTGCAAAGAACGCCATTATCAATAGCTTTTTTCATTGGGTATTCGAAGGTGAATTTGTCTTTTGCTCCGAAGAAAGAATAAATTCTATCCGTTATTTCTGGTTCATATTGGCGGTTAGGTGTAGCAGAAAGTCCTATTCTACGCAGGTATACAATTTGCTTTAGTTTCTTAAGAATAGAAGGTGCTCCCATGTTATGAGCTTCATCTGCTATTAGTAATACTTTACGTGGATCGAATGAGTTTAATACATTAAATACAGCATCCCTAGTAAAAGAAGCATAAGTAGAGATAATAATGAAGCTGCTAGCCTTCATTTTATCTTCTGGCATATTCATCTCCATTTTTAAAAGGTTGATGCGTTCTTTCCACTTCGGATTTTTTGAATATACTTTAATTATACGGGAATATTTAAACTTTCTACATTCTTCTTCCCACTGTGTCACAAGTGTTGTGGTTGGTACTAGAATGATTGCCATATAGTAACCACACCGTTTATATATCTCCAATAAACAATTTAATGAAGTTATAGTTTTTCCAGTTCCAGTTGCCATGGCAAATAATCCTTTCTGATTATTGGCCTTCCAATTCTCAAAGGCATCCTTTTGATAGTCTCGTGGTCCAGTACTATATGGAAACTCCGGAATAAAATCATCTAATTGTACGGTATTCCCGGTATGCGTTAGTTTCTTCTTAAAAGTCCTTAACTGCTTTTCTACATTTAGTAGATCTTTTATATCTTGCCCTCCATAGGTAGAGACTATGGCTTCTTCTAAGTCATCCGGTTTTAGATACTCAATATCAGGTTCGTTTTGAGCCATCAAACGATTAAAGTGATTCTTTTGATTTTCTAATTTGTTCTGGATTGTCAAATCAGGTGAAGTACCTAAGAATATATTGATTTCGTCAAGATTGTTGAAGAAACCACCAAGAGTAAAATTTGCAGAACCAGAAAAGCCAATTGTGGTACCTTCCTGATCAACAAATTGCCCTTTTTTGGTATGTGCAATTCCTGGTGTCTCTTTGGGCTTTATTATTTGAATTTCAATTCTCTTTTCTTGAATAAGGAAGGCGAGACATTTAAAAAAATGCTCTCCATACTCATCAAGGGAGGCTTTAATAGACTCCCAGTTAGTAAGATCCAAACTGAGATTTATACCGCCCTCAAAACCTTCTATTATTGCTTTCTTATCATCAGTAGAAACAATTTGATTGATGGCCATCCTCATTATTCCACCGTTACTAATAAAAGTGGCAAAAGAACCAGCCAGAACATTGATTGTTGCTGAATTAAAGTAACCAAGTTCAATGTCAAATGAGTAGCTGTTCTCTAAAGCGTTAGAGAAAAACTCATATGGAGTATGCTTCCCTTGTGGGGAATACGTTCCATCTTCAGACCATACTACATCTTTCAACATAGGTGTATTCTTTAAATGAAACAATTGGCGCAAAAAGCATCATTATCATCATCCAGGTTGTCAATGAGCCTGCAACTAGCACCGGCACGTTGAGCTTCCTGTCTCTTTATAGCATCAAGTTTTATCTGGCGTACGCGTTCCGGCTTGCATAGTTCAGCAAGGCTTTCATTCTGATTCCAGGTGTAACCATCTTTCTCAAATTCCATAGCTTTAGCATAGAGGTCGGGGTGCTGCTCATATAACCAAACCCATTCTATCTTTTGCTGAAAAAAACAGAAATAGCATCCAGAGCGACTCCGGTTGTATGTTCCTTTCTTTCCGTCTACCTCAAACACGATGGGATTATAATAAGCTGGTACACCAACACCGCTATCCTCAAGGATCTGGAATATATCTGCTTTAACCAAGACATCATCATTGTCAACCAATGGGAATTCTTCTAATTGGCCAACTGGGTATTCAGTTGTCTTAAGGAAAGCAAATACCACTTTGTTAAACAGCTTTACATCTAAATCAAGGAGAGCATTCAGTTTCTTGGTGTAGAAAAAAGTCTTAGAAAGTGGCGTATCAACTATTTTTAGAGCCTCATGCAGATACTCATCAGGGCATAAATCCTCATAATAGCCATGAATCTGATTAATGTTATCGTTACTCAGAACCTTATTGATAACATCAAGACTCCAAATATTCTTCCTAAATGGAAATATTGCCTGTATGTTTGGCTTGGTCGAGATATAGCCTTCTCTATCTTCATCACCTCTGATTCCTACATATGAAATGGTTGGTTCATCACCAACATACCTTTCCATTTCATCCAATTTCATCTTTTTGGTGCACCATCTGGCTTGGGGTGAAGGCAAGAAATATCCCATAGCCTTTAAAAAATGATGAAAAGGTGTGGGCTCAGGACTTCCTTCAGCTGCTCTTAAGATTTTGATGCCGCCTAAATAAGAATCAAGCCTAGCAATAAGAAGTTCGGTTTCCGCCAGTTCACAGCCAGTGTCGGAATTATAGTACTCAATCTTAAGATCTGGGTACTTGTTCTTCAGATAGATGGCTAGCGCTGCGCTATCCTTTCCTCCTGATATGCCTAATATATGTCTTACCATACAATCACTCTTTTATTTTGTCTGCAAGTAATTCAAGGAGAATACAAACGTCTAAGTTTGAATCTCCAGATAGGAGTTTCTCAAGTTCAGACTTCTTCTGCATAACAATCGCCTGTTTAGGTTTAGGTAAACGATAGGTCTTCTGTTGCTCGTTTATACCTTTTGAATTCAATAATCCAAAGCTATACAGAGTGTCATCAGTGTTATTATCTGAAACCTCTGAAATGCCAATATAACGGTCAAGCTCATAGAAAAGGAAGATGATATTATCCAGTAATGCTTCTTCCTCTTTGTCTTTAAGTTTGAATAGCTGCTTGTCAATAACGACACTAGAAATCTTTTCAATAAACTCTTCTCTTGTATCAGCAGGCGCCAGAACTCTATCAAGGAATGATCTTGCCTTTTGAGTTAGAAGATGTTTCTTGACATTAGCATATCTGTTGTTCAGTTCTGCTTTATAAGATTCATAGTCTTGCGGCAAGCCAAGTTTGTCAATTATTCGGTCCTCGATACGTTTAATCAGCTCCGGATAACAGGCATTCAATTCTCTGACTGCAGCACGTATTTTATCCAGGTAATCCTGTATAAAATCATCGTTAATAGTATCACCTCTATAACCAAGGGATTCAGGAAGTTGTTCAAAGAATACCAATTCCGGATCAACGGCATTTGCCAGTACGTCACGGAACTTTGCTACGTTAGGGTTGCTGAATTTATAGGTGTTCTTAGCGTATTCATTCAGGTTCTTGAAGAAGAACAAGAACGGCTTGAATGTGTTCGCAAAAGAGTCTTTGTTAAGTGCAATCTGGTCGTCTTTTTTGAGGAACTGTCGATACTTCCTAAAGAATTCAAGTTTAATGCCACTGACATTAAAAGCTTTAATAGAGAAATCGCTCGGATGTTTCCAGAGTAAGTCAAAGACTTCCCGGTTGATTCCCATAACATAGTTGCCAGCAGAGCCATATAGTGCAAAATCCTGCTGCTTAATATAGAGATATATTGGAATCCAAAAATCAATGAAACCTTGTTTAAGCTTAAAGGGCCTTGACGTTAACAGCTTAATAAGTTCGCTAACCTTTCTGGGACGGTCCACAGTCTTAGCAATAAAAGAGTCACAGGCATTCCAGAATTCCATTATCCTATCATCATCTGGAGTTCCAAAAATATAAGCTCCGTCTTCATCAATTCGGTGGATTCCGGTGTTTTTCAAAAGTGTGATATAAATAGTCTTTTCGGGTGGAAATTCATTTTCCTCAAAACCTAAATCTGCCTTGTCCGGATATGAAAGAACTCTATCAAGAAGATTGGACTTAGCAAGAGATATAGCAGAACTCAGTTTTTGTTTGTTAAACAATTCATTCTGGATAACAGGGGTACCAGAGTAAACGTCTTCACAGACAGTTGAGAGTAGTTTATTAAAGTCTTTCTTTGACTGGATATCATGCACCTGGCCTTTAAATATCCATGTGACGTTGCCACTACCATCAAAGAGGTAGTCATTTAATGCAGAGTTTAGGCAATTCTTCTCAAATTCCTGGATATTCAATATCTCTCTTTTTGCAACCAGATCATCTACAGCGACCTTTTCGGCAATATACTGGAGTTTCTTGATTTCATGTAGATGCTTAACAATATCATCAACATTGTTGAAGACAGCAAATAAGAGTGCTTCTTCATTTGATGCAGAGAATGCCATTACCTGTTTCTTGCATCCGTCTTCAAGTGGAAATATGAGTTCACAATAGCCATCAATATCCCCTTCTGGAACTTTTGCTTCAGGTTCATTCAAGACAATGAAAGAAAAGTATCTTGGAGTTCCTTTAGCATAGTATGCCGCGGATGCTGCAGCTATTCTTGGTTTAATGTAATCCTTAAGTTCATCGACAGTAGCAGAAGGGGTGGGCACCATAGTAGCGGCGCGTAGCAGCTCTGCTTCAATGTTAATATCGGTACCTTCAAATAGAATATATTGAGATTTATAGGTGGCATATCTTATAATCTTAACTCGCTCAAGTTCACGTATGATACTATCTGCATCAACAATACCGAGAGCGCATTGACAGTACTTCTCAAGGGAGTTTCTATTGAATGAGGTTTCAGAAGAACCAAAAATACTCAGCAATCCAATGGCTTTTACAACCTTCTGGGCGTCAGAGATATATCCATCATTAATGATTCCACTCTCAATGCGCCCTAAAGCCACTTTGATAGAAGACCATCCGGATGACTCAAGATTAACCTGCGATATTTCAGAATAGAAGTTATAAATGGCGTAATCATAGACATCAGCTAGGTTATATGTCTGATGGGGCTGTCCTTTATAGTTCAGGATGGAGTACTGTCCAGTGGTCGTAAGGAATGAAAACAATGATCTTTCATTCTGGCCATATTTTTGTATTGCCAATGTAAGACAAGAAGCCGCTAATGGATCAAGCGGATTCAGCTTGTGGGCAGTTTCTTTTGAAAAACTATCTGATATAAATCTACATTGTTTTGCAAGTGTGTAAATCTCGTCAAAATCTGACTCAAGAGCTTTCTGCTCAGGTGCTAAATTGAGCTGTTCTGCAGCTAAGAACAGCAGTTGTTCAACTGGTTCACTAAACACGACCTCTTTGAAGCGCCCCTTTACCTTCTGCCATTCTTTTCTTTGTGATTCGGATAATTTGGAAGCATATGAACTGAAATTCTGATGAAGGGTAGAGAGCAGAATAGCCTTACGTCTATGGTCGTTAACTAGTTCGCAAAGTTGTTGTATAAAATAAAGTTCCTCTTCAGGATTATTCTTAGCTGCATGTTCGAGAACCTTACCAAATTCATCAATTACAATAATGATCGCATTATTGCTTGCTTCTGCATCCTTACAGCGTTGTTTTAAGTAATCAAGAACATTTCGCTTTTCGGTTCCTAGTTTACGGGCAAGTAAAGCTTGTAAAGAATCATAATCGCCAACAATATTGATTACATCAAAAGAATCAGCTGCAAAGAAAACCGACTTCTTTTTTAAAAGTGATTTGTCCTTGCCCGTCAGACCTCTTTCAAGGGCAACAATAAAACTGGATTTGCCAGTTCCATATGTACCTATAACTGAAAAAGAGTGGACGCCGGTATTTATATTAGATATTATCTCACCAAGTACACGCTGCACATTAGGGGTGACGATATACTGAAAGTCATCTTGTACTCCGATTTCAATATTTACAGATGCATTGTATTTCATAGTTCAGCGTAATAATGATTAAGGACTGCGTCTGCATCGATATCATGTATAAACTGGAGGTTCTTTACTCCGCTGTTATCGGTATAAGACAAATCGCCAGGGCGCTTTGCTACTACCTCTCTAATCAAGTCAATTAGGTTAGAGAGTGATAGTCCAAACATAAGAGCGACTTCTTGCATGCCATCTAATGAAATGGTATTGTCAGCTCCTTTATAATCTAGAAGAATATAAAGCAATATGTCCGGATGGATGTGGGTTAAATCAGTATCATTAAAACAATACTTATCATAGCCAAGTGAATTAATAAGTCCAAGATCAAGGAATATTGCAGAGAAATCCTCGCTGCTTCTCATGTCGGATGGCATTACATAGTTGTGTAGCAAAACTGAAATGTCTTTCTTGACTGTGTTTTCATTATATACATTCTTCTGCTCTGGAACATTACATTTGCGCCGTATAAAAGTCAGTAATTGATTCCGGTCAAACTCTTTTTTTTCACGTTGAAAATCAAGGAAAGTCAGGTGATATATGCTGGCTACTTTCTTGGTGAGAAGAAAGTAATGTAACAACCAAAGTGTTCCTTCATCTTCAAGGAATGGATCATAGCCATTCTCGTTATTAAAAATGAGATTGGCAAAATTGGTCGGGGTGTCATTAACACTAAGACCAAAGGCACGTGACCAGAAACGAATGGAGGCTACCATGTTCTTACCAACCCCTAATTGTGCAACAGCATCAGGGTTGTTAAAGTTTATGCCTTCATTCATCGAATCATAAGCCTTCTTCAGCCATAAAGGCTTGCAGAAAAAAGACTCATGACCAGAAAAGGAATATCTACCCATTTGAATTAAAAAAAACAAGCCTCAACTATGTGCGTATTCATAATATCGCTCTAATTGAGACAAGTAGTTAAATATTAGTGTTATGAGCTTATGCTCATGGTTAGTGTTCGCTAAGGTAGCGTTTTTTTTTATTTTATATTATACTACTAAAGTAAAATTACGATATTTAATAATAGGGTTGTTGTAAAACTCTGTATTATCAAAACAGCAAAGCCCACGCATCACGCGCAGGCCAAACCCGCCGGGTTCCACATAAGGGGGTTTTTGACTCCTTATTTGCTTTATTTATTCGCTCATGTGGGGTTTTCCCGGCTCCAAATCTAATACCATGAAAAACTTTATACCATAAACACGTTGTTTCTTATTACCATATAAACCAAAGGGGCATCCTCTCTAGCACCTCTGGCTTCTCCGGAATACCCCTTTTGGTACTAGACACTGCAAACATATGCATATGATTTTACAAAACCAATTTTTTCGGTTATTCTTCATTAGCCCTTGTTATTCTTCATTGTACCCAATCTCTTTTCTGGCATTTCATACCTGATAATTTGTTTGTCAAAAAGTGCCCTGCAAGTTGTTCGTGAGCCATTTATTTCTTAATTTTGGGTGTTAATCTTAATATCAACTCTATCATGAAAACAAACATGAAAAAACTCTTAGTGATCGCATTGGCTCTCATGCCCAGTTTATCAATCAACACATTCGCCCAGGATGGCGGAGAAGGCGGCGGTACAATCCCGCCCGGTTCCGATGAGCCCTTAAACCTGCCCCTCATAGTCATCCGTCCGCGTCTCGTCCCCGATGTGCCCATTCCCATCCCCATCACACCGGCACCCAATCCATTTCCCAATCCCGGCCCCCGCAGCACATCGCAAGCACCGCACTGCTACTATCAGGATGGGGTGGTGTCCATCGATGCCGACTCCAACATCACCTACATCAACGCCTACGTCATCCGCAGCTATGACAATCTGGTCTGGACAGGTACCGCCAGTGGTAATACCCTCAGTATCGCCGCATCGTCAGACTCCGGAGAGTATTACCTCAAACTAACCCTCTCAGATGGCCAGTCCTACCAAGGCAAGTACATCATAGAGTAGGCTGCATATAGATTAAAAGATTTGTAATAGGTATTAGATGTCAGAAGAGGTACAAGTGATTGTGCCTCTTCTCTTTTTGTCCAGGACGGAACACCCGCCATCGCCCCAAGACACACCGTTTTTGTCACAGCGTTTTATTCATTCAGGAGTGGGCTCATCAACTGCTGGTCAACTCACTCAGGGGCGTTGTCATCCACAATCAACCAACCGTCATCCAAGTCGGGCACAGTTCTGTCCGGCTGCATGTGGCGTGTTGGAAGTGAGTAGGGGGTTATTGGGCGGAAATTGGGCTTGCAGTTAGTTCCGGTATTGACCAACCGGGTAACCGCTGTCGCTGCGCTATCGGCCAAGGGATAAAATGGATCCGCATGGCAATCTGGGTGCTGTTCGGCGTACCTTCGGTATATCGACATAACCTTAACCGTCCGAAACAGCACACAGATGCCATGCGGAAGGGGATATGTCGAACCCTTACAGGGGTACACATACACCTTACACATGCATCCGGCTTATGTTTCACTGACGGTTTCTTAATAATTGTCGATATTTTTAAGGTAGCCGCGAAACTAAAGCAGAATACAATATTCTTCGTAGAACCTGGGCCCGCCGGCCCAAGAGCACTGCAAATATAGCGTTTTATTTCGTTTCTGTCGTCCAAATAAATAATATTACATCCACATCAGGGGTTATGCTTATATCACTGCTGCTCAACCTTGCTATAGGCCCCAAACGCCGTCCTCTCCAGAGTCCCGTTCTGGCAAAAATGGTTTATATATCTGTCGGCCGTTCTGGACGGAATGCCCATGCCAGTGGCCACGCTCACATAACCGCTCCGATCAAACTGACCGGGCAGGGCATCGTAGAATTTCAGCCTCTGTGAGTGCCTCTCCTGTGCTGCCGGCTCCACGCTGCCGCACACCTCCACATACACATCGGCCGTATGCTGCAGTATCACATCCACCATGCACATCGTTGTACTAAAGTCCTCTTCACTACACACCAGGTTAGAGTAAAAGTCACCCGTCTCCATTATCCTCAGAGTAGTCAGAATCATGGCAATGCGGTAAAAGATAAGGCCCATTCGCCTCACGCTGGCTATTATGTTCTCACCAAACTGACTGTACATCCGCTCCTGAACCTCGGTAAAGTAATCGTTGAACCTCTCTATCTGTCCGCTCGTCAGGCAAAAGTGCAGGAACGGTGCTTCCATCAGCTTCTCATGGAACTCCGCAAAGTTGTGTCCCAGCTCCTCAAACACCGTATTCAGGCTCTTACCGGTAGGTGTGGCAAACACATTCTTCCAAGTCAACCCGCTGTCCAGCCTGTAGTAGATAAACCTACTAAACAGTCCGTTCTCCGCATCCTTCACCAGGCTCCTCAGCTGCTCAGGCGTGCCGCTCAGCACGGTAGTCAGCTGCGGGTGCTTTATGTCCACATGCTCATCATCCTTGCGCCTGTGGTAGCTTATAGGCTCATGATGGAATGCCTTCCTGAACCCGTCACTGAAGTTGCCAAAATCACTTGCAAAAGAGTAGGCCAGCGTATCGCCCTCAGTCTCAAATATCAGCCCCCGCTCATTGCTCTCACCCAGAATCTGATAGACCGACGTAGCGCTGCTGTTGGCCGGTATAAACAGCATATTCTTGACCGGAGGCTCCGGCCGCGGAGTCCCGCTGCTCTTGCTGGCCTCATACTCGCTCTTCTTCATCTCATACTGCTGCCTCTCCTGCTTGTATATCTCAAACAGCCGCTCATGGATGCCCTCCACCAGCAGCCGGCACAGGTTCAATCGCCCCTTACCGCTGCTGGCCCTTGCCGTCAGAAAGAAAAACAGGTTAGGGTGCACCTCCACGCCGTCATACAGCCCGCTCACGTTCGGAAGGCATGCCGAAAGGGTAGTGATGCTGCCCAGAATCAGCACATCCTTCTCCTGGCTCGTCTCACCGTGCATGGCCACCATCCTAAGAAAATCCGGCAACTGCAGCTCAACCCGCTCCGCAAAACTGCCCAACCGCTCCGTTTTCGCCACTTTCGCCATATTCGCCACTCCCTCGTCGTTGGCAATTACGCCACTCTCAGGCCTTGGCGAAACTGGCGATATTGGCGAACTCACATACCTCCGTGTCCTGATATCAACCCCGGCATCCTTGGCCTTCTGGAAGAACGTCCGTATCGTGACCTGCCCCTTATGGCTCTTCACGCACTGGCTATACACCTTATCCGCCTCCTTGGCCTTATACTTGGGGTAGAACCGGCTCACGTTATGGAAATAGCTCCTTCCTGATTCTCCAAACCCGTCCGCCAGCGCCAGCCCAATGGTAATCCAGTCCTTGTAATCGGCCGTGATATCCAGGTGTCTGGCCTCAATCCTGCCTATCACCGTCTCCACATCCTCATACAGACTCTGCGGAGCGTTCCGGGGTGCGTCCGCCCCGGACAGCGGGGTATAATCACACCCGCCATCCGGCTTGAACCACTTCTCGATATCAAATTCAACGTCACCCATTCAGTCAATTGAATTAGTGTAAGTTATGCTCATTCATTTACATAAAGTTGGGATTGATGTACACATCCGGATCCCAAGGCAGCAGGCACCCGTGCGATAGGTCTGCCGCATCCAGATCAGCCACCAGATGATACGTCTCCTTCAGGTAGTTGTACACCGCCACATAGAACGCCTTATGGTTAAACAGAGTCTTGTTATTCACCACCCACTTAACGCCGTGCCCTGAGGGGCTCCTGAACATCAGCACCGTCTCAAACATCTCCAGCCCCATAAGCAGCTCCCGCGTAGCCTTCACATCCACATGGTCAAAGTCCAGGCACACATACCCCGAAGGCTCCCGCAGCCCCTCATCACACTTCCTCTCATACACGCCGCTGAATATCACTGATTCAAACTGACTCTGCTTGTACTTCTTAAAGGCCGCCGGGTCCATAATCTCCCTAAGCCGCTCCGTCTGGAACTTGGCCACGCCATCCCTGATATAAACATACGCAGAGTAGGGGTCCATAACCCCGCATGGCTCCGTAGTCCAAACACCCTTCCTAAGGAATGAGAACCTCTTAGGCTCCGGTTTCCAGAACTCTCTCTTCTTATTCTGCTTCAGCTCTTCCATATCAGTAACTCTCTATACCGTGTTTCTTGGCCTTGAACAGGGCCCTTGCATATTCCACATCAACCACAATCTTCCTGCCGTTCTGCTCCACGGCATCCCTTATAACCGTAGCCTTAAGGGTCTGCGCCGTTGACCGGCAGCACCCGAACAGCTGCATAATACCCGGAATACCAAATACGTATGTGTGCGGTTTCTCCACCTCCTTGGGCTGCACTACTCCTGCATCCTTCATAACCTCCTTAAACTCACCTACAGACAGAGAGGCAAGCATTCTACTGTTTTCAATTTCCATAACATTGATGGTTTTAGTTGTACATTAAATCATTTGCTGCAAACACTCAGTAGGCCTAATCGTGTTGTCACGGCACAAAGTTGAACAACCAAAACGGATAGAGCACGGTATATACCGCGATAGTAGATGCGATAGTAGAATGGGGTAGTAACAACCCCCTCCGTAGGGGGCTGTAGGTCAGTATGGATAGTAATGGTATAGTAGGCGGATAGTAATATCACCCCCTTACTATACCATCCTCATACCAGTCAGTATGCGGAATATTCAGGGTAAAGCATCTTGACCTTATCATCCAGAGGCTTACCCATACGGCCATAGAACGCCTTCGACAGTCCGGCCACGTTCCACAGCCTCTCAAAATACACCCACTTCTTATTGTCAGGGATTTCCAGGAGCCCGCTCAGAACATGGGCCACCTGGCTAATAAAGGTCTTGCTAATGTCATGCCCCCAGCGTCCGTTCCTGCAGAACTCAGGAGACAGCCTGGCCAGCAGCTTCTTGGCCTTCTCGCTGCCAAACACCGCAGCAAGGGCATCATGGTCATTTGCCTGCAGCTCCATATTGGAGCCCTTCACAGTAAAGCACTGGGAATCCTCCAGATCCCAGATAATCATCTCACACAGAGTCTTAAAAGCGCAGTCGCGGTCCCAATGCTCCGTGTAATAGTTGTAGTCTTTGTCTACCAGATAATACCTATAATGTGATAAACACGCTCTGACAGCGGCAATGCGGTTTCCAACTTCGTTAATCCTGGTAACAATAGTTCTCAAACTCTCGGCATTAAAACCAGCCGAAATCTTTCTCCAGTCAAGGTCCCAAAGCATTTTGACTTCATGGTTGTTAATCTGCTTAATAACGGCCTGCTGGACATCAAACTCGGATTCGTTCATCTCTAAGCTTCAATAAGTGTAATCTAGATAGTAGTCTCATATGTCGATAATTTTAAGGTTATGCAAACGCAATTGTAAAATTTCAATTAATCCGGGCGCAAATATATCACATCATAGAATTAAATGCTTTAGTTTAAAACCTAAAAAAGCATAATAAAGCCCATTTAAGGACATTATTATGCCTTTTTTCGCGTTTCAGCACCGTTCCTACTTAAAGTAGTCGTATTTCAAAACCAGCTTCTGGGCCACCTCCAGCTTATCCGCCCTGATGTATTTCTCCAGTGTAGCAACGCTCCTGTGACCCGTCACCTTCATGATATCATAGATAGGAATCCCGTCCAGGTACATAAGCGTAGCACCGGTCCTACGTGCTGTATGTGTGCAAATTAAGTCACACTTCTTATAGTAGTTTTTATACACCTTGCCGCCCCGTGACTCCTTCACCTCAATCAGCTCATTGATCTTGGCCATCCGCCCAATCCTCTTGATGTAAGTGTTAATCTTCTCATCGCTGAGGTGGGGCAGTCCCTTTGGATATTTATCCAGAATAGCCCGGATTTTTGCATTACAAGGAATCTCCACCAGGCGGCCAGTCTTCTGCTGATGTATCGACACATAAGTAATAGGAGTCCCGCCATTGTCAATCACCTTGATGTTCTCAGGCTTCAGGTTATTGTAGTCAGACACACGCTGAGCCAGCCAAACCCCAATCATAAAGATATCCCTGGCCAGCTCTAGATTCTTACCGTCCTCCTCCTTGCTTAGCTTGACAGCCTCCATAGCCTCCAGCTCAGCCTTAGTCAGATAGATAGCATCAATATCCTGCACCTGCCCCTTAAACTCAATACTCTTGTAAGCCGGATTAACCGGATACCCACGGCTCTCAGCCGCTCTCAGCACCGCCTTCAGCTGCTTAATGAACCGCCCAATAGTATTGTCAGAGTAATGCAATTCCTCGCCCTTAGGTATCTTACGGCTGTTCTTATAGTTACGCTCAGTATCCTTAAACTTCACCGTACTGATGTCACGGTTCATCAGCCAGGTCTTATACTTGCTGTAGCAATCCAAATCCACATCCTGGAAGTCATAAGTAATGCCCGTATCCTCCATAAACTCCTTAAAGTGCCCCAAAGCATTAGCCGTATTGAACTTAGACCCCCGTGAGTAAGACCGCCCATACTGAAGGGTAGTGCGCTTCTCCTCCTTGATATCCTTAATGTACTGATCAATGAACTTAGAAAGCGTCATCTGCTTCTTCCGCCTCTCCGCCTCAGCCCTCTCAGCCTTCTTACGTTCCTTTTCATCCTTAATCCTTTCCGCCTCAGCAATCTCTTCAGCAAACATGACACTATGGATAATATCCCGCAACATATCTGCTGTAAGTTTCTCACCGGCTTCATTCATCCTCTTGCCAATGGCATTAATCTTACTCATCTCCGCAGCAAACACAGGATTGTTTGTAAGAAAATTGCTTCTGGAATTCTCTGACTTCAAAGCATAATACCGGTTCCAGTCCGCCTCCTTAATATTCATCCCCATCAGGAACTGACGCTGGTTTACAACAAGGGTAGGGACCCCATTAATGGTCCTCTTAATTCTGAGGCGGGCCTCAATCACCCCGTCCTTTTTTAAAGTAAAAACTGCAGGCATAACAAGCAAACTATTGGTTAATGATCAATATAAAAGTGGGTCACACTAATCTCTACGCAAAGATAATCATTAATCATCTCATGTGCCCCATCTGTGCCCCATTTTTTAAACACCCACAATCTTAAATAATCTCAAATAATCACTATATCGCAGTAAATCAGCATATTACCAACCAACAAAGACCGCCCAAATTCAAAAAACCTAATCCCGGCGGAATCACGACAAATCGGCCTCAGAGATACTTCTGAGGCCGATTATTTTTTGGATTTTAACAAAAGGTACCATCAAAGTACCATCATTTGAACGTCATTTGACGAATTTGTTTGATTTTTTTATATTTGCAACAGCTATGTGTTTGCAGTATTGAATTGTGATACCAAGACACTATTTACTAACATCAAAACTATTTAATTATGAAAAACGAAGAGAAAAGTCAGATTGTAATCTATGAGACAGAGGACGGGCAGACTCAAATTGATGTCCGGCTGGATGGTGAAACTGTGTGGCTGAATAATTCCCAGATGGGAACACTTTTTAAAAGAGAAGAATCAAACGTCCGACGCCACATCTTAAATGTTTTCAAAGAAGGAGAATTGGAAAGGGAGAATAACGTGCATTTTTTACACGTTAATGGCGTAAAGAAACCAGTTCCATTTTATTCACTTGATGTTATAATCTCCGTTGGTTATCGCGTTAAGAGCAAGCGCGGTGTGCAGTTCCGCAAGTGGGCAAATAAGGTGCTTAAGCAATACCTCATAAAAGGTTATGCTGTAAATGAACGGATGCGCCACGAGCAGATAGGCGAGTTACGCCAGCTTGTGAGTATGCTTGGTCGTGTGCATCGGCACGAAGCGCTCAGTACAGAGGAGAGTGAGGCTCTGCCGAAATACTCTGGTTGCCCTGACTCTGATGATTGCCGAAAGCCGTACAGAGGAGAAGGATATTATGGTAAAGGTCGAGGTGAACCTTATCAATAAGAATAACTAATATACATCCGATGCACAGCATCGGTTCCGTCCCGTAACTATCGCCTTTCACGAAAGCCGATAATTACGGGGCGGCTTAATTAATGCCGCAGCGCCCAGATTATAGTTTGTAAAACGGGAATTTATTTCCACACTCTTCTTAAATTATATCCCATCGGATGTAATTACCGCTTATTCCGAATTTTTACATCCGATATGATGTAATTTTGTTTTTATTGCATATATTTGCATCCGATCGGATGTAATTATGGATAATATGGTCATTTCATCAACATTGAAATCCCTGCGTAAAGAGCACAGAATGACGCAGGTTGATTTGGCAATGAAATCTGGTGTGGGCCTCAACTTTGTACGCCAGTTGGAGCAGGGCAAAACCACAGTCCGGATGGATAAAGTTGTGCAGGTATTTGATTTGTTCGGTTATGAACTGGTTCCTCAAAAGAAACTTAAATGAAAACTGCATTAATTCAATATAAAGGTAAGGATGCCGGAATCCTTAAAGAGACCGATGAGGGCTATGAGTTCCAGTATAATGAGGGGTATCTCTCTGATACAGCATCCAAGCCCGTAAGTCTTACGCTTCCGTTAACGGATAAGCCATTCAAGTCAAATGTCCTTTTCCCGTTCTTTGACGGGCTTATTCCTGAGGGCTGGCTATTGGATGTTGCCCTGCGTAATACTGATATCAGTGAACTGGACAGATTCTCTCTGCTTCTACTCTGTTGTAAGGACTGTATAGGTGCAGTCAGTGTTATTCCATTAAAAGAGGATAGTAATGAGTAAGTGTTTATACTGTTATAAGGAACTCCAGCCCGGTGAGGTTGATTTCCATAAATCCTGCTGCCGTAAGTTCTTTGGAACAGGAACAGCCCCATTGTTGGATTACACTCGTGATGAGATGGATAAATTGGCTGCACAGGTTATACAATCACAGACTACTTTGACAGGTGTCCAGCCTAAGTTATCCTTGAATCTGGATAAGCACAAGGATTCCCAAAAGCTTACCATCGTAGGCTTATGGGGTGGCTACATCTTCAAACCTCAAACGGAACGCTTTGCCATGTTGCCTGAGAATGAAGATTTGACTATGCATCTGGCAGAGATAGCAAAAATTAAAGTTGTACCACATACCCTCATCCGGATGAAAGACGGCAGCATCGGCTACCTAACCAAACGTATAGACCGCACCGATAATGGTGAGAAGATAGCTATGGAAGATATGTGTCAGCTTACGGAACGTCAGACTGAACACAAATACCGCAGTTCATATGAGCAGATAGGAAAGGCTATCCGTAAATACTCAGCTAGTGCCCAACTGGATATGGTAGATTATCTGGAGTTGTTGTATTTCTCATGGCTTACCGGGAATAACGATATGCATCTTAAAAACTTCTCTCTTTATTCACCTGATGGAGAACCTGTACTCACTCCGGCTTATGACCTGTTGAATGTTGTCATAAGCAATCCTGCCGATGATGAAGAGTTGGCTCTTAATCTGAACGGGAAAAAGAAGAGAATAAAGGATGCAGATTTTAAGGCTGCATTCAAGACCTGTGGTGTTCCTGAAATAGTATTTGACAGGATTAAGAAAAAGTATTCAGATCTTCTACCTAAGTTTGAAGAAGAAATCCGGAAATCATTCCTCTCTCAGGAACTCAAGACCTCTTATTTAGACTTACTACAAAGAAGGTTGAACCGATAATCCAGAGCTCCGCTCTTTTCCGTCCCGTAACCATCGCCTTTCACGAAAGCTGATGATTACGGGGCGGTCTGCAAATGGCCCCGGCTCTTTGATGTAACAGCAGTAGCATAAAACAAGGGGACTAACCAAACGGCCAGTTCCCTTATCTTTTAGTTTGTAATACCGATAAATGACTTACTTCTCTTCTACCTCCTTGACAACTGAACGTATCGGATCAGGACCATAAGAGTTGGGCCCTTCTGTTCCTGGCTTGCAGTAAATAATGATTGATGCTATCAGGGCTATGGTAACAAAGAAGATAATCATCAGATGTGATTTAAGTGTTCCGGCCATAACATTTGGAGAAACTGTTGCCGAATCAAATGCCACGCCTACTGAGTAAAGAGAAGAAATCTCTATCTCGGTTATAATGATAGGCAATACATAAAGCAACAGCACAAACCATCCGTTGCAGTCAACATCATGTAGTCTGCGTACTGTTACCGTTAATCCCATGAAATAGAGTACCCATAACAATATCTTTTGCATATATGAGCCAGCAAACTTTATTGTAACATCACCCCCCTGGCTCTGGCCAATAGATATCAGGGTGTCAAAAATCTCACCTCCTGCCATCATCACACCTTGCAGTATGATAAGGAACAGCATGAAATACCAATACTCTGAACGGCGTGCGCGTCCCTTGAATGTGAATAACTTGCTGAAGCATGCAGCTACAGCCTTACCGAATGTCATTTTTTCTTTCATAACCTTTGCGTTTTTAATTGGTTCTGTGGGCAAAGGTATTTCGGTTTCAGGTGCAGGTTCTGTATGTAACGTTACACTTGCAGAATTGTAACGTTTCGTCTCTCCAAACAGCAATGTGAACCATTTGTCGCTCAGTTTCTCACGCAGGCGGTACTTCCTTATCCTGACGGCCTCCTTGGTAACAGAGAAACACTCAGCTATGGCCACCGTATCAAGTCCTTGAGTGCTCAGGGCACAGAACAGCAGGTCGGTATCTGAAAGAGTAGGTACGTCAGCTTTCATCTTATCAAAGAACGGCTTGAATGTCTGTTCCACACTCTTGGTAATAGCCAGGCGCTCATCAAATGTAAAACGGCTGTCTCTTGTAGTGTAAGCGCTCAGAATACGGTACTCTTCAGTCTCCTTAAAAGCAGCTGAACATTCTTCAAGTAATGCGGTTAATTCTTCCATCAGGTCAGTTTTATTTGTAATACACTGCAAAGATAATCCCAGTGCTAATAATGAGCAACCCAAAAGCGTTACTGTAACGTTACATCTTGCCTTCTGGCTCCTTGTAGCATAGAACAGAAAAGGCCGGTTCCTCAACCAGCCTTCTCAGTCCTTTTCCAATAATTGAAATTTAGATGAACCGGTTTCCGGGCCAATCTTCTCTCTCCTTGTTTGCGTTGTCAAAAGTAATACTTAATCCACAAGTTTGCAATGATAAAGTCTCAACTATTCCAATCAAATTCTATATCTTCGCATATCACCCCACCAACCGATAATTGTTTATGAATAAGGCAGGTATTTCTTTGTTGAGCATCCTATCATTTGCACTCCTTATGTCTTCCTGTAAGGCGCAATCTTCTTACAATGGCCATGAGTACGTTGACCTTGGTCTGAGCGTCAAATGGGCGACCTGTAATGTCGGTGCCCAGACTCCTGAAGAGTATGGCGAATATTATGCCTGGGGTGAGACAAGACCAAAGATCATTTACACGTGGAAAGGTTATCGTTTCCGTGCCAGTGGTGACTCGTATTCAGATATAAAGTTTTCCAAGTACGATCCAGATGAGATTCTGGACAATCTAAAAAAGACAGTCCTTGACTTGGCCGATGACGTGGCTAATGTCAAATGGGGCGGCAACTGGAGAATGCCCACCAAGGAGGAAATTGAAGAGCTGGTCTGGAACTGTGATTGGGTCTGGACAACGCAGAACGGAGTAAAAGGTGTCAAGATAACAAGCAAAGTTGAAGGTTATACCGACCGCTCAATTTTTATGCCAGCAGCCGGTTACAGGGATGATTCTAAGCTTATCTTCCCCGAAGAGTCCGGTTACTTATGGTCAAGTACCAATACTGACATGAGGACTTCGGCCCACTGTATACATTTTGATTCGCATGGATCATTTCTGGATGCAACAATCAGAAGTTGCATCGATGAAGGGTGGTGTTGGTATGGCACAGAAGATGAGGATGATTTCAGTGATATGCCTCAATCACTCGCTGTCAAACTGCGCAATTACTTTGATGCAGGAAAAGTCAACCTGGACAGCATCCCCGAATCCATATATAGTGAGTATCGCGAGTACATAAGCAAACAAGACTGGGGTTTGGTACCCTATCAACACCGTTGTCTTGGAATACCCGTGCGTCCCGTCTGCCCATAATAAACAAATCGTTTCCTCGCGGGCTCTGATGTGGGTATCATCAAACTGTCTGCAAGTTGCCAGCCGAGTTTTACTTACGGCCCCTCCCTGTATAGGTAGCAGCCAGTGGCCCTCAGCAATCGGCCTCCGCATCCCGCCATCCGGTACGCATAATCTTCCTCGCTACTATTGCAAATACCAGGGATAATCCCTTAATTTGCAGAAACCAATCGTTATGGTACTAAAGACCTTCAACCATTTCAACAAAACCAGCTTATTAAACCTGCATTGTATATGAAGAAATACTTAGTTCTTAAATTATTCTGTTTTATTTCTTTAGCCTGCTTCTCTATAGCAGTCAGAGCACAGATTGCAACATCCGGAACTCAGATTGAATTTACACATGTAAAATCTCAAGGGCAAGATATTTACTCACTCACTGAAGTCAATCCGGCAGACAGTACTTTTGACATCAGAGTGACAGCAGAAGGAGATAATGTCAACATACAAGAAATGTATGATGCTCTTTTCTGTCAGTTGGACAGCATCATGTACAGTCAGTATGGAGATAAATATGACGATAAGGCACGTGAAGAGACTCACAAGAAAATTCTCAAAGACCGGGATAAAAAGCTAAAGAAGAATAAAAAGGAAAATAAAAAACTCATTAGAAGTCTGAAGAAATCATTAAAAAAAGAACTCAAAGAAGAACTTAAACGTCCGTGACATAAACAGTACTATAGGGAGTAGTTCCCCTTTGTAAGAACAAAAAAGTTAAGCCAGTCTCTGATCAGGTTGTCAAGTAATCAACAACCATTATCGTTTGCGCATTCTCTGGACAGCATCATCCTGCAGGCTTTCCCAGGCCGTCTCGTTGCGGGTCTGTGCCCACGGCTTCTCTACGGTGCCGGTGCCCACTTCCGTTACGCTGTGGTCACATCCTCCGCACCAAGACTGACGCATTATGATTGACGCATTATGATCGTTTCACTTTGCGTCACGTCAGCAATTGGCTGATTTGTTTAATCGTAATTATACAACTATCAGTAAGCATATCAATAATGCTCTTAAGGAGGAACTGGAAGGCGAAGAGGTAGTCGCAAAATTTGCGAATACCACTCAACATGGTGCTATGGAGGGGAAAACTCAAACTCATGAAGTTGAATATTTCAATCTTGAAATGGTTTCTTCCGTTGGTTATCGCGTTAAGAGCAAGCGCGGTGTGCAGTTCCGAAAGTGGGCAAATAAGGTGCTTAAGCAATACCTCATAAAAGGTTATGCTGTAAATGAACGGATGCGCCACGAGCAGATAGGCGAGTTGCGCCAGCTTGTGAGTATGCTTGGTCGTGTGCATCGGCACTAAGCGCTCAGTACAGAGGAGAAGGATATTATGGTAAAGGTCGTGGTAAACCTTATCAATAAGAATAACTAATATACATCCGATGCACAGCATCGGTTCCGTCCCGTAACCATCACCTTTCACGAAAGCTGATGATTACGGGGCGGTCTGATAATGGCCGCACCTCATTCAGAAACAGTTCTGACATAAAAAAAGATGGGCAGTGAATAGCATTCTGCCCATCTCTTTTTTATAGTCTTAACTTCTTGTGTCGTTTTTTTCCGAAATCAAGTGGGAGTATCCAACCAATTTTCAAAGATACGGTCGAAAGGTTGGCTTTTGGAACACCTGTACCCGTTTTGAACAAGCTGTTAATCTGAGCGCTGATTTCATCCTCAATATAGAAATTGGCTAATCTGAAACCAAATACACCATGTCCGTACCACTGCAAGTTGTTGGTCTTATAGTCTAGAGTCTGCAATGATGAATCAAATGAATAACGCATGTTGAAACCTGCGCCAAAGTAAAAGCCGAAAGCCTCTTGGCGGTTACCGTGATACATAAATGTCACAGGTATGTTAACAACAGATTGGCGGAATGAGAAATCTGACCCAAAAGGGTTAATCTGATCAATTACGAATGATTTGTTCAGTTCATATGAAAGACCGGTTCTGAGCCCCCAGGCGTTTTTGTTGAATTGGGCTCTGAAACCTGCATTCCAACCTATGCCATTGCCAGTTGAAACATGGGTATCAGGATAAAGGATACCTGCTGAGGTAGTACCTAAGTTTACAGAGAACTCAAAAGGCTGATAGTAACGATAATCTCCCTTATGGCTAAAACCTGGTTCAAGGACTATTTCACAATCAGCTCCTCCTTTTGGGACAGCATCTACAGTCTGGGCATTAACAAAGGAACATGCCGTCATTAATGCAATTAGTAACAATGATTTTCTCATATAAAAAGCAGTTTTAAAGTTGGTGATGGTCTTTTTGTTGAACAAAAATAGGAATGTACCTAATCTGTCACATTATCATCTGCGTTAAACAGAGTGTATCTTATTCAAAATTGTCAAATAGCGTGACTGATATAACAAGGCTTAACTTATATCAGATAGTTCATTAACAAATATATTAAGTACTTATCACCTTTCCCGTAAGCTGATGATTACGGGGCGGTCTGATATGGACCTTATCACACTCAGGAGCCTGACTGACATAAAAAAAGAACAGGGTAGCATCCCTGCCTCCCTGAACCCCGAAGTTCGGTGTTCCGATGAACCGGTCACAACCAATCTTCTCTCATTGTTTGCAGTGGCAAAGATAAGCAAAATCAATACATGTCAAATCCCATCGTTTGGCTTTATTTGCTTGTACAATGGGATTTAAATTTTAAAAACTCTCACTATTATAGTAATATTGCATCAGACAATAGTTTCACTTTTAATTCAAACAGCTATGTTGTGGAATAAATTACATTTTGCCAATCAGCTCAGAGACCTTGGTGCAAAGCGTCGCTTCAACTTCCAGCAGAAAGGGATAGGGGATTATTACATTCACAAGTCAAAAGAAGATGGTACCACCGGTTCCCAACCAGTAGATACCACAGTTCAGGATAAATAAGAATGAGCAGGCCATCCAGCCTGCTCATCCCCACCATAAAGGTGTCAATGTATACACGACTCCGATATCGTTGTTTCTTACCTCTTCTTCTCCCATTCCTGATGCATCTGGTACCACTTCTCGCTGTGGGTCCCAAGCGCCCCAATCTGCCGCGGATGCGCAAGCGGCAGCACCTTGATAGTCCGGCCCTTGATAGTCACATCCGTAGGATTTCCATACTCATACAAATCCACATACTCCTGAAGACTGGAATAGGGTATGTCGGCCACTCTCTTCAGGAACTGCTTGATGGGGATATCGCCCAATAGTACCAATAATCTTGCGTCTGATTCCTCAATCTCTTTCAGTATCTCCCGTGCCCGCTGGGCATCGCAGAAACTGCTCTTACGTTCAGGCACAGTAACCGGGTTCAGATGATATTTGCCGATGTATTTGTTGTAGCATCTCTCGATAGCCTTTTTCTGACCGCTATTTATTCTGCTCTCCGGCAGCAAGTCACACAACCAGGCATCCTTTCTGGTATATCCTAACGGCGCAAGGATCTGTTCATCCAGAACCTTTGCCGATGGCCCGTTCAGGTTCTTGCCGGCAGGCGATAGCGTTCCAAGCTCTGCGGGAATCTTTATACGTCCTATGATCTCACGCGCCTCATCCTCGTTGCCGTCCCAGAAGATACGCGGCTCACTGGCCACCGCCAAAGCCGGGCATTCAACCTTGCCGTCTTTCATCCACCGTGCATGCACGGCACTCGCATAAACCCCAAGCACAAACACCTTCTTAGGTGTTCTGTCCTCCTGAACAAGCCGATGCAAACGCTCTCCAAAAGGAAACCTGTAATCCTCCATAGTCCGATGATTCTAATGTGATAGGACAAATATAAACTTTCTTTCTTAAATCCGATATGCCAGATGCCCATATCTTTATGGCCGATGCCCTCACGGCCGTTTTACAGGTACTTCGAGATGTGCTGATATGCCCGCAAACTAAAATGTCCTATGATACGCGCCTTCCAGATAATGAAGGCCGATGACCATACACTATACTTTGCCAAACGACCCTTTTGCGTCACAGGCACGGGACCATATACAGTGTAATCGCCATGCTTCTCTACGTCACCGGTGTGAACGATATAGGCCTGTGCCAGGTGCGTGGAGTACTTCTTGACGCATTTCTCCAGGGATATAGTGGTGAACCTGGTAGAGGATTTTACCTCGATGGGAGAAATGTTGTGGCGGCTGGTGATGGCCTTCTTGGAGATGAGGAAGTCTATCTCCATCCTGTCGTCTTTGTTTTCGCGGGATGAGTTGGAGTAAAAGAATAGTTTGCAGTCTATAGCGGTGAGCATCTGACCGACGATGTTTTCCATCAGCATGCCAGCATTGACCTCCAGCTTGTCTTTGAGGATCTTCTGGTAGAGTTGCTCGGAAACGATTCCACGCTCATCAAAGGCGTGACTGATCATGAGCCCTGTGTCGTTCATGTAACATTTGAGGGAGTTATCCTTCTGCTTGAGTTCAAGGCCGATGCTTGGCTCAGTGGTATTGAACGCGATGTTCACCATCTTGGCGTCGCGCAGCCAGAAGAAAGAGCTGTCATAGTCCCGGAAACGGGCATCTTTGTTGAGGTCTGACAATTGGAATTTATGCTCATGCAGCTGAAGCTGGCCCGGGATGGCTTCGTATATGGCTTTCACTTTGGCAGCATGCAAGCCGGCATAATTGTCGATGCAGTTGTAATATAGGTTGAGGATCTGGCGCTTGACGCGGTCTACGTCTTCAAAGGATTTGGTGTCCAGGTATTCCAGGATGGCCTGGGGCATACCGCCAATCATCATATAAAGACGGAAGTAGTCCATGAGTTTGCGGTGCATGGACTGGCCTTTTCATCACGGAATCAAGCTTTGGTTTTACATAAATCTACACGAAATAAAACTTGGTTATTGCATCATTTCCACACGAAATCAAGGCAAAGATATGGATTTGTACTCAATTCTGCAAGGCGTTGGACTTGGTACTATCAACTTATGTAACAATCAATCTTCTCTCCTTGTTTGCGGTGGCAAAGATAAAACTAAATCTATTAAGTGTCTGTTAAGTTATTTAGATTATATGCTTACCTTTGCCGGCAACAATAATCCTAATTCTATCCACAATGAAGAAAGCCTTGTTTTCAATCCTATGCGCAGCGCTTCTGGCATCATGCACAAACGCTCCCGGTGAGTTCAGTAATCCTCAGTCTTATGCCGACAACACCTGCGATTGGCAGAAAGAACTGCGTGTCACCCATGTGGAGTTTACCGATACGGCCACAATACTCACCTTCTTCTATCAGTCGCATCAACCGTTTTATACTCTGAGTATAGGTCCGCAAACATATCTGTCGGATGAGAAAGACCGTCATTACAAGGTCCTCTTCATGAAAGAGCATAAACTTGGGGAGTACTTTCCTTCAGGTCCGGATGGCACATCATTCCATGTGGGTTTTGAGCCCTTACCAAAAGGCACCTATGTTTTTGACATGATTGAGGGTGTAGGCAGTAACTTTTTGAAGATAATTGGTATACATGATTCCACATACACTCCAGCCAAGCCCAAGTTCAGCCGCAAGGAACTCCTGGAGGCCGATGAAATACGCCACAACATATTCAAGTCCGGTGCAGTCACTCTGCGCGGAACGGTGGCCGGATATGACAGAAACAGCGGGTTCCAAACTTATGAGATGTTGTATTCCGTGTATGATAACAGGGATAACGCCACCGTCTCTTTGGATATAGATCCTTCCGGTCATTTTGAATACTCGTTTGACGTCAACAACATGATTGGAGCTGCCATTAAAAACCAAAACAACTCCTGGCATACTTTCATAGTACAACCGGGTGATACACTGGATATCATATTCTATAAGGATGGCACGGACAGTTATTCGCTGTCTGATGGCCGCCCGTATCTGCTACGTAACTATATGCGTATCCCATCGGGCGTATATCCTACAGATAACAGCCGGTTCCAGATGGGTGACTCTGTTGATTTGCTTGGTGTTCAGGCCTATGCCTATGAATGCAAAGCAAAGGCTAAAGATTATCTGAACTATCTTGCCGCCAAATACCGTCTGACTGCGTTTGAGTACCAGTTTGCAGACATAATGCTGGAGAATCATATTATGGCGGGGTTCCTGGACTACCGTATGGATGTAAAGAATCAGGCGTTCATGTATCGTAGTAGCGACAACGTCCAAGCTGAAGCAAGGGAAATTGTACGTCTGTTACGGCAAGGAGACAGTATTACCAGAGATCCGGCGGGATATCGTTTCCTGACAGATTTCCCGGCCAATGACTCACTTCTTATGGTCATGCCTTACGAATGGGTAATATTTAACCGTTATAAGTATGACGGCGCTTTCTATAATTCAGACATTGACCTGGACTCATTGGAAGGTGTTATGGACGATGCATCAATCTTCGCCCTACAGACATTTCTTGAAGATTCAACTCATCTGGCTAATGATATGAAAATCTTCGGGGCCGATGAGCCTTCACTGTTTGGAAAACTCTGTATGATGCAGAATATTGAATATCAACTTGAGACACTCAATACATATTATCTGTATTGCGGTGTCGCTAATACAGACAGTGCACTCATGAATTATGTATCCAGGGTTAAGGGCCTAATCAATGATCCGGTCCTTGGGGCTCGTGTTGACATAGCTTATAATGAGTTCAAGCGCAAACAGGCTCCATACTGGGAACTCCCCGAATGCAGGGGCAAGGAGGTACTTAAGAAGATACTTGCCAACTATCCCGGCAAGTATGTCTACATAGACTTCTGGTCAACAGGCTGCGGACCATGTGTAGCAGACATCAAAAGTACCGTGCAGAATAGGCATGAAATCATGACTAAGAAGTATGACAGTTTTGCCATGATATTCATAACCAGTGATCCGGAGCAGTATTATGAGCCCTTCCGCCAGGAGCGGCTTGAGGGTGCAGAGAGTTATAGGGTATCGCAGGATGATTACAACGCCCTGGCCGGTCTGTTCAACTTCTCAGCCATCCCGCATCATGAAATGATTACGCCCGACGGCCGTGCCGTTACCAAGGTTCCGGAGATGTTTGGAGTTAATCCCGATAATCCCGATCCCAACCAGAAGTAAGGCCGATGCCCTCACGGCCAGCATCCCGCCATCCGGCACGCATAATCTTCCGCGCTACTATTGCAAATACCAGGGATAATCCCTTAATTTGCAAATACTAACCCTTTTCTAACCATTATGAAATCAGATTCAAAAAGAGACATCTACATGATTAGTATAATCGGGCTGGTAGTGGCTGTCGGCATTTTCCTTGTTGCCCTGGCCTCACATAGAGTTAAGCTTGTTGCTTTGCCCTGTGGTATTATGGCCGTAGCAAGCATTGTCTGGATGATTGTTTTTAATCCCAGCAACAGACTGGATTCATTGAGGCCATCAACAAAAAAATCAGTCTACAGAGCCAGCTTCTTCTGCATGATCGCTTCTTTTGTGGGCTTGATTGCTGCCATACGTTACTCATACATGTTGGACACGGATATTGTAGCCCAGATATTCAGTGTCTTATTTATTATCAGCGCAGTAATATTGGGTTTCTTCCGCCGCTACAAAAGCCAGTGGACAGAATAGTGTGGCCACCATCCGCTGCCGGCTTACACTGGCCACCAGCGCCCCGGACCGCTGGCACATATCCGCAAGGATCCAGCTCACCGCCCCGGGTGTGGGCTGTTACCCCAGCAAGATGCGCAGATATATGGGTATAAGGTGTTCAGATAATGTAATAGTCTTCAATGTCCCAAGTCAGGGCACAGAAGACTATCAAGTCCACCTCCGCTACCGCCTGATAGATGTAATAACGGGCTATCGTAATAACTGGTTAGGGATTCAGTCTAATACCAATGTTATTCTTTAGGGGTATTGTCTAAGTATGGGCCAAATCAATAAAAAAAACATCGTTTTGGCCCACGGTTGTACTATTTCATCAAATCATACATTGATACTATTTGTGTAAAGAATGATGAATGTTTGTTTTTCTTAAGGCCATAAGTAGTAATAAGCGTAGGTATTACACCGTATCTTGTGCCGGTCTCATTTTTGAATCTGGTTATGCGGTTCGCTATTTTTAACCGTTCATCGGAATCCAATTCATACTCTTCGTCAGATAAGTATTTTATTTCACAGAGATTGATAATACGGTCATCGCGTTCAATAATAAGATCCACCTGAGCACCTCTTTCATTCTTTTTCCCATCACTATCTTTCTTACTTCTCCATGAATAATACTCAGTATGTACAGACTCTATACCAAGAGCTGAGAGTATTTGGGGAATATGAGCCATACATAGGCGTTCATACGCGAGCCCCCACCATGTACTCTGTTTATGGGATTTGATCAGTTTAGTCCAATATGCAGTATCTGTCGTATTGATTCTGCCAAATTCATGATAAAAAATAGAATAGAAATCTGTCAGTTGGAACAAACCGCCAGTGCTGCTTATTTTCTTGTTCTTCACATTGTATAGTCTTATAAAATCACAGTTTATCAGATCCTCCAGACGTTCAGATAAATGACCACTGCTTTCCTTCCCAAGTGCCTTGGTTATCTCTTTTCTGGTCAGACCTTTATTATTTGACGCAAGCAGTTCAATTATGGACATATACTTGTCTGGGGTCTTGAACAAGGAATTATAAAGACGGTTATACTCCATCTTGAGTTCTGCATTGGGTGTAAAAAATAGTTTATCTACATTCTGCGATATACTTAGTTCTGGTTCAAGCAGGCTTAAATAATATGGAATACCTCCAAGTATCATATATGTTTGTACAACCGATATTTCATCCCAAACAAATCCTTCAGATTCAAGATACATTGATGTCTCGGCCAATGTAAAAGGATTCAAATGCATCTCATGGGTAATACGGTTATGCAACCCTCCTTTGTTATTTATGATATTCCTTACAATCCATGAAGTTGCACTACCGCATACTACCAGCAGCATATCAGGTTGCTTTGAGGCCCATGAGTTCCAGAACCAGTCCAAAGCTTTCACAAAGCCGGAACTTGGTGTAGCAAAACATGGCAGTTCATCCATAAACACTATTCTACGTTTATCCTCTTGCTTCTTGACTGAGAGCACCTCTGTCAGTATAGAGAACGCTTCCATCCAGGTCTTAGGTTTATTACCCGTATAACCTGCGCTTTTCAGAGACTGGTAGAAAGCAGTCATTTCATCCTTTCGTTTACCTCCAATGATTCCCGTGGTATAAAATGAATATGAATAATTAAAGTATGAGTCAACAAGGAATGTCTTCCCTACACGTCTTCTGCCATAAATCGCAATAAACTCCGCCTTACCGGACCGCATATATCTATCCAGTTCCTGCGTCTCTTTTTTACGTCCTATGAGTGCCATATCAAACATTTTTCCCCAAAGATACTGTAAAAAGCCCCAACTTCGGGCCAAAACGGTCACTTTTTTATCGATTTGGCCACAAATTGTATAGACTTGTCCGTTCTGGAATTACTCGCTTTTGATTACATCGGCGGGGTTCTCGCGGGCTATGCCGTATATCTTGAAGCCGATGGTAAGGGATACAAACACCACCATCACAGCCAGGATGAACAGGTAGAACAGGATGGGGTAGCCTGCGCCTTTCTCAAGCGGCTGGCCGCTAAGTATTGCCTGTTTGATGATAAAGGCGCTGAGCGGTATGGATACCACGGTTGAGACAATGAACAGTTTTACATAGAGGTTTGCAAACTGCATAGTTATCTGGCTGGTCTTGGCACCGTTTATCTTGCGGACAGCCATCTCCTTACGGCGGCGTGAAGTATCAATGGATATGGCTGAATAAACCCCTAACAATGTGATGATGAAAGCTATTATCGCTACTGTCCATGCTATGAATCCTATGCTGTTCCATACGGAGTTGCACTGGTCCATATAGTCATAGATGGACATTGTTCCGTTAAAATCTTCATATTCTGGACCGGGGTTATGATATTTGACGATAGCCTCCTTTGCCTCCTTCTGATGACCGGGCAGGCATCTTATAACCACGAATCCGCTCAGGTTTTTCCAGTTGCAGTATATAGCCGGTTTGTGAACGCCCGGAGAGCCGTTTAATGTTGCTTTATCAAGCAGATTGTCAATATGGCCTACTATTTCTAGAGATATCCAGCCAGTTTCATCACCTGAATAAACATAACCGGCATCAGGGTAATTTCTCAGGAAATCCTTGACTTTCAACGTATCACCAATGTCCAGTCTGAATCTTTCAGTGAACAGGTCATCAACCATTATCTCAGTTGACTTTGCAGGCATGCGTCCTTCCCTTATTTTGACACCGAGCATATCAGTCATCTCAGAATCAATGAATACCCTGTAACAATTTGTTTCATCAGAATAACCGGAGGAGGTATTGAATTCTGTCTCTGCCAACGGGCTGCCGTAGAGATGTTCATTAAACATGAATACGGCATGAGTGATATACGGCAGTGATTTCAGGTATGAGATTTCCTGCTCCATATCATCCCTGCTGCCAAAATACTTCCTGTCAGTAATTATGCAGGTCTTATCCTCTTTGCTGAGCCACGAATAGGGTTCTGTCAGATTGGATCTCATCTTGAGGAACATGGCCACCAAGATGGTTATCATCAGTTGGGCCACAGTAAGCTGGACCCCTAACATGAAGTTGCGTCCACCGTATCGGCGTTTCAGAGAATCGCTCATATCTGCTTGCTTAACTCGGGTTATGGCTATCCAGGCTATCAGCAAGCCTGCGGCAACCAGCATTACTATGTATTCCAGTGTATGTTTAAGTATGACATTCGTATCCATGAAGAACTCTGTCACTCCGGGGCCTTGTGAATCGGCAACCCTTATCATTGGAGTGACATATCGGGCTATAAAAAGACTCAAGATACCTGTCAGGATGGTTACAATGACTATCTGCGTGCTTACCATCTGCCACATATCGGCTGTACGTGCGCCGTGTACACGTCTTAACGCATATTCTCTCCTGTTGGACAGTATGCTGTTTACAAGAAGATGGAAATAGTTGAACAATGCCACTATCAGTATCAGTATGCCGGGCAGAGATATCAGAAATATGCGCAAGGATAATTTCCAAAAGCCCAGATCACTCCTTTTTTCTGGAGATTTGGTGACTGCTTTTATTCCGTCACCGATTTTCATATTCCCATCATTGAAATAGGTGTCATTTGAGATTGCTCTCTCATCATCAAGCCAGACTGAATATGGGGTATTACAGAACGTTTCAGGATCAATGCCCTCTTTTATCTTTACGAATGCCTGCCCGCGATGTCCCTTGATGAACTGGTCATCTTTACTGAACAGCCAACCTGCTGAATATTCAAAATTCATAATGGAGTTTGCAAACGGCAGGTCTTGTACTACAGCCTGTACGGTTACACTTCCAAGTTCATCTAAACAGATTTCCTGGCCAACTGCAGCATCGGCCGAACCATATTGTTTTCTGGCAAAAGACTCTGCCAGCACCGCGCTATGCTCTGCATTTGTGTTGCTCACCGATTGCCAGTTGCCGGATATCAGTTTCAGTCCAAGAACATCCAGCAATGAAGTATCAGTATGGATAAAATAATCCGTATTCGCTACGTTTGATTTATCTTCAGCCTTTTTCCATAGACGGGAATAAGAACGGAAACGTGCTAACGCATCTATTTCAGGTCTTTGCTCCGCAAATTCCTTTGCCAGGTCAAGATCCACATAGCTGTTACCATCAGGACTTACCAGATAAACGACCCTGTCATCCAGCCAGTTGTCTATCTGTATCATGAATCGGCTTAAATACATGTTGATGCTGAAACAGAACAGCGCAACGGCAAGGCTAACTATTGAGATGATATTCTGCATCCGATACTTGCTCAGACTGCGGATTGCCATTTTGAGATAATGAAGTATCATTGTCAGTACTTTTAGAGATTGTTTCTTGTCTGTTTTTGTTTTACGCTCCAAAATTATCCTCTCCACCAACTATCCCCCAATAAAAAAACACCAAATCATATTTTCCGCCCCAAAATTGTCTAATTTTTGGACACTTTATATCAAAATATGTGATGCCTTATCAATAAAATTGGTTAAAGATTAAATCCTAAACAATCTTTTGGAAACAAGACGTATATAGCGTATCTTGCCGTTCATAAAGAAAACAAGATGTTATGAGAACTAATAGTTTGAAAGTCCATATATCAAAAGATTGGTGCTTTATAGCATTCAGTTTATTCTTTATTATACTGGTGTCATCCTTCCGCAATAGGGTGATGGCTGCCTCAGACAAATTGAATCAAAGTACAACCACAGCTGTAGTTGATGAATCTGTCCAGGATAGTACATCCGATAGAATCATATATTCACCCGACGACGATATTGTAGACGAGGATGGTATCTATATTATTGAACCTCTTGATACAAATGCAATCTATATCGTAGTTGAAGATATGCCGGAGTTTCCAGGTGGAAGTAGTGCTTTATTGGATTATCTAAATAAAAATGTAAGATATCCTGAGGCGTGTCTAAAGGATAGTATTCAGGGGCGTGTAATAATCTTCTTTGTGGTTGAAAGGGATGGTAGCATAAGCAATGCTGAAGTCACAAAAAGAGTACATAAGCAGCTCGATGACGAGGCGTTGAGAGTTGTTAAAGCAATGCCCAGATGGAACCCAGGAAGACACCGTGGCGTAGTATTACGGGTAAGAACAGGTATTCCGGTGAATTTCAGACTGGAAAACTCAAAAAATCCTGTAGAGTGGATTGATTACGATGAATCAGATCCTGTTGAATAAGACATTGCTGTCGTAATGGAATAATAGGGCACTCCGAAAAGACCTGTGTCACAAAAATCATAACAACTGCCGATGCCCCCTCGGCATATCCCTGGAATAGGTTGACTCCAAAATTGCAACGTTTTTGCAGCGCTTATTTGTTGTTATGATACACTACCTACACTTACATTTGTCCCAGAAACAAAATAAACAAGAATGAAAAAGCATTTAGTTCTATTGTCAGCATTGCTGCTTCAAGCAGCTGCTGTTTCCGTGTTTGCTCAGGATAAGCCTAAGGCTGGTGATATGATTCGCGGCATTGTCCGTAACACTGATGGTCCTATAGCAGGTGTCCATATTGATGAGATTGATTTCTATGATGAATACCATGACAGCGTCTGCTCAAAGGCAGTCACTGATGAAAACGGTGAGTTCTCTCTACGTCTGGTAAATCCTGAGAACGAGCTTTTAATCTATTGTGTGAATTATATATCTGTGTGGGTAGAAGATATATCTAAACCTTATTATGAGATTACGATGAAGCCGCAATCACCTCTGCAGCCTATAATGGTATTAGATGGTCCGGATCATTTTACTATTCTTCCACCAGTAGAATCAGATAAACCTCATACCCGCCCTGCAGCCGGGACAACTATTTCAGGCTACATCAAAAGTGAAGAAGGTCCATTGGAAAACGCTTATGTGGCAGAGGTGAGTAATGCCGCAGTATTAGCAGGACATCATTCAACTGATGCAAACGGTTTCTTCTCATTTGAAGTTTCAGATCCTAACAATTTCCTTATGATATCCTACATAGGACATGAAACAATAAAGGTTGCAATTGATAGGACTGAATATGACATCACACTCAAGGGACTTAAGAATATGCCCAAAGTAGATGTGGCTGCAGATAGCAAGAAAGTGCTGTATTAAAACCAAGACGCATTATTAAACGACCCCTTTGCGTCAAAATAGTGATTATGAAAATTGTAAATTACATTATATTGCTTGCTTTATTGCCTTGTAAAGCATTATCAAAAAACCTGATTGAATATAAGGAATTTAAAGGAGATGTCTTGGAGAAACAAGTAATGTATCAATATGATGAGAATGGCAATTTGTCATCAACTATAGAGAACTGGTTTACCTGGTATTTACCAGATTCAACTGGATATTATATATTTCTCCATGAGTATCATGTCGATGTAAAAGAGAATTCAATTGATTCTATTGAAATATGTTATAATTTGGCTGTTCCAGAAGAATCCCGGGACACTACTGAGTATGTAAAAATTTATAATAAGAATGGAACTATCCAATCCTACAAAGAAATACATATTCATGATGGAGTACCAGAAATTAAATACCATGTTATATACGATGAAACTGGCAGATCTCACGAAAATGTAGTAGGTTATTTTGTGGGTAATCACGGTAGTGTCTATTATGATTATGATACCAAAAACAGACTAATCAGCACCAAAAACATTCAAGAAACAGATACAGCGGTCATTATTTATGATAATTCTGTCCAATATTCTGAAGATGGCCGTCATTCAATAAATATAAGAAGCAAAAGCGTTAACGGCATTATTGTAGAGAGAGATACGTTATCGGAGATACAATATGATAGAAGAGGGAGAAAAATCATTGAGGAATATGGTAAACTCATTAATTCGAAATCTGTCTACTCTCACAGAATCAGAACGACATACCACTATGGCTTGAAGAACCGATTGAGAAAAGAACTAAGTTATCAACGGTTTTATAATACGGAGTTTAAAAAAGTAGATAAGAGTAAATACAGCTATCACCGTAGTTTATTAACAAAAAAAGTGAATATAGAGTATTCTGACAATCAAAAAAACAAAAGTAAAACTATATACAAGTATGATTTCAATAATAAGCTCTTGTTGGAAGAGACTCAATTTTGGCAGAACTATGCAGAAAAACAACAATTCAGGAAAGTATGGATTTATGATTGATTTTAATACTTCAATACAATTTAAGATGACAGGTTAAGCCCGTTCATAGCCACGATGGACTTGGTTACATTAACCGATACAAGCGACATGTTGAAGGCGAACGCAAGCGCCACCCTGTTTCTGGCCTGACAGTGAGTGAGCCCTGTCAACTGCTTTGCATTACGGTCGCAGAACTCTATCTGGAAACGTGAACGGTAAAATTTCCATTTGTCAGGAATAATCTATAGCACATTTTGATAAAACCGAGACGAAAAACCACTAGATATTTGATAAAACCGAGACGAATACTTGGCCGATATTTGATAAAACCGAGATGAGTTCCCATGTCACAATGGGTACAGCCTAATCTTTTCAAGATGACTTTCAAACCTCTTCAAGTCATCGGCAGCAAAAGGTTTACCGTGAGCAGGATACACCATCCGTGGGTTCAAGGCAATCATCTTCTTCCATGACTCCCTGTAATCCTCCAGATTCTCAATCCCAGTATGGCTGAACCTTTCAGTCCCAGCGGTCTATGCCAGTCACGCTTCCTTGCGGGTTACGCTTGGCCACCGCAATAGCAAGAGCCTGAAATAATAGCGCTGGTTCTACTTTTGAGAACTCTAATGCCATAGTATGCTCTCTTAAATTGATTACATCTTCATAACCGTGCCGTTAGGGAGTATGCACAGCGTCTTTTCCCGGCCCGTCATCTCCTTGTCCAGTTCAATCCGGTAATACTCTTTATTACCATCCGGGGCTGTGTGCAGATACACGTCATCTATCTGCCAACTTCCGGTATTCTGTTCAGCGATACTTTTCATAACCTCATCGGGCACCTCACTAACAGCAATCTCCTTGCGTGTACTCTTCCATATCCCTTTCTTGCTGAACTGTGCCTCCATCTCGTGACGGTCATAGATAAACTCAACATTATACCCGTTCAGATGCTTTTCCCATTCCACCTCCGTGGCACCGTCATACATCTCACTGAAAGCCCTATCAACCCCGGCAGGCGGTGTCTGGATGTCACGTTCATGCGCTATTATGCATACAGCAATCACTATAGCAGCAGCTAAGACCCTGAATGTCCAATCCCAGAAGTTAGTTTTATCTTGTCTTTTCATATACAGCAAAAATAACCTCATCATATTAAGAAACCGTTAAGCTGATATTAAGAAAAGATTACAATACACATCATGGCGTCACATAAAAAAGAACAGGGTAGCATCTCTGCCTCACCAACCCACCGCCCAGACAAACGCCTTGGCCGTCCGTAAAGCGGGCTCCCTAAAGTGTCCGCCCACGTTCCATTCCAGGAAGCTCCTCACGTCAGAGTATTTCTTCAGCATATCATAAAGGGCTGTGATGTTGTCGGCCACCGTAGCCATCACCGGTTGCTTCGTCTTGGCCTCAGCATCCCCAAGGCTCAGATAAATCCGTCCGGCCTTTGGCTTCCGATGCCCGGCATAATCCATCCATCCCGGATACCAGACTGATGGTGATGCGGCAACAACCGCCGTAAACAAATCACTCTCATACCCGCACCACAATGCAAATAATCCAGCCAAAGAGTAACCTCCGATAATGATATCAGCACCTTTCAGAGTGCCAAATCGCCGCAACATCTCAGGTACCACACCATCCTCAATAACCCTATGCGTTTCTGCCGCCCCGTTACCAAACGGAACCTTTCCATACACCGGCGGAGCCACCCAAGGGGCCAGCTCCCGGTTCCAGTCCTTTACAATAAGGGCCACATATGCAAACCTCCGCTTGCATCCAGCCTTGATAGCATGCAGTTCCTCATCCAGTGCCTCCAACTCCCGCTCATCCAGCGGCTCCACCAGCAGCACTTCCGGCTCCTCATCGGCAAAATACAGGCAGCGCCGTCCCTTAATCTCAAACTCCTCCAGTTTCATATCCCTGCAAATATAACAAACAGATCGCATATAATGCCGATATCCCCGTCCCAGGCTCCTTTTAGGGTGTGGTCTCCCCTCAAGACCCGTATCCCGCCATACGGACTTCATGACGCAGAAGGATCAGTTCCCTCGGCCAGAAGGGACGCTTTTACCAAGCGAAGCGACTGAAAGAAACGACCCCTTTGCGTCACTAAATCAGTTTTACTATCTTTGCCAAACATCTTACATAAACTGAATAAACAATGGATATAAAAAGGACTTTTGCATGTGCAATTATAGCCATGCCGTTACTGGTAGCATGTAACAATGATGATAAGATTGGTGATGATAATCAGCCGGCGGCTGCCATTACATTACAGGATCTGGCAGGAGACTGGAACATTACACTTGTCACCCCCTCTGAAATAAGCTCTGAATCATATTTTATAAACCACGATGGTTCATACCAATACTCATACATTTATTCTCCTTATGAGAAAGAGGAAGATGAGTATAAGCCATTCTACGAGTACCGCGACGAGGGCAAATACGGTCCTTTTGTTATTGGCAATCTTATCGTAGAAGACATCACAATGGCCAGAGAACGTTATGCTTTACTTGTTGATGATATTGAGCAGGCCAGATGGGATACCATACCTGAAAACATCCTCACAGACACCACACGTATAAGCTTTCTTTGCCAAGGGTCAGTATTGTGTTTTGAATACTTCTATGATACGCCAACGCTTACATCTCAAGATGTAGAGAGAGTGTATCTCTATTTTAAGAAAGGAGCCACCAATCTGCCGTCCGATAAGTCTTTACTCCAGGGTACATGGTACTCCAAGGATAAAGATGGCGTTATAACAATGGCTTTACGCTTTAGCGGTGACAACGTTGAAATTTATGACGGTGCTCTTGTAAGACTGTACAAAGGCGCATACACTTATAAAGACGGCATAGTATCTATCGGCCAGAATGAAATGTTTGCGATCGATGGTGGGAAAAATAGCATTAATGCCGCAGATCCCTTTGACAGTCAGTGGCAGACTGCCCAATCTCTAAATGTTTATAACTATAAAGAGAAAGGAATATCATTCGCGTTCATAGCCAACGACAAGACTGCATACACCGTATTTTTTGATCAAGGTTACCTCTTCAACAAACAGTAATACGTGGTCTATTTCAATGATTACAAAAGTGACGCATTCTTCGCTCGGCCCGAAGGGACGCTTTCACCAAGCGAAGCGACTGAAAGAAACGACCCCTTTGCGTCATATATATAAAAAAAACCGCCGATGCTTTCCGGGCATCGGCGGTTCTCTATTGGATAGGTTAGGATTACTTCTTGAAGTCGCGAACGGTGTAGTAAACCGGCTTGCGCTGGTACTGACCGTCAAACAGCAGCGGGAAGTTGTTGGCACCCAGCCATGAATCGCGGTCACCAAGGTTCCAGAATGTTACGCATGAGAAGTTCTTCTTGTACTTGCGCAGAACCTTGAAGAGCTCATCGTACTTGGCCATCTGCAACTGAGCGATAGAGTCGGTGAGAGTCTGACCCTCGCCGCGGCTGAACTGGAGCTGACCGCCGGCCTCGTGGTTGATACGAACATCGAACTCAGTGATCTGGATATCGTCAACCAGCTCAAGGTACATCTGGATAGCCTTCTCAAAGTCCTCGATGGTGGGGTTGTCATAGATGTTGTAGTGACCCTGCATGCCGATACCGGTGATAGGAGCACCCTCGCTCTGTAATTTCTTAACCATGTTGTAGATGTAAGTTCTCTTGGCGGGAGTCCATGCACTGTAGTCGTTGTAGAACAGACCGGCAGTGGGATCTGCCTCGTGAGCAAACTGGAAAGCCTTGAGAATGAATTCGTCACCGCAGAGACGATAAGCGGTTGACTGACGGAAAGACTGCTCATAAGGAGCATCGGGGTTGTTGGCATCGCTCATAGCCTCGTTTACAACATCCCAGCAGTATACTACGTCCTTGTAACGGTTTATTACAGTGTGGATGTGAGCACGGAGTGAATCATAGAATTCCTCCTTGGTAGCCTTGGCATACTTGGGAACCTTTACAGTCTGAGGAGCCTGAGCCTGACCCTGCTGACCGGGACGCTGACCCTGACGCTGACCGCGCTGACCTGCCTGAGGAGCACCCTGGGGAGCACCCTGAGGACGCTGGCCACCGAAGCCACCGAAACCACCGAAACCACCGCCGAAGCCACCGAAGCCGCCACGAGCTGTCTGCTCTACCCAAATGGTATCGCCTTTCTCGTCACGCTCAACTACCTGGTTACCGTTCTCATCATACTTGTTGAACATCCAGTCTGCAAACTGACTGTGCCATACAAGGCAGTGACCACGCATCTTGATACCGTTGGCACGACAGAAGTTTGCAATGGCATCGGCCTGCTGGAAATTCCATACACCCGGACGCGGATGAATCTCACCTGGTTTCATGCAGTTCTCAGCTGTAATACTGTTGAACTCCTTGAGGATAATGGCTGCCTGGAGTGAATCGGTTACGTTACGCGGGGTAACTGCTACACCAATCTTGAAATAGTTCTTGTAGGCATCCTTAAGACCGGGGTCTTTCTGACCACATGCGCTCAAAGTGACAATCACAATGAGAGCGATTGTTGAAAGTTTTTTCATTTACTGATTATCTTAAAATTGTGATTAAAACTATGCTTTATGATTTTGCGCCCCAAAATTAATCATTTTTTTGTATTATTCCACAGGGACTAAATTATTTAATAGCCTCCATAAGTTGTTCACAGATACTTTTCATTCCGGCAATTGAGGGGTGTCCGTTCTGCTTATCGATGTCATGGAGTTCTATAAGCTGAACACCGCAGTGCTTGCAAACCTCACGCATTGATTCATTGAATGTGTCGCGAAGCTCGGAGTTAAGGATTGAATAGAGTTGAGCCTTGGGATACTGCTTCTTGAGCATATCAATCAGGCAAGCCATTGCCGGACGGAAACTCTTGCAGTCATCCTTAGTCCAGTCTGACCACTGATACTCTCCGAGAGGGGCATTGGCCCATGCATCGTTAGTGCCGCCAAAGATAAAGATGATATCTGGATTACCCAGCCTGTCAACACGTGATATGAAATTGTTGCGTGATGCATCCATACGGCCGTAACCGGTACCGCAAATGGTGGAGCCGCCCCATGAATCGTTCTTTTCAAGCTGATATCCCTTGGCTTTGATATAGAGGTCCCACCAGGTCTGTGATACCTCGGTTACATCATTGCGGTCATTGGGGTAGAAAGGGTTGTAACCTTCGGGGTTTACACCCTGGAATGTTGAATAAGAGTCTCCAAGAATGGAAACTTTCTTGGTCTGTGCAGTTGCCACTATTGAGGCAGCAGCCAGCAAAAGGAATGCAATTTTTCTCATAATTAATTGTATTTAAGTTATTTATACAAAAATCTACGGATTGACATCTTAGGAGTCTTCTCAAACGGGACGGCCTGAACCTCCACTTTAGCCAACTGGCTGTATACCGGGAGCTGACGGTTTGAGGTAAGGCGGATATTCTCCGGTATGGCATCCTTGGCCTCAGCATCAAGCAGAGCCTTGGCAATGGCCTGCTCATCAAGATAGACCAGGGCGACAAGCTTACCGCCACGGTCCACAACAACAGACTCAATCACATAATCCTGATTGTTTACAACAGCTTCAACCTCCTCGGGGTAGATATTCTGGCCTGAGGGTCCCAGAATCATGTTCTTGCTGCGGCCGCGGATGAATATGTTGCCGTCGGCATCCATTATGCCCAGATCGCCGGTCTTGAGCCAGCCGTCATCGGTAAACGCATTGGCGGTTGCCTCAGGGTTGTTATAGTAACCTATGGTTATGTTCTCACCGCGTGCCTGAATCTCACCGACCACATGCTGGGGATCTTCTGAATCGATACGGACCTCGGCCACATCGACAGGCTTGCCGCACGATCCCGGTACGTATTTGGTCCAGTGCTCATAGGCCAGGAGCGGGCAGGCCTCGGTCATTCCGTAACCTACCAGATAGGGGAATTTGATCTTCTTGAATATGCGCTCAACCTCGGGGTTAAGAGCGGCACCACCCATGATGAACTCCTCGCAGTTGCCTCCGAAAGCAGATATTAATCCATCCTTTATCTTCTTGTAAATGATAGAGTTAACACCAGGAATATGAAGCAGAAACTTTATGAGTGGCTTATCTATCATGGGCTTGATCTTGGACTTGTAGATCTTTTCCATAACCAGCGGAACGGTTATGAGCAGATAGGGCTTTACATCGGCAAAGGCTTTCATCAGGGCTGCCGGAGTAGGGGCGGCACCCAGCCAGTAGATGGATGTGCCGTTGCTGAGCGGATAGAGGAACTCTATTACCAGACCATACATATGGGCCATGGGGAGCATGGATACCATCTTGTCGCCTGCCGGAACGTGACGCTGGCTGTAATCCACTATAGATGAGAAGTTGCGGTAGGTTAGCATCACGCCCTTGGGATCGCCTGTTGAGCCCGATGTGTAGTTGATGGTGGAAAGGTCATCCCAATTATCGGTGGGAAACACTACATCGTCGGGGCCGAAACCGCCGGGATACTTCTTGTCAAACAACTCGTCAAGATGGTCAAACCCGTATTGTATCTTATCATCGTTGCAGAACAGCAGTTTGAGTTCGTTTACGTCAAACACGGCACGTACATTGGGCATCTTGGCGCTGTCCATCTTTGCCCATCGGCCGGAATCGGTAAAGAGGACTATGCTCTCAGAGTGGTTGACCAGTCCCATTACGCTGTCGGGCTTGAAATCGGCCAGAATGGGCACTATGACCGTACCATACGTGTTTACAGCAAGATATGCGAATCCCCAGCGGGCGCCGTTCTGGGCGCATAGGGCTATATGGTCACCTTTCTTTATGCCTGCGTATTCAAATACTACGTGAAAACGTGCTATGGAACGTGCCATCTGGGCATATGTGAATGTCTCGCCTCCGATGTTGTTCAATGCCGGTTTATCCCAATACTTTCTAGTAGCTTGCTGAAGTCTCTCCAGATAGTGCGGATACTTTTCCATAAATATAATGTGTTTTATATTATTTTGCAAAAATATTATTTTTAACAGACATCACATTATCATTTTCCGTATTTTCGTAATCCAAATAGTCATAAGCCCTTTTGTCCAATGAGCAACATTCCGGTTCATTTACTCTATACCCTTCTAGGCGTTTTCAGTTTTATATGCGCACTATCCATAGCGTTGTTCAAGCAGAACAAGAACAATAGCCATTGGATTCTTATTAGCATCCAGATTGTATGGAGCCTTAAGATCCTGGTTTACGCACAACTGTTCAACCCCGAATACTGCCACATGATATGGCTCTGGCCGGTTTACATCATTGCCAGCATGGCATACGCACCGCTTTTCTATCTTTTCACCACAGAGCTGACCGACCTGAAAGGCATTACCCGTAAGGATTACATGGTGTTCATACCTATTGCCGCCATATCGACCATGTTCATGGTCATCTATCTGGGCGGAAACCCCAATACCATGCGCAGGATACATGAAGAAGTTATCCTGAACGGAAATTTCCTGGCAAACGGCCAGACCTCTTTCAATGTGGTTGAGTACCTGTGCTATCACACCGCAAGAACCGTGACATTCTGGTTTGAGGCAGGTGTACTGCTATGGTGCGGATGGTGCATGTACAAATATGAGGATACCATAAACGATTATTTCTCATCAAATTACGGAAAGTCGGTAAGCCAATCCAGACTGATTGCGATATTGACAGCGATAGCCGTACTGGTGGTATTGCTGAGGGAGGCTTCGCCTGATTACCAGCAGGAGATAAGCATTCGTAAAATCGTACTGATATTCATAACGTTCATATACCAACTGGCGCTTACCATAATGGCTTTCAGTATAAACTACAGCGCCGATGATATAAGACATATGCTCGATAAAGGCGATAGCCGGCAGTTCAGGACAAGTATAACCGAAAACCGCCAGGAACTGACATTAACCGCATGCTGGAATAAACTGGAGCATCTGATGAATGACGAGAAGGTCTTTCTGGAATCAGACCTTAACCTTATAGAACTGGCGCAAAGGCTGGGTACCAACCGGACGTATCTCTCACAGGCTGTACGCCAGTTCAGCGGAAAATCTTTTTCGGATTATGTCAACAATGCCAGGATCCTGTACGCGCAGGAGCTGCTGCTTAGAGGCGAACCGACCAAGAACGTAGAGTACTCTTGCGGATATATAAGCAGTTCTACATTCTACAGGCAATTCCAGAAATTTACAGGCTGTCCGCCATCCGTATGGCTCAGGAAGCAGAGAGGGCAGGATATGGAATGATTAATCCAGGAACCATTCGTTGGGCATGAGTATACCCAGGGTCACCCCGAACATGGAAGGGTTGTAGCCTGATGTAGAGAGATCCAGAAATGCATTGAATGATATCCTCTGATACTGTGCCACAAATGATATTTCACTCATAAACTGCATGCCGGTAAGCGCCTTTCCGTATATGGCACGGCCTTCGGACTCCAGGATGGGGCGGGTTGGCTGGAAAAGGTATAGCTCAGACCGCAGATGGAATATGCTGTTTATTATCCAAATCGGCTTAAGGCCGGCTGCAAAGTAGGCGTTCGCGGTAAAATCAGGATCAAATATGAACTTGCTGTTTGCCGTGGGACGGAAACTGCCAGCCTGCATCAGTGTGGCCTGATAGTTGGTCGAAAAGTTTCTGGATGAATAATATGCCTCAAACAGAGTTCCCAGAGTTATATGTGAATTCATCTTTATGTAATGCTCCAGAGTTGCCGACATCTGGAGCCAGGAGCGGTCTGTGGAGTGATACGCCGAAGAGTATTCGTTTCTGGGCCTGAACAGGTCATTCTCCGTGCCGATAAAGGCCTTCAGTACGGTTGAATGGCCGCTTGTGGCATATTGAGTGGTATTTAAGGTATTACCTATGAACGATACTGAACCACCTAATATATTGTGGCGGTTGCAGTCATATCTGAATTCACGCAGGTCAACGCTGCTGGACTGGGAGTAATAATCCTTATGATGTGCTATTCCGATAGAGAAGACCGCCTTGTAGTTATTCAGGAAAGGCCGCGACATCTTGATCTTGCCGAACAATTCTATTGACTTGTTGAGAGCCGGCATGAACTTATCGGACGAGAAGATGAACTGGCCTGACCTGAAATAGTTCATGTTGTTGTAGGCCATCTGTACCGACAATGACATAGGGATGATGGTCGCCATATCGATGCGGGCCAGGAACTGGGCGTTGTTATATGACCTGCCAAACTGTCCCTCAAGCAGATATGACTCTGATGCCTCACCGATATGGCTATATGACACTGAGCCGTACATCTGGCTGGATACCGATGTTGACAGTCCACCTCCCAAGGTAAATGTAGGATGATCATCAAGTTTTACATTCAGTTTGAGACGGAACGTGGAGTCTTTTTCTGAGTATTCTGTACCCGGAACTATTTCGCTTATGGCATCATCCGACAGCAGTTTGAAATAGCCTTGCTTGAAATCCTCAAAGTTGAAACGGCCGTTTCTGGCATTAAGTTCCTTGACAACGTAACGCTGCTGTGCCTTATTGATTCCGCTGACCTCAATGTCACCGAAAACCAGTTCGGGAACACGCCTCTTGAATGATTCGCGCCTTTTCCGCAGTTCAAGGGTATCACAGCGGGCGGATACCCTGTCCCTGATCGAGTCAATAAGCAGCATGGTGTTTCTATATCCCATATCCGATACCTCATCCAACTTATGAAAATCAAGCAGGCCCACATTCCTAAGGTCAAACTCAACCTTTACTCCCAGTTTGGGATCAAGACTGTAGTCGCTCTTCTGGATTATCATGCTCCGTACCTGTCCCATAAGATCATATTCATCCGGTATCTCTATCTCTGGAGCATCAGGCGCAACCGCAACTACGCTTCCGACAATAAAATCCGGATGAAAATCCCTTATCATAACATCTACAGGAAAGTTATCATAAATACCTCCGTCATAAGCAATTACTGAGTCAATCCTAATGGGCCGGAATACAAATGGGAATGACATCGAGGCGCGCACCGCATCACCCAGGTCACCCTTGGAAAGTATAATTGAGTTCTTATTGAACACATCCGATGCCACCGCCCTGAATGGCACAAAAAGGTTGTCAAAGTTATTGTGACATGCAGCCGAAGCCCCCGAGAACACATCAACGAAAGCCAGGTTCATCTGAAGGGGGTCCACGACACTGTTCACCATCGGACGTATTACAGTCATGGAATCACGGATGGCTATCTGGGCGGATATCAGTGACGGGGTGGGAGGATTCTGCTTGAAATAGAACTGGTATTCCATGTCTTTTGACCCCATATACCAGTTCTTGAAATCATCCGACCTTATAAGAGTCTCCATCTCATCGGGAGAGAACCCCATCGCATAGAGCGAACCTATTACGGCACCTATGGATGTGCCTGTTATATAATCAATAGGTATTCCGTTTTCCTCAAGAGCCCGTATCACACCAATATGAGCCATACCCTTGGCGCCGCCGCCGCTCAAGACCAGACCGACCTTCTGGGCTGTCATCGGAACGGAGACCGACAACAAGGTGACAATCAGTGATATAAAAACTCTTCTGAACATTTCCTGAATATGGGTATCTGCAAATATATGTAAAAAATAAGGCACTGGTATACTCTCAGCGCCTTATTTCATTCAAAAAGTGTTACTGCTCAGATAAGGTCCACGCTACGGCGTATGAATGCGGCCAAAGCCTCTCCCTTAAGCATTCCGTTCTGAAGCAAAGCCAGGTCTATAAGTTCATGAACCACTTTGTTTCCGGCTGCATACTCTGAATAGATGCCTGAAATGGCGTTTTCGGCTTGGGTTATCTTACTGTTTATATCCGTCATCTCATCCTTTTCGGCCTGAGGTACTTCATCGTCTTTCTTGCCCTCGCGTGCCTTGCGCAACTCAGACTGACGCTCCTTAAGAGCGGTCAGCTTGTCATCCTCAGGCTTGACCTTTTCGTCGCAGGCGGCAGCGGCATCCTCAAGGACACGTTTAATGAGCTTGTGGTCCTTGTTGAGTATGACGGTATACATATCGGGCATATCACCGTAGAAACTCATTCCGGGCTGTATGGCAGCCATATCCTTCATACGGCGCATATACTCGCTGCAGGTCACCATAACGGGTAGGGCAGACTCTCCAAGGCTCTGCGCATCTACATGAAAATCGGCTTTCTCAACCTTGGGCATCTGACTGCTGAATATCTTGGTTATCATACGCAGCTGACCGGCCGGCAGATCCACAGCCTTGTTGTCATCCTTGGCTATGAGATTGTCAATGGAGTCACTGTCAACTCTCTGGAAACGGCTGCTGTTTCCGAATTTCTGCTCCAGCATTCCGATTACAGGAATATCCAGCTGGTTGTCCATCAGCAACACGCTGTAGCCCTTATTCTTTGCGGCCTCTATGTAGCCGTACTGTTCCTCCCTGTTTGTGGCATAGAGATATATCAGGCTCTTGTTCTTATCAGTCTGGTTACCCTCTATGAGTTTCTTGTATTCTTCAAACGTAAAGAACTTGCCGTCAGTATCCTTGAAGAGGGCAACTTTCTCCATCCTGTTGTAGAAATCCTCCTCGGTCAGCATTCCGTAGTTGATGAACAGCTTGACGTCATCCCATTTCTGTTCAAACTCCTTGCGGTCGTTCTTGAATATCGATGTAAGACGGTCTGCCACCTTCTTGGTGATGTATCCCGATATCTTCTTGACGTTGGAGTCACTCTGCAGATATGAACGCGATACGTTAAGAGGTATGTCCGGTGAATCTATTACACCATGAAGCAGGGTGAGGAAGTCCGGTACGATACCTTCGACGCTGTCGGTCACGAATACCTGGTTACAGTACAACTGTATGCGGTTCTTCTGCAAATCAAGATTGGTCTTGATCTTGGGGAAGTACAGGATACCTGTCAGGTGGAACGGGAAATCAACGTTCAGATGAATCCAGAACAGCGGCTCGTCCTGCATGGGATAGAGTTCGCGGTAGAATGCCTTGTATTCATCATCCTTAATCTCGCTGGGGGTCTTGGTCCAGAGTGGCTCCACATTATTGATTATATTATCCTGGTCTGTCTCAACCTCCTTGCCGTCTTTCCACTCCTTTTTCTTGCCGCACGCAATCTGAACGGGCAGGAACCGGCAGTATTTCTTGAGCAGACCCTGGATTGTAGTCTCCTGCAGGTACTCCTTGCTGTCATCGTCCAGATATAGGATAATGTCTGTACCACGGTCGGCCTTATCGGCATCGGTAAGCTGGAATTCGGGCGATCCGTCACAACTCCATTTTACGGCCTGTGCACCCTCCTGATAGGATTTGGTGATTATCTCAACCTTCTTTGAAACCATGAATGCCGAGTAGAAACCAAGTCCGAAATGACCGATGATGGCGTTGGCGTCATTCTTGTATTTCTCCAGGAAATCATTGGCACCCGAGAAAGCTATCTGGTTGATATACTTGTCAATCTCGGCAGCGGTCATACCGATACCGCGGTCGCTCACGGTGATGGTATCCTTGCCCACGGTCACATGAACCGTCAGGTCACCCATCTCACCCTTGAAATCGCCCTTTGATGCCAGAGTCTTGAGTTTCTGGGTGGCATCGACAGCGTTTGAAACTATCTCGCGGAGGAATATCTCCCTGTCACTGTAGAGAAACTGTTTGATAATGGGGAATATGTTTTCAGTCGTTACCCCGATTTTACCTTTCTGCATGATCCTATGTTGTTTTTGTTCTTTCTGACTGGTATAATACAACAAAAATGCCAGACGGGAAACCGACTGACATTTTGACCGAAACAGGATATCCCTGTGACTCTATGTCAATTCACTTGACCCCTACGATTACCGTAAGGTCCGTTTTTTCCGGATTGACATCAACCGTGAACAGAGATCCTTCCGTACAGTCACCGTCAATCATGACCTCTGCCAGTTTATCCTCGACATATGTCTGAATGGCACGCTTCAGTGGACGGGCACCGTATTCACGGCTATATCCCTTGTCTGCAAGGAACGCTTTTGACCGGTCGGTTACAGTCAGACCGTAACCCATGCCCTCCATCCGTTCCGACAGTTGTGCCACCTCTATATCAACTATGCGTCCCACTGCCTCACGGTCCAACTGGTTGAAAGTTATAATCTCATCTATACGGTTGATGAATTCGGGAGCGAAAGACTTGTTCAAAGCCTTGCGTATAATGTCCTGGCGGGCGATATCAGTTCCGGCATCCGACCTGTCGAATCCTATGCCGCGTCCGTATTCCTGGACCTGACGTGAGCCGAGGTTTGACGTCATTATGATAATGGTGTTGCGGAAATCGACCGTACGGCTGTCGCTGTCGGTCAGACGTCCTTCGTCCATCACCTGGAGCAGTATGTTGAACACATCCTGATGAGCCTTCTCTATCTCATCCAGCAGGACGATGGAGTAGGGTTTACGGCGCACCTTCTCGGTCAGTTGTCCGCCATCCTCATAGCCTACATATCCCGGAGGTGCTCCTACCAGGCGTGAAACTGCGAATTTCTCCATAAACTCACTCATGTCAACACGTATAAGCGCGTCACTGGTACCGAACATCTGCTCGGCCAGTTCCTTTGCAAGCAGGGTCTTACCTACACCGGTTGGTCCCAGGAACAGGAACGAGCCTATCGGTTTGTTGGGATTTTTCAATCCAACCCGACTGCGTCGGATAGCCCTTGCCAGCAAATCTATAGCAGAATCCTGTGCAATGACCTTTGACTTGAGTGCAGGTGCCAGGCCTTTCAGTCTTTCGCCCTCCTCACGGGCTATTTTCTGAACCGGGATACCGCTCATCATGGAAACCACTGTAGCGATACCTTCTTCATCGACTGTTTCACGATGACTCTTAAGTGACTGTTCCCAATCCTTGCGCATCTGTTCCAGCTCTGTCTCCAGACTCTTCTCCCGGTCGCGGAAACGGGCGGCAAGTTCAAAGTCCTGACGTGCCACAGCATCATTCTTGCCCTGACGGGTAAAGTCTATCTGATGCTCCTTGTCCTCAATCTCCTTGGGAACCGAAATATTTGAAAGATGGGTCCTGGAACCGGCTTCATCCATCACGTCTATAGCCTTGTCGGGGAATGAACGGTCTGTGATGTATCTTTGTGCAAGACTGACACATGCCTTAAGCGCATCGTCCGTATAAGTGACATTGTGGTGATCCTCATAACGGTCCTTGATGTTGCGGAGAATCAGAAGCGTCTCATCAGAAGTCGTAGGCTCAACCAGGATCTTCTGGAAACGGCGTTCCAGAGCGCCGTCTTTCTCTATCGACTTGCGGTACTCATCAACCGTAGTCGCGCCGATACACTGCACCTCGCCGCGTGACAATGCCGGCTTGAGCATATTGGCGGCATCCATCGAACCTGGTGCCGAACCTGCCCCGATAATGGTGTGTATCTCGTCAATAAACAGTATTATGTCAGGATTTTTCTTTAACTCCTGAATGATTGAACGGAGCCTCTCCTCAAACTGTCCGCGATACTTGGTTCCAGCCACGACAGCAGCCATATCCAGCGAAAGCACCCTTTTGCCGAACAGCATCCGTGAAACCTTGCGCTGTACTATCCGTTGGGAGAGTCCTTCAACTATGGCCGATTTACCGACACCGGGCTCACCTATCAGTATGGGATTGTTTTTCTTGCGGCGTGTAAGTATCTGGGCCAGACGTTCTATCTCCCTCTCACGGCCAACCACAGGATCCAGGCGACCGTCAAGAGCGGCCTGAGTCATGTCTGTGCTGAAAGTATCCAGAACCGGAGTGCCACTGCCGGACTTAGGCGACCTTACGGTCTTGCCCTGACGTACATTGCCGGAATCTGACTGCGATGCCGAAAAATCATCCTCATCATCCTCATCCTCGGTAAGTCCCATGCCCATCTGAATCTCTGTGGCATTGCCGCTGAGACGGGCCAGCAGGCTGGGGTAGTCAACATTGAAACCGGCCAGAATCCGGGCTGCACTGCCCGAACGGTCACGTGCTATGGCGAGCAGAAGATGTTCCGGATCGGCCTCATCCTTTTTCTGCAGCCTGGCCTCAAGCATACTGATCTTAAGCAGCCTTGAAACGGCCACGGATAGGGCGATACGCTCTATCGGCACCTTGACCGGATCTGTATCCGCCGGAGCCACGTTCTCAGACTCCAGGCTGATCCTGAGGTCTGTCAGGTCTACACCAAGCCCCACAAGCAGATCAACAGCCTTATTGTTGCCGTCCCTTATCATGCCCAGCAGCAAATGCTCGGCTGTAACCTCGGATTGGGTCAGACGCTCGGCCTCCTCTTTAGACAGTTCCAGTATAGAATTGAGTTTATCTGATATTCTGTATTCCATAGTTTGCAAAGATAAGCGGTTTAATTACGGTTCAATCCAATTTCTGACATAAGATATCAACAAAACACATGCCATTCCCCAAGACATGCCATAAAGTCCGACATAGAGTGGATAAGTTTTTTTACACCTTATTAAAAAACACGCGCGTAAAGTTGCTTATGAACTATTTTTGGAGTAATTTTGAGTGCTTAAAACCGACATGCGGTTTAAGTATTGTATAAGTCTTAAAACGATATAAAATTGGAAAACCAGGACAGAATTATCAAGGTAAACATTGAGGAGGAGATGAAATCTTCATACATAGACTATTCTATGTCTGTGATTGTCGCCAGAGCTCTTCCGGATGCACGTGACGGACTGAAACCGGTACATCGCCGCATACTCTACAGTATGATGCGTGACGGCAACACATCGGATAAGGGATACCGCAAATCAGCCCGTACGGTAGGTGATGTGCTCGGACACTTCCATCCTCATGGTGACTCATCAGTATATGGTGCTCTTGTGCGTCTGGCACAGGACTGGATAATGCGTTATCCCCTTGTTGACGGACAGGGCAACTTCGGTTCGATAGACGGAGACAGCCCCGCTGCCATGCGTTACACCGAGGTCCGCCTGCGCAAGATAGGTGAGGAGATGATGCAGGACATAAACAAGAACACCGTTGACTTTGTACCCAACTATGACAACAAGGAGGAGGAGCCTACGGTTCTTCCGGCTACCATACCCAACCTGCTGGTGAACGGCTCGTCGGGCATTGCCGTAGGTATGGCCACAAACATGCCGCCCCACAACCTCACCGAGGTCCTGAACGGCTGCATGGCCATGGTGGATAATCCGGACATCACCGTTGATGAACTGATGCAGTTCATCAAGGCCCCTGATTTCCCCACGGGTGCATATATATATGGTATAAGCGGCGTACGTGAGGCATACGAGACCGGCCGCGGCCGCGTCATCATGCGTGCCAAGACCGAAATCGAGGCAGGCGAGCAGCATGACAAGATAGTAGTGACCGAGATTCCCTACGGAGTGAACAAGGCCGAACTCATCAAGTTCATAGCAGAACTCGTAACTGACAAGAAGATAGAGGGCATCAGCAACGTCAATGACGAGTCTGACCGCGAAGGCATGCGTATCGTTATTGACGTCAAGAGGGATGCCAATGCCGGTGTGGTGCTGAACAAACTCTTCAAGATGACGTCACTTCAGACATCATTCGGCGTAAATAACATTGCCCTTGTCAAGGGACGTCCCAAATGCCTTAATCTGCGTGAACTCATCAAGTGTTTCATAGAGCACCGTCATGAAGTTGTCATCCGTCGCACCAAGTTTGATCTGGAGGAAGCCAAGAAACGCGCTCATATACTTGAAGGCCTGATCATTGCATCCGATAACATAGATGAGGTTATCCAGATAATCAAGGCCGCCAAGACTCCAAACGATGCCATCCAGAACCTGATGAACCGTTTCGGACTGGACGACATCCAGGCCAAGGCTATCGTGGACATGCGTCTGCGTCAGCTTACCGGTCTGATGCAGGACCAGCTGCATGAGGAATACAATGAGGTTATGGCACGTATCCAGGAACTGCAGAGCATTCTGGATGACCCTGAAAAGTGTAAGCAGGTAATCAAGGATGAGATGCAGGCCATCATTGACAAATACGGCGACGAGCGCAAGACTGAGATTGTATACGCCAGCGAGGAGTTCAACCCCGAGGATTTCTATGCCGATGAGCCCATGATCATAACGATGTCACATCTGGGATACATCAAGCGCACAGCTCTTACAGAATACCGTCTGCAGGGCAGGGGTGGAGTAGGTTCCCGCGGAAGCGACAAGCGTGACGAGGATTTCATAGAGCATATATTCACCGCCACCACGCACAACTACATCCTGTTCTTTACTCAGAAGGGACGCTGCTACTGGCTTAAGGTTTACGATATTCCCGAGGGCGGCAAGACATCAAAGGGCCGTGCCATCCAGAACATGCTCAACATTGAGCCGGACGATGCCGTAAACGCTTACATAGCAATCAAGAACCTTAATGATGCAGAATACACATCCAACCATTATCTGGTATTCTGCACACAGAACGGTGTAATCAAGAAGACCATCCTGCAGGATTATTCCCGTCCGCGTCAGAACGGAATAAACGCCATCAACCTCAATGAGGGTGACAAGGTTATCAACGTACTGCTTACCGACGGCAACAAGGAGATAATCATAGCCAACCGCAACGGCCGTGCCATCCGGTTCAATGAAAGCACCGTTCGCGGAATGGGCCGTGTATCCACCGGTGTCCGTGCCATGACTCTGGATGATGACGGCAGTGATCAGGTGGTAGGCATGATAGCTGTCGATGAGCAGCCCGAGGAGACTATTATGGTTGTCTCAGAGCAGGGCTACGGCAAGCGCTCGGAGATAGAGGATTACCGTAAGACCAACCGTGGAGGCAAGGGCGTAAAGACCCTCAACATCACAGACAAGACCGGTAAACTGGTTTCAATCCAAGCAGTTACGGATGATAACGACCTGGTAATCATCAACAAATCAGGCATCACACTGCGTGTAAGCGTATCAGATTTCCGCGTGATGGGACGCGCCACTCAGGGCGTAAGGCTCATCAATCTGGAGAAACGCAATGACCAGATAGGATCAATCTGCAAGGTAGACAGCGAGCCTATTACGGAAGCACCTGCAGATGGAGTAGAGGAGACACCTGAGGCTCCAGCAACCGAGTAGTTTTAACAATATTTTAATTGGGATATATTAATAATGTAAAACCTATAAAAATTATTCAAAATGAAGAAGCTAATTTTTGTTTTGATCGCAGCTCTGGGAATATCATGCACATCATATGCCCAGATGACTGAGAAAGAGCTGAAGAAAGCAACCAATGCAGCTCAGAAACTTGTAAAGGATGCCAAGAAAGAGATGGAAAGAGAGGATATTCAGGACAAGGGCAATGCCAAGAAGCTCATAGACCAGGCTATCAGGAACGACCTGGTTCAGAATTGGGACCAGACTTGGCTTGTTGCCGCTGATGTATATATGCATTATTACACTCAGGAGAATATCAAGTCATACCAGACCGGATTAAAGTATGACACTGTCGGAATGTACAACTATCTCACCAAGTGGTATCGTTACGCAATCTTGTCCGACTCACTTCAGCAGATTCCCAACGACAAAGGCAAGACATCCGATGAGACCAGGAAGAAACATGCCGAGGAGATTCACAGGACAATGCCGGATCTGGTACGTGGAGGTATCTTCTATTTCAATGACCATCAGGATTATGCCAAGGCATATGAATTGTTTGACAGTTATTTCACAATTGCCGGACATCCTATGCTTAAGGATATGATAGAACAGGATGAGAATTTCCAGAAGAACAAGCCGATATTCTCATATTATCCCGCTCTGGCTGCATATAACCTTGAGCGTTGGAACGACCTGATCAAGTATGCCAAGGTTGCCACTGCCGATGAGGAGGTTGGTGAGACAGCCACAGAGATGCTTTGCGATGCATACGGAAATCTTAAGGATACAGTATCCTGGCTTGAGACTCTCAAGGAAGGACTTGTAAAATATCCCACAGTAGAGTATTACTATGGTAAGCTGCTCAATTACTACAACAACAAGAATGACCTTGCCCAGTTGGAGAAATTTGTCCAGGAGATGGTTGAGCTCAATCCCGAGAAGGCTTATAACTACTATGTTCTTGGCTACATCGCTCAGCAGAACAAGGAATATGAGAAAGCCATCGGCCAGTATGAGAAAGCAATTGAGAAGGATCCTGCACTAAGTGACCCTTATTACAACCTTGGTCTTTGCATTATGCTGCAGGCTCAGGATTTCATGGATTCCAAGAGTGACCTTGACTATCGTTCAGCCGCATACAAGAAAGCTGTACAGGAGCAGAAGGATATGTACAAGAAAGCTCTTCCGTATTTCACAAAGTACAGAGAGATGGAGCCTTCATCAACCGAGAGATGGGCAATTCCTCTGCAGACCATTTACTATCAGACCAACATGTCAAAGGAACTCAATGAAGTTGAGGCCCGCATGAAGGAGAAAGGTATGATCTGATTCAGAACTTAAGTTATAATCATCACAAAAGGACCTTCGCTCTGGCGAGGGTCTTTTTGTTTACTGTATTTTCAATAATAACACGGCAGGAGATGAGTCAGTTTCCCCTATTTAACATAATAGTTATTATGTAACTTTTGCAGTATAGTGAAAACAGACGGATTATGACAAAAAATTAAGGGCGTTAATTAAAACGCCCTTAGTCTGTGTCCTGTTGTAATTCTTACTTTCTGCTCTCAGCGATAATCTCAAGAGCTCTGTCCAGAACTGTCGTATCGTCCAGAACAACGCAACCGCCGTTCGGTCCGGGTTCGATATGGAATCCTACAGCTGAACCTTTCTTGTAGTCCGTGCCTCCAAAGAAATTCCGTACAGTCTCTACATCAAGATTCAGCTCATCGGCAATTCTGTGAATACTGCCCTCCGGAAGTTGCGCCTTGATCTGGCGCAGTTCGTTGAATGTGATTAATCTGGTCATAAGCATTAAAATTTAGTCTATCAATCTATTTAGTTGTAAATTCTCTATTCTCAAACCTTATTATATTATTGATTCCTTTATACAAGCTCCGATCATGATTACCGAGAATGTCCCGAAAAGCACGCACATGAACGTGAACACGTCACTTCGCATAAATCCGGACTTGGTATATAACAGACCGGATCCATGTAACCTGCGTACATCGTCATTTCTGGTAACCATATGGAATATCCAATATGCAAGGCTGCCCAGCAGGCATCCGGCTAATGCGCCCACTAGTATATCGCCCACAAAATGAACACCTAAATAAGTTCTAATCAGCGAGTTAAGCGCAGCCCAAACAACCACCGAGATACTGAAAAGCTTATCCTTTACAAGCCACATGAAAAGCACCGCCAACCCGAAAGAGTTGGCTGCATGCCCCGAAAAGAATCCATAAAGACCTCCACGATAACCATTTACCGTATCAATCATATCCAGCATCAAAGGATCTCTTGTGGGTCTGAGCCGCTGGAAAAGCGGCTTGAAAACGGACGATGACAACTGGTCTGTCAACACTACCGTCAGTGCCACCAGACAGAGTACCAGAATCAGTCGTTTGGGAGTTATATTTCTGATTAACAGTAAGATTGCTATTACAGCAAGCGGAATCCACACAATCACTGAAGTATACATATCGGCCACACCGTCCCAGTAAAGGGAATCGCTGCCATTTACTGACAGCGTGGCCAATCTGTCTGTCTCTATGAGACCCTGTGCTTCAGTCATTCCATACCGTTATTAAATGATTTCTATTACATCAACCGGTATCCAACCTGTATTTCCGTCCTCCAGTCTTATCTCAGCCCACTCCTTCATTGAAGAATCCAATATTCGGACCTTACGTCCCTCATGGATGATAAACAGGTCTGTACCTGCGCTGCTGGGTGTACTTTTGACCGTTACGCTGGGCGACATGATTATGCCCGTGTCACGGTTACGGATATTTCCCATCTGCGTATTAGCGAAGATAAATGATAAAATGGACAATAGCAAGAAAAACACGCTAAAAGAGAAAGATAATTTTTTCAGACCGGTTTTTCTGGAGAACAGCATAAAGCCTGCAAGAATGATCGTCAGGGCAAACAGGATGACTGTAAGGATAGCCCATCCGTTGACATCGGTCACAGCCAGCAGTTTCTTGAACCACACTACTATGAACAACTGGTTTGTAGTATTAATCTTGTCAACCGTCTTGGTCCTGGCCAGCTCCAGATTGAAACGTATGTCCGGATCTGACGGATCAAGCAGGTATGCACGCTCATAATTCAGAATGGCTTTGGCTATCTCATCACGTTTCAGCCAGCAGTTGCCAAGATTCATATAAAGCGTTGCATTTACGCCCTGATCCCGGATTACAGACTCATAGATACTGATAGCTTTAAGGTAATCGCCCTGGATATAGGCGCTGTCTGCATCGGACAGCGAATAAATGCGGTTCATGGCTGCAGAATCAGCCACAAGACGTGTCACATTCCCCTCCTCCTGTGCATATGCTATAACAGGAACCAGTGCCAATATGATTGATAATATCTTCTTCATATGTCCGTTTTCAATTCTCCATTAACGTATTGTATTCTCAATCTGTCCGATCAAAGCTGCTGCCTGCTCATACAGGCGGTCCATCCGTCCGGTATCGTCACCGGGAGCATATCTGGCAAACTCACAGTCATCAAGCAAACCTATCACCTGTTTGACAGACTCTTCAGGAACTTTCCGTTCATGAAGAGTCTCTCCTATCCTATCCTTTGACAGTTCGGCAGTAGGGATGGCCAGCTTATCACCCAGGTAACCGGAAAGGGCACGCATCATCTCATCGTAGAATTCGTTCTTCCTACCCTCTTTCATAAGCTTGTGGGCAACTTTAAGACGCTTTGTGGCAACCGAACTGGCTTTCCTTACACGAACCTTTGCAGCATTCGCGTTGTCAGATATGCGTTTCCTGGATATGATTACCAGAACCAGCAGGATTACCGGAGGTATGACAAGGCATATCCAGAAAAGTAGCGACCCGTAGAAATGGGATTTGTCAGATTTCAGAACCGACGGTGTGGAATGGAAACGCACGTCCTGACCCACATACTTGAGATCCTCCTTGTTGACATATGCCACAGAGGTCTGTGAATCACTTCCACCCTGCCCTTTGGCAACGTTCAGGGTATACTCATCGGTCTTGACCGTCTTGTACGAACCGCTCTTGGGATCAAAATACTGGAACTCGACAGCCGGAATGGTATACTGTCCGGCATGACGCGGAACGACCAGATACTCATACACCTTGTTACCGGTCTGACGGCCCCCTTTGATTGTGTATTTGTTGTCAATCTTAGGATCGTATATGTCAAAGTCCTGCGGGAACTTAACCTCAGGCGTCTTGGTAAGTTTAAGGTTTCCGGTACCCGAAAGAATGACACGCAGGGTGACGGCATCATTGGCATTGACATCGGTCGAACTGATGGTCGAACTGATGGAGAAATCACCCACTCCGCCATAATAAGAACTTGTCTTGCCCTGCGGCAGAGGCTTTACGTTTATCTTGATGCTGCGGGTATTCAGTTCTTTCTTGACCTCCACATACCTGTCGGAGTTGAAAAACATGTCAAAGACATCATTTGAACTCCTTGCCACACGTTGGGCGACAGTTCCCTCAAAAGGTGTGGCAGGAATCTCCAGTTCGCCCGAATGCTGAGGAAACAGCACATACTGCAGCCACAACATTGTCTGATAGTTACGGCCGTTATAGTGTTCCAGCTGGAACTCTTTCTGTTGGGGGAGTTCAACCTCCTGCACATGGAAATTCTTAAGGTCTGGCATCTTGCTGCTCATGCTGGTCAGGTTAACCGATGGGGCGGCATATATCTTGAACGAAAGCAGAATAGCCTCCTGTTCATATACGGTAGTCTTGTCAACAGTGGCAAGCATGAAGAGGTCATCATTGCCTACTGCCGATGTGCCCTGTGCCGCAGACTGTTGCTGTCCCGAACTGCTGCCACCCTGTCCCTGACTGCCCTGTTGCGTAGTCTTATCTGGTGGCAGGACCTTTATTGTCAGTTTATTTGAACTTATCTGTTTTCCGTTAGCCTTTATGGTAGCACCGTCCAACTGAACCTCACCCTCCTCTGTAGCGACAGCGGTATATGTGTATGTTATTGTAGTGCTGCTCTCCACCTTACCGTTCATTATGGTTGTACTGGACGACGTGGATGTGGCCGGTCCTGTGATAATCTGGATACTCTTCATGTCAGGGGCACGGAACTCTTTGACATCACGGGTATTGATCTTATATGTGATTCTGAAACGGTCACCCAGCACCACGGCCTGAGGAGCCTGCGCAGTGAATGTTATATTGTCATCCGCAAATATATGTACTCCTGTCATCAAAAGCAGGATGACCGGCAGTAACACTCTCTTTGTAATGTCTGATATATTCATGATTACCAATCTTTTTCCAACGGTTTTTGGGGTTGCACCTTAATGAGTTGCTGTACTCGCTCCTGGATATCCTTCTCATCCTGCATGGCTGCCTCCAGGATCTGCTCGGCATTCTCCTGAGACATATCCTGCTGCTCTGCCTGCTGCTGTTGCTGCTGCTGTTCCTGCTCCTGTTGCTCCTGCTGTTGTTGCTCCTGCTGTTGTTGCTCCTGCTGATCCTGTTGCTGATCCTGCTGCTGTTGCTGCTGGTTCTCCTGCTGCTGTTGCTGCTTTAGCATACGCTGGGCAAGTATCAGATTGTAACGGGTCTCATCATCCGACGGATTGTTGCGGAGTGCCTGCTTATAGGCATCAACAGCCTTATCATACTGCTCACACATGTGATATACCACACCTGTATTGTGATAGGTCATGGCCAGTTCTTCCTTGCAACGTTCCAGTTCCTTGGAGTTGGAGTCAGGATTGTCCATAAGTTCCTTCTTGCGCATTTCCAAGGCATTTGCAGTCTTACGATACTGATCTACAGCCTCATTAGGTTTCTGTTGGGCAGTATATGCATTGCCCAGGTTAAAGTTGCCCTCATACAGCTGCGGGTTCATGTCAACGGCCTTAAGATAATTCTCTTCGGCCTTGATGAACAGGCTGTCGTTGAACATACGGTTACCTTTTCGAACAAATGAACGGTCTGACCGCTGCGCATAGGCAACCGAAACAGACGCTATCATAAGGCAAAACAACAATATCCTTCTCATTTTTACTTCTCCTCATCAACTTTGAACAGACTGAAGTTCCTGAGCCGCGGGTTACGGCTCTCACAAATGAATATCTCAAACAGCATGATAACCAGTATTATCCATGCGATGATTGCAAACTGTTCGTCATACTCGGTATAGACAGTGGTCTCGACATCGGCTTTGGCCAGTTTGTCAAATTCCTTCTGCAGGGCCTTCTCTGCCGCATTTGAGTTATCCACATAGAAATAAGCGCCTTTTCCGGCTGCGGCTATGTTACGGCACATCTCCTCATTGAGATGAGTCATTACCACATTGCCATCCTTATCCTTGCGGAATTCTCCTCTCCTTTCGCCTGGAATCGGTGTACCTGTGGGTAACCCGACACCCATCACATATATCCGGTATCCCTTTTCGGCGGCGGCAGCAGCGGCCTCTACGGCTCCTCCCTCAAAATCCTCACCGTCAGTAATGATTATTATAGCCTTGCCGACTCCCTCATTGGGAGTAAAACTACGGGTGGCCAGTTCAATGGCAGTCTTGATATCTGTTCCCTGACGTGATATCAGTCCCGGAGATATGGCGTTCAGAAACACCTTGGCAGAGATGAAATCACTTGTGATAGGCAACTGCACGAAAGCATCACCGGCAAACACTATCAGACCCACCTTGTCATCCTGAAAGCGGTCAACCAGATTTGATATTATGCGCTTGGACTTGTCAAGACGGCTGGGAGCGACATCTTCGGCCAGCATGGAGTTTGAAATATCGAGCGCTATGACTGTTTCTATTCCCTTGCGTGTTATGGTCTCCTGTTTTGAACCGAACTGAGGCCTTGCCAGCAGGAAACAGCAGAGCGTATAAGAGGCAAACAGGAGCCAGAACCTGATGTTAGGACGGACCGATGATGCATCAGGCATGAGCCTGGACAGCAGTTCGGCATCACCGTATTCAGCCAGTTTTCTCCTGCGCCGTATATTGGACAGCACATGCAGAACCACCAGTACCGGAACCAGCACCAGCAGATACAGATATTCGGGATTTGCAAACTTGAACATAATACTTACTATGGCATTGACTAAGGTATTGTACGCAGAACGGTCTGCTTAAGCAGGATGGTTATGAGCAGACACAGCAGAAGCGCCAATGCCAACGGCTGATACTCCTCCTGGTTCTTGCTGAACTCCTTAACCTGCAGTTTGGTCCGTTCCAATTTGTCAATCTCTTCATAAACCTCCTTCAGTTTGCTGTTGCTGGTGGCGCGGTAATACTGTCCGTTTGCGGTCTGGGCAATCTGACGGAGTACATTCTCATCAATCTCAACAGCCACATTGATGTACTGCTTGCCGTAAGCCCCCTGTACAGGATAAGGCGCGGTTCCGTTTGTTCCCACACCTATCGTATATACCCTGATGCCGAAACTCTTGGCCATCTCGGCTGCCGTCAGGGGAGACACCTCTCCGCGGTTGTTTGATCCGTCGGTAAGCAGTATTATAACCTTTGACTTGGCCTGGCTGTCCTTCAAACGGCTTATGGCATTGGACAATCCCATACCGATGGCGGTACCATCCTCGATTATCCCGTTTGCGGCTATATCACTGCTCACATTGCGGAACATGTTGAGCAGAACCGTATGGTCCACCGTCATGGGGCACTGGGTGAATGCCTCACCGGCAAATATTGTCAGGCCTATGTTATCATTGGGTCGGCCGTTTATAAACTCGGATGCAACCTGCTTGGCTGCTTCTATACGGTTTGGTTTCAGGTCTTCGGCAAGCATACTGGTGGATACATCCACACAGAGCATGATGTCTATGCCCTCTACCTCTGTATCCTGCCAGCGGTCCGTTGTCTGCGGACGTGCCAGTATCAGCGACAGTAATACTATTGACGCCATCTCAAGAATGAAAGGAACATGTATGAGATAGTATTTCCAGCTTTTGCTCATTCCTGAGTACATGGATACGGTAGGTACCGACAGTGAGGCACGTCTCTTATTGGTCCTGAGCACATACCAGAATACACATGGTATGACCAGAAGCATCAACAGAAGATATGCACTGTTTGCGAATGTCATGACTCTTGATTTTAGAAGAACAGATAATACAATTTCAGGATTGTCAGCACCAGGAACACAGCCCCGGCCAAGGCCATAAGCGAACCGGCCAGAAGCAGTGCCAGACGTGCCTCCCTGCTGCGTTTCATCTCAACTACGGTCTCTTCCTCCCTCGGCTTCAGATCCTCTTCGGATACTTCTATCCTGGTATCATTGACAAACTCCATCGCTGTGACCAGATTGCGGTCATTCTCATTCAGCAAGGGTTTGAACTTGGCGAATTTCACCATGTCGGCAGTTGACAGCAGGTCACGCAGACATGATAGAGACTCCCTGTCCCTACTCTCCTCCAGTTTCTCCAGAATCTCATCCGATGTCATCTCGGTGGCATTGAATCCGAACCTGTCATTGATATATTCACGCAGTATGTCCGTAAGGCTTGTGTAATATGCCTTGGCATCCTCGGCATGCGGTCCGCCGGAATTCCGCAATGACTCGATTTCAGAAAGCGCCCTGACATGTGCAGGTACTTTGGGTTCTATCCTGATTTTACGGATAATAGGCTTGTCGTCACGGTATCTGACAAGCAGATAGAACGACAGCGATATTGCCAGCGCGGCCAGAAGCCAGAACCACATCATGCCCTTTATCTCATAGAAACGGACAGGAGTCTTAAGGTTATCCTTCGGACCGAATATCTGTTTCTCCCCGCCCTCAGGTATATCATATGATATGAATGCCATGGCAAGTCTGTTGGACCGGTACTCCATGCCGTCCACATTCACCGGGATATACGGGATATAGATTAGGGCTGAATCAAAACAGGTTACCGTATATGTACGTGTAAGCACCATACGGCGTTTGTCATTCAGATACTGTGTATCTGTCAGCACAGGCGGCAATATCTCAAGACCCTTGACTATCGTATCGCGATACAACGGGAAAGTCACGGTCTGCCCTGCATCGCACGATACCTCCACATGAATGCCGGTCTGCTGTCCAATCAACATCATCACTGAATCCGCTTCGGCCTTTACAACTACGTTCTGGGCCGATGCCCAAACAGGCATCAGTATGACAAACAGGTATATAAAGAATCTTCTCGTCATAATATTACGCAGGTTCTACGTATAAATTGTCAATAGCAACCGCCATTATCAGTTGCGCTTTGCGAATAATCCCATCAGCGCCTTTACATAATCCTGATCGGTCCTGACTGACACCGAATCAACACGGCTTCGGGTCAGGTAGTCCTGAATCCGTGAGGTATTGTCGTCAAACCACTGTTTATGGGCCGAACGCACCCTGGCTGACGAAGAGTCCACATAAATATCCTGACCGCTTTCTGCGTCATGCAGCCTTAACAGGCCTATTGACGGAAGCTCCTCCATACGACGGTCATATACACGTATCGCCACAATATCATGCTTACGGTTGGCTATCGTAAGGGCGTTGCGGTAATCATGACTGTCAATGAAATCGCTGAGAAGGAATGCGGTACAGCGTTTCTTGACCGCACCGGTTATGAATTCCAACGGAACGGTTATATCGGTACCTTCACTCTGGGGCTTGAAATCAAGCAACTCACGTATCAGATAAAGTATGTGCTTACGGCCCTTCTTGGGTGGGATGAATTTCTCTATCCTGTCACTGAAAAACAGCAGTCCCACCTTATCATTGTTTTCAATGGCGGCAAATGCCAACGTGGCTGCAATCTCGGTCTGCATCTCACGCTTCATCATCACCTGAGTACCGAAATTAAGGCTGTCCGATACATCAACCATAAGCATGACCGTCAGCTCACGCTCCTCTTCAAAAACCTTTGAATAGGGCTTGTTCATGCGCGCAGTAACATTCCAGTCAATGTCGCGGGGCTCGTCACCGTACTGGTATTCACGCACCTCGCTGAATGCCATACCACGCCCCTTGAAGGCGGTATGGTACTGACCGGCAAAAATATTACTGGACAGACCCCGTGTCTTAATCTCAATTTTCCGGACCTTCGCTATCAGTTCACTTGTTTCCATACCAAACTGATTGTAAGGCTTTTAAATCAAGGTACTTCAACCTTGTTCAAGATACGGCTCACAAGTTCATCCTGAGTCACGTTGGTGGCTTCGGCTTCATATGTGAGGCCTATACGGTGACGCAGCACATCATGTGCAATGGCACGTACATCCTCGGGAACCACATAACCGCGACGCTTGATGAATGCGTAAGAACGGGCGGCAAGAGCCAGGTTGATTGATGCACGCGGAGAACCTCCGAACGATATGAGTTCCTTTATCTCCTTGAGTCCGTATTTTTCGGGATAACGTGTAGCAAATACAATATCTGCAATATACTGCTCTATCTTTTCGTCCAGATAAACCATATCGACCACCTTGCGGGCCTCGATAATGTCTTCAGTGCTCATCACGGGCTTTACCGTTCCGATCTCATGATGTATCTGCTGATGAATGATTTTCTTTTCCTCCTCAATCTTGGGATAGTCAATCACCGCCTTGAGCATGAAACGGTCCACCTGTGCCTCAGGGAGCGGGTATGTACCCTCCTGCTCTATCGGGTTCTGCGTTGCCATGACCAGGAACGGTTTGGGCAGGCTGAATGTCTCACCTCCAAGAGTGACCTGACGCTCCTGCATAGCCTCAAGCAATGCACTCTGAACCTTGGCAGGGGCACGGTTAATCTCATCTGCCAGAATGAAATTGGCAAATACCGGACCTCTCTTGGGGAGGAATGTTTCATCCTTCTGGCTGTAGATCATGGTACCTACCACGTCGGCAGGCAACAGGTCGGGAGTAAACTGTATACGGTTGAAACTTGCATCAATCAGTGATGCCAGAGTCTTGATGGCCAAAGTCTTGGCAAGGCCGGGGACACCTTCCAGCAGGATATGTCCGTCAGAAAGCAGTCCGATAAGCAACGACTCTACAAGATGCTTCTGTCCCACGATGACCTGATCCATACCGGCCATCAGGTTTGTTACGAACGCACTCTGTCTCTCTATGCGCTCATTCAGTTCCTTGATATCAATATTTTCACTCATAAGATTAATTTTTCTGGCGTCAAATATATTACTAAAAGCATGCCGTTATAGACTAAAAAGTTTTAAATAGTATTGCTTTCAGTTAGTTTTATATTGTTTTTACACTTGTTATCATACCGGAACTATCTGTTCCTGAGCACAGGAATCCTTATCCTGGCTCCCGGCTGCAGTTTACCGGCGTCGGTGATATTGTTGTACTTGACTATATACGGCCAAAGTTTCTTGCTTCCGTAATACTTAAGCGCCAGTACGGTAATGGTCTCACCGCTCTTAAGTACATGCACCGTCATATCACCGTCCATCACATAATTGACAGTATCAGCCTCTGTGAATTCAGGCAGTTCCTTGGCCTGATCGGCAGCGGTAAGTGTCAATTTGACAGGCTGTGTCACGGATTCCCTCTGTGTTTCTGGCCTGTCTGCAGGAGCGGCGGGCTGCACTGACGGCTTCTCTGCAGGTTTCTCCACAGGCTTTTCTGCGGGTTCTGTAATCTGCTCAGGTTTCTCTGCAGGTTTCACCTCGGGTTTAACTGCCGGAGCGACCTCCTTGACCGGAGCATTTACATTACCTGTACTGTCGGTGGCAACCACCTCTGTCTTTTCCTTGTCGGCGATATTACGCTCCATGATGCCAAGGACCTTATTGCCGATGACGGGCCAGAACAGATATACAGCAACGCCCAGGCCCAGAATCAGGTACAGCAATCCCAACAGGGACTTGAGCAGGAACCTTACACCCTTTTTCTGGGTGACCTCCCTGACTTCGGGTGATGGATGGTGTTGTGCCTCATTCTCTGCGGCCGGAATTTCAACCTTATTATCCACCTTATTCTTATTGTCTTCCTTGGGTTGTTCATCCTTAGGTTGTTCCTCCTTGGATTCTTCCATGCCTTCACCTTCCATACGGATCAGTTCATCGGCCTGTTCCGGGGTTATCTCTACCGTATCAAATGCTGCAAAAGGAAGATTAATCCTCTCCTTGAGTTCTGCATCGGGAGTGAATGATATTTTCTGATGCCCCTCTATCGTAAAGCGCTGACCCGTATTGACATTAACGCTCTCTCGGTCCTCCAGTTGGACTATCTTGAATGTACCCAAGCCCTTTACCTTGACCAGACCGTCTTTGATTACATTCTCAGAGATCAGGTCAAAGAAATTCCTGACAAACTGTTCGGCCGCCGTTTTGGACATACCGCCTTTCTGGGCCAATGACTCGGCAAGCTGTGAAAGATTGATCTTGTTATCCATATGCAACCATTATTTAAGTTTATCCTTCAGTAAAGAACTGGGTTTGTATGTAAGCACAAGTTTGGGCGGAACAAGCATACGCTTTCCGGTAGTGGGATTAACCGATACACGCTCATTTTTCTTCTTGACTTCCAGGACACCGAATCCCGATAGACTGACAGAGTCACCCTCCTGCCATATCTGCTCCATCACTTCAATCAGTGTATCAACCTGACTGGATGCCTGCTCGGGCCCGATCTGGCACTTTTCAGATAATTCACTCAGAAACTGTTTGTTGTTCATATTGAGTATTGGTTAGTTTTATTGTTCATACCACTGTTCCGTACAGGTCAAAGGCATCGGCCTCGGTCACCCTGACATTTACAAAACTGCCTTCCGTAAGTTTACGGTCAGCCTTTATAAGTACTTCAGGATCCACTTCGGGTGAATCAAATTCCGTACGTCCCACATAATAGTCACCCTCCAGCCGGTCTATAACCGTCTTGAAAGTCTTGCCCACCTTTGATGCGCTTATCTCTGCCGAAATATCCTGCTGCACACGCATCAGACGTGACATACGGGCCTGCTTTACATCCTCCGGGACATCATCCTTATAATGAATCGCGGAATATGTCCCCTCAACCTCACAGTATGCAAATGCGCCCATACGCTCAAAACGCTGCTGCCGTACAAAATCCAGCAGTCGGGCGTAATCATCGTCGGTTTCACCGGGGAATCCCACCATCAGTGTGGTACGCAGATGTATGCCTGGCACCTCCTCACGGATACGTGACAGGAATTCACGTGTCTCGGCCGCCGTGATATTACGGTGCATACGTTTCAGGACAGGGTCACTGATGTGCTGCAGGGCTATATCCATGTACTTGCACACATTGTCACGGTCACGCATTACAGGCAACAGGTCAAACGGGAAATTGTTTGGGTAACCGTAATGCAGGCGCAGCCACTCCACGCCAGGTATGTCCGAAATGCGCTGCACAAGTTCAGCCAGCATAGGCTTGTGAGCGATATCAGTCCCGTAATAGGTCAGGTCCTGAGCTATAAGCTGGATTTCCTTAACGCCATTGGCCACCAGTTTGCGAGCCTCATCCAGAATATCCTCCTGGCTGCGGGAACGGTATTTGCCCGTCATAAGCGGTATCGCGCAATAGGCACAGCCACGGTTACAGCCTTCGGCTATCTTAAGATAGGCGTAATGGGACGGCGTGGTAATGCAGCGTTCATTGCATATCTCCCCGTACCATTTACGGCCGGTCTCCTTAAGAATCCCGTCCCAGTCAAACTTGCCGTACCATCCGTCCACCTCAGGTATCTCGGCAGTCAGTTCCTTGTGGAACTTCTGTGACAGGCAGCCCATTACATACAGTTTACTTATCTTTCCGGCTTTCTTAAGCTCAGCGCACTCCAGGATCATATTGATTGATTCCTCCTGGGCATCGGCTATAAAACCGCAAGTGTTGATTACCACAGTCTCGGCATTGACTTGTTCAGGATCATGTCTCACCTTAAGCCCGTTGGCTCTAAACTGAGCCATAAGTTTCTCAGAATCAACCAGATTCTTAGAGCAGCCTAAAGTGATTATGTCAACGCTGTCCCTGCGCATATCAATCCATTTTGAACAGAGAGTCTACAAACTCAGTCTTATTGAAAACCTGCAGATTGTCTATCCCCTCACCAAGTCCTACGTATTTGACCGGAACCTTGAACTGATCCGAAATTCCTATCACCACACCACCCTTGGCGGTGCCGTCCAGTTTGGTTATGGCCAGCTGTGTGACATGGGTTGCCAGAGTAAACTGCCTGGCCTGCTCAAAGGCGTTTTGACCGGTAGATCCGTCCAATACCAGCAGCACGTCATCGGGAGCGCCCTCAACAACCTTGTTCATCACGTTACGTATCTTGGTAAGCTCGTTCATCAGGCCCACCTTGTTGTGCAGACGGCCTGCGGTATCAATCAGTACCACATCCACATCATTCGCCACGGCCGAACTGAGCGTATCATACGCCACCGATGCGGGATCAGATCCCATTTCCTGCCTTATGACCGGAACATCCACCCTGCGTCCCCACTCCTGCAGCTGCTCTATGGCAGCGGCGCGGAATGTATCGGCAGCACCAAGCATCACCTTAAGGCCACGCTTTTGGAACTGGTATGCCAGTTTGCCTATGGTAGTGGTCTTGCCTACTCCATTCACTCCTACCACAAGCACCACATACGGCTTGCGTCCTGCCGGAATGCTGAAAGGCTCCGTATCATCATCGGGATTGTTCTCAACCAGCAGTGCCGAAATCTCCTGGCGCAGGATTGCGTTGAGTTCGGATGTGCCCATATACTTGTCGCGTGCCACACGCTCCTGGATGCGTTTGATAATCTTGAGAGTGGTCTCAACGCCTACATCGGATGTGATAAGAACCTCCTCAAGATTATCCAGCACCTCATCGTCAACCTGTGACTTTCCGGCCACGGCACGTGCTATCTTGGAGAATACGCTGGTCTTGGTCTTTTCAAGGCCTTTGTCAAGAACTTCCTTTTTATCTTTTGAGAAGAATGAAAACAAACCCATATATTTCGGTGAATACGGCAAAAATTAATCGTACTCAAACTGCAAAAGTAATTAAATAAGGTGACAAATGCAACACTACACAAAAAAGAAGAGCAACCCGTTCAGGTTGCCCTTCTTTAATCCATATTGTAGTATTCAGTTACTTGAGAGCATCCTTAAGCTGCTCATCGGTAACGATCTGCTCCGTGAACATGTAAGCACCGGTCTTGGGGCTCTTAACCATCTTAATGACCTTGGCCATTGAGACCTTACCCTGACGCAGGGTAGCAACTACTTTCTTTGCCATAGGTTATAACGTATTACTTAATCTCACGATGGATAGTCATCCTCTTGAGAATGGGGTTATACTTCTTAAGTTCCAGTCTCTCAGGAGTGTTCTTCCTGTTCTTGGTGGTGATGTAACGGGAAGTACCCGGCATACCGCTGTCCTTGTGCTCAGTGCATTCCAGGATAACCTGAACCCTGTTGCCTTTTACTTTCTTTGCCATAGTAGTATGAACTCCTTTCTGTTATTACGCAATGATTCTGATGTCTTTCCAATCGCAATAGCCATTGGCAACTGCCTCCTTGAGAGCGGCATCAAGACCTTTCTTGTTAATGATTCTCAGGCCGGCAGCACTGAGTTTGAGGCTGATCCAGCAGTTCTCCTCTACATAGAAGAACTTCTTGGTGAACAGGTTAACATCAAATGTCCTCTTGGTTCTGCGCTTTGAGTGGGACACGTTGTTGCCAACCATTGCCTTCTTTCCGGTGATCTGACAAATTCTTGACATATCTATCTGTTTTTATTCGTTTTTTGCACTGTTCTCAAAACAGGGTGCAAATTTACATGATTGTTTTTATTCTTCCAAACAAATGCTGTTGTTTTTTACCTTGGCTTTGGCTTTGGCATTGGCTTTATGTTTTTTTAACCTGGCCAACGCCAACGCCAACGCCAACGCCAACGCCAACGCCAACGCCAACGCCAACGTCTATAGTCTGGTGTTGGAGTAAATTGGAACGTCGATGGAGCAGAAATCCTTGTCCAGGTATTTGAAATAGCCGGTGCAGGCTATCATGGCGGCGTTATCGGTGGTGTATGAGAACGGCGGGATATAGACCTTCCAGCGGTAACGGCGCGCATGGTCCTGGAACGCCTCACGCAGGCCTGTATTGGCCGATACTCCACCCGCCACTGCGATGCGGTTTATGCCGGTATCCTTGGCCGCCTGACGCAGCTTTTTCATCAGTATCTCAACGATGGTACGCTCCAAGGATGCGCAAAGGTCCTCCTTGTGATGTTCGATGAAATCGGGATCCTCCTTAACCCAGTCACGCAGATTATACAGGAAAGATGTCTTGAGTCCGCTGAAACTGTAATTGTAACCGGGAATATTGGGCTTGCTGAAAATGTAAGCCTTGGGATTGCCCTGACGTGCCAGACGGTCTATTATCGGCCCGCCGGGATAACCGAACCCCATCACCTTTGAGCATTTGTCCATAGCCTCGCCCGCGGCATCATCGATAGTCTGTCCCAGAATTTCCATCTTTTTGTATGATTCCACCTTGACTATCTGTGAGTTACCGCCCGATACCAGCAGGCACAGGAACGGAAACTCCGGAGCATTGCCCTCCTCGCCGGGCTTGCGGATAAAATGGGCCAGGATATGTCCCTGCAGATGGTTAACCTCTATCATAGGTATATCCAGCGAACGGGCGAAACCCTTGGCAAACGATACGCCCACCAGAAGCGAGCCCATCAGACCGGGACCGCGCGTAAATGCTACGGCACTAAGCTGTCCGGCATCAATTCCGGCCCTTTTCAACGCGGTATCCACCACAGGCACGATGTTCTGCTGATGTGCACGGCTGGCCAGTTCGGGTACCACCCCGCCATACTCCTCATGAACCTTCTGGCTGGCCACCACATTTGACAGTAATTCACCGTTATGGACCACCGCAGCCGACGTATCATCGCACGATGACTCGATACCCAGTATATAAATGTTATTATTATTCATCAGCCCATTTTTTTGCTTTCGGTCTGCAAAGTTACCACAATTATTCTCTTATTTTGCACCAATTTGATTACTTACCATTTTTCATACCTATGATTTGGAACCGCAAACTGGAATGTATGTCGCGTGACGAGATGCGCGCGCTGCAGGGTGAAAAACTCAAGAAGATAGTAGCACACGCCTACAATTACTCGCCTTTTTACAGGAAAAGATTCGATGAACACGGAGTCCGTCCCGAGGACATAAATAGCATAGAAGACATAGTAAAGCTGCCTTTTACCGTAAAGCAGGATCTGCGTGACAATTATCCCTTCGGCATGATGTGCGTCCCCATGACCGACATACTCCGTCTCCACGCCTCATCCGGCACAACCGGAAAGCCCATCGTAGTAGGATATACGCAGAAGGACCTTGACAACTGGTCCGAGGCCGTAGCCCGCTGCCTTACGGCTTTCGGTCTTGGAAGCGATGACCTGGTTCAGATATCATACGGTTACGGCCTTTTCACCGGCGGTCTGGGCGCCCATGACGGCGTAACCAAGATAGGCGGTACAGTAATCCCCACCAGCAGCGGCAACACCCAGAAACAGTTGCAGCTGATGCAGGACTTTGGCGCCACCGCAGTAGCCTGCACCCCATCCTACGCCCTCTATATGGCAGAGGAGATTCGCAAGCAGGGGCTTGACATCAGAAACTTCAAGCTCAAGGTAGGTATTTTCGGTGCCGAGCCCTGGACCGAAGCCATGCGTAAGGAACTTGAGGACAAACTCCATATCCGTGCATTCGATATCTATGGACTGACCGAGATAAGCGGCCCCGGCGTAGGCGGCGAGTGCGAGTGCCAGAACGGCACCCACCTGTGGGAGGACCTCTACTACCCCGAGATAATAGACCCCGTAACCCTGCAGCCCGTTGAGCCAGGCCAGAAGGGAGAGCTAGTATTCACCACATTGGATAAATGGGGAATGCCTATGATACGCTACCGCACACGTGACCTTACATACCTTAATTATGATAAGTGCGATTGCGGCCGTACCGCTGTCCGCATGGGCAAGATTCTGGGCCGCAGCGACGACATGATGATCATACGCGGTGTCAACGTATTCCCGTCGCAGGTAGAGTCCATCCTGCTTGAGTTCCCGGAATACGAGCCCTACTTCCTTATTGAAGTGGACCGCGTCAACAATACCGATACGTTCGATATCCAGGTTGAAGTCAAGCCGGAATTCTACACTGACCAGATCAACGAGCTGGTACGTCTGCGCCAGCGCCTGACATCACGCATCCAGAGCGTCATCGGCATACAGCCCAACATCAAGATAGTACAGCCCGGTACCATTGAGCGCTCAACCGGCAAGGCCAAGCGCGCCATAGATCATCGCAAATTTGAGTAATAACCTAATACATAACATATTATGCTTATCAGACAGATTTCAGTTTTCCTGGAGAATGAGAAGGGAAAGTTTGCCGAGATAGCACGTCTGCTTGGCAACAACGGCATAAACATGAAGGCATTCACCGTATCCGAGACCCAGGATTTCGGTATAGCCCGCATCATTGTGGAGCGTGACCAGATAGAGCGCGCATTCAACCTGATCAAGGCTAATTCCTACGCAGTGACAATGACCCAGGTAGTCTATCTGGAGTGCGCCAATAAGCCCGGAGCAATGGCAGAGGCTATGGAGAAGCTCTCAGCTGCCGGAATATCTGTGGAATACATGTATGCGTTTGCAGACTCGTCATCAGAGTTCTCGCGCGTAATAATCCGCCCCGACAACACCGAGCTGGCCAACCAGTTGATACAGGAGTTGTAATTTTTATCCAAGGCATATTGGTGCGCATCCAAAAATTGCGTACTTTTGCGCCCGGAAAGATGCCAGAGTGATCGAATGGACCGGACTCGAAATCCGGCGTACGGCCTAGCCGTACCGTGGGTTTGAATCCCACTCTTTCCGCAAAATAAGGCTGCCCGATGGGCGGCCTTATTTTGTGGAAAGAGCGGGATTCAGGAGAATCCCTCATCTTTTTAGTTTCCTAACGGAAACGGGCGGCCTTCCAGGCCGATTCGTCCCTTCGGGCCGAATGATAACTGCAATTTGCCGGCTTCCTACCTTCCAGCAGCCCGATGGGCGGCCTTATTTTGTGGAAAGAGCGGGATTCAGGAGAATCCCTCATCTTTTTAGTTTCCTAACGGAAACGGGCGGCCTTCCAGGCCGATTCGTCCCTTCGGGCCGAATGATAACTGCAATTTGCCGGCTTCCTACC